>Ga0208018_100071_pt1 | contig 42786 bp, 64 predicted proteins | sample 31_taG_FD_184105 | JGI IMG/M metagenome (GOLD analysis project Ga0208018, IMG submission 184105) | Marine viral communities from the Gulf of Mexico - 31_GoM_OMZ_CsCl metaG (SPAdes) (version 2) | ecosystem: Environmental > Aquatic > Marine > Oceanic | place: Gulf of Mexico | collected 2015-07-12 | reverse complement strand
AACAATACTACCGATACCAACTAAATGAAGCACCTAAAGACCAGCCCCAAAGCGATAAGCATTTTGGTGACTTCAACTGGCGGGACTGGATGGACTTTGCTAAAACAGGGCAAAAGCTACGCAGCAAGGCCACGAACCAACAAGATACAGCCGTATGGGGTGTTAAGTCAGATGCACCTATTTATATTATGGCATTTGGTGATCAGCAGATAGGTAGTTGGGGAACAGACTATGAACTGTTTGAAAAGATAACCCAAGAAATACTTGACACACCAAACCTGTATATATTTTTGATGGGTGACATCCTGCAAATGGCAATAAAGCTACGGGGTGTTATGGAGGTTATGGATAACGCCATACCACCTAAATATCAAATAATGATACTGGAGCAGTGGCTTGATCTAATAAAACATAAAGTGATTGGCGCGGTGTGGTGTAACCACGCGGTAATGCGTGAAGAAAACGTATTGGGATGGTCACCAACAGCTAAAATACTAAGCGACCGCGTGATATATCACAACCACATAGGCCACATTGACATACATGTAAATGATGTTGAGTACCGATTTGCTGTGTCCCACTTCTTTAGGGGCAAGTCAATGCTTAACCCTACACACGCACCAATGCGATATTTACGTATGGAAGCCCACGACAGAGATATAGCCATGCAAGGGGACTTCCATGTGCCAGGTATTCAAAGATACTGCGAGGGTGGAAGCGATAAGTTAGCCGTAGTATGTGGAACCTTGCAAACGAACAGCGGATATGCCAAGCGGTTCTTTAGCTTACGTACTAACCCATATATGCCAGTCATAAGGCTACACCACGAAAAGAAACAGTTTACCCCTTACATGACACTTGAAGAGGCTTTACTGTAAATTGCCAATTAATAGCTAGTACTGGCAATAATGAGCAAGATATTACTAATTAACAAACAAAAACCAAGATAATGAGCAATAAAATGCACGATTCGCGAATTGATGGTTACGAATCATTACGTAAGGAACTAAACGAGGCATTTGACAGAGCCTCTAAAGGTAAAGGGCACGAACGCCACGCTAACGGTAAAGCGTTTGACCAGCAGCCTATAATAAGCCTTAACGAATCATTAAACAGCCTTGACGGTGCATTGTTTCAGATAATGAAAAAGTGTGCAGAAATACAGAACATAAAAGACCCAGAACGGAAACTAAAGGAAATGGATGATGTTATTGTATATGGAGCAGCGACTAAAATTCTGATACGTAAATTGTATGATAACAATAATAGCAATAACAGCGATAGTAACAGCACTGATAAAGCGAGTGTTTAAGAAATGAGATACCTGCTATTCATATTGCTGTTTACCGGCTGTATGCTACCTAAAGAAACCCGCAAAGAAAACCGGGCAAAGCAAAAGATATTTAAGCTAGCAGAAAGGTATGACCTTACAGACGTTCGGATAGTGCGCATTACAGACACGCTGTACGTAGATTCTTTGGTAATTGATACGTTTGCCACGTTCAGTAATGATACCTTTATACAGCGCGATACAACGTACATAACTAAAGACCGGGTAAAGGTTCAGCTTGTACGGGTACGCGATAGCATAACCGACACTATCTATGTTGACGTACAATGCCCGGCAGACACCATCTACTACACTAAGGAGGTAGAAGTAACAACCCCAATAATAAAGGAAGCTGAGGTAATACTCATAAAACTTTGGAAGGGTTTGAGGCGTTTTTGGTGGTTGCTAGTGATAATTATTATTAGTATCTTTGGATTATCCCGCCTGTTCCGTAGGTAGGTTTCATGTTGTTTGTTAGTGGAAGGGGTGTAAGAAATTGCGCCCCTTTTTTGTATCTTTACCCTAACAAGCACACCAAGCCTCTCCGCTAGGGTATTGAAGCTAAAATGGGTGTGCAGTTTATAGGCTAAATCCCGCCCTAGCAAGGGATAAGAGCAACAGGGCTACCTAAAGTACACGGGTAGCCCTTTTTTATTCTGAAACTTTTTTTTTCAAGTTTTTGTTACTATTGTTTGCATATTAAAACATAAGCTGTATATTTGGGTATAATTAAAAACTAAAAACAAACAACAATGGACACATTACAACTTATAACAACAGACCTAAGAGAAAGGATAGCTGAACTTGAATCCGAAGCCGACAGCCAGTTAAGAATGAGCGACTACGGTAGACTTGCGGAAACACAAGGAGCCATAGCAGAACTTACAAGGCTATTAGGTTGCTATGAGAACGGCTATACATTAGCTACCGAAGAATCATTACGTTAACCTTAAAAACAAACAACAATGAAAGTAACCTTTGAAATAGACATAGACATTAACGGGCTAGATACCACCGTAGAAGTAGAAGCTATTGGTGATGCCTACGATTATGAGTACTACGTTTACCATAACGGTGAACAGCTATCCTTTAGCAAGCTTGGCAGGGTAGACCGTGAGAACATCTGCAATGAGATTGTGGAGCAGTTCCGCAACTACATTGCCTACCATATTGAATCACAATTATAAAACAAACAACAATGAGGCATCAATTACAACAGCATACCATGTGCATTCCTGAATCAAAAGAACAGGCCATAGAGATACTAAAACTAGCGCGTGAGCGTGGGTTATTGGATGATACGGGTTACAATAGAGCCGTATTAGATAAGAGAAAAGACTGGCCTATGTCAGATAAAGACCATTACAGGGCGGTTTCGTTTAGTAGATATGTTTTTGCTTTTGGCGATCATTCTGACATCGTAATACCTGTATCCGAGTTTATAGCCCGCTTAAAAGGCGAATGGGAACCAGCTAAGGAAGCAACCGCGCCAGAAACAATAACCCTATCTTTTAACGGTAAAGAATATACATACAAACACGTAATATTATGATTGCTCAAAAAACACTACAAGAACTCAAAGACAAAGGTGCTGAGAAGTACCTAGCAGATTCAGTACCGGAAACATTAACACACCCTGATGACCAACGAGCATGGAAATTAGGGGTAGCTGTAACGGTTATTGATAATGCCATAGGGTATATTAAGATACAGCAGGCCAAACTAGAGATGTTAGAACTAGAGGCCATGCAAGAGCGTAACCGTTACGAACAACTATTAACTAAACTTGAAAACATAAACAAATGAGAACACTTTACATGGTATTAATAACCATAATGACACTTTGTACAATTTTTTTTGCAGATACCATCCCTTCAAAAATGAACGGTATAGCGGTTATAATCTGCATTACTGGTCAATACATAATCCAAAAAGAGGAAAAATGAGCCACCACAAAGAACCTATTAACGGTAACACCCTAACACTATGGGCATGTATTACCTGCTTAACACTGGCTTATTTAGCCTATTACTTAACTGTAAATCTACATTGATGAGGAATTTTAGGAATATTGACGTAAATGCTTTTGAGAATTGGTTAAAGTCTATGGGCGCGGAAATATTACCAAAGACAAATGATTATGAGGCAATAAGGTTTAAAGGCAAGCAAACAGGCGTTTTATATAAATCTGGCAAAGTATCAAACCCATACACCGAAGATGCAATTAAGGCATTTACTTGCGGTAAAAAGTGGTCTGGCCGCCCAATAAGAACAGGAAGGCATAACACATACAGGAAACAAAAAGAACAATTAATTGAACGTGATGGAACTAGATGTTTCTTTTGTGGTCAAGAATTAGGTGAAGATATTACGGTAGAACACTTAATATCATTATCATCAGGCGGCAAAAACACTTTGTCTAATATGGTTTTAGCACATGAAAAGTGCAACCAGTCGGTAGGGAATATGCCAATTTATCAGAAAGTAAACATGGCTATTAAAAACAGGTTAAAATCTATAACCATGACACCTGCACAAGAACAATACTACTACGAATACTACTACACCCAAGAGCAGGCTTTAGCAGCCGAACAGGTGAGCGACATTGAATATTATTTTGGAAGTTAAAAAGAGTAAAATGGACAAGTATCAAGAACTTAAAAAGCCCTTAGATCAAAAGGCACTAAAGAAACACCCAAGTAAATCATTCCTGACTGTTATCAACCCTATGTACGTGGTGGAACGCCTAAACGATGTGTTTGGGCTTGGTAAATGGACGGCTAAATATGAAGTAGTTGTACAGGATAAGGAGCCGGTAGTAAAGTGCATTTTAACCGTACCGGAGGATGGAATCCACGTTGAACAGTTTGGTGGTAACAACAACATTGATTTAGGTGACGCTTACAAAGGGGCTGCGACCGATGCCCTTACTAAATGCGCTAGTTACTTAGGGGTAGGTATGGATATTTACAAGGGCTTGCACGATGACGGTGCAGAGGGGTTAGAATGGCTGCCGGAAACCAAACTATACGAAATTATCAAGCGTATTGAGGCTGGTGAAAAGATAACCCTGGCAACCGTTAAGCAGCACTTTAAAGTCAACAAAAAGCAGGCGGCAAAGATTGAGGAGGCGCTCAAATGAACGCACAGGAACTAATACAGAAAGCCCAAGCGGAAGCCAATAGCCGTAAATCTCAAAGTGAGATTATGCGGACTATTGGTGCGCTGGTAACAAGTTTACAGGATAATGATTGGGAGAAGATGCCCCTGCATGAGTTAGAAAGCACCAGCGCTGAATTATCCGCTTACATGTTCACGCTATCTAAAGTGCGTACTGATGCTAGCCTAATTCACAATGCTAGCTATATACACCGAAAATTGAAAGGCGCTAAATTATTTTTTGAAGTTGATGCAAGTAGTGATGTAAAACGCAAACAGTTAGTAGAACAACACACTCATTTAGAGTATGAAAGGGAGTGTATTGAGAACTACTGGAGTGATATAGTAAACAATCTGTACAAGAATTGCGATAGGATGGTAAGCACTATTCAGAGCATAATGGCTAACCGTAGAACTGAGAAAATTCAAACTAAACAACAGACATAATGAACAAAAAAGTTAAACATCAATTAGAGAACGACACCGTATGCTTTGTTAAGGACGAAGCACAAGCATTAGAAATATTGACATTGGCTAGAGATAAAGGTATACTGTATTCTGGTATATCGGATAGAACCCTAAGGTTGTGTGAGCTAAAGTGGATGTGGCATAAGAAAGACGGGTTTATACCAATATCATTTACTGATAAGGTATTCCCCGCTACTTCTCATTTTGACAAACAAATACCAGTAGAAGAGTTTATAGCCCGATTAAAAGGCGAATGGGTGGAGCCTGAACTATCTTTTAGTATAGCCATTGAATTTAATGGTAAAACGTATAAATGGGGGTTTAGCAAATGAACAACACGATACACAAAAAGATAATAGCAGAACTTATTGACTACGTATGTGAGCAGTACGACCTAAACAAGGACATGTTTACAGGCAAAAAAAGAACGCGCCTGCAACAGTACGTAGATACCAGACACATGGTTTACAAAGCCCTTTATGACACACTAGGCCAACCGAATGGGGTACTAACCCTAAAAGATATTGGCCTATGGGTAAACGGCTGCGATCATAGCACGGTAATACATGGTATTGAAATGGCCAGTAACAGGGTACACCAAGCCGAATACTACCAACAAAGATATGAGCAGATATTGAGGAGGGTAGAAGTGCTAAAGATACTACGGGGCAATACTGAGAACATAGTAGCAGCCCATTTTCTTTACGAAATTGACCAGTACCATGAGGCCATACAGACACTACACGATTAAGGAAGCCCAGTTTATAAGGGATAATGCCAGCAAGGGTACGTTATGGTTAAGCCAGCAACTAGACAAGCCCCGTAACAGCATACGTGAGTTCATGGGTAGGAATGGCATTAAGGTAGGTAGAAGCTACAAGCGCTGGACACCTGAAGAGCAAGAGCAACTATTAGAATTATTGGAACAGTACCCGCCTGGTGAAGTGGCAAGGATTATGAATAAGACACCTGACAGCATTTATAATATGACAAAAAAATTGAACCAGTCGTAAATAGTTACTAAAATTGCGACACAAAAGCTATGACAATACAGCATAATTATTTAACTTAGCAAAGTGATTGGTGCGAGAATCACACTTAGGAAAACATAAGGTTTAGCCCGTATCCGATAGTGTCTCGCACCACTTGAAGATGCGGGCATTTTTATTTAAACTTAAATCATTTGTAATGAAACAAATAACAGAAAAACAAGGCGTACACAAGCAATGGTACGTTGACGCAAGGTCGCAAACAGTTGATACTTTGCCCGATTTTATTAACGGTTTAATGACTGAGTACGGACATGACTACGGTACTATATGTCATGCAGTTGCCGCATCTGCCATTGCAGCAGCAAATGCAGTAAATAACCATAAAAAAGGAGGCATAACTGGTTTTCAAGCTGGTGCAGTGATGTGGGAGTTTATAAGGCACTGGAATTACGAAAGTAACAAGGTTGGCCTGCGTATAGTAGATTATGATAACCTGCTGTACCCTCAATACGAGGATGAGATAAATAAAAGGACGATAACTAGCCACCAGCACAAGGAACTTAAAAAGCAGGCGGAAATACTGTTGAGTGAGCGTGGTGGACATGAGAGAGTTAGGGCGCACTGTCAGAAAATAGTTGATGGTTGGATTCCTTTTGGTTTTGTTGTTCAGGATTAATTATTTAACTTAGCAACAGCAATAAGGCTCACAATCGCGGACTTAAAGACATAAATTTTTGCCCGTACTGAAAGCGAAGTGAGCCACGCAAGTAAGTACGGGCTTTTTTATTTTAAGGATTATGGAAAAAAACAGAAAGAAAATATTTAAGTTGTTAAAAGAATCTTGTGAGGCTAATGAAGAAATGCAAGTTTTTTGCTTAATAGGTAATAGCAATGATGACAACTACGTGGAAATTGTAAACGGCACCGCAGAAAACCTAATAGGTATGATAGCAGGAATGATAGAGGATGAAAGATACAGATTTTTAGTTTTTAACGCCGTTGAGATTTTTATGAAAAACCAAAGATAATGGCAAAACGAATGATTGATAGTAACAATTAGAGTAGAATTGTTTATATTTACAGTGTTAGCTGAGGCGAAAAGCAGTAACACTTTTTGAAAATATAACTTATACCCTTGCTTTAAGACTGTTCGCCCAGCCCCTGAAGTGAGGGTTTTTTATTTATACAACTATGGCAAAGATATTTAAAGCACGGGTGACCACTGAGTACACCCAAATACATAACTCGGTATTACAGTCAAAAGAATTAAGCCTAAAGGCAAAGGGTATGTTAGCCTATATCCTGTCTTTACCAGCCGACTGGCAAGTATCTAAGACAAAGCTGCACGTACACCTAATGGAAGGCCGCGATAGTTGCATAGGTGCTTTTGATGAACTTATAAAGGCTGGATTTGTAAAGATAAGCACCTACAATGACAGCAATACAGGCCACATAATTTATGATTATGAGGTGTATCCATTACCAGATAATGACAGAAAACCAGTTACGGGAAATCCAGTTACGGAAAATCCGTTAACGGATAACACGGAGACATTAAAAAGAAATACTACCAAAAGAAATACTACAAAAGAAATAACATACTCTAGGCCACACCTTGAAAAACAGTTAGGTGAACCTATTGACCACCCGGATAAGATACGTTTTATTGACTGGTGGGATGCATACGCCTACCAAATAGTATCTGAACAACGGGATTGTGTTATGATATGGCAGCGATTAACCGTAGAAGAAACCAAACAGATAATGCAGCACACGGCTAAATACTGCAAGGCTAATGACAAGCGATACCGTAAACGCCCGTTTAGATACTTGAATGAACGAGAATACCTGAATGAAGTACCACAGCCCAAACAGGATAAGCCAGCTTTTACGCTAACCGCTCAAAAGACTAACCACTAATGGTGCTAGTAGATTTATTTAGCGGGTATGGTGGGTTTCACCTGGGATTGGAGCAGGCAGGTTTTAAATTCACTAAAACCTATTTCAGCGAAATAGATAAACACGCTATTGCTAATTACAGATACAACTTTAAAGATGCGGAATATGTCGGCTCAGTTACAGATGTTCAACAGTGGGGAATTGAACGCCCCAATATTATCACCTTCGGCTCGCCTTGCCAAGATTTTAGCTTGGCTGGAAAACGAGCTGGAATGGACGGGGAGCGTAGTTCCCTCATCAGGTATGCCATTGACGCTATCAAACGGTTTCGACCTGACTTTTTTATCTGGGAAAACGTTAAAGGAACATTCAGCAGCAACGGTGGCGCAGACTTTTGGGCAATTATCCAATCCTTTGCCGACATTGGGGGTTATAGACTTGAATGGCAACTGCTTAACACATCATGGTTTTTACCCCAAAAAAGGCCAAGAGCATACTTTGTCGGACATATTGCAAAACCAGGAGGAAATATCAGACAAATATTTCCTATCGGATCAACTGATAAATGGGTTACTAAACCACAAAATGAAACACAAGGAAAAGGGCAACGGATTTGGTTGTACAATACACAAGCCAACTGCATTAGTGCAAGGTATGGAAAAGATGGAAGTGAAAACTTAATACAATTACCAGATGGTCGAATCCGCAGACTAACAGAAATAGAATGCGAAAGATTACAGGGATTGCCCGATGATTGGACAAAATACGGCATGTACGAAAATAAAGCCGGTGAACTTGAAAAACGAGAAATAAGCAGCACCCAACGTTACAAGTTATGCGGTAACGGTGTAACTGCTACGGTGGTGCAGGAGATTGGAAAACGTTTAATAAATAATTACTAATGGACTTTCACAAAGTACAACCCCAAGCTGTAGACATAGAACAGGCGGTATTAGGTGCGCTAATGCTAGAGCGTAATGCAGTACCAGTAGCCGTTCAACTGTTAAAGTCGGATAGCTTTTATGAGCCTAAACACCAGTACATATTTAAAGCTATCGAGCAGCTAAACGCCAAAGGTAAGCCAGTTGATATAGTAACGGTAACAGCCCAGCTTAAACAGATGGGTAAAATACAACAGGCCGGAGGTGCGCCATACATTGCAGACCTTACTGATAAGGTAGCCAGCGCGGCACACGTGGAACACCACGCCCTAATTGTGCAACAGAAGTACATGCAGCGGCAGGTAATAACAAAGGCTACTGAGCTAATTAAAGACGCTTACAGCGAACTTACAGACCCCTTAGACCTAGTGGGCAAAATGCAGACTTTTAGCTTAGAAATGTCCAAAAGCGTTTACGGCAATAAAAGCAGTAGTGCAGCCGATATAGTACGGCAGGTGCAGCACAAGATACTTGAGCTACATGATAAGCCGGAAATGCTTACAGGTGTTCCACTAGGCCTACCTACTTTAGATAGGTTCACAGGTGGCTGGCAAAACACTGACTTAATCATAATAGGTGGCCGCCCTGGCATGGGTAAGACGGCACTAGCTTTACAGTTTGCCCGTAATGCAGCAAGATTTGGTTTGCCTGTTGGTTTCTTTAGCATGGAAATGAGCAAGGAGCAACTAGGCCAGCGCATAATACAAATGGACGCTGAAATAAACAGCCATAATTTACGCAATCCAGCGCAAAAGATGACCGCGCAAATGTTGAGCGCGGCTAGCGCGGTTGAAGGTGAAGACAATCTGTACATTAATGATTCAGGTGGTATGGATGTAGCCCAAATAGCAGCACAGGCGGCCATCTGGAAGCAGGAACACGATATACGGTTGATAGTGATTGACTATCTGCAACTGATTAGCGGGGGTAGTTTAGAGAAAGATAACGTAGCGCAAACAGTAAGCGCAATAACAGCGGCAATTAAGAACATAGCCAAGCGGTTAAACATACCCATTATCCTGTTGAGCCAGTTGAACAGGGGGGTGGAATCCAGAGCGGACAAGCGGCCAAACATGTCAGACTTAAAAGAATCAGGCGGCATTGAAGAGAACGCTGACATAGTAATATTTCCGTACAGGCCGGAATACTACGGTATAACAATGGACGCTAATAATGAATCATTAGAAGGCATAGCTGAGATAATATTTGCTAAATACCGAGGCGGTGCAGTTGATACCCGTAGGTTGAGATTCATTAGCCAATACGTAAAATTTGCAGAACTGGAAGACATAACACCCTTTTAATTTGCATACACCAATAAGATTATTTATTTTAGTAACCACAAACAAACAGACATGAACTATTACGAATTTCTCGAAAGCAAGAAAAAGAAAGTTATTGAAAGTGGATTTGATGTTGAGCATCTTAATACAAAGTTAAAAGAGTTTCAGGCCTTTATAGTTAAGCGTGCATTAAAAGCTGGTAAGTATGCCATATTTGCAGATTGCGGGCTTGGTAAAACATTTATGCAGCTTGAATGGGCTTACAGGGTAGCGGATTATACCAAGAGCAAGGTATTAATATTAGCACCACTAGCAGTAGTAGAACAGACAAAAAGGGAGGCCGTAAAGTTTGGCATTGATATAACTGATATTAATGTAGTTAACTATGAGCAACTAGATAACATTGATACGGCAATTTATAGCGGAATTGTTCTTGATGAATCCAGTATATTAAAGAACTTTGAGGGTAAAACAAAGAAAAGTATAATTGATGCTTTTGCAAACACACCTTACAAGTTAGCATGTACGGCTACACCTAGCCCGAATGACCCGATGGAGCTTGGCAATCATGCCGAGTTTTTAAATGTAATGTCGCGCAATGAAATGCTGTCAATGTACTTTGTGCATGACGGCGGAAATACGTCTAAATGGAGGCTAAAAAAGCATAGTGTAACTGATTTTTACAAATGGGTAGGTACTTGGGCTATAATGTTAAGTAAACCAGAGGATATAGGATTTCATGTTGATGGATATGCGTTACCTGCATTGAATTTTATTGATAAGCAAATAGCAACACCCAAAAGGGATAACGGTCTATTATTTAATGATGTAGCTGTTAATGCTACTAACTTTAATCAAGAATTAAGGATAACCTTAATTGATAGGATGGAGTTGGCTGCGGAAATTATCAATAAATCAAGCGAGCAGTTTATAGTATGGGTAAAGCAAAATGCAGAGGGTGAAAAGATACGACAACTAATACCCGATTCAGTTGAGGTTAAAGGTTCTGACTCACCTGAGTATAAGGCAGATAAATTACTTGGGTTTGGTAGGAATGAATTTAGGGTGTTATGTACAAAGACAAAGATAGCCTCATTTGGGCTTAATTACCAGAACTGCCATAATCAAGTATTTGCGAGTGTAGATTTTAGCTTTGAAGCGTTATATCAAGCCATAAGGCGTTCTTATCGGTTTGGGCAAAAGAATGAAGTCAATATCTATATTATTACAACAGATACAATGAGCAATGTAGTAAAGGCCATACGAGAAAAGGAGGCACAGTTTAAGAAAATGCAATATGAATTATCTAAAACCATAAACGAAAACATGATGCAGAAAAAGCAAATAACAACAGTTGAACATCAAGAAGTTAAAACAGATTACTTCAGTATTGAGCGAGGGGACTGCGTAGAATTGATTAAAAATCAGCCAGATAATAGCGTTGGATTTAGTGTATTTAGCCCACCATTTGCAGATTTATATACATACAGTGACCATATACAGGACATGGGTAATAGTTCAGACTGGCAAGAGTTTATGGTTCAGTTTCAGTTTCTCGTTAAGGAATTGTATCGGGTTTTGCAGCCCGGCAGAAATGTTGCTGTTCATTGCATGGATTTACCAATACAAAAAGGCAAAGAGGGTTTTATAGGGCTCAGGGATTTTAGCGGACTTTTACTACGCGCATTTGAACAGGAAGGGTTTATATACCATAGTAGGGTTACAATATGGAAAGATCCAGTAGTAGAAATGCAACGTACTAAAGCACTTGGTTTGCTTCATAAGCAGGTGAAAAAAGATAGCACAATGAGTAGGGTAGGTATACCGGATTACGTGTTAATCTTTAGAAAAGACGGTGAACGGGAAAACCCTGTAAAATGCACTATTAATGTTGACACATGGCAAAAGTATGCCAGCCCCGTATGGATGGATATAAACTATTCAAATACGCTACAATTCACCACGGCCAGAGATGAGAAAGACGAAAAGCATATATGCCCATTGCAGTTGGACACAATAGAGCGGTTGATACACCTTTACAGCAATAAGGGGGATACTGTATTTACTCCTTTTATGGGTATTGGTAGTGAAGTTTACCAAGCTATAAAAATGGGCAGGTATGGCAAGGGCTATGAGTTAAAAGAAAGCTATTTTAATGTTGCGGTAAAGAATTGTCATCAGGCCGTTCAATTAAAGAACCAACTAAGCCTATTAGATGCGACACATTAAACCAGAAACCCAGTTACTTATTGAATCTGAATTAACCACCGCTTGTGAACGTTGGGGCGATAAATTCGCCTCAACTCACGAGGGTTATGCAGTGATACTTGAAGAACTTGATGAAAGTTTTGATGAAATAAAGGCGAACAATAACGAGCGGTTAAAACAGGAACTTGTACAGGTGGCAGCTATGACTGTTAAGTTAATAGAACAACTGTAAGTATTGGTATATTCCAAAGTAATTACTTAACTTAGCATAAAATCAAACAACATGGAGTAGTGGCGGAACTGGTAGACGCAATTAGCGGGGATGGTTACAAGTTAAGGTGTGTGTCCAAAGCAGTAAATCCTAAACTAACTACGGAGGGCGCGAGTACCCGAGAGGAATATCCGTTAGTAACCGTGCAGGTTCGAACCCTGCCTACTCCACATAAAAAACAACTATGAAAGACTCAATACCAAAACCGTTTCGAGAAAAAATAATAACCTCATATATCTATCCACCAGTTACAGACAGAAAGTACGACTGGCAGGCCACGTATGGGGATTACGAAGAAGGGGACTTTATAGGCTACGGAGCAACTGAGCAGGAAGCTATTAACAACTTAAAAGCACAATACGATGAATGAAATAACAATACCTAAAGGCACATACAGTGTAACCCAAATAGCCCAACTAACCGGATATAGTGGGCAATACATACGTAACCTTATTGCTGAGGGTACTTTACCTGCTATTAATATGGGTAGGCAGTTTATTATTACGGTTGAGCAGCCGGTAACACTAAAAGCTAAATAATGAAACTACAAAGAACAGACAAGAGTGAAGTATTACAGTACAGATAACAAGCTATTTGATAGCAACGGGAAACCATACGACCCACAGGAAGTAGCGGATAAAATACGTAAAGCTAAAGCACAAAAAATACAACAGATGCAGGACACCTACGGATATGTATTTTGTGAAGACTGCGGGCGTAATGATTGCCTTCCTGTTGATTGTAGCCATGATCTACCAGTTAAGAAATGCAAAGAAACACGGCAGGTAGAACTAGCATGGGATATAAACAACATTACAATGCGTGGTAGACGTTGCCATGCTAAACACGATAAACTGTATTGATAGGTGTTCATTATTTTGATATGTTCAAGAAACGTGAACACTGTAAAAAACTAAACTGTATTAACTATGGAAGAAGTAATTGGGATTATAATGGCAGGTATTTTATACCTGTTCATATTCTATGCCACATGGTCTGATATGGCTAGTGAATCTAATGACCAAATAGAATGCATAGAGGGTAGGGTAATATACCAGCCCGATACTACTACTAGCTACGTAAAAATTGAACCATGAAACGAACAATATTTAAAGGCCAGCATATGAGCTGGTTCCCGTGGCCAAATAGGTTAAAAGGTATAAGGCAGTAACTATTGAGTTTAGTGCTATTCATGGTATTGATGTAGGTGTTTACACAAAAGATAATAGGCATTATGACCTAAAGGGATGGCAACTACCCGATAACGCATACATAGGCACAGGCTGGATGATAAGCCCGTGGTTTGGAGGTCAGGAAACAGCACAAAAAAAGATGGTATTCAATATTGAGCATAAAATTTAGTATATTTACACTATGAATAAGCTTCGCGCCATATGGTACTTACTACGTTCTACAAGTTGGATAGTAATAACAGCCCAAAAGGATTACGTAAGAACCTATGCAGACGTACAGGACACCGATAGGGATGACATCATGGAACAGGTAAGTGAACTATATGCAGAAAGCCACGATTTACAAATAGAGTTCAGTGAGAATTAATGGCAAAAGTAACGCGCAGCAATAGGGAAGGTAAAAAGTATAAGGTCACCTACCAAGGTAAAGACATACACTTTGGAGCCAGTGGTTACCGTATAAAGCCAGGCACACCTGCGGGTGATAGCTATTGCGCACGATCAGCAGGCATAAAAGGTGCAAGTGATAAATCTACACCTAACTACTGGGCAAGGCGGCTATGGGGATGTCAAGGCACTAAATCAGTAAAAAGCAAAGCACTAAAACTACCGTAATGCCAATAAAAAGACGCAAAGGTGAAAACCTGAGAACATTTTTAAGCAGGTGCATAAGAACCGAAGTAAGATCAGGTAAGCCACGTAGACAGGCAGCGGCTATTTGTTACAGTCAAATAAGGAAGTAATGGCAAGCAGCCTAAATTTGATAATATGAAGCTATCAGACATAAAACCAAACCCAAACAACCCACGGGTAATAAAAGACGATAAGTTTAACAAGCTGGTGCAGTCTATTAAGGACTTCCCTAAGATGCTTGAATTACGCCCTATGGTTATTAATGATGATAACATACTGCTAGGCGGTAACATGCGCTTAAAAGCCTTAAAAGAACTAGGATATACCGATATACCGGATGCATGGGTAAAGAAAGCCAGTGAACTTACAGGGGACGAACAACGGCAGTTTATTATTAAAGACAACGTAGGCTTTGGTGAATGGGATTGGGATATGCTGGCTAACGAATGGCATGCGCATGAGTTAAACGAGTGGGGTTTAACTATACACTCATTTGATGAAGATTTACAAGAACCAGATTTTGATGAATTGATTGGTGAGGATAAAAACAAGCCGCCAACAATGAAAATCACGTTTGATAGTCCTGAACAACTACAAAAGGCAGAAGTAGATATACGTGAATTGCTAGACCGTAAATATGAAGGTGCTTATTTTTCAGTAAGTGCAGGTGAAATATGAGATTAGAGAAAGCATCACGAAAAGCTGTTGAGTATGCTTGCAGAAAGTATCATTACTCAAAAAATGCACCACCTAGGGCATATGACTTAGCTTTTAGTGTTTTTGTTGATAATTCCTTTTGTGGTGTTATTTGTTACGGAAGAGGCGCCACAAATAACATAGGAAGTCCATATGGTTTGACTAGTGGTGAATGTATAGAGTTGATTAGGGTAGCATTAAATGGAAAGCAAGAGATAACAAGTAAGGCTGTTGCTATATCGCTTAAATTAATCAAAAAGTACGCTCCATTAATCAGATTGGTTGTTTCTTTTGCTGACCCAGAACAAAAACATACAGGTATTATTTATCAAGCCACAAACTGGTACTACAATGGAAATACAATACCTGCCGATGAATATATTTATAACGGTGTAAGAATGCACGGTAGAACATATCGCTCAAAAGGTAAGCCAAATGGTGCCAAAAAAATAAAAGGAAGTAGTAAGTTTAGATATATTTACCCACTAGACAAAAGTTTAATACCTTTATGTAAATCATTAGCTAAACCATATCCAAAAGAAACAAGCGTTTAAAGCATAGTGGCGATGCACTGTATTACCAATACAGAGAGGGCAGTTCGATTCTGACCTAAACGCTCAAAAGATAGCAATCTATGGCATACAAGACAAGCGAGTTAAAACTTCAGGCATTAGAAGCAATAGAGAAACACAAGCTGTTTTTTATTGAAGATGTAGTAGGTTTTTTACCCTGTGCGCGGTCAACGTTCTTTGAACACTTCTCGGACGAATCGGACTACCGTAAAGAGATAGATGATGCACTAAATAAAAACCGCATTGAAGTAAAGGCCAGCATGCGTAGTAAATGGTATAAAAGCAAAGCATCAGCATTACAACTGGCACTATACAAGTTAATCTGTACACCAGAGGAACGCAGGGCATTAAGTATGCAGCATCAGGAAATATCAGCAGAAGTTACAACCCGTCAACTAATAATAGAGTAATGAAACTACTAACACTAGTAATAACAGGCTTCATATTATTCTGGTATCTTTGTATTGCAGCCATAGGGCTGTATCAACTAGTATATGAGAATAAAAGCCAATAGCGTATATAAGCCCCTATTCAACAATACAGACCGATATTTAGTATTAAAGGGTAGTGCAGGTAGCGGTAAGAGCGTATTCGCCAGCCAAAAGACCATAGTACGTTGCATAACAGAGCAAGAGCATAGGTTGCTGGTTATACGTAAGGTAGCACGAACACTAAAGGAATCCGTAGTACAGGAACTAATCAACCGAATCAATGAACTAGGCATAGGCCACGAGTTCACATATAACAGAAGTGAGCATAAATTTACCCATAGCCTAACAGGCAACGAAATATTGTGCATGGGTTTAGATGACCCTGAGAAAATAAAGTCAATAAGCGGCATTACGTCCATTTGGGTAGAGGAGGCAACCGAGTTAAGTAAGGAAGACTTTAGCCAGCTAGACACCCGTTTACGTGGACACACGGCCAACTACAAACAGATAATACTGTCATTCAACCCTGTTGATGTTCACCACTGGATCAAAGACTACTTTTTTGACCAGCAATGGCCACAGTCAGGCCTAAATAGAACGTTACTAGAAACCACATGGCGCGATAATGAGTTTTTAGATGACGACTACAAGCGCGTGTTAATGGCTAAGGCTAACATAAGCAAGAACCATTACCAAGTTTACTACTTAGGGGAATGGGGTAAGCCAGAGGTACTAAATCCGTTTATGAGCGCATACGACAGCGCAAAGCACGAGGCAAGCGTAACCCTCCAGCCAGACCGCCCGATAATAATGAGTGTTGACTTTAACATAGATCCCTTTTGTGTCAACTTTGCCCATGTGTATAGCGATTCAGACGGTGACCATTGCCACGTGTTTGATGAGATAAGTATTTACAAGGGTAGCATACCGGAACTAGCCGACAGGGTACGCGATAGGTACGGGGACTACCTGTACTACATGGAAGTAACGGGCGATAGAAGTGGAACAAATAGAACACTAGGCCGCGATAATCAAAGCTACTTCCAGCAATTGCAAAACGAATTAGGGCTAAGTAGGAACCAGTTCAAGCTACCACCAAACCCAACACATAAGAAAAGCAGGGCACATTGCAACTATGTTTTATTTCACCACCCCGACTTTAAGATTAACCCGCAAACATGCCCGCAAACGGTATTTGACATGCAGACGGTTGAGTACGCTAATGATAAGATAGTAAAAAGCAACAGGGCAAAAGATGAGCAACGTGCAGACCACTTGGATAACGTGCGCTACTTAATAAATACCTATTTGCGTAACTATGCTATCGGTAAATTTTAGTAATTTAGTAGTATGATTCCACTAAGAAACCACGAGTTTAACCACGGGGTAATGAAGGGCTTTTACCAATACTTCAAGATATATTCAAAAGACCCTATTTACCAAAATGAGAAACTAATGAATAGGGCGGTATTACAATCGTCGTATGATGTTCCTGAGTTTCTGAGGCACCTTATAATTAGATACAGGCCTAAGTTTCACTACCAGATATACGACATTTACACCGATGCACTTTTACTCAGATTGCTGTACCCTCAATTAGTTGAATTAAATAAAGACGTAAATGTTATTAATGCGGAACTATATCCATTGAGCAGGGTTGACGATCTTGCGTTAAGACACACTAGGGATGCAGACGATAGGCGTAAATACAGGTTCATTAACAATATACACCAAATGTACGCATCAAATGACCCTACTTGGTCAATAACCGCACTGTCAAACATAGTTAAGAATAGTTTTTTTGAAGCACTAGAAACTAACTTTGGTTCACAAGATAGATGTGAGGCGTATGCTATTGAGGATGTCAGCCAGCAATTCAAAAAACAGCTTGAAATATTAGGCGAATAATTCGTATTTTTACATTATGAGTTGTCCAAGTTACATAAATACAAAGCCGGTGCCGGTATGCTGCGATACGCTAACCATAGGCACTATAACAGCCCTTAACACAGATGTAAAGGTTTACATTACTAAAGCCAATGGAGCGCGTATAGTGCAGGAAACCACCAGTAGCGCGGCAGGATTGGTAACACTGGATATGACCGACCCCGAAAGTGAGTTCTACAATGAATATGACGGGCTATATCTGGTAAGCATAGGTACAGACCTAAACAACCTATACACTATTACTATTGGCAGCGAAACTAATACGGTAGTGGGCTTTAAGGTCAACAACTACAAGGGTAACGATACAACAACCTTTACACTGGAGGCAGCATGATAGCAGCAATATATATATCGGGAGTAGTGGTTTCATTATACACATCGGTATGTGTTGTAAATGGAATGAGAAATGCATGGCATGTTGTAAATCACTGCGATTACTATGATTCCTATCCGCAACATAAGCTTGATAGGGCTATATTTTATACCAACTGTATTTTTTCGTGGATTAGCTTTATTAGCCTGCTTATTGTCTATTGGGATAAACAAGTGCATTCATTCTTTAAACCCTTCTATAAATACGGCAAGAAGTGATAACAACGCTAGTATTAAACAGCTTAATTTGTTGGGGTATATACTACGCTACTTTCCCCGGCATGGTATTACACCCGATAGCAAAGAAAGCAGCGGAGAACTTACCTGAGTGGATTACAAACCCGTTATTTGACTGTATCTACTGCATGGCATCCGTTCACAGTTACCTATTCTTTACTTTAGACTTACCTTTGTATTACTGGCCTTTATACGTATTCGCGTTATGTGGCCTGAATGGATGGACTAAAAACTTATTCGATGTTGAGTAGGATTAAACAACTATGGCATAAAGCCCAAGCTAAAAAGGGCATACACAAGTCAGGCAAGCGCGTTAAATACGCCTTTAGCGTAGGCGTAAGGGATTATTACCAGCTAGTTAATGACCTAGACCTGCCGGAGAAACGTTTTGCCTACCTACGCCACTACTACCATGAAATGCAGATGCGTATGAGTAAGGAGGTGCTATTGCAGTTTGTTGAGGCCATGAAAAAGGCCGTTAACCCCGAAAAGGGCAAAGCGGTTGAATTGGGCAAGGTGGATAGGCTACTTGATGAAATTAAAGACCGTACTGAGTGGCTATTTGAGCCTGACAGCTTATATAGGCTTGCCAGTGTAGTTTACTTTACCATGGATGAGGATATCACCGACTATGACGAAAAGCTAAACGAGGCAAAGGTAAAGGCGTTCAAAAAAAAAGGCATGTTATCCCATTTCTTACAGACGCTCACGGACGAACAGAGCGGCTTATTCAATTTATCACCAGACGCTTTAAAGACCTATTCAGATCAGGTAATGGAACTAAGCAGAAAACAATTAGATTTCGCAGGGCAGAGCAAGTAATGGAGATTGAGCAAGCGGATAAAAATTTGTATTTTGCAGCACAAGGGAATGAGATACTAAAAAAGCAACTGGAACAGTACGGTATTTACGAACTGTACAGGTACATAGAGAACTCACAGAGCTATCACGATGCCACGCAAACCAAACGGCAAAAAGATAGCAATGGCAAGAGTAGATGACGTTACGGTACGTTGGCAGGTTGATTCGCGTCAACTGGATAATGCACAGGCGCAATTACAGCGTACTACTAAAGACGTGCGTAAAGCAGAGGACGCAGTAGAAGACCTTAATAGGGACATCAATAAAACAGGTAATGACTTCCAGACGCAGGGCAAAAAGGTATCACAAACAGCGGGTAAATTAGAACAGCAATTTACAGACCTAGCTAAAAGAATTGGTGCCGCATTTGCAATAGAGCGTATTATATCATTTAGTGCAGAAGCGATTAAACTTGCAGCCAATACCGAAACGGTAAGACGCGCCTTTGATAATCTAAACAGGCCAACACTACTAAATGACCTACGTGCAGCAGTAAGAGGGACGGTAAGTGATTTGACGTTAATGCAGAACGCGGTACGGGCCCGTGAATTTGGTATTGCACTTGAAAAACTACCCACGTTCTTCGCCTTTGCTAAACAGCAGTCTGACAAGTTAGGTGTAAGTGTGGATTACCTTGTTGACAGTATTATTAACGGTATTGGTAGGAAGTCTTCACTTGTGCTGGACAACTTAGGTATTAGTGCGACTGATCTTCAGGCTGAATTTAAGCGCACTGGGGATTTCGCACTAGCAGCTGCAAACATTATTGAGCAGAAAATGGGCGATGCTAGCGAAACTGTTGATGGCACCAAAAACGCAATAGACCGATTTAACGCCACGCTAGAGAACACCCAAATAGCGATAGGAACATTACTAGGCCGCGCGGGTTCCGATGGGCTAAACGAGTTAACAGCCGTTTTAAGCGATTTACAGACCATTATAGGCACAATGGCAAGCACTGAACTGCCAGATTGGGTAAAGCAAGTACAATCCATTACAGGCGCGGTAAATACTGCATTAAACCCATTTGCAGCGGCAGTTAAGTTAAATGTCGAGTTGCTATCACTATTGGCTAAAGGTCTTAGGGACAGGCAAACGGGGGCTACACCAGCAATTAAGGAGTTTTACGCAGCATTAGAACAAGCCAATACAGAGGAATCGTTTATAGCCCTAATAGCATTGGCAAGCGATAAAATAAATACATTAAGCGCGGTTGTTGGTGAGAATGATGGGCAGGTAATGGCATGGAAAAAAGCCTTAGAATTTGCCCAAAACGCGCTTTTAGAGTTCCAGAAACAAGCTGAAGACACAACCGAAACAATAGATGATCAAACAGCAGCCTTTGAAGGGGCAAGCGGTAAAATAGAAACCTACCGTGATAAGATGTTTAGGCTTAACGCTGAACTAGCCAAGTTTAATGACCTGCTATGGGCGCAGTCAACCTTAATGACAAGGGTGAATAATGATACCGATGACCTTGTAAAAGCATTTGAGAAGCTAAGATTAGCATCAGAAAAAGCTTTTCAGGGAGAACCGCCGCCAGGCGAATCGGACTTTGAAAAAAGAATACGTAAGACATTAACCTCAATAAACTACCTACAACAAGGTTACGACGTATTACTGCAAGGTATTGCCGTTGCATCACAAAACGCATCACAGCGATTAGCGGACAGCATAGCAGGCCAACAACGCCAATTAGATGAACAGTTCCAACAGGGGTTAATAAGTCAAGAGCGTTATGAAGCCGAACGCCTGCAGCTGGAAAGAGAAAGCGACCAAGCCCGTAGGCAATTACAACAACAACAGGCTAGACAGGAGAAACAACTAAGTATTGCTACCATTTTACTTAATACGGCTGAATCGGTTGTTAGGGCATTAAATACACCACCTGTACCAAACGTAGCAGCAGCAGCAACAGCAGGCGCATTAGGTGCAGCACAGTTAGCTATAGCCAGCGCGGTACAAATACCTGAATTTGCAGAGGGTGTGATAGGCTTACAAGGTCCAGGTACAGAAACAAGCGATAGCATAACAGCCAAGTTAAGCCGTGGTGAATCGGTGATGACAGCAGCGGAAACCAAAGCCCACAGGCCGGTATTAGAAGCCATACGCAATGGTTCATTTGACAAGGAGTACATAAGCATGAAGGCCATAAAAGGCCGCGCTATTGAAGGTGATAGTATTGTGCTAGACACTAAGGAACAGAACAGACTACTCAGGCAAATAATAGCCAGTAATGAGCAGAGTGCAAACAAGATAGTAAGTGGCTTAAAGCAGCCACGTAAACGCCCAGCACGTAAGAAGTATGGAGTTTAGATATACACTGACACATAGCAGCGGTACGCATGTACTAACACAAGACCCAGAGGGGTGGAATGATATAAATATCAAGCTGACCCGCGATGCTGAAACACACGGGATAGATGAGGTTATTGAAGCCCCTTTGCGGTTTAATTGTCAGGGAGCAGGTAAGCAATGGATAGTAAACATAATTGACACCTACGGGGTAGATGAAACCGTAATACTGGATATTGATATTTACTGCGATGGATGGGAACGGCTGTATAGTGGTACGCTTGAATTGATGGGCTACACTAATACCGATGATTACTTTGAATGCAATATAGTACAGGCTGGATTCTTTGAGAAGTTCCTCAATAGGATTGATACTGAAATAGACCTTAGCAGCTTAACGGGCGTTGATGGGCAGGCACTAACCAGCTACACTAAAGCCCCGTTTGACTTTAACCTGCATAGCCGTATATTAAGGTATGGCAGCCAGTGGGGTTACACTGAACCTACTACCGATAGTTTTGCATTTAATGGTACTGGATTTACAGCCCCGTTTGTGCAGGGCAGCTCCGGTAACGTATTGTTTCAGTTTGGGCTAGATGCACCACAAAGGGAACTGCAATACACTACACTAATACCCAGTTACCACGCAAAAAACGTAGCTTTTAATAGTTCCGATGCACTGGTTACAACCGCACTAAGCACCGAGAACAACGAGTTAATACAGACCATTAGCGCGGATATTACTTGGGATATTGAGGGTACATTTAGTGAAGACCGTAGCGGCGGGGCAAATTATACAGGTGGATTCCCAAACGGTATTACTTTTGTTTTAGCATACGGTCAAGATAGAGATAACGTAACAACAGTACCGATGGGCACAATAGCCCCATATTCCGATGCCCTGCCATACAGTACAAACTACAATTTCAGCGGTAGTACAACTATTAACTTAACCCGTGGCGATGCTATTTGGATTTATGCCGTGGGTAGTGGTACGGGTTACGTTATTACAGTAGGTAGCCCAAGCGGTTCGTATCCTACCGTATTTAATTTTGAACACACCACGTTTAACATAAGTCTAGTAAGCGATACCAGCACCGATGCAAGCACTTGTAAGGCTTGGGGCATACATGAGGCATTTAGCCGTACCGTTGAATCTATTACAGGGGAAAGCCAGCCGTTTAGGTCTGAGTTCTTAGGACGCACCAACAGCCAGCCAATAAGCTACGCAAGTAACGGGTGTATGTCTTTTAACGTGCTTACCAACGGGTATAATATCCGCAAGTTCACCGACAGGCCTTTATTCACTTCATTTGAACAGCTATACAACAGCCTGAACGCTATTACACCCGTAGGCTATGGTTATGATAACGGGGTTATACGTGTTGAAGATGCAGGCTATTTTTATGACGATAGTGCAACGGTGTTCAACTTCGAGAACGTAACACTTACCCGTAGCAATGCCAGCGAATACTACACCAGCCAAATAAACATAGGCTTTGACAAGTGGAAAACAGAGGATGTAGGAGGTGTGGATGAAGTAAACACGGTACACCAATATGCCACGCGCATACAAAACAACAAACAAGATTTAGATCTTAACAGCGAACTAGTAACGGGTAGCTATGCCATAGAACACACGCGCAGGCGTAAGGAACTACCTGAAACCGACTGGCAATATGATGAGGACAATTTCCTAATTGCAACGGTACGCAATACCAGCCTAGCCAGTGCAGAGAAAGACGAGAATTTCAGCAGCGTAACAGGCATAATACGCCCCGATACCATTTATAACCTACGCTACACACCAGCACGTAACTTTATAAGGTGGTTGCGAATCATTAACATAGGCTTATACCAGTACACTAGCGACCTTATAACATTTAGGAGTGGTGAGGGGAATATAACAGCGGCAACCACACAAACAGATACTTGCCCAGGGGCATACAATGCTACAAATGTTAGCGAAAGCGGAGATTTTTTCCCCTATGGCGGGGGGTTTAGTTATGAGGTTGAGCCGTTATTCTTACCGGTATTCTTTGAGTTCCAATATCCGCTAAGCTATACGGATTATAAGGTTTTAAGGGATAACAGATATAACCAAGTAACCGTTAACGGCATACGTGCGTTTCTGTTTGATGTTGAGTTTAATATGCCAGATGTAAGCACTATAAAAGTCATTTTAAATTACTAACTTTGTTAGCATGGCAATAGTATTGATACCAAACCAAGTGGTTAGCTTTAATAACGTAGCGGGTTGCTTTATAGACACGCGCACGTACACGGGCAAGGTATCTACTAATGACTGCACAGAGTTTCAGGTGCGCATAACGCCCGAAACGGGAACGGAACTGGTAACAAGCCCTAATTTTGATAGTAGTACAGGCTGGACATTAAGCATAGGATCAGTGATATTTGGCGGCCTTTTGTCTTTAGCACAAAACGGGGCAAATGCACAGCAGACCATAACCACCGAGGCGGGCGGTTATTACAGGCTAACTATTGACATAGAACGTAACTTAGGAACTACACCACTGGCAATATTATTGACCGATGGGGCTACTATAATTTCAGTTACAGCACAGCAAGGCGATGGAGTAACGGGTAGCACTAATTACTATTTTGAGGCCGTGGGAACGTCCACAAACGTTTTTATAGCCAGTGCGCAAAACCAGCTTATTGAGATTCAGAGCGTATCGGTAAAGAAGCTAACTACTATTGATGCAACTGTTGAAACGTGTGACGGTGAATATGTGAGCGATGTTGATGTAATTGAGTACGCAGCCGACTATGCCCATATACGGCATTGCTGGGAGGGTTACGATAACGATTGTTACAGATTTAGCCTAACACCTTTAGGCTTTGAAGGCGAGAACCTGTTTGAAGGTAACGCTTTAACTACTAAGGGCGGTTTTGCCCTTACAACTTTATTAGGTGAACCTATAACTTGGATACCATAATGGCAGAAAAAAAGATAACTGAACTACCTAGCGCGGGCACAAGTCCAACAGACAGCACGCTAGTAATAGGGCAAAACACTCAGACGTACAAATACACGTTTAAGGAGTTTAAAGAGGGTATAATGACCGGATTGCCCTATAAGGCGGCAGACAGTGGCACGTACATTAAACTAAAGCCAGACGGCAATACAAACACCGTAGATGAGGCGGGTGACTGGAAGCTAGGTATTGATAGCGATGGCAACTTTGCCATAGATTACTTTGACGGTACAAGTTGGAAAAACAAGCAAAAATTTAACAAAGGATGAGAAAACTAATTACAGCATTACTGACTATTATAAACCTTACCACGTTTGCACAGGTAGGCAATACCTATCAAATAGGCGGTGTAGGTGATGAGCAGGGTGGCGATACACTAGCCTACTATTACTTTGCCAACAGGGACAGTAACGGGCGTGCAGGTCTGCTAATTCATAACGTAAAAGACAGCCTTTGGATAACGCTAAACGACACCGCTAGGATGTTTAGTAACGTACCGTTTGAGATTAGCGGGCAAATTTTACAAGATAGCATTTTTGCGGACAGCATAAGCACCGCTGCACTACGTAGCGAGCGCGTTTATGTTGGCAACCTGCTAAATACAGGTGTAGTAGGTGGTAATGGTTCAGGTAAGCTAGTAAAAGCGTATTGTGTTAAGTCGATTACATGGTCACACGCTGACAGCCTGCTAACTGATAGCCTGCTGGATGTTTGCTGTAACTACTTTATAACTGATAAGGACGTACTATTGATACCTGCCGACAGTGGCAGCTTTGCAGCTGGTGGATATTACCGTGCTAACCGTAGCGGTACCATTGACTGGGAGGTTATCCAGTATAGCTTTGAAGATAGCCTTATTACCTACCGAGCCGATAAGAACGGAAATGAGGTGTATTGTAGTGTGCTGTTTAACACCTTTACCAACTTGACGGTTCACGATATGTTTTGCTGGGATAATGCAGCAGCGGCTAATGTAACGGTACGTGATGCAGTTTTTGAGTGTGCCAGTGCTACACTTATTAACGTGGAAATCGAGGGCTTTAATCCCGGCTTGGGCGTGTTTAGGGTAATAGAAACCGGAGCGATTAGCATAACCAATAGTAAGCTAGTTGGCTTTAGTGGTGATACTATATTGATTGATAACTGCAACTTTAGCCAAAACACCTTTATTGGGGCGTTGAGTTGTACCATTACCACTATTCAGGATTTTGTGGGTAACCAAGTATATGATGAAAGTTTTATAATAGCAACCGACACAGCCGATGTAGGCGGTAACTTCTTAACGGGCTTTAGTTCTATCCAAGCCAGCGACAGCACAAGGATTAATGGAGCGTTTTTAACCAACGGTAGTAATGCCATACTAACCAACAGGCAAGCATTAAGTAATGCAGAATTGAGCGCGTCCAATGTAACGGGTAGCTGTTTAAGTGGCACTAATGTTTACAGTAGCACAGATGTAAGGGCGGTATATGCTAATATTATAATTGACAGCCTAGCTAACTTAGGACGTATTGACGTGCATGGGAAAAGCGGTAGCCAGACCATAACCTTAGCAGGCTATGGCGATGCTAACATAAGCGGTAGTATGATTAACAGCCAGAACGTAGTATGCACAGGGGGTACGTTTGTAGATATGGTTATTGACCCGATTAGCAGCTTAGATACCTTATTTTTAGACCCTGACAGCATAACCAGCACCAGCACCATAGTTGGTGAATTTCAGATGTACGATGGTACGCAATCGGCTGGGAAGGTAATGCAATCTGATGCGTATGGTAATGCCAGTTGGGTAAATATCTACGGATACGGTGAAATGGGCTTTGGTGATAGCAGTGCAGTAGTAGCCGTAACGCAAAACGTGTGGGAGGTAGTCACCAATGGCAATGAGGATCTTTGGGCAGTTGGTGCTATTGACTTAGTAGGTGTAACCTACACTAATGACAGCCTTATAATTAACAGGGCAGGCACCTATACTATACAGGCACAAGCCAGCCTAACTATGAGCAGCAACAGCCGGGTAAAACTTGGGGTGTATAAAAATGGCAGTTTGCTATGCACTTGCGTTTTACCCGTACATATTGACAATGGAAAATACTCTATTGCCAGTTACTTAGATGTTGCTGAGTTAGCCTTTGGTGATGTTTTGCAGGTAGTAATCATGAATGAAACCGACAGCAACCCCATAACATTTAAAGGCGGTAAGATAGTAATAGACTACAAAGGCACGTAATGGCTAACCAAGTTATAAATACACGCGCTGTAACCTGTACAGCCTGCTACACTTTAGAAGTAGAAGCCACTGACTATGTTAGCGGTACTACTACTTTTGAGTACGGCTATACTGACAGGCTTGGCACGTGGTATAAACTTGGGGATATAGGAACCATTACAGCAAACGGCAACTACACCTTTAACATTGATATTACAGATGACCTAACCGTACCTGCCAGCACTTTGAACGCGCAATGCAGTATTGACGCTGCTACGGGGTTAAGCCGAATGAGCAACTTTGCCATACGTTACAATGACGATGCAGACGTTACACTTAGCTTTGGCGGGTTCTACTTAGACCCGACTTGTGAAAGCGGACAATACACTAGCTACTGCTTTGAGGTGGATAGTGAGAACTGCACTATACTACTACAATGGAGCAATGATAAGAACGCTTTTGGTTTTAACTATGTAGACTTTGACTTTACTCAAAGCCTACGGGTTAACGGGCAGGTATGGTTCCCGCGATACCTTGAAGAGAACAACCAGTACACAGGAAGCACAGGCGTAAACACTATTGTAAGTGCTACTAACTACAAAGTAAATGAGGTGCGCATAGACGAATTACCTGAGTATATCCACGATGCTATAAGGCTTGGTAGGATTCACAGGTTCTTCACTATTGACGGAATAGAATACGTTGCTTTACCGGGCGAATACGCGCCAGATTGGGATGCTTACAGGCCTATGGCTACGGCTACCTTTGAGGTGCGTAAAAAGACCGAGAACAACGAGAACGATAATTGTTAGCTATCTAGGCACGGTACGGCCTAAACAGTCCATGTTTTTTAACCATTTTAAAAAGGAGGTTTCCAATGGCAATTTATTGCGACAATGTCCCCGACTTTGTGCTTGATGCCTGTGCGACCGAAAAAGGTAGAATAACGGCTGTTGCTTATATCCGTAGTGATTTTGAGTTTACAGACCCTACCGATGCCAACGAATGGCAGACCGGAATAGATGCCGGACAAATTAAGATTATCAAGAAAGTACGTGGTGCCAAACCAGTGGCCACACCTACTGAGATTGACGGCTTTGGTTTGTCGCGTACTAAGACGGTTGGTTTTGACCGCACGGCAGATTACGCGCATGAGAACGTTGAGGGCAATGAGGACTTCTACGATGTGTTGAACTTCGATAACTCGCACCGTTTTGCTTTTGTTACCGCTGATGATAAGGTCTGGATAGGCGATTCAGCAGTGGCTAACATTAACGCTGACAGTGTAGTTGAGGAGGGTTTGGATTCTATTGTTTACTGGCAAGTGTCAGTACAGTGGAGTTCAAACGTGATACACAAAGCGTATGACATCCCGACCGGGATATTTACCTAACCAAAAAGCACCCCGTATGCCCCGTAAGGCAGAGGGGTGCAATCCTTTACATTATGATTCTCACAATAGCAATAGGAAAGAAAGAATACGGTCAAATGGCTTTTAACCTAGCCGTAACGCTTAAAAAGCATAGCGACCTACCCATAAGCGTAATAACAGACGATAACGCATTAAAAGGCATACCAGAGGCCGATATGTGGGTATTTGACCAGATAATACACACCACCGAGAAAAACCCGTTTAAACTTAAGTGCTACCTAAACGAGTTAACACCATACCCGTACACCATATTCGTTGATGCCGATTGCGTTTTTTTACAAGAGCCTAACCTAAAAGCCAGCCTGCATATTGAGGGTATTGATGAGCCGTTATATTGGGCAACAGCAGACGCTATTAAAGACCATTACAAGGTAGACACTAAAGGCATTAACACGAGCCTGATAGCTTGGAAAACCAGCAAAGCTAATGATAAGTTTTTTACAGCAGCACAAAAGGCATACGACAACCCCATGCCTAAGTATAAACACATAGGCGGGTGGTATCCTGATGAAATACCGTTTGCAGTTGCAGCGGCTAAAAAGAAACTAGCCAGCCCCGTAGTGTTCCACCATAGCGACAAGAAATACAGGCTAGGTGATGCTAAAGGCTACACCGTACTGAGCATGAACGGCAAGATGTCACCTTATGACCCGATGGTAAGACATTACAATATGATTGCTAAAAGTGCCAGTTTAGATTTTGGCCTAGCGCATTACCCATTTAAACCCAATGCAAAGGTGTTCAAATGAGAATCAACATTTTTACAGCCCTTAACGGTGTAGGCTTGCAGAGGGATGCGTACATACTTGAACAAGCATTACAGGGGCATGAGATTACCATAGTAGACCTGAATAAAACACCACGCCCGAAACGTGCAGACGCTAACATATTCTGCGAAATTATAAAGCCCAACTTTTTAAAGATAGCCCCAAAGAACTACTTTATACCAAACCCCGAATGGTTTATGATGGGTTGGCAGCCGTACCTAAAGCGGATGGAAATCCTGAATAAGACTAGGTTAAGCCAACGGGCATTTGGTGGTGAGTATATCGGGTTTACTAGTTTAGACTTTTACCAGCCTAACAAGGTTAACAGGTGGGCACACTTTAGCGGTAAAAGCAGTTACAAAGGCACTGAGGCACTTATTGACGCATGGAAGCCCGAATATCCAGAACTGGTAATAAAGCGCGACAGGAATCAGATAAAGGTGCAGAAAAAGAATATCAGTTACCAGTTTGCCCGATTACCTGAAGAGCAATTCCAAAAGTACTTTGGTGAAACGCTGGTGCACTTTTGCCCGTCAATAGCAGAGGGGTGGGGTCATTACATTTGGGAGGCTATGGGCGCGGGTAGCGTAGTAGTTACAACAGATGGCGCGCCCATGAATGAGTACATAGATGATGATAGGCTACTGGTAAAGACTAAAGGCTACGCGGTACTCAATAAAGGTATTAAACACACTATTGACGTTAAAGACCTGCAAAGGGTAGTAGATGGCTTGATGGGTTTAGATCAAAGCGAACTAATACAAATAGGCCAACAGAACAGGCAAACATACTTAGATAATGATAAAAGGTTTACGGAAAGAATTAGAAGCGTTTTCGCGTGATATACTGATAACAGGACACCCGCGCAGCGGTACGGGTTACTGTGCAAAGTTATTGCATCATAACGGGCTAGATGTACCCCATGAGCAAATAGGAGGTATGGGTACAAGTAACTGGCAGTTTGCCGTGGATAGTAAAAACATACCTTTTAGCTTTGACGGCATACAGCCTGTACAATGCAACTTTATACACCGTATTCAGGTGGTGCGTAACCCTGTTAAATGTATTGCCAGTGTGTTTTATACCGAACATGGCAGCGAATATTTTAGGGATAGCTATTTGATGCTAACGGGCAACCGAATGGAGCGGGCGGTGCGTAGCGTTATAACGTGGAATACGATGCACAAGGATAGGGCAGACCTGATATTTAAGCTAGAGCAACCCGAACAGTTATTAGAGTACCTTAAAGGGCATGGCTACTTAAATACTTATGAGGTGTTAACAGAGCCAGTAAACACGCGCCCGCATGACGATTTAGATTTAGATTTTATTAGGGCTTGGGTAGACCCTGAAATATACGGTAATTTGCTTAACTTTATAGCATGGTACAAAAAAATATAGGGAACATTACGCTGTACTTAGATGACCCTGCAATAGCAGATGAGATGGGTAGCGGGTTTTATGAGCCGTGGTTACTAGATTTCATTAAGGCTAATGTAAGCGGTGGAACGTGGATAGATTGCGGGGCTAACTTTGGCAATCATACGGTATGGTTTGATAAGCATTGTTATAATACCAAGGTAGTAGCTATCGAACCTATGCCTGAAAACCTAGAGTACCTGCAACGTAATGTAAGTGTAAATGATTGCAGTAAAACCCGAATAGTAAAAGCAGCGGTAAGCGATAGGAAGGGCAAAGGTGAAGCAGTACGCATAGGCCGTAAAAGCCAATACAAGGTACAGGAAGGGCGCGGTGCTATTCAGGTGATAACTATTGACAGTTTGAAGTTACGCGATGTTAGGCTAATTAAAATGGATGTGGAAGGGCATGAGATGGCAGCCTTAAAAGGTGCGCACGATACTATCAAGAAATACAAGCCTGAGTTATTTATTGAAATATGGCATGACCTTGACAAGTTCCAGCAGCATTTAAGCCAGTACGGTTATGAGGTTAAGCAACGCTATTGCCATGCACCCGTTTATCATTTTTCAACTAAAGACTTTCCGAGGTTATTGAAATGAAAGTAGTACTGATACCCGTATTTAGGAGGCCTGAGTTCTTGACCGTGTGTTTAGAGTACATACGGGCGGCTACCTATTGCGATAACTACCACTACATTTTTTTATGTGATTTCGGGTATAGCCGCGATAACCTCAACGTAATAAACCAGTTCCCTTTAAGTAAGGAGATAATAAAGCGCGGCAAGCACAAGTTTAAACCCATTACTAAGCAATCATACAACTTATTGGAGGGCTACCGTTACGCGGTTGAGTTAGGTGCGGAAAAAGTGTACCTAATTGAAGATGATATCTTCATTGCTAATGACTTTTTTAAGTGGCATGAGCAGGCACAGCAACTGCACCCGCTGACCATAGCCACAGCCAACAACAACACCAAGTTTGAGGTAAGTAATGACCTTACTAAATGGTATTTGGGGGCTAATGCAGACTATCAAAGTTTAGGGGTATGTTGGGATGCGGAGTTACTCAAAGAACTGGTATTACCACACGCTAATGATAACTACTATAAAGACCCCGTAGGCTACTGTATTAAGCACTTGCCGGGCAATATTATTGGTAGGCACTTTGTAGAACAGGATGGCCTAATAAGGCGGTGCATACAGGATAAAGTACAGGCACTATTTCCACATGTACCCCGTGCGTTCCATGCAGGTTTTATAGGTTACAACAGGCGCGGGCGCAAGCCAGAGGGCGTAACGGTTGACCAGAAAGCAAGGAGGGTAAAAGAAATAGCAGCAGACCCCGAACTTATGAAACGGTACGTAGAACGGCCAGAGTATTATGAAGACAGCAAGCCTATCAACTTAATAAATGAAAATTGGGAACAGTTATGTATATAGATTTTACAGACCAAGAACAGGCCACAAGTTACCTGTCTTACATTATAGACGGCAACAAGCACAGTTACTACGACTACACCGTAGAACATGCCGCTGAAATGAGCGTGCATATTAAGGGTGACCAGCCGGGTGCATTGCTTAATGATTACAGGCCAAACGAGCCAGCGGAAATACATGACTACCGATTAAGGATATGGCAGCCTATTACTAAGTCAAGCAGCAAACGCGCTATTAGTGTTATCCAACGTATCAACAATAGCAGGTATTATAGCATTGACTTCCCACCACAGCCGGACAGCATTACCGATACACTGGAAACGTATCTAACAACTAGCTACCCGCGTTTTGATAGTTTGATACACTGGCTGTTTGATGTGGCACTTAAGGATATGCTAAATGACCCAAATGGGGTAGTAGCGGTATTGCCTATTGATTTGGATGTACCGGATAATGAGTATTACCAGCCTTATACGTTTTGCTACCGTAGTGACCAAGTAATTGACAAGGGCGAAAACTACTACACGATACTATTGGATGAGAAAAGCCCCGTTAAAGTGGGACAGGTTGAGAAACTGGAAGGTAATATTTACTACGTATTTACCGAAAAGCAGCTTATTGAGTTTAGGCAGGTAGGCGTAAAAGCGGACGATAAATATGAACAAACAACCCTGCTAACCTATAATTTAAGTGACCCGCCTGTATTTGAACTGGGTGGTGAATACGTGTCGGGTACATACCCCATGATCTATGAATCATTTATGAGTGGCATTTTACCGTTCTGGAATGATGCTGTACGTGAGTATTCGGATAAGCAAGCCAACTTTGTACAGCATGTGTACTTAGAGCGTGTAGAAATGCAGGTGCGCTGTGATAACAGGGGGTGTATGCCACAAGATGAATTACAGGGCATGTACGGCATTAAAAGCGGTGACGGTTGCAAAGTGTGTGAGCGATGCAGTGGCACAGGCTACATAAGCGGACGCAGCCCTTATGGTATTACCGTTGTTAAGGACAAAGATTGGACTGAGGCACAAGAAAAACAGGAGTTCCCCGGCGTAACCTATATTGACAAGCCTACCGAAATAGTAACCCTATTGACCGATGACATTAAGGAGTTGATAAAGAAAGGCTTTGAAGCTATCAATATGGACATACTTAATGAAGTTGGGGAAAACCAAAGCGGGGTAGCTAAGACCATAGACCGGAGCGACTTAGATGCGTTCCTGCTATCCATATCAAACAGGCTGTTTAATATTTACAGTATGGCAGCCTACTACATAGGCTATTTTAGGTATAGCAACGTATTGCAGGACTGGCAGGATTACCTACCAGATGTAAACAAGCCTACCAACTTTGATGTGCTTACCAGTGGCATGTTAGCAGATATTTTACAGGCGGCAAAACAAGCCAAACTAAACCCGCACTTGATTGACGAACTGGAAAAAGACTATGTTAATAAGCAGTTTGGAAGCAACGAGAAACTAAGGCGTAAACACACCTTGTACATTGAACTTGACCCGCTAAGTAATGTAAGTGAAGAGGATAAATACACTCGTTTAATAAATGGTGGTATCACCCGAACGGACTACATAGTGAGTTCAAATATCAAGCAGTTTGTTAACCGTGCTTTACAGGAGCAAGACTTTTTGGAACTTGAAAGGTCTGAGCAGTTAGCGATATTGCGCGGGTATGCAAGTGAGCAAGTGCAGAACATAGCACCGATACCAAACAGGGGTGAAGATGGCCAGTAATAAGGAACTAATAAAGGGAACGCTTGATATAGCAGATGAGGCTGCCGATAACTTTGACAGTAAGATACCCGCTATACAGCGTAGCTTATTTAATAAGATACTAGCAAGAACCAAAGACCTAAAGCTGGATAACAACGGGCGGGTAAAACAGACACTTGAAAACAACCGTATTATATTGGCCGTGCAAAAGGATATTAAGGATATACTTGAAAGCACCAACTACACACGGGCGGTTCAGCAGTTTGTAAAGACCTATGACCGACTAGCGGACATTAATAACAAGTGGGCTAAAACAGTAGATAAAGATGCCATCTGAAAAGCTATTAGCTGAGGCTAAAGATTATGCAGTACAAAAGACCCTGTTCGACTTATTGGGTGCTGGTGTAGATAGTGCGTTTGTGCAGCCCGTAGTTGAGCAGTTCCGTAACATTATTAATGTAGGTGGTGATTATGAGAACCTAGTTGAAGAACTACGGCTATTAATCGAGGGTAGCCCCGAACGTTTGGGCGTGTTAGAACGATACACCAAACAAGTAAACAAAGATGCTATAAGCCAGTTTAACAGCAACTACAATAAACTAGTGACCGCTGACTTGGGATTGCAGTTTGCCCAATACGTAGGTGGCCGCAAAAAAGACACAAGAGAATTTTGTATACACTACCGACAAAAGTTTTTCCATAATGAAGAAGTAAGGTTATTAGGTGAAGGTATTGACCCGATAACAGGCAATCAATTAACAGGTGCTATGCTGAAGGGTCGCATACCATTTACAGACGGTAGCAGCATTTGGACATACAGGGGCGGCTATAATTGTGAGCATTTTTTTGTTGGTGTTGAGACTATATTTGTACCGAAAGACGTAGTGATGCGGGCAATAAATAAAGGGTACTATACACCAAGTAAGGCGGTTAAGGAACATTTTGGTATTTAATAACTTTATTAGTATATTGCAAGGAAATTTAGCATCATGGAAACTATACTTATTAGTAATGGTCAAAAGACCGTAGAAGTAGTGCGCCAAGTCTTTAATGCGTACCCCAATATATTTGAGGGCTTTGAACCGGTGGAACAAGAGAGGGCGGTTCAGGGTTCTCAAAACCAGCCTGAAAAAGATATTCAGGATTACAAAAAAGCAGAAATAGTAAGCCTGCTTAAACAGGAAGATATTAAGTTTAATCCACAAGATAGTAAAGCATCATTAATCGAATTGTATGAATCCACAAGATCTAATTAAAGAAATAGCCCAAAGCGCGGGCGTAGAAAACTTTGAGTTTGGTGAAGATAACACCATACCAGAGGAAGTAGTAAGTGCTATCAAAAGCAATCTTATTACACCTGACAGCGCAAAGAATAACCCCGATGTTGCTAAACACTTTAAGGGGCAATACTTGGGTACTGTTAACCGTGAGCTGGAGAAGTTCCTGAAAGATACCGGGATTGATGAAGGTAAAGTAGGTGAACTAAACAACGAGCCTGACACGCTAAAAAGGCTACGGGCTGGCATGAGTGTTTACGCTGAACACCTAAAGAACACACCAGACAAAAAGGTGAGCGAAAAAGAAAAGGAATTAGCCGAAAAGCTAAACAGCCTGCAAGCCCAGCTAAGTGAAACGCAAAGCACCTGGCAGCAGAAGTTGAGCGCAAAAGAGCAGGAGTTTGAAAACGAGCGTGTGAACTTTGCCGTTAACAGCAAGCTAAACAGCTACCAATTCAGCGAGGCATACCCAGTTGAGGATGTAAAGCTTTTGATAGGTAGCAAGCTGAACAACAGCCCGTATGTGTTTAAGCGCAATGGCGATAAGGTAGGCGTGTTCCAAAAGGATAACCCCGAACTTGAAGCATACGAGGGAACTAAAAAACTGGAACTAGAGGACGTGCTGAATAAGTTTGTTGAGCCGTATTTAAAGAAAAGCAATCCAACAGAAAAGAAGGATAAAATTGTGCATGATACAAGAAAAAGACCTACCTTTACATTTGGTGGGCATGCACAGCCCCAAAGATAGCTGACATATTAGGTTTGGCAACCTAAACAAGCCGCAGTAGGCAGGATGGCCTAAACAACCGACTTTTTTTAATTTAAAACAAAGGAGGTATATCATGGCCTATAATAACAACGGCTCATATACTGCTGGCTTGTGCGAAGCTATATTAACGTCACTAAGTCAGCACAGCGGGGCTAACAACCCCATGACTAAACGTACGCCAGTGGGCTACGTAGAGTCTCTTATTTCACCTTTCAACTTTGCCGATGGTGTTCAGGTAATACCAGTGCAGGTAGGTACTAAATTACGTCAAGTGCGTATTAAGTACATGACCCGCGCCACTGAGGACATTATCAGTGACACCCGCAGTGAAGATTGTACGTTTGACTACTACGATGACTTTGTAGAAGAAACCGTTACACTTCAAGAGTACGCTGAGGTTGTTTGGGCATTGGATAAATACGACATGCGCGATATTTGCGAAAGCCCAGATGAGATGGTAAGCATGACTCTGCAAAACAAGATTGATGCTTTGATTAAGAACATCAACAAGCGTTTGTTAGCCAAACAAGCCCTGAACTTCGGTACTAATATCCGTACAGGTAGCGCGGCTGCAACAGATGTACAGGTTTTGACTTCAACAAGTGCAGCCGACCAAGTAGGCTTGCAAGACTTGATTCAGGACTACACTGAGTACAACCAGTATGCAGGTACGCCTATTCTTGTAGGCTCTGGTAATATTGCACGTGCTTTGGCTACCATTGAAACCGGATGCTGTAACCAAGAAGGTGTTGACATGCTTGCATTGTCTAACACGCTTGGCTTTAGCTACTTTTTGGACACTACAATACAAGGTGTATTGGGTTCTAATCAGTTTGCTATATTGGCACCTGGCACTACTCACTTCTTGGGCTGGAATGAATATGAAGGTTACAATGTGACCAACTTCCCTACCAGTTCTACTACTACTATCGTTGACCCTCGTACAGGGCTTGACCTTGACTTCAAACTGGTTTACGATGAGTGTAAAGAGAAGTGGTTCCTGAAGTTGAGCAAGCACTTTGACTTGTTTACCCAGCCAGCAGACGCAATGGATGCTAGTGATGAACTGTACGGTACTACTGGTACTTTGCGTTACACTGCTACTAAAGCGTCTTAATGGATTGTCTTAAGATAATTGGTTTGCGTGGGATTTGTGATGCTGAAACCCGGTTGGTCGTTAATGACCTTCCGGGCATCAGCCTCAAAATGGTATCTAACCTGACAGATGACCAGAAGGCAAGCTTTGCCGATGTTTGGGAGTCAGTACAGAACAATGCCGTTAATGAGGTTATGGCTGACCTATTGCCACACCTTGCTAAATACATGCGACCAGATACGCTTATTGACAACTACCAGACCAGCTACATTGATACGCCTTATCAAGATGTTGACGCGTCGGCAGAATGGAAGGGTGTGGCTTTGGAGCATTGGGGTAGCAAGTATGCACGCTTTGTTATTAATGACGTGCAGTTATACGCCGACAGTGCAGGTAGTTATACCGTTAAGATATTTGACTACAATGACGGGCGCGAATTAGATGCGTTTACAGGCACATTAGCAGCAGGGCTTAACACTATTACCATTAACAAAAGTTACGACATACAGGGGCAAAAGAAACGGCTATTTATAGCCTATGATGGCACAAGCATTGACAGCAAAAAAACAGCCATGCTACCCTATTCGTTTACCAACATACAAGGCGGTAAGGTAGCACTAGCAACAACCCCGATAAGGGAAAATATAGACTTTGGTAGTAACACATTTGGGTTGAGCGTTAACTTCAATTTAGAATGCAGTTTGGAGTTATTCGCCTGCCAATATAGGGAACTGCTAAAGCAGGCTTTATGGTACAAGCATGGCGATAGCCTATTAATGTTCAGGCTTGCCAGCGACCGTATCAACCAATACACTTTAGTAGGCACTGAGCAAGCTAAAGAACTACGGGAGTTGTACCACGCTAAATATGAAAAGTCACTTAATGCAGTGTTAGACAGCATCAGTGCAAAGGCTGGTGATGACTGCTTTATTTGTGATAATCAACGAACCTTTAAATACAATTTGCCATGAAACAATGCAGCGCATGTGGTAAGAAAAAGAACACCTACAAGCCTAAAGGCCGTACACCAGTTAGGGTAAGTTCAAATGATTTCCGTAAGAATAAGTACGGTATCAAAAAGTGACTTGGCAGGAGTACAGCAGGTTAATGGAGGGCAAGCTACAAAAGCTAAAACAGCTAGATCAGTTTGCGCTAACAGCGGTAAATAATGTGTACCGTGAACAGTTAACCCGTGTATTTGTGGACGGCAAGAAAAGCAACAACAGCCCTATGGGTACTTACAGCGAAAAGTACAGGGAGTTGAAGCGTAAAAAAATAGGTACAGGCGGCAAGGTAGACCTAGTACTTACTAGCCAGTTTAGAGCGGCCTTTGGACTGGATAACCGTAAGAATGAAATAGTATTAGGGTTTCAAAATGCCAGCCGTAGGAACTTAAGCGGGGGTGCAGCCAAAGTGCAGAATAGTGAAATAAGGCGGTATAATGAAGATAGGTACGGGGTGATATTTGATATGACAGACAGCGAATATAGTAACGCACAAAAGGCCATCGCATTTAGAATAAACGAAATAATTAGTGAATAGGTTAACGTACATAATAGACTTAATAGATACCGAGGTAGCCGCCAAGCTAGCCTATAAGGATGTTAGTGCTAATGGTATTGTAAGACGTGAACCTAAAGCTGGTCAAACGATCATATACAAGTATAAGGGTGAAGCCATTGTATTTAATGACGTGCCAGGCATAAGCACTTACCACCGGGTAATTGATGTTAGTGAGGTTAGGAACTTAGATAGCGGCTACGGTAGTGAGTTATTAAAAGAACAGACCTACCGGATGCGTTACGTGATGTATGGTGACCAGACGCGGGTAAATGACATTTGTGATGACTATAACTACCAGTTAGCAGATGAGGTGGGCGGGTTTATACCTAATACATTTAGCAGCGTTAATACGGCAGCTATTGAGGCTAAAAGCGTAGTTATCAATATCAGTAGAACCGATTATGACAGGGTGCGGGTATTTAGGGATGAATTGCCAGACAATGAGTTTAACCTAAGTGATACTGATATACTGTTTGCTATTGAGTACGACCTTACGATAAGGTATTTAGCGCAATGTACTACGGTGGACTGCGACCCTGTATATCCGGTAGTAACCATAACAGACGGAACGCAAACGGTAGAACTACGCGCCCCTAATGCCTATACATGCTCAACGGAGTGTGAAGATGGTACGGTGAACATCACTAACTCACTTGGTACTACGCTATATAGTAAAGAGGTAGCCAGCGGTGGAACAGTAACCCAACAGGTTGCTGACCAGACAGCACAGGGCACCACAGGATCGGGCACTATAACGTTTCCAGCCAACACCACAGGAACTATACCCGATGTAGACTATACCGATAGTGACGGCAGCGCAGCCAGCGTACCTTATGGCACTTCACTAGTATGTACACCTTCAAAAGACCTTGCAGATTACACCTGCGTAGAACTAAATGACGGCTTGACCATTGCTCAAAAAGAACTATTGCAGGGCATTTACCCCATTAAAACAGGGCAAACGTTTAGCATAGTAGCCGGAGATGATGGTGACTTGCAAAACGGTAGACCTGAACCCGCATTTCAAACACTGGGCTGCGATAACTCAGCCCGCTTTGTGCAGTACAGTGCAAACATCATTTGGGACAAAGAAACAGACTTAATTTGGACGGCATCATTACAATCTGCTGCACTATTTGCCAATCAAATTACAAACGCAGATACCGCTGTAATTGATGGTATTACTAATTGGATATTGCCTAATAAAGCAGAATATGAAAGCGTGCTGGCCTATAAAGAAAAGCCGCTGGTAAATGGAGCATGGAATATAGACCAAGGCAACAGCAACATCAACTTAATGACCTCAACAACGTTGCAAAACTTAGGACTTAGTTATTTCAGCATCCGTATCATTAGAACTGGTGGAGGTGGTCATTATGAATACCGTGACGGTGTTATTTCAACTACACCCCTGGAAACACTTTACTGTAGAAAAAGACCGATATGATAAACGAAACAATATACAGCATACCTAGTATTACCCTTGATGGGGTAGTGCATACTAATGTTTACGCCCGCGTGGGCATGGTATTATTTAATGGGCAGCAGCTTACTGGTCAGGTAACCTTACAGATAAGTAATAATCAAAACTTTGAGTTTGGCAAAGTGTATCAAATACCCATTGAATGGAATGAAAGTAACCCGGAATTAGCAGCTATTACCCAGCTATTGCAAGGCGTAGTAGCTGGTGCATTGCCTAACGCAACAATAGTAGGCAATGAGTAACTGGCTAAATAAACAGGATATACGGGTAATACTAGCCCTCACATGGAGTGGCTTTAGTATGCTGTATTTAGTAGGCATAACCTTTACTGAGATACCTAAAGAGAATATGCGGGTAGTAGATACCGTATTGGGGTTCGTATTGGGAACCATAGTAGCTACGATCATAGCCTATTACTTTGGTAGTAGCAAAGGAAGTGCAGATAAGAATGATATGATAAATGGCAAGACACCTAACACATAAGCCGGACGCTAACCAGAGCGAGATAATAGACGGGCTACGTAGCTTGGGGGCTACTGTGGTAAGCCTGTCTAATGTCGGTGGTGGATGTCCAGATATAGTGATAGGTTATAAAGGTGTTAACTACCTTGTTGAGATTAAGGACGGAAATAAGCCACCTAGCCAACAAAAGTTAAGAGCGAAGCAGCAAGCATTTTTTGATAGATGGAAAGGACAAGTAAAGGTAGCAACGAGCTTGGACGAATGTTTAAAAGTTATCGGATGGAATCAATGAAAGAACACCCCATAGGCTACCTAGTATTTAGCATGACCTTAATGCTTCAATCTTTTGTGCCTAATGGATGGGTAGAACTGGTATGGAAGGCAAATGAAACCATGCAACTCATTACACCTAGTTTGCAGTTTTTTGGACTTATAGTAGGTCTACTAATCAGCTACCAAATATGGCGTAATTACAGGCTTAAGAACAAGGCTTTAGAGCAGAGCGAAAAATAAATTTTCATCTTTTTTCTTGTTAGTGTTTGCATATTCCAATTAAGTTTGTATCTTTGAGGTATAACCTTAAAACAAACAATTATGACAACCGAAATCAAAAAGCTTAAATCAATTTATGACGTTAAATTCTCCTCTTCTGATGAGTTCTATTGGTTCGACGAGAATTGCCTACGCGAATCGAACGACACATTTAGGAGGATTTTTCCCAATAGCATGGTTACTGATGAGGAATTGAACTTCTTTCGCGAGCAAATTATGCTTGCCTAAACAAGTAAGCCGTCTAGGAGCATGGCAGGGGTTCGACTCCCCTGCACGGTTCTAACCTTAAAACAAACAGACATGAGTACAACAAACAAACTTAAATTTGAATTTGCAGTAGCTACCAACGTAACTGAGTACGCTAAAAAGCATTTCCCGCATTACGAAGGCTACCACAGTATTTACGTATGCCTTGATGTTTGGGATTACCACATTTACCGAATACTGGAAGGATACAATGCTGAATATGAAAAAGAGGAAGGTAGCATACTTGTTGAGCATGAAAAAATAGAAAAGCCATACAGGGATGCTGGCTTGGATATGAAGATATTGCATGACGTTTTAGATGAAGATATGGGTTTAGGAAATTGGAGTGTAGAGCAAGCATTTGACATTGCCGATGCTGTTGATATGATTGACGGTGGATTTGGTGTTAACTAATTACTGATTTATCCGTATATTAGCGTAAACATTTAAAACACAAGTTATGTTACTAGCACAGATTGGATTCTTTACATCAGTAGGCATTATAGCAGCCGTAGCGGTTGTTGGTTATTTCGGCTACACACTTTGGCAAAGACATAAGAAGTAGTGATACCCGCAAACCTTTTACTACTTGAAAGAGCCTGTCAGGAGATAGGTGTAAAGGAAGTACCCGGCACCCAGCATGCACCTGAGATACTCAAGTACTTAGAACTGGCTGGATTTGATACCCTATTTAATGACGATGAAACCCCGTGGTGTTCCACCTTTATGAATGCTATGTGCGCTGTATTATGCTTAGAGCGTAGCGGTAAGCCTAATGCCCGTAGCTGGTTAGAAGTTGGTGAGCGCACACATGACCCAAAGCCAGGCGATGTAGTTGTATTTTGGAGGGGGTCACAGAATAGCTGGAAAGGTCATGTAGGTGTGTTTATATCAAAGCGTAACGGGCTAGTCTATACACTTGGTGGCAATCAGAGCAACATGGTAAACGTAGCCCCGTATAGTGAAGATAGGGTACTAGGTTACAGGAAGCTTAATTTAATCAAACCATAAAACAACATGGAAGACAACAGAATACAAGTAAATGGCGTTTGGTACGTCAAGGAAGCAAGAGAAGTACCAATCATTGAACCGGAATTTGAAAGCCCAATTAAAGGGTATTTTGCCGAATACGAACATCATAACTTTAAGTTTGAGGAAATGGATTGTAACGGAAGTTTAGAGGCGTATATAGAGGTTAACTTTAGGGGAAAGCCGAAGGATGAACAAATTTGGGATGCACCTGACCATTGGTTTAGTGTTTTAGATGGGGAACCCAGTTCATTAGGTGAGCTTAAGCGTGATTTAGGCGAAGAAGGTGCAAAAGAGTTTATTCACTTCCTTAATACGCTTGTTGAGAAACAATATATTATACCACCACGGGTATAAAATACACTAAAACACATCTAATTATACCCTAACGGGGATAAACTAAAATAACATGACCATAGCAGACAGAGTACGCCAAGAAATAGACGCTAACCCGCCTAAAGGAAGTATAAGGGCTTGGGCTAGAGAACTTGCAGACAAGCTCGGAACCACCGAGGGAACGGTGC
>Ga0208018_100068_pt1 | contig 43489 bp, 55 predicted proteins | sample 31_taG_FD_184105 | JGI IMG/M metagenome (GOLD analysis project Ga0208018, IMG submission 184105) | Marine viral communities from the Gulf of Mexico - 31_GoM_OMZ_CsCl metaG (SPAdes) (version 2) | ecosystem: Environmental > Aquatic > Marine > Oceanic | place: Gulf of Mexico | collected 2015-07-12 | reverse complement strand
TAAAGACTATTGATAAATGACTCCGGCAGAGTTTGCCGCCATGCAGGCGGGATTGGATCCAAGAGCTTATTATCAAGATCCTTATGCTGCCGCGCGTGCTGGTTTAGTTGACCCTGAGTCTCTTCCTTCTCGCGGCGCCACTCCTATTTTTTCCGGTATTCCTAGTCCTCCTGGACCCGGAATACGTGAGCAGGCGACGGAAATTCTTGGTAAAGGAAAGCAAAAGCTTAGGGAGGGAAGAGTAGCTGCACAAGATTTCTTAAAGCGCTATCCACAAGCAGGTGGTTATGCCCGCTTAGGCACTGCCGCTCTCGCAGCTACTCCAGCCCTTCGCACCTCCATAGAAGAACTTCAGGAGGGTCGTCCTCTTGGTGCTGTTGCAGCACTTGCTCCCGCCGGCTTATCTGCCGCTGGTGCGGCAATGCTTGGCAAGGGTGGGCTACCTGGAACCGTACTTAGCCTAGGTCTTATGGGCCTCGGTGCTATTCTCCCAGGTGCTACAGCCTCTGGTGCTGAAGCAGTCAAACGTAAAGCAACAGGTGAACCAACCACAGGCAAAGAAGATTTTGCGAATCAACTTGCCAGAGCGCGCCAGATCGACGAGCTTGGTACAACAAGGTTTCGCAATAACATGGGAGTAATTACCAGTGGCGCGATAGATCTGCAGAAAGCTATTTCAGATCAATCTTACTTGGATTTACAACGTAAACTTCCAATCATCAACCAACTCAACAACGCAGCCCTGGTTCGACAGCAAGCTCTGCTTAACACACAAAACCAAGGTTACCTACAGCAAGGCATGTTAGCAACGGCAGGTGCTCTTGCCCAGGGAGCACAACAAGGCAATTATGGTTTAGTTGCAACTGCTCTGACTAACAACCCTTACGCAGGCGCCACCCTGCAAGCACCTCAAATTAGGTTTGGTTGATCATGGCACAAAATATTTTTGGCCTTGGCATTAACACAACGCCCCCTTCGCTGTATGTAAACTATGGCGAAAACCTTAATATGCAAGGTCTCGCTAATCAGTTAAATCAACAGCAGCTTGCAGGACGCTACTCTTCTGTTATTAATCCAGAAGAAGTCAAACAATACAAAGAAGCCTTTGGCGATGAATATGGCCCTTTAATTTATTGGGGGGAAATGAACAAACGTCGTGAAAGCGATCCTCAACGCCTTAAGGAACAGCTTGAAATCCTTGGTCCTTACATGAAGGATGTTGCGCGTGAAAGGCAACGTCTTGGTATGGAATCCAATGTTTTCGCCGGCCTTATGAATCTGCCCAACAAGTGGCAGGAAGCGATGTCAGAGAAGTATAGATTCTCTGGGCCAATTGTAGATATGATTAAGCAAGGTTCTCAGCGCACTGTTGCTAATCCATTTGTAAATCGTCAGTACATCAATATCTAAGATGACTTTCTTTAATAATCCTATTTTTGGTATCGACGCTGGCGGCGCTTTTGGCCAGACAGGTGCCAACTTAAGCGGTAGTCCGTTTGGTGGTCCTGCTCTAAATGTTGGTGGGTTTGCTGGTGCCAATGCAGGATACGGTGGTATGGGAGGCGGGCTTGATTTGAATCGCGCCAGTGGCATTTTGGGCCTTGCCAACATGGGCCTTGGCATGATGGGAATGAGTAATACAAATCGCTCTTTTGAACAGATGCAACAGACCGGTGGTCTGATGCGTGATATTGACTTTGGCACTAATTTATTTGCTCAAAATAAAGATATCTTTGAGCAGAAAGATGCTCCCCGTTGGTCCGCAAAGTTTCAGGTCAACGATCCTAATTTTCGTCAATATGAAATGAGACAAAAGATCATGAATCCAGGTCTCGCTGGTCGTTACTCTGCGTTTGTAGCGTAGATTGAATTCAGATAGAATATTCACATTGGACCAGGTAGACGATTAAAATGGCTTTTGATATAGGAGGATTATTTGGAGGCGGGCTAGGGGGTGCGGCCGCTGGCTCAGCCTTTGGGCCGATTGGTACGATTGCCGGAGGTATTCTTGGGGGGCTCGGCGGTGCATTTGGAGCCGGAGGCCCTCAGGGTTATCAGATGACTCCGCTTCAAGAGGATCTATCCTCTTATGGGCGTAAACAAGTTCGTGCTACCAAAGGGCGAGAGGAGGCTATTGAAGAGCAGTTTAAATCTCTTCTTGATTCAGGTAATCGTGGAGCTGCAGAAGCTTTTCTTGAGTCTTATCGGGATCGTTTTTCTAACCCCAAATTTATTGAACGCCGCCTAGCTAAGAGCTATTCAGAACCGATTGATTTTACCCGTGGCGGATTCCAAAGTGTTGCCGATCAGTTATATAGAGAGCAAGGATTAAATTACTCTTCGCAAGATTTTGGTAATTTTGTAGAGCGGGCCAAAGGCCTGGGCATTCGCAGTCCACAGGCATTTGGGGATATGCTCAAGAGGGAATTGATTTCTTCTGGAAAGGTTTTGACACCACAACAAGAAGCTTTCCAGGATTTCTATGGTAAAGCTGAGCGGGACGCTAGCGGTAAACTTACCGGACGCTACGGCTCCCCGGTTGAAAAAGTTAAAAGTCTTTCTTATCAATACGGAGCTTAATAGTAATGGCTAAAAATTTTAAACTAAGCTGGGAACAGAAACAAGCCAGAGATGCGCTTGGTATTAAAAAAGTTAATAAAAAACGTGAACTCGATGCTATTAACGCATATATTACAGGACAACAAAAAACCGCACCTCAGCAGGCCCCTGTTTACAGTGGTGGTGGGGTCGAGAATCCTACACCTGCAAATACCGGTGGCGCTTATCCCTGGGACAAGTATCAAGCCTTACAGGAAAATATTGCAAATATTGGAGCCAATGCCACTATTAGCTCTGCTGGTATTCGAGCTGATGCCGATAAAGAGGTTGCAAAAGCCTATTCCGACGCGCAACGCTATAATTCTGAGCTGAGCCTTGAGGGCCTTAAATATGCTTCTGATACTGAATCAAAGTGGCGACAGGCTATTGCAAATATCGAAGTCAAGGGCAAGCTGGATCTTCAACCCATCATTAACGCTGGTTTAGAACGGGTCGCAGGTATTGGCGCTGAGGCAAGTAAAGCGGTTGCTGAAACTACTGGAAAGTATAACCTCCTGTCAACCAAGGAACAAACAGCGGCTCAAGAACGTATTGGTAAAATGCAACTTGCAGGTTCTATGTATGGCTTGATTAGTGCAGCTTTTGGTTAGTTGTGGTTAAAATAGGTACGTAACCCAAGAGTTATTACCATGAGTGTCATAGACCCTTTAGCTCCCGTTGTGGGGCCTCTTGCACCTCCATCTACCGTTCCTACTGGCCAATCTGAGGAAGACGACTATTTAAGCCAGTTTAATATCGATAGATTCCAGACTCTTCTTGATAAACTGGAAGGCTCGAAAGGCCGTCAAAAGCGTCAAGAATCCCTGGAATCTCGCCGTAACATCTTTGCTCAAGGCCTTGCCAGCATGATGAGCAACTTCTGATTACTAAGGAGACATAAGCCATGACCAGTAGCGTGCCTACAGGTCAGACCGACGTTGATGATTGGTTTGATCTAGATAAATATAAGCAAGCTGCGGAAGTGGCTTATAGTTTCTCTAAGAAGAAATTAGAAGATGCCGGCACCCAAGAACGCGAAACCATTGGTAAAGGTGCAGAAGAACAGCGAACATCTTCCGCCCAAGAGCAGCAATTCAAGCAAGAAGACGAAGCCCGAGATTACGGGCAGGCGCAACGAGCTTATCGATATTAAGGTATTCGACCAGTGGGTCGACAACCTTAATTCTGCTGAACAAGAAGCCTTTACCAGTTTCGCCTCAGAGACGTTTTCAATTATTGAGTGCTACCTCTACGCTCGGTTCCTTGGGTACAGAGGTAGCATTGTTCCATGTGAACACTGGGTAAAGAAGTATTACCCTAAGCCGGATCATCGCAAGAAGCTCCTTTATGAAATTGAGCAGATGCAAGAGGATATCCGCAAGTTACGGGACGACGTTGATAACGGTGTTGTCAAACGTGATGCAGGGGTTGCTCGCATTGCCGGCATGCAAAAAGAATTGCGTGGCACGATCGCTCAGATTGAGCAATTTACTTCCAATCGTGATCGTAAAAACTTGTTGATGGTTGGAGCAGACCGTGCCATTCGTGAGTTGATGGTGATCTTTAAAGACGACCCAATTGAAATCCCCCTGGAAGAAGCTTCGATGAGCGTCTGGGCAAAGATGCAATATGAAGAAAGCTGACTTAAAATAAAGCCATGAACCCATCACCACAGGCACAATCTGCACCAGATGAACGTCTTGCTGGCGGCATGATGAATATTGTTCAGCAGCTCCAGAAAAATCGCTTTGGTGGTGTTCGTCGTTTGCAGGGCGCTCCTATTGGTGGCGAATCACCTGCTTCAGAAGGCGCCGAAGTTTTGACTGCTATCCGCAATAGTCGACAAAATGAGCAAGAACAAGATGCCGCCAGAACTTCTGGAGCATTTCAAAAAGAAAGAGGCCAAGAACGAGGACGGCAGCGAGATGACCGACAAGGAAAAGCGCAAGGCCGCCCTGGACAAGGCTCGCAAGTACAAGGAACAGAAGAAGAAAGACAACAAAGGCGACAAATGAGGTAGCATTCAGTAATACACTGAACAATACCTATTGTGCCTACTTATCAACACCTTGCATACAGACGTAACGCACAGGCTGCTGCACGTAGGCAACAGATTCGTGTTCCGCGAAATCTTGAATCCCTGGAAAAAGCAAGGGAAGATTTCGGTTTCTTTTGCGATTATGTAGCGGATAAGCCTCCCGCTAGGCACCACGAAGAATGGCATCGGTACTTTGTCACAGGTGAAGACAGTAATTGTCTTCTGAAGATTGCTGGTCCAAATGTCGATCTACTTGCTCCCCGTGGATCGGCGAAGAGCACAGTCCTTGGTTTGTTTACTGCCTGGGCGATTGGTATTCACACCATGGCCCAGAAACCTTTACAGATTCTTTATCTGTCCTACACGGTTGATATTGCGCGTTCCAAGTCAGCAACCATCAAACGCATCATTGAAAGCAAGCGATATCAAGAAGTCTTCCCAAAAGTTCGTTTACTCAAAAACGTAACCAGTAATGAGTACTGGTCCATTGATCATAAGTTTGCTGGTATTGACACCACCGGTGAGGAACAATTTACACTTTGTGCTGCTGGTCTCAAGGGTTCTGTGACCTCCAAGCGTTCTCACCTTGTGATCATTGATGACGCCATCAAGTCAGCAGCAGATATTTCTAACCCTGACATCCGTAAACAGATGCAGGAGAACTGGAATGCGGTGATTGCTCCTACCATGTTTGAAGGAGGCAGGGCGATCTGTCTTGGTACTCGCTTCAGGCATGACGACATTCATGCAACGACTTTCAATCCACAGAACAACTGGATGCAGATTGTATTGTCTGCGATCCTCAATGATCCCAGTACTGGGGATGAGATGTCGTATTGGCCAGAGATGTGGTCACTGGATTACTTGAAAGAGAAGAAGAGACAAGCGCCTATAGCCTTTTCGTTCCAGTACATGAACCAGGTGATTAGGCAGAATGAGCTGTCGCTTGCACCTGAGCTGATCGTCAAAGCTGAGATCTCGACAGAGTTCGACACTTTGGCAATCGGGGTTGACCTGTCTGCCGGCACAAAAGAAAAGAATGATTACACCGTCATGGTGTTAGGTGGTCGTATTGGTGATCAAATTCATGTTATTGATTACCGCCGGCTACGCGTCATGGGCAACCTTGAGAAGCTGGATGCACTTAAGGAACTGCTTAATGATTGGTCAATTATCGGCCGAGATGAAAACGGTAACTACTTCCCGACTTACTCCACGTGCGACATTTATTCAGAAGCTGTACAGTACCAGGCTTCTCTTGAATCAGACTTCAAGCGTGTCTGTTTGAATAATGAGAATCTTTACAATTTAAACTGGCATCCAGTCAAAGGTTTCCGCGCTGACAAACTGGCGCGTTTCCGTGGTTGCATGGGCCTATTTGAGGATCGTAAAATCATCTTTAATCGTTACCGTAACTTTACTGCAATGTTCGAAGAGCTGACTAACTTTGGAGTTAGCAGCCACGACGATTGTGTTGATGCTCTTGTTTGGATGATTAACGGTTTAATGCGTAAAGGAAAACTGCAAGTTGATTACTGACTTTAGAATTAGAAAAAGCCTAGTGTTGGGTCGTGGGTCCAGAATACATCGCCATCGGCATAACTGCTGTTATATCAGCCGTCACTGGCGGTAGCTGGGTAGCCGGGAAAATTCTTTCTCGTCAGAGCGAGCAAGTACAACGGGCGTTTGACTACATCGGATCCCAGAAAAGAAGGATTGACGTTTTGGAAGACGACTTGAAACGAATGCCTCTTGAATACGTTCTTAAGGTTGACTTCCTAAGAGAAATCCAGCAGATGCATGATAACTTTACTCAAATCAACGCTAAGCTTGATAAACTAGTCGAAAAGCTTCTCGACGCAAAATGAGTTACATCCTTGAAGTCCAAGAGGACGAGAACGGAGATCAATACATCGTTCTTCCTGATGAGGTAACCGAGGAGCTGGGTTGGGAAGAAGGAGACGTTCTTAACTGGGATGTTCGTGGTGCTGGGATTGTAATTTCCAGGGTGAATGATGCGGCTGGATACGAGGTTATAGAGGATTAAGATAGAAAGATCAAGGAGATAAAAGATGCGCTACTTAAGTCAGCCAGGTGGTTTTTATGGTACGGGCCTTGGTAATAACATGGCTTTTCCTGGTCCCGGTCAGCTTTCTACAGATGTACTGGCTGCCAATATCCCAGGCGCAGGGGCCAGTAGAGGCTTTGGTGGGCCAGCACAGCTTTCAACGGACGTGATTCAAGCCAATGTCCCAGGGGCTTCGTTCCTAGCGGGCAATCCAAGTTTTGATATTCAGCGTGGTCCAGGAGCACTTGGTGGGCGCTCCGAAGAGCAGATCCGACGCTTGCAACAAAGCATGCCAGAGAATAAGCAGCTGCTTGAAGAGATGCGTCGTCGTGGAATCACTCCTGGCGGTGGCCCACAACTTCCTTTGGCTTATGGCGGGGGTGGCATGGCACCCATGGGTAACGCAGGAGCCTTAGCAGCTGGTTTCCAAAATGCCACTGTTTATTGATCCTGAATCTGTTAGTATTCATTCAAGCGGAGAGAAATAGTTAATGGCGAACGCTAAAGCCCGCCTGCAGGAAATCATCAATGCCTATCTCGATAAAGATAGTGACATTGTTGTAGATACGGGCATTGTTGCGTCCCATATTGCTCAGATGAAACTCTTTGGTATTCGCCAAGGGGTTGAGTTTTTCCCTTCCCAGGACAACTTCGGTGCGCAACGCAAGGACTTCCTTGACCGCGTGATGAAGTACAACAAGATGGATACACGCCTGGATTCCATCTGGGAGTATTTCTTGTGTGATGGCAAAGGTCTTTTTTACATCCGTCCTACTAAAAACAACTACCGCCTCTACTATTTTCGCGAGCACGAGTATCGTGCCTATTACAACGTTGATGGCGAGTTGGATGAAGTTGTAGTCATCTACAGTTACAATGTTCGTCGGGGCAATGGTTTTGGCGATCAAATCAATACAACGAATCTGACCGGCAATCAGAGCACGTACAGTCCTGGCGCCAAGCGATACATCAGGCTTTCGATCAAAGCAACCGAAATCGAAGAGACGCATTCGGATTCTGAAATGAATTTCGACATGCCTTCCTATGCCTTGACAGGCACAACAAAAGAATTAACCAATAGCCTTGGCTTTATTCCATGCGTTGAAATTCTTAATAACCCTCAAGGATTCTCAACAGAGGGTGTCGGTGAGTTTGACGCAATGGCAAACCACATTTGCACGCACGATGACCTGATGCGCACGATGCGAAAGAACATCACGTTCTTTGGTAATCCAACGCTTCTTTCTTCTCGTCCCAAGACAGACCTCATGGAATCTGGTGGGGAGGTCAACATTCAGCGTCCTTCTATCGCAGCGAATTCCGGCTTCACAAGCCCATCACCGATGAGTCGTTCCATGTTTAAGGCTGATCCTGTCAGCCGTGGGATTGACGGTCAAATCCGTGTACCACGCGTCATTGCCAACCTGGAACCAAACGATCGTGTTGGTTACATTGTTCCAGATGCTATTACCGGTGACCAAAACGCATTTGCACGTCAGTATCGCGAAGAGATCCGCACTGCTCTTGGTGGTGTTGATGAGCTTTCCATCTCTGCTGGTGTTACCGCAACTGAGTACAAGTCTCTCTTTGGTCGCGTTGCCGCAACATCAAAGAAAAAAGCGAATGCCATCTACACCCATGGCATCTGTCGTTGCCTTGAACTGATTATTTATCAAGAAGAACAGCTATTCAAGTCAACACTTGCGGCAGCTGCTGGTATAGAAAAGCCTGTGGCACTTAGCCCCAATGCATCACCGGAAGAAGAAGCTGGATATCAGGAAGCAATGAAGATGTATAACGACCGCTTGAGGAAGATTATGATGGCCTGCATTGAGACCCAGATGATTCCGCCAGGTGTCATGGGTCTTATTCCCGATGGAGATGTTACCGTTCTTTGGCGCTGGTTAGGCCCTGTGTATGAGGATTCAACCCAAGATATCCTCAACAACTCAATTGTTGTACGAAATCTGCAAGAATTAGGTGTTGATAGCATTGAAGCATTGAAATACCTCTTCCCGTCTAAGACGGATGAGGAGCGGGCCGAGATGTTATCTGGGTTCCCTTTCAGGATGGTGAACGAACTACAGGGTGCATACTCTGCGTTTGCCAGGTTAGTGGGGGGCATGATGCAGACCCCCCACCCGCAAGCACCGGATCTTCCGATGGCTGCGGACCCAAGATTGGATCTAACGCCATATCTGTATCGAACTTTAGAAGCTCTACAAAAGGAGATGAGTTATGCAGGACGCTACCGTCCAATCGATCCCACAGACGAGCCCGACTCCGGCAGCGGTGGCTCCCAGCAGCTACGTGGTGGCAGCACCCAGCAGCTACCAGGCAGCTCCGGCTCAGGCTCCAGTGGCAGCACCGGTCCAGTATCAGGTGGGTACCAGCTACCCCCAAGCGGTACCTCAGGCGGCCCCCAGCTACCAATCCGCCCCGTCTCAGTACGCCCCCCAATCCCCATCGGAGAGTCAGGGCAACCCATGGGAGTCGGCGTTCAACAAGGTGGTGAGCCTGTTGAGCGCACCAGTTCAATCCCCGTTCCAGGGTCAACCATATCAGACGACTCAGTACGCTCCAGCCAATTACGGCCAGCAAGCTCCCCAAGTTACGCCACAATCGGCTCCGCAGACTTGGCAAGCCAACCAGACATACTTGCCCAACTCTTCCCAAACCTCCTCGATGCTCTACGGGGAGGCAGCGCGCCAAGCCCACGCGGAGGTGAACAACGCAATCGCCGAGTACCTGGAGCTAAGCCCCGAAAGTAAGCACGTCATCAATGCTTACGGCTGGAACTCGCCTGCCATCCTTAACAATTATGCTCTTCAACTGGAAGGCATGCTGGATAGTGCAGTTGCCTGGGGCACCCAAGCCAAAGGTCTGATCGAAGGCTACGCTGAGTTCGCAGTCAACGAGCACCAAGAGAACCTGGCTTACAACGAAATCCTGACGAACCCTGATGTTCTCAGCGATTACACCCTGAAGTTCTTTGGTCCTGAAGGCCCGTACCCCGTGTACGAAAGCGAGACCGAGCTGGAAACCCCTGGTTATCGCACCGAAGCAGTGAACCCGATGATGGATCAGTTCCCTGCTCCTCCTTTTGCAGCTGCTCCTCAACAGCCTCAAAACTTCTGGGGCACCTTCAAGCAACAGATGGATGTGGATCCCAGCCAAGCCTGGCGTATTCTGAACCAAGCTCAGCCTCAAGTTGTTGCAAACAAACTGTTTGTGATGGAGTGAAGCGATGCGTAATCGCTATAAGCTAGGTGTACCTGCTGCAGCTGGTTTGCTGACCGGCGGGTACGCCCTTTCCCAAGGCGAAGATCCAGGTTCTGCAATTCTTGCGGGTACTGCAGGAGCTTTAGGTGCAGGAGGCGCTATGCTTGCTGCACGCGACGTGATCACTCCACGCATTGCCGGTAAGTATGGCAAGATAGTTAGCGGTTTGGAAAACGTGGCGGACAAGATCGACACCAAACGTCTTAATCTGCCAGCCGAAAGAGAAGAAGGATTACGTTCACGCGCTCTTCAAGGCCTTTCCAATGCGGTAATTTCTGCGGGAGTAGCCGCGGAGAAATACGGTACTCCGCGTAACCTTTTGAAAGCTACCGCGGCCGGACTTGTTCCTGCTGCCGCACTTACCGCTGGTCTTGGTGGTGTAGCACTGGGTGCCGTGCCTGGTGCAATGGGCGTTCCGGGCTTCCAGCAAGGAGGGGCTATTGATCCCGAATCTTACGGTTCGAGCAACTTGCGTTCGATGGGAACGCCAACTATGCAGTACGTGTAACGTTTTAAGTTCACTACCTGCTAAAATTTGTGTTAGATAAGACACACGTGTCTTTATCTTTCACCCGATAAAAACACTGACACTGGAGGATAATCTAAGTGTTTATTGACAATGATTTCCCTAAGATTTTAGGGGCAGAGCTATACCGCCCTCATCCCGCATACATCGCGGAAATGGCCGTGGAACCGGTTGATTGACAGCCGCCTTTTTGAGTAATCAAAAAGTGAACACCCGGTGAATTGCTGGAAACCCTTCACCTTAAGGTTTGGTCCCTACAACGTAACTGGTAACAGTAAGCGTGAATGGTTAAAAAGATCAAGCTTATGGGGCAATCAGCAGCCAAGTTTCTTAGGAATAAGAAGAAGGTTCATCGACTAGGGTATACAATCCAGAACGGATTATGAAACCCATTAGCGCCGGGGCTCCCAATAACGAACATAGTTTTTAAACTTACGTTCGATATAAAGGTTGGAATCTCCGTAAATTGCATGTATTGCATTTGCGTCTCGAATGTAACCAGAAAGATGGAACAAGTTTTTATTGTTTTTGGTTACTTCTGATTTAACAGGAAGAATAACCCCGCTTATTTCTTCTATCCAGCCTTGAAGCTGAAAGGCAAAACATTCAGAGGCAGTGGTTACTTTAAACCTTCGTTCTGTTACTGATCCATCTCCGTCCCAGACGCCCCTGATAAAGTCCTTTTTAAAGTCCTTGAGACCGCAGTTAATTTTTAGAGTATGTGATTTGTTAGGGGTTATACCTAATTTCATCAAATCATTTACTAAAACTTTTCTGCTAAGCACCAAAATCTTTTGGGGATTACCTTTAATTCCTTTAAGCGTTGGAACCTTATCTTTCAAAGCAGGTGCGCCTGCCCCCAAGAAAGATCTAAATTTTTCAAGGATATCTGCATCATCTGCTTTTAATGCAATACGTGCAGCTGTTAAACGAGGACTTATGTTCCCATCCGAAGCAAGTAAACCTAAAAAGTATGCCTTATCAGGAGAATCAATAGACTGAAAATATCGGTCGTTGTATTCCATAAACGAGTAAATTTTTCCTGTTTTGGTTTTACGTTTTCCGGTTGTTTCGAAGTACGAGGGGATGCCAAACAGCTTTCTAGCTTTGTAGAATGTGACCATACAGACTCCTAATTCTTTGGCCGCATCTACATCTGACATGCGAGAAGCAAAGTTTTCAACTGTTTCTTGAGAAAGTGTCATTTTTGGGAGCAAGATATAGTCAGTGCCCTAGGGATGAGAAACCTAGGGAGCTGCATGGAGAACATGCTAGCACGTGTCGTCCACGACTTCACTCGTCAGCCTGGTCAAACCGTTCAGTTAGACCGCTATAAGTTCTGGGGTACCCCTGGTACTAAGGACAGCCGTGAGCGTATTGCCGATCAAACCATCGGTACCGCCAACAGCCGTAACATCACCAAGGAGAAAGTCCTGGTGGTGCTTAAGGAGTACACTGGTCCTGCAGATCCGGGTGATCCGACCCAGCCTTCGACCTTCAAGATTGCGCGTGAGACCCTGATTACCGCCCAGCGTCTTCTGCTGGACACCGGTAACCTGAATATGTTCCACCAGTCGATCGGTAGCCTGACGCTGCTTGACGACTATCGCCGTTGGCGTGACCGCGTGTTCATCGACGAACTCGCCAAAGCTGAAGCCAATGGTGCTGCTTCTACCTCCCAGGGTGGTTACTACTTTGCTGGTGGTAAGACCAAGGATTCCCAAGGTCGTATTTCCTACACCGGCACTGAGTACGGCAATGAAGTTCAGCAGTTCCAGGTGAAGACCGACCTGCTGACCATTGTTAAGGATCTGCGCAAGCGTAACGTTCCGACCTTCGCTGATGGTCTGTATCGTTGCATCTGCGATCCTACCTTCATGATGCACCTGCGTCGTGATGCTGACTTCCGTGAGATCGCCCGTTACGCTGGTAATCCTGGTCAAGGCATGTACATGGGTAACCCCATGATGCCTAACAATGCCAGCTTCTACATGGGTCCCCAAGCTGGTCAGGGTTACTTCCTGGCTGGTGAGCCTGTGATGCCGACTGGTGTTCAGTTCGAAGGCGTGAAGTTCTTCGAGTCCACCAACTTCCCGACCAAGAATGTGACCGCATCTTTTGATGGTGGTTCCAGCTATGCTTCTCAGGAAGTGGCTCAGGGTTATTTCTTCGGTCCTCAGTCGATCGGCGTGGGTATCGGTGGTCCGAACGCCCAGGTGCTCATCAACAACAACGATGACTTCAGCCGCTTCATCATCCTGATCTGGCAACTGTACGCTGGCTTCGAGATCTTGAACAAGGACTTTGTGACCACTGCTTATAGCTTCGTGTCTGACGACGGCACTGTTTGATAACAACATAAAACCACAACATAGGAAAAGATAAATGACCTATTTGTCCGCTAAAAAGATCTACCCAGGCAACTGGGCAGAACCCCTGAACGGTTGGTACAAGAACATTGATACCGACGACAACGGCAGTAATGATAGCTCCAAGGGCGGCCCCACCTCTGTACTGGCCCTCCCTGGCTATCGTTACTTCCAGCAGCGTGGTTACGTGCCTGTGACCGCTACCTCCGGCGCTGGCGCTGTGGCTTCGGCCGACGTAATCGTTCCTTCCCCTTATCGGAATGACGACACCCGTACCGACATCACCGGCATGGTGATCTCTGGTAGCAGCACCCTGCCTGCTTACGTGTACCGCACCACTATCTCCGTGGCTTCTGGCTGGGGTGACGGTCGTGTGGCCTCTGGTGTGTATGCTGCCACCGGTAACGTCATCTCCTTCGGTCGCAGCAATGGTGGTAGCCCCACCGCTGCTTCTGGCGTAGGCGAAGGTGTGATCCAGGCCAACCTGACCTCGACCGTGTCTGGTACCCAGGCTGGCGAGATCTTCTTCGCTGCTGGTTCCGCTGGTTACGGCACTAATCCATTCCTGACCGCTACCGGCGCTGCAGGTGTGTCTGGTGCTGTAGTGAACTACTCCGCTACCGCCGCTACCACCCTGAAGGTGTTTGCCAAGGAGACTGCGAACAGCACTTCTACTTCTGGTGGTTTTTACATCTCCAGTGGTGATGCTGCTGGTGGCCGCACTGGTTATCTGGTGGTTGAGTGCTGCTACATCCAACCTGATGTGGCACCTGGCTACGAAGACATTGATGGCTACCTGCTTGGCCGCACTGTCAGCTGATTAGGTTAAACTAAGACCAGTGTAATTCTGGTCTTATGACAACCACTGCAGCAATGCTTTATCAGCACAAAAAAACAGGCGCAAGAGTCAAGATTGTAAGTGAATGGGATAACGGCGATTGGTTCATGGTCGAAGATCAGGACGGTCGCCTTTATACCGCATACAAGACTGAGCTTACGCCTGATGAAGCCGCCACCAAAACGGTAAAAACGCTTCAGGTAAAAGATAAAGCTGCAAAGGAAGAACCACGTACTTTTCCCCCGGACAACCGTTTAAATATCAATTCAGCTACCCCGCAAATGATCGCTGATCATATCAAGGGTATTGGATTGAAAACAGCCCGAGAGATTAAAGATCTTCAGATGTCCTTATCGGGTGAAAGGTTCAACAATCTCGAACAACTGCGACAGATCCGTAGGGTTGACTGGGACGCCGTGATTGCTGCTAATTTAATCAGGGTTTGATTACACTCTTCTCCTTACCAAGCCCCTGGGAAACCGGGGGTTTTTCAGTCTTACAATAAAAAGAAAAAGATATGACTATAGGACCTGCGCTATATTTAGGACGTGTTGGTTCCACTGGCACTTCCACGGCCCCACATGCGCATTGGGAAGTATTGAAGAATGGAAAGCGATTTCCTCTTTCCAAGGCACGTACTGATATTGGACAATACCTTCAATTCCGACTCCCTGGCAGTGAAGACTGGCAAGCTTTGTACTCAAAGCAAGCTGACAATTTTGTTTTAAATCCAGCAGCAACACTTACAAGTCCCATGGGCATGCGCGTGCATCCTGTCCATGGTGACCGAAGGATGCATGGTGGAGAAGACTATGGCTTGCCAGAAGGAACTCAACTGCGTTTCTTGGGACAAGGATCTGTTGCAACCCATGCCAATCGTGGTGGTGCAGGTAACGTTTCTAGTTTGCGCACTGGCCCATATGAATTACAAACATTTCATTTAAGTGAATTACCGGGTTCTTCAACAACACGTGGTAAAAATTTTGGGGATGCGTCCACAGTCCCTTCTGGCTCTAGCGTCGATCCAGAGGAGTTTTTATTGGGTTATTTACTTGGTACTGGCTTTACCGGTAAACCAAAAGAAAGTGCAGCCACTAAAATGAAACGTAACTTAATCGGTCAACTTCTTCAGCCATCAACTCAGCAAAATCCCCTGGATCTGCTGATGAGTCAGCCCAATCCATATCTTGGTTAGTTCAGTACATTTATAATGAGAAACATACGGAAGTAGGTTGTGCAACTCAGCGACTTCGATAAGAGTAGGGTCCGTTATCATCTGGGCTACTTCACGGTTTCTGTGCCGGCGGGTGACTTCGCGCGGCTTGAAGAAGCTATGAACACGGTCCCTGATTCGTACTTCTACGACAAGATCGTTATTCAGATCGGTCGCTGCGACACTGCCGAAAAGAAGACTGAAGTTGCTACTTCACCTTCTACCCGCCTTGAAAGCATTGCTGGTGACGTGGATCGTACGATCCGATCCAGCAATGCCAAAGAGGCACTCAAGGTTTGGGACGAGATTTATCTCTATGAAACCAACCGTTTAGCTAACATCCTTTACGTTCCCAACTACAAGGATCCGTTTCAAGCCAGATACCGTTACGAACGTTCTGGTGCTGAGTTTATCCAGAGTCTTCCAGGACCTGCCGACGTTTCAGTGGGTACACGTCTGTACCTACACGAGCTTTGGCGCTAGTATACAGTTGCTTTTTGCTGCTGGCATCATGGTTTCCCAATGGGATCCACTACCTTCTTTCGAAGAGCTAGATGCATATTACAAGTATGACCCAGAAACAGGGATTGTAACACTCAAAAGGATGCGCTGCAATTCAGACGCCAAACGAGTAGGGAAGCCTGTCGGGAATTTAAGGAAACGCAATAAGCGTTTAGTGTGGACAATAACGCATAAATACAAAGATCTATACTTAAGTCGTGTCATTTGGGTTTTGATGACACGAGAAGATCCCGGTGAGTTTATTGTTGAGTATAAAAACAGAAATGCTCAAGACAATACCTGGAACAATTTAAGACTTGCGACACGTCCACAGAATGCGGTTAATCAAATATTTGCAGGTTATTCACAAAGAAAAGACACAGGATTATATAGAGTTAGGGTAACGCTTGAAGGTAAACGAATTACGGTTGGAAATTTTAAAACAGAAGAAGAAGCTAAAAAAGCAGCCTTGAATGCCAAAAAGCTCTTTTACGGAGAGTTTGCGTGTCTTGATTTAGAATGTTCTTAATCAGGGAAGCCGTTGGTTCTCGTCTTTATTTGCATGAGGTTTGGAGGTAATTATGGCCCCAGGTAATCCTTTTGGTAATCGTATTACCAATGAAATTATGTACATGGCAAACGTCCTTGGACAAGGGCGTATTCCTTACATTGCTCCCAACTCAACATTAAAACCCAAGCCTAGGCAAGCTCCTTTCACCTCCCTGAGTAGTGATCAGCTTCCTGCAGGTGCTTATATGACCGAAGCTGGCAGGACATATGGAATCGATTCTGAACAGGTTGGTCGCTTGGGCGGCTACATGGACGAACGAGGCCGCATTTTTCTCCCTGCCAATAATCAAGTGAGGCCATCAAGCTGGGGTGCCTCTTCCTTTGGTCGTACTCAGCCCCCTGCAGCCGAACGTGCATATCAGGCCGAAAAGTCTCGTGTAGCGCAGATTACTGCACAAGATCCTGAACTTCAGCGTTACGAAGCAGCACGTAAGATTGCTGCTGCACCTGGCGCTACGCCAGAACAAGTTCAGTCTGCAGAAGATATTGGTATGCAGATGTGGGCTAAAGCCAATCCCCAACTTGCCGCTAAAGTACGCCCTGGTCAATTTGGGTACGATGCTATTCAGGGCTCTTTAGCTGGTCAAGCAGCTTCTCAGGGTTATGGTTATCGGATGCCTCAGCAAATGTTGATGACACCTCCTCCAGGTGTTAACGCACCTCAAGGCCTTCCGGGCGTCAGTTCCTTTGGTGCAACTTCCACCTACGGCCAACAAGGTCTGCAGATTGATCCAGAGATGGAAAAGAAATTTCAGGCTCTTCTTAACCAAGCACAGAAGTAATATCCTTGGCGGCGCATAGCGCGTAAGTCCAACCTGCTGGACGCGAATCAATGATTCATGGAGGCCAGTGTTGTTGCTTTAGAACCATGATCCTTTGTCCCAATTTTGTTAAACGTCTGACGACCAAGCTTGGTATTATCTTTGCACTGCAAGCTGTTTTTATTCCTGGTCTCAAGGCAAGTTCAAATTGGGTAGGAGCATAAACCCATGGCAGATCGTTCCTTCTACGAAAAGTTTAGGCAGACCCCCGAAGCACAGGGTTTGCTTCGTATGCTGCGCTTTGCAGAAGGAACAGAACGCGGTGGGCCGGACTCGTATCGCGTCATGTTTGGTGGTTCGTTAGCACCAGACCTGAAGCAACATCCGGACAAGGTAATGAAAGGGAGAAGCACTGCAGCAGGTGCTTATCAATTCCTGACGCGAACTTGGCAGCAACAACAGAAGAAACTTGGCTTAGGTTCTTTTGGCCCGGTTGAGCAGGATATTGCTGCGCTCGATCTTGCTCGTCAGCGAACCATGGGATTGGGCGGCCTTTCTTATCTGCAAAAGAAAGGGCTAACACCTGAATTTGTCGCTGCTTTAGCACCCGAATGGGCATCTTTACCTACGCGGGAAGGTAAAAGTTATTACGGACAACCTGTCAAAAGTTATTCAGATCTTCAGAAAACGTACCAACAGGGCATGCAGCCTTTATCAGGCGATCAAGCTCAGGGTGCAGCAAAAGAACAAGACATGTCTTCTTCTGGTTTGTTCCAGGGTTTTATGTCAGCTGTCCTTAGTGCTCAACAAAAACAGCCGACGACAAAAGATCTGTTGAAACAAGAACTTATGTCGCAATTGCTGCAACCGCCCACAGCTTCCATTGATCCTTTTCAATTGCTTCTCAACAACAACCCCTACGGTTAAAATACGTTAGAATTAACGAATCAGTAAAAGTGCAGTAGAACATTGAGCTCGACAGCCACAAACAAGCAACCCTTGCTGATTGACCGTCCGTTATTCGATTCGGTTCGGGTCACGACCCAAACGGTTGGTAGCTCTACTGCCAATACTCTTTTTGTTCAGGGCGGCCAGGCTCCATCGATCCTTGTCGACATGGACGCTGCTCTACAAGAAGACAACAACAACGGCGGTGTCGTTGATTCAATCACGATCACGCGAAACGATTTCTATCGAAACGCTGATTACACAGTTAACACCACAACCTCTGGAACAGTAATCTCGCTTGTCAGTGGCCAGGTTGTTTTCATTGCGGAAACCGGTGTTGTTGGAACTGCCCCCGCCAGTGGTTACGGTTATTACACCTATACCGGTGCAACAACTCTTACTGGGGTTAATACTGCGCTTGTGTACTCAGGTGGCACTGCTTCTGGTTTTGATTACAACGGTGTCACCTATGGTTACCAGCCAGAAGTGACCTTTGTGTTCTACCAGACGCGTGGAACAACTGTGCCTGTGCCTGCATCAGGTGATTACCGTATTCTGTTTGCCAAAACGGTTCCGGCGAGTAGTGGTACTGTCGACTGCTCTGACGTGATGCCACAGTTGGCTGCTCCTGTCGTAGCTGCTGGTAACACCAATGGCTTAGGTACCACGGCACCTCTTCGCAACAAGGGCATCTACCTCGAGCGTGGTGACCGTATTTACGTTGGTGTGTTTCCAGATGGTCCCAACATTTCTGGCTACACACCAGGTGCTCACGTGTACGCACAAGGCGGATTCTTCTGATCATGGCCAGAAAGAGTGGAAGCTCTTTTGGTAATTTCAACCAGTCACCCGTAGCTGCTCCAGCGGGCGTTCGTCCGATCACAACCGAGTTCTCCCGTGGCTCAGTACCTGATTCGATTTACGCTGTCAACAGGGAGTCAGCCTGGACGCGTTGGAGACGTGGTTACGAGCTAGCCACTGCCACGTTCTACGACAACAGCTACGAGTACCCCTTCCAGTATCAGATTCCTGTTCCATCGGGAACGCCAAGTTCTGTCGCTAATCCTGCTCCCATCATCTCCGGTACCTTTGTCGGGTTCCCGACTAAGAACAAAGAGATGGGCATGCACTGGGCTGGCTGGCGTTATGCCGGCTCTATGCGCAGTGATAGGCTTACGGATCCGGTTACTTCTGACAAGCTATACATCGAATCAATCACAGAGGATGAGACGAACTGGTACGTAAAACTCGCAGGTAACTGGAGTCCAAGCAACCCCTTACCACCACCTTTTTATGTTGCGATACCAGGTGTTCCCGGTGGATTGACTCCATTAAACAGTGAGTTGATCGAGGATCGGGTCATCAGCCCAGGTGGACCAATCATTGATCGAGATACGATTGACCCCCAAACGCAAAAACGATACGGTTACGTCCAAGCTGTACTGACAGCCACCGACCCATTTACGGGTGTTCTTACATTACGTAAGTCAGGCTCAGTGCAAGTCACTCCAGATAAAGAGTTCTTGACACCGTCGCCCGTAGCATTTACCGTTGGCCGTTATATCATCACTGGTGCGAGGTTCTGTTGTTCTTGCCAGGACTTTACGCGACGTGATTTTGCGTTCATGCGTGATCTTGGGAAGAGTAATAAACGCCTGTTCCCACGAAGCGGTGTCTCCAACGTCAAGCCAGGACGTTTTGAACTAACCAAGCGTAATGGCGTGCTTGACAACAGTGCGATGACACCTGGAACGGTGAACAGGATGATGGAGGTCTATGCACCATCTGGTTACCAGCTGCCTTTTGATGTAGCGGACAGTGTTGTTGATAACAAAGCAACAAGAGACAACCCTGGCATCTACACCGATTTTGGTGCCACCTATACCAGGAATACATCAAACCCTGGCATTGAAGGCTCCAGGGCTGAAGGCATGCCTGGCTTTAATGACTACTCAAGTGATCAAGGCACAATTACGGCATTGACAGATAACTGGGAACCATTGCTTGATGAGTTGAGATATTGCAAGCACATCTATGCACTTAAGTTTGCGGATAACACCTTCCCGCCAGAACCATCTGATTTTCCTGTTGGTAGAGATAATATGACAGATTGGGAGCAACGCCTGGTCGAACAAACAGAAAAAGAACAGGAGTCAATCAAATCTTCTATCTTGAATCGCTTTTCGTTGGCTCAGATGGATGTACCACCGTACAACTGTCAGTCCGTCATGATGATGCCCATGATGCAAAAGCTGTTTAATGTGCCAACAGATTTCATCGTCATGCAAGGCTTCACCATGTTTGATAAAGACGGCAAGCCCTACAAGCCATAAAAAAGCAGCCCTCGCGCAAGAGCTGCTTCTCCCTCGTCCGTAGAGGCCGCCCCCTCAGGCAGCCATAGGCATCATACCAGCTTTCATAAGCGTTTTCCGTACTGCTGCTACGTTCCAACGGTAGCTATCCCTGGAGCGCGTCTCAGCAAAGGCTGCGTAGTGAGGCCCAAGCTTTAGGGTCCCGTCATCGCGGTACTTGAAGAGTGTCTTCTTGTCAATTCCCAGAAGTTCTTCGAGTTTCTGGGCAGAGACCCAGCCGGGGTGTTTGGCCATGGAGCTGGCAGTAGCTACTTATACACCGTACACAAAAGAAATCATCTGTCAAGATTTGTCAGGATATCTTTATCTCTTTAGTTTGTCCGGTAACTGTTTGGAGAATTTAGAATGAATTAACGGCAATTGAAAAGCATGTTTTGCAACGAGCACGAGCCCCTCGCCCTGCTAGTTGAATTAACACCAAAACTTGCCAAGAAACGTTTTAGAGAGAGTATATACCAAGCCTGGGACCACAAGTGTGGCTATTGCGGAGATGTCGCCACAAGTCTTGATCACATCGTACCAAGGTTTAAATCTGGTTCTTCTAATCGGCATAATCTTCTTCCCTGTTGCAGGCGCTGTAACGCCCATAAAGGATCAGAGGATATGAGGACCTGGTTTGAAAAACAAGATTTCTTTTCTACCAAAACTCTTGATAGGATTGAAGCCTGGATCAAACAAGAGTCTGTTTTTATTTTTGGTGAGTGCTGATGGGGATCTACGCCGATTACGTCGATTCATATAGTGACCTTATTGATGCGTATATCGATTCTGGTACGCCTGACTATGACGCGTATGTAAATAATTCGAGTGATCTTAGTCAAGCTTATGCCGCTTCAGGTACACCAGACTACAGGTCGTATGTTTTATCGAATTGGGATTTAGAAGATCACTGGCAGAAAAACATAAAACCACAAGGAATTAGCCGAAAGGACTGGGGTGCATCACACTGGAGTTCCACTGGATCAAGTGAAGGGCGCACACTTCCACGTACTTATTCACAAACAAAAGCAGAGTGGGGTGCATCACACTGGAGTGTCCATGGTCAAAAAGAAGGTCGTGAGCTGCCCAGGACCTCTTCACAAACAAAAGACGAATGGGGCAGGGCTCATTGGGACAATAATGGACGTTATGAAGATCGCATACTCCCAGGAGCCAAGTTATCGGTAGCCAGTGATGGCACGGTTTACATCGCGAGTAGCGATACGATTGGCGCACGCGCTCTTCGTTCTTATCAGAATTTAGTCGAGTCAGTAAACAATGCTTCGCCGGGAAGCTATAAAAGTCTTATGGAAGGCCTGCAGAGCGCCTTAGGGGATCTCAAGTTTAACGATTTAGTCAATAACTATGGTATTGATACCATCTCTGCAGGCTATCAAAAAACAAAGGTTAATGCATGGGATGCCAAAACATTAGGCGCTCAGCCTCCTACTGGCGGTTTTAATGCCGATTATTACCGTTTAAATACAGCAGGCGGAAGCACTGCATTGAGTGAATGGAATAATGCTCAATCCTCTGTCGATGTAGGGGGATACTATCTGCCTGATCTTGACATTACAGGAAGATACACAAGAGATGGATATTTGCACTGGCACTACACGACTCAAGGCAAGGCAGCGGGAGACCGTGGTAACGCAGCAGAAACTGCAAAAATAGCAGAAGATTACACAGAATATTTGACTGATGCAGACTATCAAAGTTACAGGGATCAAGTCCTTGGCTTAGCAGATCGTTTCGATAATTTAAAAGATTGGGCAGACGCACAAGATCCAGAGGTATTGAAAGAATGGTATGACTCGCTTCCCTCATACCAAAAAAAAGAATATGACGCAGGCATATTAGCAGTGCCAACCCTTGATTTTATCCCTGAAAAACTAAGGGATAAAATCAAGATGTCAAAAGGAACCACGATTTTAGAAGGGAAACTGTCTAGTGTGCTCGGCGAAAAAGAGCAAGAACAACAAAAGATGTTTGGTGCGTTAACCAATGACTCGTTAAAACAAGCAGCACTGGAACTACAAAAGGTTAAGCTTCAAGAACAGCAGTTTGATTTTTATTCTGGTCTTCCAGGCTACGATGAAGTCATGACCGTGAATGAATCACTTGCCAACTCATTGCTTGCTGACACAGGTGTTGGCGGAATCTTCGGTTGGGTGGGCGATTCGACAAAGCAGAAAGAAAGTCTAGAGAAAAGCTTGTTTGCCGCTACTGGTGTACCAAGCCGTAGTAATGCTATTTACAACTGGCAAAAATGGTTTGATGAACAGTTATTGACCCGTTATGAGGATGGTATTGAAGTTGTAGATCCACTTGATGAAAATGTAACATATAGCATTGATGTTGAGTTTGCGCAAGATTATATCGATCGTTATTTAAAACCACGTTTCGATACTTCGCGATCCATGAGCGAATTCGTAAGTTACATGGACGTTAAACAAAATGAACAGAATGTATTTCAAACACAGAGCGCTCTTGATTCATTGCGTGACATTGCAAACGTAAGAGCTAAAGCTTATTTGGATGGTGTCAAGAGTACTTCCGCTTTAAATTTTGATGTTGATTTCTACTGGAATCCACAAGGCAATTTTGTAGAAAATAATCCCAAAGTAGAGTTATATGAAAGACAAAAACAAGAACTAGCTGAAGATTGGGACATAGCTAAAACAAAAGGAGATACAGAAAAAGTAAAAGGGACCGATTGGACCTGGAATCAGTGGGCTTATTATTATGGCCTTAATTTAAACGATAAGAATCAATTTGCAAAATTGCACTATCAAGTGAAAGGAGCTGCTGAAGGATTTGATCCAGCCAAAGATTTAATCACATTTAAAGATGCAGAAGATTACATCGACAGTAAAATCTTACCTGAAATTACTGATGAAAAATTAAAAATCGGAGACATTGTTTTTTTAAATTTCGTGACTCCCGAAGAGTATGCCGACAAGCTTCTTGAGGGTATTAGTCCAGAAGGGCATAAAGAAGAATGGGACAAGCTTCTTGAGACCTTGGGCCTAAGTGATAAAGACATGGGTATTGCAGAGGTTAAGCAATACATTATTGAAGCCTTTCAAACAGGTGCCGCCAGGCAAATCAGAGAATCGATTAAGTACCTCAATGAGAAAAAGCTAACCCCTACACAAGAGCGCTTAGGCGTTGATTACATTGAACGTCCAGAAGACGAGGCTCCGATTGATGATCCGAATGCCTCTTCTCTTTATAAGATCTTTCAGAACGCAGGCTTCCAGGGTAGTGAGGATGAGTTCTATAACGAGTTTATGACTGACGTAGATCGAGGTGAGATGGAGCTTATGACCCAGGCTTCTAAGGGTTTGCAAGCCAGTAGTTTGTTCTCCGGCCTTTCTAGTTCCGATCCGTTTGAAGCCCTGGTATCGATAGAGAGTGTCTTTGATGATAAAAAGATGGATTCAAAGACGACTACCACAAAAGACAAATCTACGCCTAGTTATTTTACACTATTTGAAGACGATGAAGATACGGACTACAAGTCCAAGTCTGGTCAAAAAATCCTCGGTGAATTCACGAACCTCTTCAAAGGATTTAGCTAATGTCTGATAAACGTAAAAAAGCAGCCAAGGCTTCTAAGATTGCCAAGGATAAGATGGCTTGCAATAAACCTCAAAAAACACCTGGTCATCCGACCAAAAGTCATGTGGTAAAAGCTTGCGAAGGAGGTGAGGAAAAGATCATTCGTTTTGGCCAGCAGGGCGTGAAGGGCGCTGGAAAGAACCCAACGACAGCTAAGGACAAAGCACGCAAGAAGTCCTATTACGCAAGACATAATGCTCAGGATCCTAACCCTGACAAAATGTCAGCACGGTACTGGAGTCACAAAACGAAGTGGTAAATAGCATCAAGTGGTATAATACTTGGGTTGCTTAAACCCAATGGCCAACGCTAACAGTCGCTTTGTTTCTGTTAAATGTGAAATATGTCAGTGTGAAGGAAGCATACGCATTGATCAATACACTCGGAGAGAGGGTATTTGGAAATGTCGCTCATGTAATAAAAGAGGACAGATTCCAGTAAATAAAGGAAAAGGAGTAAAAAATAATCCTGACTTGTTGAGAACACGGTCTAGTTATTACAAAGCAAAATATCGCTGCAGAACAGGTCATAGAGGTTACTACGTCAATGTTGAATTTCGTTTTACGTCTCTTCAACAACTGATTGATGAAATTGGCGTGAGACCGGAAGGCACAACGTTAGATCGCATTGACAACTTGGGACATTATGAGCCAGGTAATGTTCGCTGGGCAACACCCAAAGAACAAGCCAATAACAGGCGTGCCAAAAATTCAGTTTCTCGCTAAGCTGCGTAGGCTGATTTCTTACCAGCATGGCAAAACCCAAGTCCACTGCACTCCAGATTGAGTCTAAGCCTAAGAAAACGCGACAAGGCCGCTCTAAGCGCACTAAACTAAAGCCGGGGCAAAAACGTTATCGTGGTCAAGGCATGTAAATAGTATGTATGATTGGGGATAACAATTGTTATTCCCATGTCGGATCTTTCGCACGCTGTTAACCTCATTCGTAAATACGAAGGGTTTAGCGAGAAAGCATACCCAGATCCGCACTCAGGCGGTGAGCCATACACCATCGGGTTTGGAACTCAGTTTTATCCCGATGGTTCTCCCGTCAAGCAAGGCCAGTGTTGTAGCCAAGAGAAAGCACTGGAATATTTGTTCCATGAAGTCAATGTCATCGATGGGCAGCTGATCAAACTCAACCTTGGTTTGGATGACTACATGAGACAAGCTCTCGTGTCCTTCATCCATTCCATCGGTTGGGAACCTTTCCTCTACAGCCGCATCATTGATTGCTTAGAAATTGAAGACTTTGCTGGCGCCACAGAAGAAATCGGCCGTTGGATATTTGATCAAGAACACAAGGTCATTGGCGGCCTCTTAGACCGGCGCAGGGAAGAGATGAATCTGTTCCTCCAGGAGGTTGACGCTAATCCCTGGGCTTCAACAGAGATTTTGCTTACAGCCTTCCGTAACTACACTGCTGCTCCCCACGAGGTACGTGCAATTCGTGCCCTGGAAGAAAGCATTAGTCCTTACATCCTCTCGGAGTTTGCCAATACCTTCAAGATAGACGAGGACCCATTCCCTGATTTCCAACTAGATGATGTAGATACCGAAGAGGAACGCTACACTTAAAATAGTTGCAATACGTACATGCAGAGCGGAATGGAGCGTTCAAGCGAGCCAAGAGAGTTTGAGCTCCCCCTGGAACTGCAATTCGCTATGCGTAAAGCTGAGTTGCAATCAGAGGAGATGACCTGGGAGGAGCTGCGCTTTGCTCTTCTTAATCTCTACCACCAACGCATGATGGAATGGTACGCCATCAAAGACATCATGGCGTCAGAGAACATCGAGATCGACTGGGATCATCCAACCGATCTCGAATTAGCTGAACTTGCAGCCGCCTGTGGTTATGACGACGACGATGATGACGATGAACTTCAGCCGTTCTGAAGTATTTTATCCAGTTGAATAAGACGATCCAGGTACCACCTTGCCTTCTTCAGTGATTCTGTCCCGCCTTTATGGCGCTCACGCCACTTTAGGTGGCCCAGTTTTCTCCATTGCAGATCCTAGAAATGTGTTGAAACGATACGCCATACATCTTGGAAAGCTCAAGAAGTTTAAAGCCCTTTTTTCGTTTATTCCTAATTTCTGAAACTTGTACAGAATTTAGCTTTGCAGTTCCATGGTTTTCACCACTTGTCTGTGTACCATGTTCTTTTTTGCGCCTGATATTTTCAAGAGGCGTTTCGTAACAAAGGTTTGAAAGGCGGTTGTCTGCATTGTTTCCATTTAGATGGGAAACGTGTAACCCAACTGGACATTCTCCAGCAAAGGCAGCCATTACCTCTCTGTGTATATATACTCCTTTACTTTTCTTGTTTTTGTAGCTAAGTACTAAAACCTTGTATCCAGTTGGAGTCGTCGAGCCTTTTAGGATTCTGTTTGTTTTTTTATTTTTTACCCTGCCTAAGTCGGAGATTTCATACCGAGAATCTGATGGCAGGGGTTTCCAGGTTTCCTTGAATGTTGTTAGTACGTTTGTATTAGCCTCTTTAAATACCACTCGCATTTTTGCAGATCCTCTTTCGGATTCCCTTTAAGATTACAACGCCAAAGATACTTGGCGCAATTGCCTTTTAGGTAACCACGAAACTCCTCAAGAGTTTGCTGAGCCTCAATTGCCTCGATGCATTCGATTGAACCGCTATCCGTATAGTGTGATGGATGATTGACCTTGTCTTCCTGAATCACAGGAGGCTCTTCCTTGGTGGCCCAGGGGACTGGGCACACACCACCAGGGCATTCACTTAGCGCATCAAGCCCCGTCGTTTTGCTGAAAGCATCAGTTCCTCCTCGTCCGGCTCCTCCAGTTCCAGGACCAGTGCTTTCGGTTTCGGAGAGGCTCCCATTGCTAAACCCTCCTCCATCGACGGGATTAAACCAGTCGTTCCGGGCCGTGTTCCCTCGAGATTCAATGGATTCCTTTCGAGTCCCTGCTCGCATGCGACTAAACCCCTGTTGTACATGTCATACAATGGTACGTCATTTTCTTCGTTAGCGAGAGGTTGGCCGAAATCTTCTTCACTAAGACAACGACACTTCAGCTCATCTTGAACGAAAGAATCTAAAAATCCGGCAGCGGAATGCATCACGGCGGTTAGTTGATTTACTGCTTCTACAATGATAAGATGGCTAACCGTTTTAGACCTACTTACGATCCAGGTGTGGATTCTGGTACCTCTGGAGCCGAGGTAACAGATCTCAATCCGGAACAGGCGTACGACACAGACCTTCGTCGTTTATCAGAAGACGCCCGTGGATCGGCTGAGTCCGTAAACAACGATCAGAACCGTGTCGCCAAATTCATGCGGGCCGCTAAATCTGCTGGTGCCTACAAGCAACGCGCAAGTATCGACGAACCAATGGTCCGTGGAAGAACACCAAGAGTTCGCGCAGAAATCAGTGGTGTAGAACTGCCAAGCACAGGGGACTCAGGTGGGCGCACCGGTGCTGTTGGCTACGCCCGTAAACCTGCTTCCCAATTTGGCAAAGGGTTTTAGACCTGGGAGAACACCACGTTGTTTGGCTGATCTTGGTACTTACCCTTCCGATCTTGGTACGTGGTATGACAAGGGTTACCCCGATAGAACAGCAGTTGCGTGATCCCCTCATTTGCATAAATACGATTGAAGAGGGCAGTGCAATTACTAATCTCTAGCGTTAGGTAGCCTTCCCAGCCACTTTCAGCAGGCGTGATATTTACAAGGATCCCAGAACGTGCATAAGTAGATTTACCTACGGCAACGACGGTGACATCACGAGGAAGCTTCAAACGTTCTTGTGCGACGCCCAGGCAATAGCCATACGGCGGTAGCAGAAAATACTGTCCACGTTCATCCTCCAGGAGGTCAGCAGGCTTCAAGATGTCAGGATCAAAGTCTTTTGGATCACAATCTCCTGCCTGTACCTTGCCGAAAATCAGGCATTGCTTGGGAGAGAGTCGGATGTCATAGCCGTAAGAACTGAGACCATAACTCAGGAGCTTGCGTCCATCTTCCCTGTTGACCAGATGATCAACAAAAGGTGAAATCATCTCTTCTTCTTCAGCAAGTTTTTTGATTTCCCAGTCGGCCAGGACGCTCATAGACCCTTGTATTCGTCCTTCAGTATATCGGAGTTACAGAAGAAGATGCCCGCGTTCTTCATAGATTTTCTGGAATGTGTCGACTGCATCAGATGAGCAATCTTGGGGCGGGAAGTAGACAATGAATGAAGTGCACGTCCTTTTCTTTTCAACTTCCCCGTTCTTATTGCAGAACAGGTGCGGCGGAGTCTTCAGGATGCACATCGGGAACTTAAAGATCTTTGGCTCGTAACGAATCATGTCAGGGCAGTTGCTAAAATACAGCCCCTGCTTAATCTCTCTTGCGAGCCACGCATGGTACATTCGTCTGAACCACACAGCATGTGAAGAGGTCAAAGACAAAGAAGAAGCCCTTGTCATCTTCCACTTCTCGTGCTTTTGGTCCCAGAAGTATGCGCCCGCTGGCGGGAACAAGTAACAACTTCCGTACCACTGCTGAGCATTTAAACCATCATCCATGGGCGTATAAAACTCTGTCGCCTGGACATACTCATTAGCAACTTTTGAGCTAGCGACATCCAGATCGATGCCACCCATCAGTTCATTGGCTGCAAGTACGAGGTCTTTGCTGGAGATCAGTTCAGCGCCTTCATTGCGGGCTGCAACACCGCGAATTCCTTTGCCTGCCATTATTCTGATGCCTTGTTGTAATCAATCTCAAGAAAACGGATACCCTCGTCATCATTGATGACGTAACCCGCCTTCTCCGTTGGATCAATCTTTTGTGCAGCCTGCAGGATTCTTCGGAAAGTTTCTGCAAGATCTCCGTCATTACCACGCTCACACTCCTCCTGGGCAGCGTGAATCTCCTTGAGTGTCCAGAAGAACATAGACCGTTCTTTGTTCTTAGGCTGGAACACCATAACGCCTGGGCCTTCTACCTCCCACATCTTGCAGTACTGCTCACCCATGTCACCAAGGATTAACTTGATTGTGGCATCAAGCATCTTGGCTTTTGTTTCGTCCAGATCCGGACCAATCACAGAAGCGATTAACTTTTCACGACGATCCATCTTTTAGTAATCCCTGGCGGTGTAGTGATTCAAGAAGCTTTGGCGTTGGTTGATACAAGACCACCAACTTGCCAAGAACTCCGCGTTTCTTGACAAGCTTTCCATTGTCATCTCGTACTTTATCAAATTCTCCAGACCGTATTAGATATTCGGCAACACAACGCAATCTCCTCTTAAGAGGCAATTCTGCCTGTGGGAACTTGCCGCAGATTGTATCTGGTTGCAGATCACGGAAAGCAAGACGCAATCGATTGGCAAGGGTCATACCTGAATTGGCGTCCTCCTCTTCGTAGTTCTTCAGGTTCTCTAGGTAGCGGCGCAAACAACCATCATCAAATGAACCAATTGGTGGAAGAAACATTTCTACCTGGTTAACCAGTGATTCGGGCAATAGCTCCTCGTGGTTTTCAACCGTGATTGAAGGGATGTCCACACCCTGGAAACGATGTGCCATTATTCCAAGCACTCCGTCTTCTTCTGGTACAGGTCGTATCGATCCCTGAGATTACGCAGATCAATTTCTGGGTTCTTAGCAAAGGACTGGATCAGCCTGTTCCAAGGGATACGGATGACTGCTTTACGGTTAATGTCAGGAGACACATTGACGTAATGGATGCCTTCGATCCAGCCTTTATCAGGCGTCTTCCTACCAATTGCCATCCAGTTGCGGATAGTTTGGTCAGAGACGCCCAGGCGTCTGCCACATTCTTCTGTCGAGATGTACTCATCGGCAAAAGCTTCGGGATTAGTGGCGTCCGTTTCTCCATCTTTGTAACGACTGTGCCACATAGAGCCAAGGATGTTCTTGATTCCCTTTAGCTCATGCGCAATGTCTTCAAGACTTTTGCGTAAACCGTACTTCATAACGTCACACCGTTTGTTTAGATGCTAATCTGTAAGCAAAACTTTTGCGAACATGGAAGAACAAATTCCACCGAGCCAGGTCCCTGTAGCTCAGCAACCGCCCCAGCAGATCTCCTTAGAAGGTCAAATCACACCCGCGCAGTTGGCTGAGTTGAAAGCACGTGCCAGGCAAGTAGCAATCCAACAAGCCGCTGCACAACAACAGCAAATTCCTCAGCCGCAACCACAAGTTGTTTATGTGCGACGTAATCTGACCGTTGCTGAGGTGTTGCTTGTACTACTGCTTTCCTGCGGAATTGTTGCAGGAGTTCAATGGTCTTGGAATATGGTAACAAATTTTTTGCCGCGTGTCGAGATTAGAATGCGCTAAGGAAAGCTAGAATAACAACAAGATAGAAATAAAGGGTTAGGGTCATCGCTAACAGACGTATTTCAGAATTCCCTGTTATTAACGGCACGGATATTGATGAACAGGATCTACTGACGCTAGTCCATGTCTTTGAGGTGGACCCTACCCTGCGCAACAAAAAAATTACCTTTACGCAGTTCAGAGCATATTTAGATCAGTATTATGCTGACGCAAAAATTGGGGTTGAAAAGACTATTGCAAATGCAAATGACACCGGAGTAAAAGGAGAGATTTGCTGGGATAGCAATTACATTTATGTATGTGTTGCTACAGACACCTGGAAGCGCGTTGCCATTTCATCTTGGTAAAAAGGAATTAATGCGATGACTTACGGAACACTTAAAATTGATACTATTACGTTTACTGATGACGGCATTGATAAAAGTGTCTCAGTCTCTGGCCTAGTACAAAACCCATCTTTTAGCGGTAATATTACGGCAACGGGAACAATATCAGGAAATATCGTCCGAGGACAAACAATTTCTGGTGTCACTGTCACTGGTACTACTGCAGCATTTACTAGCGGAACTTTTATTTCGCTTACAGGTACAACGACTCAAGGTACGACAGCAACTTATACAACCGGTTCATTTACTTCGCTGACGGGAACAACAATTTCTGGAACAACCGCAATTTACACGACAGGAACGTTTACCTCTTTAACGGGAACTACTACTACGGGCACAACAGCTAATTTTGTTTCTGGTGTATTTAGTACACAAATTTCTGGAGCAACAATAACAGGAACAACCGCAGCGTTTACTACCGTAACCGGCGGAGTCGCAACAATAACTTCAGGTGTATTTGCACTTGGTACAAATTCTTTGCCAAGTATTTCTTTTAGTAGTGACCCCAACACCGGCATCTATAGCCCCGGTGCAGACCAAGTAGCCATCTCGACTAGTGGCACCCGGCGCATCAATATCGACAGCTCCGGCCGCCTCCTAGTGGGGACGCCTAGTGCGCGTACGGATCTTATCGCTGGCACTCGTGGTGGACAAGTTCAAATTGAGGCAGCAAGTTCCGATGCAGCCACTGCTATTGACAAGTCAAGTCTGTGTTTAACGGCAGGTAACAGCACGAGCAGTGGAGGATCTGCATATATCTTTTTTACTCGCACAAGGTCTGATTCACTGGGTGGAGTTAATACTGTTTCTAACAACGATGTTTTGGGGGGTTTGTATTTTCAAGGCACTGACGGCACGGACGCAGTTACCGCTGCGCTTATTAAAACCGAATTAGACGGCGACGCTAGCGCTAATGACATGCCAGGCCGCCTAGTGTTCAGCACTACCGCCGACGGGGCGTCATCGCCAACTGAAGCCATGCGTATCAACAACGCAGGCGAGCTGCTGGTTGGTTACACGTCTGACAACGGCGCATACAAGCTGCAAGTCAACAGCCAGATCTTTGCCACGAGTGCCACCATCGCCACTTCTGATGGGCGGTACAAGGAGAACGTTGCCACGCTTGATGGCTGCGTGGATCTGGTCAAAGCACTTCGCCCCGTGTCATTTGATTGGAAGCACCAAGAGCCGATCACGCGAATTGATGAAGAGGGAGAAACGGTTGTTGTTCGGGAAGCCCACAACTTCCCTGATGGCACGCAAGTCGGCTTTATTGCTCAAGAGGTTGAGACAGTTTTCGCCGACAAGCCTTGGCTTAGCAGTATCATCAAGCAAAACGTCCGCCCCGCTGTCACTGATAATGATGGGAACGAACTAGCTCCTGAGGAAGAGTTCCTTGGTATTGCCGAGGGCAATCTTATGGCGGTGCTTACATCCGCCCTGAAAGATGCCATCGGTAGAATCGAAAGTCTAGAAATCGAAGTTGCGGCACTTAAAGCTTGATGCCTGCTCCTGTCCTGTCGATTAAAGAATAAACAATGAGCATTATGCTTTAGGTGCAGATCAAGTAGCTTCAATAGAAGCTGATATAGAAGCTCGCTTGCAAGAGCTTTTACACCCCACGCACGAACTGGGTTTACCCTGGAAAGTTCCCGATCCACTTCCGCCGCTACCTTACAGCATTGGTTACGTAAATCCAAAGTAATTTATTGACTTGATCTAGAGTATTTATATTGCTCTAGGTCGATATGGAAATTAAACTCACAGACGCCGCAAGGTTTTTTAACGAAGAACCGCATCAGATTGATGCGTTGAATTGGCTCCAGGCTCAACTCAGTGATGAGATCCTGGAGATTTTTGCTGAGAAATATCGGAACAAACCAAAACTCATTTTAGAAGTTGGCAATACTTGGGATGGTGTTTTTGCGGCAGCCAAAACAGCAGGTAGCACATGGCCTGAATGTGTTGCTGCACAGTGGGCACTCGAGTCAGGCTGGGGTCAACACACCTCCGGTAAAAATAATTACTTTGGATTGAAAGGATCTGGCTCTACAGTCAGCACCCAAGAATTCATCAACGGTCAGTGGGTCACAATCAAAGCTGGGTTCCTTGATTTTCCTGATCTACAAACATGTGTTTGTTACCTTGTTGATCGTTGGTACAAAGACTTTGGTCGTTTTAAAGGGGTCAATCGGGCTACCAGTAGGAATGAATGCGCTCGTCTTTTAGTTAAGGAATCCTACGCCACGGATCCTGATTATGCAACAAAATTAATTCAAATCATGGATCGTCAGCTTCAAAACATTGGAGAAAAAGAAGATCCCAATCCACACAACAATAACTTCAATCCCTGGAGCCCCTTTACATACAAGGTGACACCTAACATCAGCTATGGAGAACTTTGTTTAAATCAAGAAAAGCGGCGGTTTACTAAGCAATACCAGTGCGACACAACAAAAGAGCTGTGTTTATTTTTGGAAAAAGTCCGCAAGCAGTTTGGTAACAAGCCAATTATTATCACCAGTGCGTCTCGTCCGGAACCCATCAATTCGCAAGTCGGCGGCGCTAAGAACAGTGAGCATACTTACAGTGCGCCATCTAAGGGTGCGATTGATTTCTATATTCAAGGTGCAGACACCTATGCCGTGCAGGATTGGTGCGATAAAAACTGGCCTTATTCGCTAGGCTATGGTGCACCCAAAGGATTTATTCATCTTGGAATCAGAGAAGGTAAACCACGCGTCCGTTGGGACTACTGAGATGAAGAAATATAGAGAGCCACAGATTCGTGTTAATATCTGCTGGCAAATTGGCGACGATAAAAAATGCGTGACCCTACCAAAAGAGCACGCATATGAAACAAGAGATTGGGTTGAAAGCCAGGGGGGTGTTTGCTTCTGGTTTCAAGCATTGCCTGATTAATCAGCGCTCCTTGGCACGACCCACGACCAATGCTAGCGTTTCAATAAGCTTGTACAGCTTACCAACCAGCTTGTCATCGTGGGGTGTGGGTGTAATTGAAACAATAATCGATGCTACGGCATGAATGGCAAGTGCCAGTTCTATGTACTTGTTAAAGTCCATGGGTGTATCCCGTTTCTTTCATTCTAGATTCACTACTTGTCAAACTCGAAAACTTCAGTCGGTTTAAAGAAAGCTTCCCAATCTTTTTGTTCTCCTTCACTGATGTTGGACTTTTGTTTTTCTGTGGGAGTCTCCCAGAAGTAATCGTCCTGATCACCAAGCCTACCCCACTTCGGGCAGTGCTCGACATCGAAGTACCTGGTTGAGACCTTAAAGTCTGGCGTCAATAGGGTTTCTGGCGTCAAGGACGGATCCGTCATCCGGCAGCGATTGTTGGGATACGCACCAATTTGGCCATTCTCTAAGGCAATGATGTTATGCGACTTGTGCTCATCTGGAAACTCAGAGAAGTAAAAGTCGGGTTCATTGCGATGCGGGTGATAGTTATCAATGGTGAATAAGTATGAACCCTTAAGACGTTTGCCGCTTCTTGTATGAACTTCCATCTCCATGTTGTAGATGAGATTTTTTTCGACTACTGTTAAACCGGCATCAAATCCGTTCCAGAACTGCAGATCTGGTAGTTCAAGATCAGGAGATGGCGTTTGAGGTGCATCGGGATGATCTGAATCCCACTCAAGAAACGCACTGATCGGCAACTTGTCATACAAAGCGCCGTAATGCGTAAGGTACGTTTCAAAATAGAGTGCACGCCCACTGAGAGATTTGCAAGTAACCCAGTAGCCTGGTGTGTACTCCCCATGTCCTTTTTGTAGATCGTACAAGTATTCCTTGCGGACCCACACCTTGACTGGTGGGACGTTGGCTACCAGGGTGGTCATTTACAGATCGTAGATGCGGCACTCAAGAGCGCCTGGGTTCTCTACACAGTAACGTATCCACGCAGCAGACGGGGAATGTTTTTGGGTTTTCTTACGGAACAGAGCCAGGAGTTGTTTAATCATGGTCTGTTGGTCAGAGGAACAAAGATCTCAGGGAAGCGTTCGGTTTCTTGATGTTCTCTTGTCCATGCATTCTGCCACTCAGACAATGAGTGGTCATGGATTGTGTCGTAATACGCATCATCCCCAACTTCAAGAATAATCTTGAAGTCATCAAAACTACCAGCTGAAATACGTTCACCGATCAGCCATGTGGATCCATCCGAAACAGTTACGGTGACACCTGAGTTGATTGTGCAACTAGTCTCTGTAAAAGCATTGGCGCCAACCGGTATAAGGACATTGGTTGCAACGGGACTGATAATGCTTGGTGCATCGATTTCAGTCTCTTGTAAACAAACTGAACCATCAAGATCTTCTAGTTCGAAGAACGCTTCTGTAATAGGAAACTCAATGACAACGCCTACGTTGTACTCAAGTGTCTCATTGCGAGTTGATGAGACGCAAATGAGATAGCTTCCTGCTACTAGTGGATAGTATCGATCATCTCCTCTGTCTAACCTGAGACGCTCAAAGGAGTTGTACAAGTCAGATTGTTTGCTCATCACCGTATCTAAATACGGGATGTACACTTCTCCATCGGATGTTGTGTAGATGGAGTCAGCATCAAAAACCGAGTTGCCCTGGATCGGAACCTTATTAAGATCGTATGCGGAGATCTGAATGTACTGAGGACGCGGCGGTCCCTTGGTCAAAATAATCCAGCCGGGAGAAGCAAGATTAATTTGGAACCAGTGATTAAATGTACCCCCGCCAATGCCACCGTTTGAATTAAGACTTGTATCTGCACGGCCAATTGGTTTCCATTGGGCACCAAGAGTTCCATGCAGATACCGCAGAGCAGTTTGGTTGAACGTACCAATAACTAAGGGGTTATTCTGAGTTCTTTGTGGTTGACTTAGTGAACTCCTGGGCATATGAACCGTAATACAACTCCTGCTCTTCATCATAATCGGGGGTATTTTTGTTCACTAATGGGTGTTGAATAGTGCTTTTGTACTGCCGCTCTAGGAGTGGTTCAGGTTTGTTCTTCAGGAAGTTTTGCGCTTGCTGCATTGCTTTCTGTGGATCAAACTCTGGTTCAAACGGATGGATGGCCTGAGGTGGAAACATCCTGTTGAAACTTGAGACTAAATGGAGAGGATTGAGGCAGTGCTTGTTTTTACATGTGCGTGTCACAAATAGCTTGCCCACATCACCCCAGGCACACTGGTAGATGATCTTGTGGATCGTGACATTACCGTTGTACTTCTCGTTAAACGCCATGGTGTAAGAGGGAAATCGCGTACGTTTGCCACCGAGCCATGGGACTTCCCAACACTCATCCCATTCACCAACAGGGATTTGATTCCAGATCTCCAGCATCCGTGACTTGTAGTTCTTGTTGAGATAGTTAACGTCAAACCCACAGTTATTGCTCTGGATCTTACGCACACACTCATAACACCAGTGGTCCTCTAGATGCCGGATACGATGACCATGCTGGCAGTAGAACCCACGATAGTAGCCGTGCGTCCTGAGTTCTTCATCTGGCATCTCATGGATCCCGTCAATAACGGGAATCAATGTTAGGGTTTTTGCCAGGTTCAGTAGCTTTGTCGCGTGTTTGATGGAATTTGCCACGGATCAAGCCTCAGGATTGCGTTTGCGTTGGACGAAGTCGTAGATCATTTCTGGATCTCGGTACACAAGATCGCCTTCTTCGTTACGAATGCGTCGTCTGTACTTGGGTGCAGGGCGCGTCCTGCGTCGATAAAGCTTTAGCTCCAGGCGGTTGTCACGTTCCCTGTTGCGCTTGTCGTGAAGCACATCGGCATCACCTGGATCCTCACCAGTACGTAAGTAGTACACGACACGGTGCACTGGATAGCGAATCCCAAGTAGCGACACAACATAGAAACGTGAGCTGCCATAGCGCTTCCCCGCCACTTCACCAACATCGTGGTAGCGATCAGAAGTCTTCCACCTGAGGCCACAAGGATGGTCAGGAGTGAGTTCCAGGTTCTCCTCTAGCCATGAGAGGGGTGGCAACGGTTGGTAGTTACGCGGCATAGAGCCAGAGATGACTGAACAAGGCAAGCATAGGCCAATAAGAACGTAATAGCAAGGTGTATGCAGGTAGTCCGTCAGATCTGACGCTGAAGTAGCTGCACATACCTTTTTATATTTCTTATATAAGTCAAAGCTCACTTTTGCAAAAGTGGCACAAAATTTCTCTTGTATCTCAGTTTTGTCTCACATGAGATTGAGAGCTCTTCTCAATAAGTGTGCCACTTTGGACAAAGTGAGCTTCGGCTTATACTAGGTATATAAGTCTGTATGTGCAGGTAGTTTGAGCCTCTATAAGGACGTACATGCAGCTAGTGCGTCATTGTTCCTGCACATACCCTCTTATCGCCAATAAAAAAGCCCCCACCGAAGTGGAGGCCTGGATTACCTGAGCAATCTTTACGCTACAGACACTGGTTGCTTCTTCCCCAGCTTTCGGTTTTTCTCCCGTTTCTTAGCTGGTTTCTTAACGGTCTCAGGTTGGACCCCATGCTCCACTTGGTTCATTACATCCTCAAAGATCCCACCAAATTGAGACGCAACTGTGTCCCATGAGAATTGAGGGTCTGTTACGCGATCCCAGCATCGTTCGCCCACATGCTGCAGATACGTACGGTCCTGGTACAGATCCTCCAGGATTTCAGCAAGGTGATCTGCTGACGGGCAGGGCATTTCCCTTGCGTAGTTGGTATCCACATCAACGTGGTCGCAACGGATCAGCTCGCCATAGCCTTCAAAGATCTCCTTGCAAGACGTATGGTCAGGTACCACCTGGGCCACAGCACAGGAAGCTTGTTCAAAGTTGACAAGCCCCCAGCCTTCGCCTTTGCAAGTGTTGACACCAACATCACAAGCGTTATAGATGGTGTTGAGCATGTCCACCGACACGTTCGGCGGCCCTTCCGTCTGTGTCGTCATGATGATGCGTCCATTGGGATCAAGACCAACACGAGACATCTCCCTGGCAAACACACCCATCACATCCCAGCCCTGATCTTTTAGGCCCATGTGCAGGTACAGGCGTGCTTCTGGCTTATCAACTGCAAACTTGGCAAAACCCTGGATCGTAATGTCAATCCGTTTACGGAATTGATTCCTGTTTCCGTTAAAGACAATAAATAAGTCTTCTTGGAGACCCAGTTTGCGACGACATTCTTTCTTGTCCATGGGGTAGAACTGTCCTTGTGTCACACCATGTGGAATGACGGCAATGGGTTTGGTAATACCACCCCTCACAAATTCGTGCGCCCCAAATTCCGTGTAGGAGATGATGGCATCCCAGTCGTTGGCAGTATCAGACAAGCAACCAATCCATCCATACGAATCCATGGGGGCATAACCCACAAATTTAAACTTGCCCTGTTTGTGCAGATCTTGGATCTGACGGTACTGTTCATTGATAATCCACATGTCATTGATCGTGAAAACAATATCTGGTTGCTCACGCTCGACAACTTCACGGATGCGTTGCTCACCGAAAGGTGCAGTTTGGAAACGATTGGAAGATGGATAAATCTTGAAGTCCCTCTGCTGTTCACATGGATCACCCCACCAGTTGTGACCAAGAACTACGATGTCAAAATCGTCCTTGAGGCGATAGATAACATTCTCGGTGACCCGAGCGAAACCGGTCATGGCGACGATGTCACCACACCAGAGGACTTTGGTTTTTTTACTCATTAAATCGAGTTACTCTTGATTCACTATACAGAAATTAAAGGGACGTAGACTAAAAAAAACTAAACAACATGGCCCAAACCGATCTAGCTGGTAAATTTATGCGCTTGCAACAAAATGATTTGTTTCAAGAAAGCATTGAAGGAATTATGGCTGGCGGTACTGCTGGCCTTAGTTTAATTGGCTCTGATACACCGGCCCCTCAAATTGTTTTACAAACACTTGGTGGAATTGCCGGCGGTATCGGCATTGGTTTACTGGGGAAAAACATTGGGGCAGCTATTGGGAAAAGATTGCATCCACAAGCTTTAAAAAGTCAAACAGGACCTTTAGCAACCTTTGGTAGAACCGCAGGTCAGAAAACATTGGCTGGCGGAGCTGCTGAAACAATGCGTTACGCAAAAGGTCAAATTAAGCAAGAGTTAAAACAACAAACATCGGCACAGCTTTTAAACGAAGCTTTGCAAAATCCACAGGCTTTTGGCGCTAAATACGGAGTAGATGCGGAAACTTTCAAGAAATATCACACCGCTGTAGGTGCAGCTGGTCAGGGACGCGCAGGGTTAGAGATGCTTGAAAACCTTTCCCCTGAGCAAAGACAACAGATGGGTAAGAACGTTCAGGATTTAATGAATCAAGGTTTCAACCAAGTTGAAAATCTGATCAATGTACAAGCTGCCGCTAACATGGACAACAATATAGCAAAGATGGCAATGCTTCAAAGAGGCAAGACAGTGCCAGGACTTGATCTTGACATTGGAGCTGCATTTGAATCTCTATTAAAAACACCAAAAGATATTACGGGTGAACACGTTGGGCGTGCCGTAGGTCGTTTTGCAGGTGACGAAATTGGTGTTATTACTGGCATGGGTCTTGGTGGAGTTTTAGCAAATACCCTGGGAATCAAGTCAGAAAAAGATAAAAAGATTGAAGAACTAGAGGGTCGTTTGGCTGGGCGTTACTGAACGCACTAACTCTTTTTCTTCTGCGGTTTTAGCCTTCAGCTTTTCTTTCAAGAACTCTGCTGCACGATGCGTTTGCGTGGTATCTCCACAGGTGTAGAGATCAATAGCGCAATAGCCAATTTCTGGCCAGGTATGAATAGATGCGTGTGATTCCGATAGCAATGCTAGTAGCGTTACCCCTTGCGGCTTAAATTTCTCGCCAAAGATACGAAGGATGTTGGCTTTCGCCATGACAAGAGAAGCCTCAAGCAGTCGTTGAAGCTCCTCATAGTCATTCAGGATTATTGGATCACAATCGTATAGATCGAGGATGAGATGCCGCCCGTTGCTCACATGTCTGATGCGTTTTCATCCATTGTCGCACCAGTACATGCTTTTGGATCCACGCCGTATAGATAACGGTATTTATCGGGATCTGAGGCTACTTCAATGATGGAGGGATACCCTTCATATTTAGTGGGGTTTGACTCCCTGACTGCAGCATTAAATATCCCAAGCCCCCTCGATTGTTTCTTGCCGTAGATGTTTAATTTTAGCTGGTTTTTGCAGATGTCAAGGAACAGGACCTCAAATCGGCTGCGTCCCACAAAGCCTACGTTGCAACCACGGCAGAACTCGACGTAACTTGGATAGAGCCATTGTTGCCAATTCTTGTAATAATTACCAGAACCCTGCGCATGCTGACACGTACCAATAACAGCGCGAATCCCTGGATCAAAGACAATATGTTGATTCATCCAGTCAAGCAATGGGTTGGAACGCAGACTTTGTTCTTTCTCGTATTTTTGGAAAAAGTCGACGTGACGTGCAGTTTCCATGAGGTATGAACGCATGTCATCTGCACTCATATCCAGAATCCAGTTCACAAGTCCTGGCAGCAGCGGAGCAAATTCACCTTGTGGATTACCTTTGCTGTCAAACTTGATCAGTTCTTTTTGTTCAGCTTGCCCGCCCGTGAACGGACGATCAAAAGGAATGGTGAGACGACGACGAGCAAGACCAGACGTGTAGTCAGTGGATTGGATGGCTTCATTGGCAGTAATGATAACCATCCCGTGGTATTGGAATGGATCTGCCGCATCACCTTGGTACTTACGCTCCGAACGGATCCAATCATTGCCAGTGATTGCTTTCAACCTGGACACAGAACCACCCCAACGATCTGCGTCTTGGAACAGAAGAAGTTTTTTGCCCATGTAGGCCGCTGCTTCAAACCTGTTCTTCTCCATGTTTTCAAAGTCTGTGGAGTAGGTATTGTTCTTTCCAACCAATGCAACAGCAAGGTTTGCGTAGGTGGACTTACCTGATTTACCTGGGCCAACAATCTCTAAAAACTTCTGGATCTCGTAGTTACCAAGCAGCGTTGCTCGTAGCCATGCCCGAAGCACCTGGGTACGATTCCAGGAATTATGTTGCGTGTGCTTCAACCATTTAATGATTTCTTCACAGGTAGCCGATGGGTCATATTCGTACGGCATCTGCTGCGTCATATGCAGATTCCGATCGAATGGAAGAAGGGTACGTGTGTCTACTTCCAATACACCGTTGGTAAAGAGAAGGTAGTCGGATCCGTCATACCAATCATCAAACGGCACCAGTGCTTGGAGCTGTTTATAGATGTCCTCCATGAGGTTGTGATTGAACCCCCTGGGTAATGTGTCGGAGTATGTCAGTACTTGCAGCTTCTCGCGGATTGTCCCATACATATCGATTTTGGTCATCTTGGACCATAATCCTTCCGCTGGGTTGTATAAAAAGAACTGATTGTGCGGTTGACTAAAAAGGAGGTTCCCCATATACATACTGAGTACCTCATCCGCGATGACATTTGATGGCTGATTCCGCCCCCTTGCATCTTTTGGTTCTTTTGTCTTCTCTGGAGGCCACGCCGTCCGCTTTGAAGTGGATTGACGGGTACGCGTTGCAGGAGCTTCAAGTTCAGCCAGCTTTTCCATGTGTTCTAAGATCTCTTGCTCAAGTTCAGGGTGATGTTCCGCAATTGCATTTAGTGTCGCATCATCAACAGGAAGCGCCCGATAGTCCTCAGACGGAACCCAACCGTTCTCCTTCGCCGTATGGATCAGAGAACCAATCCCACGGCCACCACTTTTACTGAAGGAAAGCCAACGCTTGTGGCACTCACCATCTTTGTACTTATCGGATTGTTTGGACCATTCATCCCATTGATCCAACAGCGATTCGTCCAGGCTGTGGAGCGACTGACCGACCATGATCCAGATGTCGTAGTCATCCGCAGCTTCTGGCGGCATACCCCACATGGCTTCAGTGGCCAGCTGGATGTCTCGCTCCAAGCTGATGACGCTCTGAACAACGAAGTTCCCACCGACGATGCGTGAGACTTCCTGGGCTGGCTTCCCTTGCTTGGCGTTTTTGGTGATGATGCCATTCAGGATCCAGTCCGGGAGTTCAGGCAGCTTGTCCGCCCATTCAAAACCAAGCCCTTCTCCTGTGTAGTACCCATCTGTCTCTGGGTGAAGACCCATCAGCACACCCTGGTGCTTCTTCCAAAGGATCTCAAGCTTTTCTTTGTTTTCTTCAGCGTGCCAAATGTACTTGTTGCGAAGAAATTGCTTGTGCTTTTCCCTGCTTAGTTTGTAGAGTTTGCGTTCGCGGCCGATCTTGCCACTGAAGATGGTAAGGGTGGGAGGCAGCGCATCTTGTAAGGGGAGACTACTAATCTCTTCGATGAGTTTGTAGACGCTTGGTCCGTCAACATCAACCCAAACCAAACCATAAGGAAGGTTATAGGCAGGGCCGCCAAGTACGCCAATTGCTTTACAGTCACCTGTTGCTAGCTCCTCTTCAATTTCTTTGACACTAAATGGTTTGTTCTGCCAGCCCTGGATGTAAGGATCTTTATTTGCACCGAGTGGAGTCAGTGGCCAGTCAATTGGGATGAGATCAATCCGAATTTCGCCGGGCTTAAGTGCTTGCTGGTTCTGACTTGTCATACTTCCGCTTGCTGCAGGATTTCTACTTTAAGATCTTTCTCGGGGAATGAGCCTTCCTTTAGGATGTTGTAGGCATGGAGATGCATTGTAGACGGAAGGACAAAAAGATCCCCATCAACCGCACTGTTCATGCGGCTTGAAAGGGTCTGCAGCCATTCGCCTACGCCAATGACGTAGGTGCACATGGGAGTTGTTCGTTGTTCTTTTATCTTAGGCGGCCCAAACCATGCGGACCACCAAGAATGTATTAAGTTCGTTGAGACTCATTAGACTCAGCTTCTTTATATTTAGCCCTCTTATCAATTGCTTCAAATTCTTTCATCATCTTGTGATATAGCGCCACAGCATCCTCCCTGGTGACTACCGCACGCTCACTTGCGATCTGCCATGCGAGACGCTTCCTGCACTCCATCTTGCCGTTGGGGTTGTATCTCGTCATTGTACCAAGGCGCACGCAGTTCCATGGCCCCACCTAGCTTTTGGGATTCACCAGGCTGGAGCACAGAGTCAATCGGATACTCACGATAGATTGGTTTGTGTTGTTCTTCCCGTTCTATCTCAGACTCAATCCGATTCTCAAGCTCTATCATATCGAGACGAGCTTTGAGCTTAGCCTCAAACCAGATGCGTTTCCACCACTTGATAGCAGCGTTAAGCGTGTCTTTCAAGATATTGTTTAGCTGCATCAAAAAGAAGCGGATCTTCATTTAACAATCCTATTGCACAGTTACATTTTCCACATAGCAAAGACCGCACTTTGTCAGTGTTATGACAATGATCAACTACAAATTTTTTTCCTACTCCACCAGGATCAGTTGTTTTACAGATAGCGCACATGCCGTTTTGTTCAGCAAACATTTGTTCATATTGTTTTAACGTGATTCCATAAAGTCTTTTGAGAGTTGTATTTCTTCTTGAGCGTTTTGCTTTTTCAGGATTGTTTTTAATCCATTCTTTGTTTTTTGCTCTTCTGCATGAATTGCACCAAGATGTTAAGCCTGTTTTATTTCTTGGATCTTTGTGAAACTCTTCGGGAGGTTTTGTTTCATTACATTTAGGACATTTTTTGGAAAAATATTTAGTCATTTAAATAAGATCCGGATCGTAGACACCACAGCGTTCGATTTGAGAGTAATACTCAGAAACCAATGCATACCAGTCAGTGTGCAAGCTATCCAAAAATTTACGAGAGATTTTAAATACCTGCGTTCTTACTGGCGTAGAGACCAAGATTGCCGCCTGCTGGACCTTCATGCCAAGGGTCTGGGTAATACCCAAGTCGTAAGCTGCGAGCTGTTTCAGCGTCTTCTTGAATTTAAGATGCCCACCTAGCAGGTCTCGCCATTCTTGCGATCCTTTCTCTAGGTCTTTCGGCCACTTTCTACTGTAAGGTTTTACGCTTGTTTTGAGGTCAGCAAGGGTTAGCTT
>Ga0208018_100067_pt1 | contig 45488 bp, 20 predicted proteins | sample 31_taG_FD_184105 | JGI IMG/M metagenome (GOLD analysis project Ga0208018, IMG submission 184105) | Marine viral communities from the Gulf of Mexico - 31_GoM_OMZ_CsCl metaG (SPAdes) (version 2) | ecosystem: Environmental > Aquatic > Marine > Oceanic | place: Gulf of Mexico | collected 2015-07-12 | reverse complement strand
TATAATTTTATTAGCATCCATAGTTACACCAAGACCTGCTTGATCTGTATGGTAATTACTTTCTATAGAAGATGATTTAAATTTTCCTGAATCAATTGCTTGATAAAGTGTTTGTAATCCTGAAGAATTATAGTTACCAAGAATAGATTTAATTATATCTATAAGTTTGGTGAATAAAGTTTTTATAAAAGAGTTTGTCTTAGTTGATCTTGGATTACTTTTAAACTTTTCAAACTCATCCGCCATATATTCTTCTAAGTATAATTCTCTTAATTGTTTTCTACCTAACTCATTATACTTTTCATTTGAGTTTTTAAATACTTCAAGTTCTTTTGCTAAATTTTTTCCTTCTGCTTTTAGCTTTGCTCTAACCTCTGAGGCAGCAATCTTATAATACTCAGATTGTTGCTCTGGTGTTAATAACATTCTAAATACAGCATGGAAAGCTTCATGATATTTATATGGTGATTCTGGTGAAGTATATATAGTACCATTTAAGTTATAACCACCGGCAAGATTTTCTAATGATAAAACAAACGCACCAACTCTTACTCCATTTGTTTTTAAATTTTTAGATAAATTACCAATACTATCTAATCCAATATAATCAGGTAAATTTTGTACCATCCATTCTGAAAACTCATCAATGGATGTAATATTTTCTGCTGTAAAATCAGCAAATGGTAAAATTTTATTTGCTTGAGATGCAAGTTGTTCTATAATTTTATTTGATCTTGCATTTAATTGCTTTCTAGTGTTTGCGTCAAGAGTTTCATCTTTTAATTTTTCTTCTACTTCTAATAGTTCTGCTTGAAGATTTTGTGCTTCTTGACCAAATATACTTGCAATAAACTCTAAACTAGGTTCAACTGGTTCAGCAGCTTTAACATCATTATCTTCAACTACAGTTTCTACAACCTCTTCTTCTTTTGTAGATTTAATGCTTGCTGCATCTAATGTATTTTGTATTTTAGCTGAGTTAGTTGTCAACTCTAAAGAATACCCTTTTCTAATATCTTTACCTACTGAAGTGGTAGTATTTTCTAGTAATGTTTCTAATGTTATTTCTTTTGGGAAACTTACTAGCATATCAGCAATTGCAAACCTAGAATCTCTTTCTAAATTTTCTATTGTTTTTGGCTCTAAGTTAGGATCTTGTAATTTTTCTTTTGCTGCATTATTTATTGCCTCAGCTTGTTCTTGTAATTTCTTTTTAAATAACTCAGATTTATTTTCTGAATTAGCAATATCCATTAATTCTTCAGGTGTTGTAAATTGATAATCACCTGGTAGCTGTACTCGTCTATTTTTATCATAAACTTTTATGTACATTGATCCGTTAGATGATAAATTTACATTTACTACTATGTTAGGTGTATTTGTGGAAATATAAAAGTCCTCATTAATACCTTTACTAAATAATACAGCTTGAGCATTAGCTTCCTGAGTATCTTTTATTTTACTTATTATTGAAGCATTCTCTGCTATACTTCTAATAACTGAGTTTAATTCCCCTTCATCTAGTAATCTTTGTTTTAATGGTATATAGCTTATAATGCCATTTGGTTGTTTAACAATAGCAGAATATCTTTTATATCTAGCATTATTATATAGATTTGTATCTTCCTTTACAGACTCTTTTATAACTTTCTTTTTAAAATCTTTACTCTCAGTAAAAGATAATTCCTCGCCTGTTTCTGGTCTAATAAAAATATTTGTAACTATATTATCATTTTCATCAACTATATTTTCCATTAAAACATAATTACCATCATATGTGCTTGTTGATAATTGATCTAGCTTTAACTCTTCATTAGCAAAATTTATTTCACCACCTATCATTTCAAAACTAAAATCTTCAAAATCAGAAATACTAAAGGTACCTTCTGTATTAGATCCTAGTTTATTTTCTATTTCATTAATAAATGCTCTTTGTGCTGCAAGTGCATTTTTAAATTCTTTTATGCCTGATTTTTTACTATCACGATATTTTTTATATTCTTTTATATCTAAGAACTTAAATAACTCTTCATCAGATAAATTTAATATATCTTCTGCTGGCACACCATTTACTATAAAGTCATATGAATTATTCCTGACAAAAGCAAAAGTGTTTTTCATTTCTGATAGTACTGCTTTTTCTTGGTCAGTTAAAACATTAGATAATTCTTCAGATAATTCACTTGGTAATTTAATAGCAATAGAATATGTCTCCCTTTTTGTTTTTATATTATTATTAGGTGTTGATTTACCATCATCCTTAGTTAATGATCCAATTTGCTCACCACCATTTTTATTTTTCTCTACTGTAATTTGAAGATTAGCTAATTCAGATTTAGGTAGGAAAGCTTTTACTTTATCTAATATTTTATTTTGAACCTCACCTATTATATAAGTTTGTTTTGGTTCTTTTTGGTTTATCTTTGATACATTAGGATCAGATACAGCAAAATCAATATCAAGAACTTGATAGTTATTTTTAAATCTACCTGGTTTAATTTTCTTAACATTTGGATTTTTGCGCATCAATACTTTATCTCCAAGTATTTGATATTCAGATCTTGGTACTAAGTAAATAAAACGTTGATTGTTAAAGTCTTTAGTTGTTGACCCTACAATATATTCTTCACCCTTATTTTCTCCATTTATAGCTTTTACAAACTTTCCATATGATATTTGATTATCATCTATAGTATACTCCTGTGTAGCATTTAATATTTTTACAACTGCATTTCTTGCTTCTGTTGCTGCACTAAGTGATGGATGTTGTGATCTTACACCTGCTTTATTTAGTAATCCTGATTTTAAATTTTGACCGTTTTTATCTCTTAAAACATATATAATGCTATCTTCATCTTTACCTACAGCTCTTTTATAAATATCAACAATTGCGCCTTCAGGTCCCGCTAATTCCATAGTTACTGTCTTTTTGTAATCTGTAAGATCTGACAGTGTGAGACCTGCTTGATTTAAAGCTCTATTAATTAATGGATTTTCTGCTTGAGTTTTTAACCAGTCTTCAAAACCCTCATCAATTAAATATTTTGGATCATTTTCCTGTAAGGTGGCACCCCATAGTTTTTTAACATTCTTATATCCTCTTAATACCTTTTTACCTTCATCAGACTTAACCCATTCTTGTATAGTAGGTATATCAGTTCCATCTGGTATATTTACATTTTTATCATAGTATTCACGCATTAACTTTCTGCCAACAGGATGTTGTTCTTTACTACTATTAGCAACAGTAAAGTCTGTCCAATCAGGAGTTTCTTCTATAACTTCTTCATCTACCTTTGTATCAACCTTTGATTCAAACTTATCATCTTTCTTTTCTGTCTTAGGTTTTTCTTTTGGTTTCTCATATGTTTGATTAAAGACAGAATTTATTTCGTCTACAATAGCTTGAGCTTTTGGATCATCAATTGGATTTACAACACCATTTTCTGTAAAGTATTGAATCTTTTTCAAGTTAGGATCTTGTTTAGAAAACTCCTGTACAGATTCAGGTGTCATGTATATACCTTCTTTATATAATTTATTTAAATAAGTATTCTTCTCTGCTTGCCTAATATATTCTTCTATAGATTCTTTGAATATTTGTTTTTGATTTTTATATCTATCATTAAATGTCTTTACTGTTCTATCAAATATATCATTTAAAACTTCTGGATTATTAAGAGCTTCAATTGATTTATAGTACATATTAGAACTATTCTTCAAAGAATAACCATCAATTATTTTCTCAAATACTATACCTCCTCTATTTGTATCAACAAACTCACCTTTAGCATCTCCTAAATATTTAACATACTTTTCAAATACTCCGGCTAAAGCATTTTGCATTTTAGCTCTATCATATTCACCTGCTTGCTCATCAATTGTAGCAGATAACTTTACTAAATATTCAGATAAAATTTCTTGCTTTTTTATTTTATCATTTTTTATTTTTTTATTTTCTTCTGAGTCATCTAAACTATCTATTTCTGTATTAAGCATTTGAATTTCAGACGTTAGTTTTTCAGGATCTAATAAGGTTGTAAAATCAGAAGCAGCAAGAGTTTTAAATATAGGGTCAGTTGATAGCTCTTCAAATATACTATTGTATCTTTCCAATGATCTATCAAATGAATTTTCAGTAAATAAGTATAAAAACTTATAATGATCAAATGCTTTCTTTTTAATAACCTCTTCTATATAGGCTCTACTTCCTTGTTTAAATTGAGAAGGATCAAATTGATTTGGATAAGTATCATTAAGTTTTTCAAACCTTAACTCCATTTTATCTATCTCTTTAATCATGCTATCTATTCTCTCACGTATCTTACCAGACTTACCTTCTTCTTTACCAACGCTTGGATAAGCTTGATATAATTCTTCATCAGTTAATTTATTTAAATCATTTAACATTGATCTAAACTCACCGCTTTTCCCTGTTGAAAGAATTGTATATAACTGTTGAAATTTAGAATAATCTTTTGAATCTAAATAGTTATAAGTATCAGATCCATCTTTCTCTAATGAATTAGCAACTGTATTTTGTACAGCAAGATTTAATTTATTTGGGTCAAATAATGCAGTTGGATCTTCAGCCATTTTGTTCCAACTTTCATTTAAATCATTAACATACTTATCTATAAGTTCTTGTTTATCAGTTTTATATTTTGAATATTTTTCTCTTGCTGATTTGGAAAAAGGCGCAGCTAAAGCACCTGACTCATATAAATTAGGCATACCCTGAAATACTGCTGTAGATACAGTATTACCTAAACCACCAATAAGAAAACCACTCATAAATGTTTCAAAACCTTGTTGTGTCATTTGTGAGCTTACAGCATTATTTAAAGCCACATTAAAATAATCATAACCAGTTGATGTAGGAGCTTTCAACATTTCTGTAAAATATGTTTGTGTTCCTACTTGAACGCCTTCTTGGTAAAGTTCTTGTGCACCTTCTCCAACATTTGCCATAAACATTCTTAAAGAAGCACCACCAGCTGCTCTTAATCCTCCTTTAATACCAGCTGCCTTAATTCTTTTAAAACCACCACGTAGTCCTTTTCCAACATATTCAAAAGGGCTTTGTACAATTTCACCTGTAGCTGTTCTTAAAGATCCTGTTCTTAACACTCTTCCTGGAAAACCTTTTACTGGTTCTTTTAATAATTTTTGAAAAGCTCTACCTCCTAAAGCATTACCTAATACTAACTGATTAGTTAAATATATTACAGGTGCATTGAATTGAGCAGTAGCAAAAGCAGCTCTATCTGCTTTTTCTTGGACATCAAGCATATCCTCTGTGCTTAGAGGTTGACCGCCATTTTGTTGTTGCTTTATAGCAATACCATTGCCTATCATATCATTGTAAACAAAACCTGCTTCCATATTTGATTCAGCTAAAGCAAGGTTTAAAGATCTTGCATCTCTATAGAATCCACCAAATACTTTTGATGCACGAGACATATTAGATAAGTTTTGAGTAACATTTTTTGAAGTCTTCAAACTTTTAAATGCATTTATAGTATTAGGAGCAAGCACATCACCTAAAAAGTTAACACCTGTTTTTGCAGCAGTATGAAATTTTCTAGCTCTATCTACATTTTTAAGACTATTAACCATATTTCTACTAGCATTAAACATCTTACCTACTGTAAATGAATTACTAATAGCTTTACCTACTCTTCCTATATTAAATCCTGTACGTGTTATAGCAGCCGCATCAGCAGCTGGATTTAAACCACCTTGAATAGCAGCAACTCCAAATAAAGCAAGTTCTTCTAAAGCTACACTACCAAGAATACCAGTTGTATATGCAAAGTTTAATCCTGTATTTTGTAAGAAAGGTATAACGCCTTCTCTTGATGTTGAACCAATTTCAAAAGCTTTTTCATATTCTTCAGCAGATTGAAGGTCAGCACCGGTACCCCACCATTCTAAATCACCAGATACCCAGTTTGCTAAGTTTCTATATCCTGACATAAAACCTGTACCAGTAAGATTCCAATACTGATCCCACATTCTTAATCCATCATCAAATGCAGTGGAGTTTGCATTATAGTATTCTTCATTATTAGAATACGGATGAAAACCTAATTCATTAAAATTAGGGTGCTCATAGTACCTTGCAAAGTTTGTTGCTTTCTGACCTGCATATATAGGGTCTTCTACTATAGGTATATCTTTTGTAAGATCATCTGCAACTTGACTAGACTGATTAAAATATCTTGATATTCCTTCAGCTGTTGTTAAGTCAGGTGGTAACTGTTGTTTTCTTGGATCATAAGTATCACCTGCTAAAGTAGGATATGGCGTATTAATATTACCTATTGCAGCTGGAGCGTACTTATTTATTGAAGGTGCTGCAGCATTTAGCATATTAACATATTGGTTATCTAAACCTGGATCTAAAGCTTCAAGTTCATCAGGTATAGGCAAGTCCTCTATAGTCTCATATCTAAAATTAGAACCAGGTAAAGGTCCATTCTTAGTATCATCATATGAGCTTGGGATAGGGTTAACTAACTCATTATATAGATTCTGGTCTTCTGCCATCTTATAGGTTTTAAGGATTTGTATTTGCTTGTGCAGTAATTTGTTGTGCAAGTCTTATATTAGACTGACTTATTTGCATAAGTCTTGCAATTTTATCTTGTACATAAAAATCAATATATTCTTTTGGTTTACTATCTTGAATTAATCTTTGAGAAAGATTTTCACTTTCAACAGGTAATTCCACCAAAACAGGTTTATTATTTTGATTTTTTAATAAAACAGGTTGAGAGGTCATTATATATTGACCTGTATGATCTTGTGATATTTTGATTGCTCCTCCATATGGTACTGATCTTACATATTGTTTGTTTGGTGCACTCTCAATAAATGATATAACAGAAGAAGTATTAAACTGACCTTCTCTTAAAGGGCTTAAATCTCTGTTCTTATCAAACATAATTTTAATCTTATAATCAGAATTTATTAAATCTGATTCACCTAATTCCTCTTTAACATTGGCACTTGATCTATATTGCTCTAACCATTTTTGATTAAATGTAAGAACATAACCGGCTTTATTTGTATTAGTGCCCCCAGTAGGATCAAAACTATTTACATAACTTATTTTAACTGCTGCATTAAGACCTCTATCTTTTGAAGCCTTTGGTGTTGACAATATTGAAGCAACCTCATTTTTCCAGGCATCAAAAATAAATTTAGCTTTTTCACTAGACTTTTCTATTTCTTCTTCTGATTCACCGAAGCCACCCATTGCAAATTCTAAATCTTGTTGAGGTGTTTCATTAATCTGTGTTAGTAATGAGTTTAATTTTATAGATGCATCAGCTGAAGGATTATTAGGATTAAATACATTAGACTGTACATTAGTTGCTACCAAGTCAGCAGGATTCATCTCTTCTACAGGTACATTTCTCATATACATATCAGGACTAAATGATTTAAATATATCTTCTCCAGTTTGTTGACCTAGTATAGTTGGATTAACTTGTTTATTAAGTGTACCTGATAAACCTGCATTAAGTATATTTATTTGTGCATCATACATTTCTCCAGCAAATTCTCTTGCTTGTTCTCTATTCCAACCAGTTCTATCTCCAGCATATCTTGGTTGACCATAACCTGCTATATTAAGCATAGCATTAGGACCACCAGAACTACTTAGTAATCCTGTAGCATCCATAAAAAGACCTCCCCAATATGTTGAATCTAATTCCCATCCTGGTGAAAATCCATTTATATCAATTGATCCTGGACTTTGTGAGGCTATTTCTTCAAATAAATCTACATACTCAGTTTTAGTCATTAAGTTCTGCTTGCCTGTATTTTGATCATAATCAAATATAATAGGAGCATTACTTTTATTTAAAGCTCTTATTTGTTCAATTTCTTTTATACCATCACCTTTCCATTTGATATCATTATCAACAACATTATTATAATTCTGAACAAGTATTTTATTTAGATCAGAATCCATGTTATCAATCATCTTTCTTTTATTAGCTACCTGTTGTACTCTAGCATAATAATTAGGAAAATTTTCTGTCATGATAAAATCAGCTCCTTTATTACTTATTGTAACACCTGTTGTAGGATCTGTTTCACCTAAATCAGTTACTATCTCACTAAATCTAGCATCTAATAAACCTGCATTTTCTGGTTTTAATAATTCATTTCTTAGTTGTTTTGGTGTACCAGTAATTATATTACCAGCACCATCACTAATAGAATATATATTATCAGCTTTATGTTCAAAGTTTTGCATATACTCAAGAACTATATCTGCTTCTTCTGATCTTACTTGATCTAAGTATTGAGCTTGTTTAGTCTTAATTATATTCATGTAATCAATTTCACTAGGATTAACATCCACAACACCATCTCCATCAACATCTACATTTACAGTTCCTGGAACTCCTTGTTCTTTTGAATTTAAAAGATTATTTAAAATACCATAAGGATCTCCAGCACCACCTGGTACTTCTAATGACTTTTCAAAAGCTTTTAATTCTTTATCAAGATTATTTTGAATTACTTTCTTTTGTATGTCTAAATCATACTGAAATAATTTTAATCCATATGGATTAGCTTTAACAGAAATCTCTTCATTAGTTCTTGCAAAGTTAACTGCAGCCGCCTTAATATCATTTTGAACACCATAGTTTAATAATAGATTATAAGCTCTATTCATTAATGCATCTTTATTTGTTCTATCAACTGGTTGACCATTATTTGTTGCAATATCTTCATCTCTTTTTAATCTTCTTACCGCAGCAGCATATTGATCTTTTGATGATTGATGCGCTTTTTCTTGAGCTGATCCTGGAGCATATGAGTTTCTAGATAAAAAATTATCCCAACTAACAATCATTGATTTGCTGTTTTCAAGATTGTATCTATCTTGTTCACTTTTAGCACTATAGTAACCTTCTAATCTATTTATTTGCTCACTAGCCCATGCTGCTTCTGCTTCATCAATATTTGCAAATTGACCTGAAGAAACCGCTTGTTCAGCAAATCTTCTTCCTTTAACATATGCATCTGTAGCATATGCATTAACAACTCTTGGATCATCACTTAATGCCATTCTTGCATCAAATAAAGCTTGTTGTGTAATAAGGTCACCATTTTTTCTAGTTATAATCCAATCTTTTGTAACCTCATCTATTTTAACATTATAATTTTGCTCTTTAAAATATGCTTTTGATAATTCATATAAATCAGCATCTGGAACATAAGCAGGCATTGCCATTTTAAGTGCTTCATCAGATGATGCATTTACAAAATCTTGCATATCATAATTTAATTTATCAACACCTGTTTGCCACCATTGTTCTGACATCTTAGGATCATTGCTAGTTCTAAGATTTTCTGCTTGATTCATTTGATCTTTGTATGTTTTAGTAAAACCTAAGTCTTTAACAATAAGATCATTCTCATAATAAGGTTTAAATATAGACTGAGCTGCTTGAGCATTCTGTAGCACTGATAAATCCATACCAGATATTTGTTGTAATTTTGGTCCTAGATTCTGAGTATACTGATTTCTCATTTCTTGAGTATCCATTCTTGATAGATCACCGTATACTACTTGACTATATAAGTCACTTAACTGCTCATAGTTTGTATTATACCTATTTGTCTTTGCATCTAATACATTAGATAAGAATGCATAATCCGGTGTGAATGGTGCAAATGCTGGTAAATAACTGTCTACTCCTGGTATATATGTTGCCATAATACTAAATTAATAAAATTATTTAAGTTTATAAAACTTATTAAATACACTTTTAAAGTTTATTATACACCCATCTTACCACTATAAAATGGTACTATAGGTCTTTTTACTTGTTTTCCTTTTCTTGCTATCCCTGGAGGATATCCTGGTATATATGGATTTCTATTTGTATTAGTATTATCTCCATACATTTGATCATACATTTTTATTACATCACCTGTATTAGCATTTGGAAATCTTTTTTGTAAATCATTCATTCTATTATAATAATCTTGATTAGAAAATTTATTAGCTCTACTGGGATTCAAATCCAAGGCTCCTCTTGTGTTTGTCATATTTATCATACCACCACTACTAGGATCTACATTATAATAAGGCTGAAGCTGATTTAAGTTATATGTATAAGCTCTATTAGTTAAAGCATTAGAAAGAGCAAGTAATCCTTGATCTCTATCAAACATTCTTTCATTGTTATATTGTTCTAGAGCTCTTTCATAATCATCATACTCTTTTACCCTTCTATCTCTTTGTTCTCTCTCTGTAGCTGCTTCAAATCTAGTGTTAAACTGATTTGCATTATTAATTGTTTTAACATTTCTTTGATTAACACCCGCAATAGTATCAGCTAATTTTGCTGCATTTTTACCTTGAACACCTGATATTCTAGCAGATGTAGCTTGAGGTCCAGCAAAACTTGCTAAAGAATCACCAAATATATTTGCTTGTTCATTAAGAGCAGCAATAGCTCTTGTTGGATCTTCCAATACATAATCCATTCTAACATCTTCAACTGCTGGTTGAAATGGCACTCCTAGCCTTCTGTCTCTACGTGTTGCTAACATAGACAACATATCTTGTGGATAAAACTCAGCAACAGGAGGATTGTATGTAGTAGCAATATCTGGTACTTCTAACTCAGGTACTTCTTCTGTAATCTCTTCTGTGGTATATTCAATAGGATCTTCTGGTTGAGTAACTAATGTTGAAAGTGTTTGCTCACCAACTTTACTATCAGGATTTATCTGATTATCTGGATTATACTTATTCCATAATTTTTGATATTCTAAAGTTTTTTCTGGACTATTTAATAATTCATCTAAACTTTTTAGATCCATTTCTTCTTTAATTCTAGGATCTATATTATTAATCCACACATCTTTAAAATCAGGATCATTCTGAATCTTATCCATTAACTTATCATCTTCTAAGTATAAGTTAGTATAATCATCACTAAGCTTTCTACGTTGAAGTCCTGGTATATTTTGATATTCATCATCTCCAATTATAAATTGAGACTGTCTTTCAAGATCAGGCCTAGCTGTTGGAGTATTAGATGAAGGAGGAGGAGGCGTTGAAGTATTATTTGCACTATCATCTCCAGTATCATCAAGTGGTACTGTAGTTGCTTGAGGAATATCATCATCTTCTACAGTTGGTGTTGGTAAATTAATTGGAGCATTATCTACAATAGGTTTTGGTTGAAATCTTTGTTCAATAGATTCTAAATCTGAATTTAATTGATCAAGTATAGCCTGTTCATCTTTAGTAGTATTATCATTACTATTTATATTAATAAGAATATTATCATTTGGTGATATACTATCTTTCATATTATTCCATTCATCTATAGTAACAATTTTACCATTTACAATAATTTCATATAAAGGTGCATTAGGATCATCAAGAGGCACTAAAACTTCTTTACCATCTAAAACTTCTGTACCTCCTTGTGCCATGCCTCCACGTTGCCTAATAAACTGTTCACTTATAGGTATCATACCATTTATTGTAATAAGATCCTTAGTCTTTGGAACAATAGTGCTTGTTGGATCTTCCAGTACATAATCCATTTCAGGAAATGGAACTAACATCAGCCTTTTAAAATCATCCATACGTTCTGGTCTTACAAATTGTTCAACAACAGCACTATCTGTTTTTAAAAGTCCACCTCCTTGTGCCATTGGAATATCACCAGGCATCATTGCACCCATCATATCAGGTGACATACCTTGTTGCATCATTTCTGGTGGCATCTGTTGTTGTGGCATTTCTTGTTGAGCCATCAGCTGCTCCATTAACATAAGCTTTTGTTGATCTTCAATAGGTAATTCACTAATAGCTTCTTGTCTTGCTTTTTCTTCAGACATTTGCTGAACCTTTGCGGTAAACTCAATAGGATCAATACCAATTGAATTTAAATATGGATATGCTGTAGTAGGCACACCTTCATCAAAATCTTTTTTTAGTTCTTGTGCAAAAGCTAACTTTGATAGCTCTTGTCCGTTTTTTTCTATCATCATTTCAGCAGAATTAACTTGTATAAGATCAGCAAACTCATCATCTATTTTTGAGTAATACTGATTTAAAGGAAAATTTTTAGATATACTTGCAGGAGTTTTGCTTTTTCTAGTTTCAATACCAAACTCAGCCAGCTCAGATCCTTTCATTTTCATATCCTTTGTATCAGAAAATATAAATGATTGATCTGGTAAATACATTGGTACACCACCACTTGAGTGTCTAGGGCCTTTAATATTATATAAACCAAAAGTTCCGTTTTGTTCTAAATCAGTTAATACAGTTTCACCACCCTCAGCTTCTATATTTGCCATATCTCTTGGTACAGATGATAAACTATATCTTACATTAGAACTATCTACACTACTTCCTGGATCACTAGTAAAAGTTTTTAAACCATAACCTTGTTGATCTCCAGTACGCTGACCTGTCATACCACCATGCGCCATTGACTTTACTATCTTACCGTCTTTAACTTCGTAACCTTCTGGTAATTTATTTATTTTAACTTTTGCCATAATTATAATATTTCTATGTCAGCACCTGCTGCTATTAGTTCTGCAATTGTATTTGTATCTAATTCAACCTCACCACCATGTTTAGCATAGAAGTTTTCAGCTCCATATGAATCAAAACCACTTGGTCCGTCACCACTAATAACTTTATTAATTAATCCCGTATTTACATCATATATACCTCTTGACATTGGATCTTCATCTGTATATGTTGCTGTAAATAAATTATCAGCCATTGTACCTCTCTGCTGATTATTCATTGCTCTTTGATAATTTAAGTTATCAAATACATCATTAACTGCTCTACTAACACCTACAACTGCATCAGATGTTTCAGTAAAAGCACCCATACCAGGACTCATTAAAGTTCTGTATAAACCTGATCCTGGTATTCTTTCTCTTGTTATTTGTTGACTTTCATCTGTTGTTGTAGTACTAGGAGTTGTTGATGTACCTATATTTGTATTTGTATAAGGACTTACTAAATCTTGATTTGGTAAATTAAAATTTAAAAGATCATCTTGTGTTTCTTCTTGTGGTGGATCTTCTGGTAATTCTTCTTGTATAAATGGTTCTGGAAATAGATCATTTTGATTCATATCAAAAACTGGTTTACCACCACTAAATCCTGAACTTGGTCCAAAAGGATTAAAATCATAAACACCACCACCTTGTTGGAACTCTTCACCTCTAGCTCTTATCTTAAAGAAATCATCTCCGCTTGCTACTCTTACAGGTTGTCTAAGCTGTTGTCCAAAGTCTCCTAATATAGGATATATTTTATTTCCACCTTTGTATAAATTATCTACTAAAGCACCAGATGGTACATCGCCTATATTCATAGGATTTGAACCTAATAAATTATATTGAGCTACAGGTGTTAAACCAACAGCATCATTAACAGGTTTTCTAAATTTAGTAGATAAAGCATTTATTTGATCTACAACTGTAGCAGGTTTTTCATCTAAAAACATTTTAACCATATAAGGATCAGAACCTCCATAATTAGGTATAAGCCAGTCAGGATTGTCTGAAGTATATAATAAATCTTTACCACTACCTTGTAATACATCAGAGTGAATACTTCTTCTACCTTTATTAAAATCTTGTAATATTTCTAGTGGTGTATTAGTACCCATATAACTTGCAACATCAAGTTTATCATCAGGATTAAAACCTTTTGATACCATATCATCTATAACTGATTGTTGCTTTATTACATCAGTATTTAAATCTACAGTTCTATATACTGGCATCTTATTAAAACTACCAGATAAAAATTCATCTAAGTTTCCTGGAGTTCTTTCTTTAATACCAGGTACACCCATATCTACAGCATAGTTATAATTTGATAATTGTTCTGGAGTATATGTTACATCATCTGCAACCTTTGTAGTTGTACCTAATATATTATCCGCATATTTACCTAATGTTTTTACAAACTTTCCTAACTGTGCTTTTTCTCCACCATTTTCTTTAAAAAGTCTACCTGGATTTGCAAATACTCTTGGAGCTAATTTATTTCCTAACCATTGAGCACCATATCCTGTTAGTAATCCCGTCCCTGCACCTAGTGCAGTTCTACCAAAAGTTCTTGCAAAAGCACCTCCTACGTTTCCTGTAGCAAATTCATCTCCACTAAAATAACCAGGTCTATTTGGATCTTCACCATATCCTAATTCCATATTAGCACGGGTAGTATAATCTCTCCAATCATCTGAAGCTGTGGGACATGTTCCATCCGCACATATATTTTGTGCAGTATTTTTAACTTTAATATTTTTACTTATACTAGAGCTAGGATTCATAAAACTTGAAAGCAAACCAAATGTTGCTCCTGTTCCTAATCCTATTTTTTCTCCGTCACTAAGTGTTGGCAGATTAAGTCTTACTTGACCTCTACGTTGAAATGAAGGTAATTCTTTAGAATATGACTCTCCACCATACCTATTAAGATTAATTGGTAGTGTAGCAGTCTTTCTTGTAATATCTGGACCAAACTCTCTTGAAAAGAGTTTACCTGTTCTAGTAAGTCTATCTGATGAAGTTGGATTTTTTAAATAATAGTTTTGTCTTATTTCTACTGGAAGTTTATCAACAGCTGATGGATTTTGATAAGGCTTCATGAAACTGTTAGGTTCAAAAAACTTTGAATCTGGTTTAAATTCTCCTAATTTATTATCTAATATAAAAGAACGTAATGACTTAGATTTATCACCAAATGTAAATGCTGATGGATATTCACCTTTTTGCAAAAACTTATCAAATCTATAATCATCAAATACATTTACTTTTTGTCCAATTAAATCTACTGCATTTCTTAATATATCATCACTTGAGTAACCTGCATTTTTAAGTCTGTCCATAACAAGACCTGATGAAATCATAGCATCTACATCATCAACACTTTTTGCAAGATCTGTAGGTTTTCCAGTCATTAAATCATCTGTAAGTTTTAGATAATCACTAATATCTACGTTAGGTGTATTAGGTGAATTTTTGAGATTTAAAACAACATCCATATAGTCATCAGAAAACTTTAGTGGATTTGTATTTGCAGATTTATAGAGATCGCTAAAGTTCATCTTTGTTGCTAACTTTTTTCCTTGACCTAAACCTTCTATTAAAAGTTTTGAAAGACCTCCCATTTGTGCTTTTTTCATACCTCCTTCTTTTAAATTAACAGGTGCAATATTAAAACTAGGTGCGGGAAGTGTAGTTGGAACAGTCGGTCTTGCTTTACCAAGAGACTTTAAACCTTTCATTACAGCTTTTGGTGCTTTTGTATAAGGTAATACTTCTAAAGCTCCAAATCCAATATTAGCAACATCTGTTAGATTACCTTGTCCAGATGCAACATTACCTAATGACATAGTAGCATCATATACTGGCTTAATTGGACTTAACATATCAACTATATTATTTTCACCAAAACCAAATTGATTGGTACCTCTTAAAACGCTACCTTTACCCGCAGTACTTGTACCATATATATCATCATATATATAATCATCTGCTGTAACATCATTCTCATCACTAGTAAATAAATTTATAATAGGATCAGTAAAACCAGATGTTATTGCTCTCCATGGATTCTCTATTGCATATTGAGCTCGTCTATCTATTTGATCTAAAATAGAACCTTCTTGATATGCTTTCCACTCAGCATCTTTTTTAGCTTTATCTGCTTCATATGCTTTTTTATTAGGCAGATTGCTTTCAAAACTTTCTTTAAGACCTTCTTCTACTAACTTTTGACGTTCATCTAAAACACCTGAATACCATTTTTTAAAGTCTTTTTCAGATAGATTATCTTTCATAGTATTATATGCAACCTTATCCATTACAGGAACATTTTCTAATATATCACCCTTCATTAAAAATTCAGGATTAATATCTCCGGCTTGCACAGCATATTCTGGAACACCATATATTTGTTGTACTTCAGGATCATAATCAATATAATCCCCATAATTTATAATATCTGAAAAACTTTCTTTTCTTTGAGCGGGGCCTTCTTGATAAGATAACTCATCTTCTACATTTGTATAGTCTACTGGAATGTTAGGTCTTGTAACTCTTACATTGTCCATTCCTTGGACTAATTTAAAATCTTCTTCTTTTCTTTTTTCTTGTTCAGCAAAAGCTTTATTATTTTCCTCTATCTTAGAACGCTCCTCTTTCTGAGCTGCTGTAGCTTTTTCACCAGCTTCTGATAGTGCTCTATTATATCTATCCTCTTCAAGCATTCTGACTTTGTCTTCATCAGATGCATTTATAAATTGATTATATCTAGTTACAGTAGCATCACCTAATTCTTTTCTTGCTTCTTCTTTTGTTTTTCCTGCAATGTATGGTACAAAATCATCATCATCTTTTGATGGAGCATACGCACCCATTTCAGAAGCAGATAATATATTCATAGGTTTACCGTCCCAGTATATTACAGGACTACCATGGATACCATAATCTTCTCTTGCTTTTTGATATACATCATCCCAAGAACCAGAATAAACAGGAACGCTTTGATCATTATATTTTTCTATGCCTATTACTTTACCACCCTTTTGTTTGTAAAAAGGTCTTTGTAACCAAACAGCATCTGCAGCTGGATTAGCTAAAGTCTTAGTAGAAGTAGGATCATTTGGGTTATACTTAGGATTGGTAACTCTATTTATATTGTCATAGTAAAATCTTCTTCCTTGATTCATAAGCCTTAATTGCTCTTGTCCTGTAAGGGCATTTATTTTATCTGCATACTTATTATACTCTGTTTGAAACTGTGTTTTATATATGGGATCATCCCATTCATATTTATCCATGTGTTTGTTATAATCACTTCTACCTGGTAAATCTCCCAACCCTTGCTCTTTCATGTATTGATCTAATAAATATATTCTTGGATCATTACCTGTACTATAACCAAAATCAATCATAGCTCCTTGAGCTTCTGGACTAAACCCTGCTAAATCTTTACCGTAAACTTCTTCCATCTTATCAGCCAACATTGTTCTATATCTAGGATCTGTTGGTGATATAGCTACCCCTTGATCATCTGTAAATGAATAAATGTTATTACCAAAAGTAGAGTGAGGTACAGCACCAAGATTAGGATCATATTTACCACCCTTAGCTTCAAAATCCATTATCTGATTATATATGTCTGTTCTATCAAATGCTGTGGGTGTATTTGCTGTATTATCTACAGGATCACTAGCAGTATATGTTACACCATTAATTACTGCACTTGCATTTGGATCTGTTTCTGTATTTACAGCAGTTGAACCACTACCGCTAGTACTAACAGTACCACTTGTAGATCTTGCAACAGGTTTTGTAACTGTTCTAGTAACTGTTCTAGTTTTTTGTTTAGGCATAAAAGGTGAAAAGTCAAACTCACTTGCAGGTTGCATTTGTTGATATGCTTCTTGTGGAGTTGTTACCTTGTCATCTTGAAAAAAGTTTCTTAGTCTACCTTTATTTGTAAAATCTCTTTTATCAAAAGGTCTATCTGTTATAAATGATTGTAATCTGCCTTGATCATCTGTTCCAAATCTAGAATAAGTTTGATAGTCTTGCATCATTTGCTGAGGTGATCTTGGTGTATAATTTGGATCTTTAGATGCCTTATATAACTCTCTAGGATCTCCTATAACAGGATTACCTTGCTGATCTTTATATGTAAAACCAAAACCTTTATTATCCTTAAATCTTCTTCTCTTAGCTCTTAAGTCTCTAAATGCACCATCCATTAAACCGTCTCCATCTCTATCTTTACCTCCAAATAAATTTCCTGCTGCTTCTCCTAGAGTACCTAGAGCAAACATTGCAGAACCTCTTTGATTAGGATCCACGGGCATATATGATGAATAAGGTGTACGTGTACCTGTTAACTGTCTCAGTGTAAATGGAAAAGGGTTTGTACTACCACCAGTTTGCTTTCTTGATAGTTTCTTTTTTAAACTTTTTTTATTTAAACTCTTTTTATACATATTACATATTAATATACAAATAATTAAACACTTATACTAATTATTTACATTTGAAAAAACGTTTGTCATTATGTAATTTGGAATGGTCATACCAACTGCTTTTGCATCATTTCTATAAACTCTATTTAGTTTATTATATATCTTCTCAGCTTCCTTTTCCATATCAGTTCCATCATATTCTCCATAAATATAACCTTTATACATTTCAATATCACTTTTTTCCCCTCCTTTTTGTTTGTAAAAAGGTCTTATAATTTTTAAGTATTCTTCTGGTGTTTTGTTAGCTACTGTAGTATCACCATAAACATTCGGCAATGCTTCACTTAATTCTTTTTTATCCCTAATTACCAATCCTAAATAATTTCTTGTCCCTTGTCTACCTAGGAAATTAGATAATGCAGCTATATCTTCTTTTGAAAAATCAAAGTTTTCTATCTGCTTACTATATTCATCATAAAGCTCATTAGCATTTCTTTCTAAAGAAGGAGCTCCAATACCTTCATAAAATCTTTTATCAAATATCTTATTTTGTAATTCAGTATCTTTAGAGAACTTTTCTCTTGATATACCTTTTAATTCAGGTAAAGATTCAATTTCACTAAATCTTTGTCCATATAATCCTGTAGCTGTTGATTGCGGGTTCATCATTAATTCACCACTTAAACTTTCAGCTGCCGCAATACCTTTCTTTAATCCTTCAAGATTTATTCCACTTTTTTGAAACTCTCCTCCTTTTTGTTTCTTATCTTCTTCCATAGCTTTCCTATATGCCATCATGCTTGCAAGTGGATCAGGATCTTTTGTTAAATGCTTTGGGTTTATTTCTTCTAAAAACTTTTCTCTATAAGCTCCTTCTCCATACTTAGCATCATATTCTTTAGCTCTTTTGATTTCATCACCTTCAAGTTCTCTAACAGCATTAGGATTAATTCTGCCATATACTTCATAAGGTTGACCTTGCAGTCTATCTTGAATATAATCTGGTAAATCATATTTATCATAATAAGATATATATTCTCTACCTTCATCATCTACACCCTTACTAACTGTAAAATTACCTAAGCCAGACCACATATTATATCCACCATAGTTATCATCTACATTAAATCTTTCTGGTAAATCTAATTCACTCATTTGTTTTATATCCCCAACTTTTAAACTTTTTCCTACTGCCCCAAAAATACTCTTCTCTAATTCTGGATCTAACTGATAATATTGTACATTTTTATCTTTGGCTATTGATGGCTTAGATAAAGAAGGTCTTAAATACTTAGGTGTTGTATTAAGCCCTAAATATTGTTTGTACATTTCCTCACCTCTTGGATCTGTCATTTCTGTTCTTACTGGTACAGGACTATCTGAGTCTACTTTAAAATAATTTATCATATTACCAATGTCCGTATAACCAGTTGGTGGAATTAGATTATATATTCTTTCTGCTCTAGTCATTGGTTGTCCACCTTCTTGTTTCTTTATTAGATAAGGAGTTGGCGCATATAATTTTTTTAATCCTTGGACATTCTTACCCAAATCTTTTGTATCCATAATTCCTACACCAGGCTCATTACCTGTTGATATAATTAAATCATCAAGCTTTTTTCTCCAATATTGAGCTTGATCTTCTTTAAAATAATTCTCTCCTTCAATTGTCCATCTTGGTTGATTTTTAGCAAGTTCAGGTTTGAATGGAAGACCTTTTGATGGGTCAAATTTATAATTCATATCTCTACCCATAGTATTTATAGGAATAAGTCTATCCATATCATATTCAAAAGCTAAATCAAAATCTTTTCCTTTACCTCTTTTTATAAAATTTTTAAATGAATCTGTACTTAATGATCCGCTACCCTGTCCATATAGCATGTCACCTTTTTTCATTAATCCTTGTAAAGCATTAAATCCTCTGCCTGCATCAATAGGACTATCAAAAAAAGCATTAGGTATCCCAAATGTATTATCATATACAACACCATCCCCATCTATATATTTCTGTAAGATCATATAATTTTTAGGACTTGGATTTGGAATATTAATAGGAGTTTTGATATCTATCTTACCTTCACCATATCTATTTAAGTTTCTCACTAAATCTGATATAACCGGAGCTTTAGGAGATTTTGTAACTGCTCCTACTATATCTCCAAAACCTTTACTTTTAAAAGCATCAAGTTTTGGTGGTACTGTTAAATATAAATCATCACCTATCTTTGTACTAACAGGTAGCACATAATTTTTTAATCCTTTATAACCTTGTGAAATTAATTTACCTAGCTGAGCTTCTTCTATATATCCCCCTTCTTTACGTAAACTAGGTTCTTTATATAATGATCCGTCTGGATTTAACCATTCTAACTTTCTTGTATCTGGATCAGTTCCTAATTTAAGATTATATTTTTTAATTTCAGGAAAAAGCTGAGGTCTTTCATTTTGAAATGATCTATACCAGTCATCCCAATTTTCACCACGTTGTTCTCCTAACCAAAATCTAGTATTACCATCATATAACTTAATTGGTTCATTTAGTTTTTTTGAGCCATCTAAAAAAGAACCAACTCTTTGTTCCATTCCTTCTACTAATTTACCAATATTTATATCAGGATAAACTTCATTAGCTATCATATGAAGAAAACCTTGTGCTGGTCTTTCTTGTTTAAGTTGTTGTGATAAAGGTTTTATTTTACGTGCAATATCATCATAAGATCTTGTTGGAATTATTAGTTTAGATTTAGGTGTTGGTGTTTTAAAACCATATTTTAAAAGCTTACCTAATTGTGCTTCTTCTATATCACCACCTTTCTTATAGTTTAATTTAAATAGTCTTGGGTTTGTTGTTTCCTGCAATAGACCTTTTTCTAAAAGTTTAGTATTACGTGCTATATTAGATGGAGAACCTGTCATACCAGTATACAAGTTTAAACCCTGCAAACCTAAATTTTTTGCAATAGCATCATTAATAGTTTGACTTATACCTCTTTTACCATACATTTTATATGCATCTGTAGTTTGATCTAAACCAAAAGGAAAATCACCACCTTTAATAAAACCTATATCTAAATCACCAGCATTTATATCACTTGCTCTATTCTTTAAACTTATTCTTCCTGTTTTAGCATCATTAATAAATACATCCATTAACAAACTATTATCCGCTACTTGAGGATATCTTGAAGACATAGTAGCATCATCTAATATTTTTAATGTAATATTTTCATCTTTAAAATCTTTTAATGTTTTGTTCATTCCTGTCTCTAATAAGTTTTTATTAACTTTCATTTCATTTGAAAGTACAGGATTTATCTTTTTTACATTTTTAATTAAACTTTTATCTAATGGAATAATTTCATGAGCTTTATCTAATCTACCATACCAGTCTGGTATTTCAAACTTATTAGTTACAATAGCATCATAACCTTGATCCATTAAATTTTTAATTTCATCAGAATGCCAATATTTACCTCTATATTTATTAAGATATGGATTAGTAGGGTTGATTTCAGCAGAATATTTTACCGGACCAAAATCACTATATTCTTTTTTACTAGGTGTAAAAAATGATAAATTATCTGGAGCTTCACCACTTTTAAAAGCTAGATCATCTAAAATATTTGAATCATCAACTGGTGTATTTCTATAAAATACATTATCAAAATTTTCAATACCTTTTGGTGGTACTTGCTCTCCTAAATGACTATATGTAGTAATTTTTTTAGGGACTGATTTAGCTTGTGAAGGACTGGGTGTAAAATATTTTAATAACTTACCTAATTGAGCTTTAGGTAATGTTTTTATTTTACCATTATGAGTTCTAGCATATCTATTATTTTCATCTTCCATACTTGGTATTAATGTACCTGAGTATGTTTTACCTTTAAAATTCCAACTAACATTACCACCTGATTTAGCTATAGGAATCTCAAACACAATATCTCCTGGAAACTCATATTCACCGTCAGGCATCATAATTTCTGAGTTGCCTAGATCATCAATACCCATAACAGGAAACTCAACATCTTCCATAGTTATTCTACCAGAGTTAATAATGTTAAAAGGATTATTTACATCAGAACTATATGACTTATATCCATCTTCTGAAAATACACCGGTCACATATGAAAATACTTCATTAGGTCCACCAGGTAAACCTTTTCTTTCGCTATGCTCATATTTCTTTTTCATTATCTAAATGATAAATTTAATTTAGTATCAGCTACTTTAAGTAACATTTTTCTACTACCTGATACTCTTCTTCTTAGTATAAACTTATTGTAGTAATGTCTAAACTTCTTACGTTGTGTTTCGGATTTACTGTAGTTTAGATTATTTGTATTTAAATCTCTAATATAACCATTTAACTGTGTAATAAATATAGATTGTTCAGAGTTTGTAAATTCACCTCTATCATTTGTAACATCCCAAAACTGATTAAATCTATATTTTTGTTCTTCTTTTGAATAAAGTATCTTAATATCATTAGGACCAACTATTGGATAACTTAATATATTCAGTGGATCTTCTTTAGGATTTAGTTCTAGTCTTAATAATCCAGATACTTGTTCTGTATTATATATGATAGCTTCATCAAAATTAAAATCTAAATCATGCCATCTATCATCACCACAACCATTAAATAAGTCTCCTTTATAAACATAACTTTCTAATTGATATTCTAGACTTCTAACTGTATTTACATTTTGACCAGTGTTCTCTACAAACTCAATTTCAAATGGATAGCTTACATCATAATAGTTTGCATATAAATCACATCTAAAGTTATGTCTCCATATTGTACCGGCACTTTTATTTAAATCTTCAATGTTATCTATTGTCTTAGTTGTTAAAAAGTGATTAACACTTGCTAATGAAAGTTCAGGATGCCAATCATGGAATGATATCCAAGCTTTTGCTTTTGGATCATAACTTACTGTCCATGATACATCTTCAAAGTATTTAGGATCTCCTAATTGAACATTAGGATTTGGAACACCTGGAAGACCAATAGTTCTTGTTCCTGGTGAATTTGTGGAACCTGCACCACTATAAATAAAGTTTCCAGAAGCTTCATCAAAAGTTAAATCATTAACATACTCTTCTTTAGCTCTATAATCTTTTTTACAAAAGTATACTACAGAATCTGTAATATCATATATTGTTTGGCAACCAACACCAACTACTGGATTATCTCCAAGTGTATGATCTTCTAATTCAGGAAATTGTTTTATTAACTGTGAAGGTAAATATTTAGCCATCCACCATTTTAAACCAACATCTGATATAGGAGCTATACTTCTGCCTTGTTGTTGGAATATCTTACCTTGAGCTTGAGATATAAAAAAGAAACCATATGGTGTATTCATTATACTTCTTTGACTTTCACATGAACCATATTCATTTGATAAATCAGAGTTTACCATATTTACAGGTTCATTTTTAAATAGCTCACCGTCTCCAAGTGTAATTTTAGTTCCAAGATCTGTTTTTAATTCTTCTGTGCCTATAAACATCTTAGGTGATTCATATGGGAAAAATATAATAGCACCTGATTGATTTATAGGTTTTATAACATTTACAACAGATTTAAAGTCTTTATAATTGTTTACAAGAAAACGTCTCCAGTTATCTTTTTTAGATTCTTGTTGAGCACGTAATGAATAAATTAATCTTTTAGGATAATAAGTATAACATGTTTCTGCAATAAGTGGATCATAATCTCTAGGTTGTATATTACCAAAACTTGTTAAATTTGTAAGGAATCTACTTGGACTTAAAGAATAATCATATTTGTAAAAGTTATCAGATCTTATAATACGAGCATCAAATAATTCATCAACATTATTGTATCTAAATGGAGAATATATTTTCTTTTCAGGAACATCTTCCCAATCTCTATTTACATAATTTATTTCAGATTCAGTATAAAAACTAAGAATACCATTTACATGAGTATACATATATGCATATCTCATCTGAAACGCTGGATTTAATTTAGCACCTCCAGTAAACCAACTCCCTATTCCACCACAAGTATTTTTACCTCTATCTAAATAAAATAAATCATTAGGTAGTGTAGGTTGACCATTAGTATTTGCTAAACTAAAACTGGCAATTTCTCTACCCATTGGACCTGTATCAAATTTTCTTGTATCCATCCAGAATCTTGGGTATGGCAAATTAATACGCTGAAGATAATTATATGGTGTTTGATCAGGTTGACCATATAAAAAGTCTGTGAAGATTGGCATTATAACTTTTTCTGTATATCTACCTATAAAAGTATCACCATCAACTATTGGTGTTGTTTGAAAATTTGCAGTAGTATTTGCACTTGCAGGAATATTAAATATACATGAATTCATTACAGTTTGCTTTATACCATCTAGCTGACCATATTGATTTTCAAAATCAAATTTTAAAGCGCCATAAAGCATAGAACATTCTGTAGTTCTTATTGTTTCTGGTTTTTTCATGTATGTATTACCAAAATCTGAATCTGCATCACCACCTACAGTATACCTAGTTTTATCTACAGGTGTATTGTTAGAAATATTATGTGGCTCTAAAAATTCTTCTTCTGTTTGAATGGCAACTACATCTGGTCTAAATAAATTGTTTACTTTATACTCACCTATATCTCCAAATATTTGAAAACTACTACCTAAATAATTTGCTTGTTTTATTGGTGTTCTAAATATTTCACCTTTTTTTACCTTATTATAATTATTTATATCTGATGATGAATTAAACTTAAAAGCAAAATCTTCAAATGAAACAAGATTATACATTAAATCAATAACTTCTTGTGCACCAAAAGCTATCTCTGATGCATTTAAAAATGCTGCTTGAAAAAGAAACTGCAAACTATTAGGTAAGTTAGCAGCATTACCTCGTCTATCAAATTCAATAGTTGTTGTTGGTGGTAAATAAAATGGTAAAAGGGTATTTATAGCACCTTCTGTTGCTTGTGTTGCAAAATTAAACATATCAAGACCCATTCTACCACTAGCAAATGCCGCTACATCTGCAAGATCATCTGTAAGTATGCTTGGTATACCTAGAGAAGTTGCAATACTACCAAAAGTAAGTGCTGCTGCACCAAGACTTGCTGCTGCTGCTGCAGGGTTACCAACATCTAGTGGATTTGGAATAGGTGATGTAGTACCAATATTATTTATTTGATAAGCAGGCATAATCATATTACCACTAATTCTTTTTTGAGAACCTCTAACATTTTTTAATGCATAACCAATACCAATAGCTCCAGCAACTACAGCACCTTGATTTCTTAATAGTTTATTTTTAGGATGTTCCTCTGATTTAATAAAATAACCTTCTACATCACCATGCACAGATCCATAGATTCTTACTTCAGGTGTATTTAAGAAAGGTCTTTTAAACATTAAATCACCAGAATGAAATGTAAATACATCTTTTGTATATCCTTCTAATGGTGGGAAATTATTTTTTGAATCTGTAAAACTACTTTCACAACCATCTGTTCTTGGAACAGGTTCTGTAATATTATTTGATCCAAGTATTTCTACTAAACTAAAACCACCTGAGTCACCGGTACCATCATGGAAATATACATCTTCTCTTAAATCATTATACGGATAGTTAGGATACAAACCTTGTAAATTACTATTAGCAGATCTTTCTGGTATTTCGTATTTTCTAAAATTTCTGAATACACCTTTTGCTAAAATTGATTTATTACCTTCTCTAGAACCTCTTAGTATTTCATAACCAACAATATTTGGTATAATTGATCCATCATTAAATCTAGGTCTTTTAATATTTTTAAATTGTACGCCTACTACTCTTATTGTATTATTTGCTGAATTATATAATTTTAATTTATCCGAAACCTCTTCACTTGGAATTTTATGATGTCTTATATGTTCTCCACATAGATCTGCCCATATATCAGGTCTTGTTGCTGGATATTTTTCAGTTGACTGCCAATAACCCATTTCTCCTTTTGCAACAACAACGCCACCATCAGGTAAAACCGTATTCATATTAACACCTGTTACTGTTGCTGTGTTATAAATTTGAAAATTATATTCATTTCCAAAAGTTGTAGCAGATGTATCTAATTCACTACCATTAGAAAATGGAGCACCACTTGTTTCACCATTACCTGTAAATCCAGATATTTTAGGAGCTCTTCCTGGTATATGATATGAAGCAGATTTTTCTCCTGTATTATATATCCATCTTATAAAAAATGCATATTGTTCATCTCTTAATAATCCATATTTATTTCCACCATCATAATAATATGCTTCATCATATTCAATAGAAACCCATTCTGCTTGAATTTCATTAGCTAAAGGTTGATAATTAAAATCAAATTGTTCAGTTGGTCCTTGTCTAATTAAGTAGTCATTAACCACATACATTGAATCTGATTTTTCATATGCAGGTGTTTTTAAAAATAATGACTCTAAAGGAACAGCAACTAAACTTTGATCAATATAATCTATAGAAACCAATGTTTGTTCAGTACTGTATATACCAATTTTTTTAGCAACTTTTTGACCTTGATTATCTGATAATATTACTAATTCATAGTATTCAAATTCTTTATCAAGGTTTGTTATTTCAACATCCAAAGAACCAGCATTAACATCATGATGGAATATTGTTTGAATATTTGATGTTGCCATATAATCAGTTACCCTCTGTTCATTTAGAACATAAGCAACATAAGCCTGATATGCTCCATTTCTTAATTGACCACCACCTTGTCCTGTATTTAAATGTATACAAGGAGTATCCACCAAAGGTGCAAGTCTTATTTTTTCACAGTCTAATTGTAATGGTAAAGCGTTTTCATAGATAACACAAGGATCACCTGGTTGAGAAGTTATCTGTTGTATATATGGTATATCATCAATATTAATAGTTCTAGAAGGATTAAATCCATCATCAAAGTATACTTGCCATGTACAATCAAAATTTTCCTTAGAAGCTCCTGTTATTAAATACTGCCTGTTAAAATTTAAACAAGCATCATCAATAAGATTTGTATATTCACATTTACTATCATCAAATAAACCAATTGCTGAATTAGTATCATCAGTAGAAAATATTATCCATTCATCTCCATATTTATGTATAGCACCTATAATTGTATAAGGAACTAATCCACATTGTAAATTTGCAGGCTCATTACCTAACAAACCTGCATCACCATCAACAGAATTATTTTTTGCATTTCTTGCATGTGACCACATATCTTTAGGTTCTAATGAAGGATTTAAATCTTTCATCATACCTTTAGAATATGAATTAACTTCTACGCTAGATACTCCGGGAATCTGTTTTTTCTTGGCCATTTTAAACTATTAATAAGATGGATGTACTGGATAACTCTTAAACATATTGTAGTAATTATGATATTGCGCTTTTCTATTAGCCCACCACATATCATATAATTCTTTAAAATTAGGTGTATTAACAAAACTTAATGCATTATTTCTAGCTCCTCTTAATCTACCTTCAATCATTCCTAATTGATTTGCAACATTTTCTCCAGCAAATAACATGTTTTCTAATATTCTTTGTTTTAAAGCATACTCATAATACTCATTGCAGTATGGATGATCTAATACTAAAAGATTACCATCAGTATCTTCCATGGCACCTTGATAGCTTATATAAACTTTACCTGTTGTAAAACTTGTAAGCATGTAACCATCTCTTATTTCTGCTATATCTGGAGCTTGAATATTTATATTAGGACAATCACAAACATATTTATTTACGTTTTCAATACGTAATGGTCTAAATGCAGTAAAGGTTCTATAGCTTGATGAACCTATCTTTTGAACTAATTGATATTCATTTTTATCTTCACATGTTTTAATAACACACACATCCCTGCATTCTGGATCATCACAAGGACCAGATTCACCAGGAGCTGGTACATAAGGTACATCATTAAATGTTTCAACATGTGTTCCTGATGGAGGTCTATCAGCTATTGTATAATCACCACATCTATATGCAAAATTTAAATATGCAAAGTCTGTTGGTAATTTAGCTTTTCCATGTTCAATATCTAAAACAACTTCTTTTGTTCTATGTATTCTTAAACCTAAATCATAGTTTACTCTTGTAGCAACCTTAATTAATTGTTGAGGTTCAATCATGCCTTCTAATGCATAGTTTGAAAAATCAATACTTACATCTTCTAATAATTGATCAAACGTTCTATATTTATGTGATATGCTCATTATCTTTGAATATTAATTTTGTTATCTCCGTCTTCTACAGGAAGTTTGACTGTAATCATCATTGCATTTACAACTTGAGTTTCTATTTCTGCAAATAAAGCTTCTGGTATATATATTTCTTGTAAATATCTAGGAACACATTTTTCATCATCTTCACATAACCATTTACCTAAGTCATCATCAAATACACCTTCTAATTTTACTGCATCCCAATCTATATTAGGCATATATAAGTAACCATCAAGAAACCAAAAATATCTTGTTTTATTATATCTAAATGATGTAGTCTTTGTCATTGATGTATAAGTACCAGGTTGAGTTGCTTGTAACTCTATTGATCCATCTATGGAACTAACTGTTCTAATTAGTGGACCCCAATATCCTTCAATAAAATTTGGTAACTTATCTTTTGTTCTTTTTATAGTACATCCACTTTGAATACCTGAGCAATGTGCTTCTACTTTATCTACATCAATTAATTCTAGATAAGGTAACGTTTTCCATACAGCATTAAACTTCATAAGTTTATTAGCATAATCTTGCCTTCTCATTAAAAGTTGTGCAAATTTTATAATAAGACTGTATACATATCTATCAGTTACAAAAGCATCTTGAACTTCTGCTTTTACTTGTCCTCTAATTCTTGATATTACTTCTCCTACTGTTGCCATAATTTTTAATCTTCAAATTCATTATAAACACTTAACTCAGCAGGATCAACATTTTTATTATATAGATGTGCTACTTTATACTTATTTTTCATAAATACATATTTTTGCCAGTTTTTTGGATACTCAGTTGCAACTGCTCTTTTAAACTCTCTTATTGCTGTAAAGTTCCAAAGTTCTCTATTTTTAAATCTATATTTTGTTGACCAGTTTGTATAAAATATTTTACCTATATTCCCATCTGTTTCCCAATTTTTATTTTGTAAAACTTTACCGTATTCTTTTGATAATGCATAATCAGTATTTACATTATTGCTTGGTTTGCAGGTTCCTATAAAAAGATAACCTAAAGAATCTGGTAATTCTACTCCATCTCTATATTTTATTACACCTTGCCAAAGCTTCTTATTATATAATTTAATTATACTTTTTAGTTTTTCGTTATCTATGTTTTTATAAGCTGGATATTTTTCTTTAAATTCATTAATAATCTTAGTATTTAATAAACCTAATTTTTTCTCCCTGTATCTTGGAGCATTTAAATCCGGCTTTTTAAAATTATTTATCATAGTTTACATTTATAATTTACAAAAAAAAGATCAGTAAAAAAAGTTTAAACTGATCTACTTTAATCTAGTATACATGTTAATTCACATATATTACCTTTATTCATTGACTGTAACTCCAATTTACCAGACCTTTTATTGCCTACAAATTTTTTATGATAATGCCAATAATCTGTTTTAGATAAACTTGGTAATGTTTTATGCATGAAGCCAACACTTTCATTTGAAGTAATATATTCTACTTTTTTATTTGTATGATAGTGACCTGTAAAAAGAGTTCTATGTCTTGTTGTACCCCACTCTGTTGGAAATTCTGTTGCATATATTAAAGGTGTATTTTTAGAATATGAATCACCATGTTCAAATGCATTAAAGTTCTCACCCCAAACATGAACTTTTCTTTCAGCATATTCTATATCCCATACAATTTCATCAGAATCTACAGCTTTAGATAATGCATGCACCAAGTGAAAAGAAGATAATCTATCATGATTACCAGGTATGTATACTATAGTAAGAGTATTGCAATATGCTTTAATAAAATTAATTGCCCATACCATAGCATCAAAAGCTTGTATATAAGCGTTTGTAGCTGATGTAGAGTTATCTACAGGTGTTCCGCTAGTAGTTGTTCCATTAAACGTATCCATATTAATTAAATCACCGCCTATTACAAAAAATAAATTGTCTATATAATGTGATGATGACCCTCTTAATACTAGATCTTTTACTGTATCTTCAAAATCTTTATCAATAGTATCATTACCTTCTTTACCAAAATGTATATCTTGCAATGACATAACACCGCATACATGAGGTTTAGTTTTATCATTTAATTTAACAGTAGATATTTTAATTGGCTTGGGCTTCCATGAATCTAACAACTCTTCAAAATAACTTTCTTCATCTTTTAATTTAGTAACTAAAGCAGATACTCTCCAATGATCTGCCATCTGCTTATTCCAATATTGAGATAACTTCCATTTTGTAGTATCAATCTTAAGTAATGCAATTATTTCATCAGCAGTCTTAGGTTCATATGTAGAATTAACAGCAAGTTTTGCTGTACCATTTTCTAAATTAACATTTGATTCTATAGATTTTTTTAACTTTTTCTGAATCTTTAATTCTGTTAAAACTTCTTTTTTTAACTTTTTATATTCTGCAATGCTAATGCCTATTTTTTCAGAACAATATTTAGCATCTTTCTTCCACTTCAATGAGTGTTTTACTTTTTTTTTGATAAAGGACATTTGAAATTTTTAATTAAACACTGTTAAATATATAAAAAATATTTATACAAAGAAGCCCAGTTATTATCTGGGCTTCCCAACTGTGGTAATGTAAAACCAACTAAACCATCACCTATTGTTGTATTATTTTATGGTAATAAAGTTTTAAAATATACACTTACACTTTTACAATCTGTTGTATCATCTGTAGCTGATATTCTAGCTGCATATTCATTGTCAGATAATAAACCTGTCATTGTATATGAGAACTGTGTTGGTTGTAAAGTAACAAGAGAAGTGTAGTTTGTTGCTCCACCTGTTATATCTATTAATTCAACATTTAATACAGTAGTTGAACTAGATATAGTTTGCCAAGATATTTTAGCAGAATCAGCTGTAACATTTGAAATACTTAATCCTAAAGGAGCGTTCATTTTATCTGAGTATGCACATTCATTTACACCATTTCCAAGCATTTGAACTATCTTTTGTAAAGTTAAATCCAATCTTTCTCCATTCTCAATTGTAATACAAAGCTGCGCTGCTGTTAAATTATTAAGTTCAGTTGTTTTTTGCTCAATAGTAATATCTAAAGCATCAATTTGAGTTTGAATATCTTGTATTGCTTTTAGTAAAGTATCACACGCAGGGTTTTCTGGGTTTGGACAACCAGCTTCATCATATTGACCTTGAAGTTCTTTTATCTGATTTTCAAGTTCAGTTTTATCTGATTGAAGAGCTTTAAGTTCTTGAGTCAAACTTTCTATTTGCTCTTCTCCATTGCACCATGAAAAAGTAGTACCGCAATACACTACACATTCTTCACATATTACTTCTTCACATGGATTACCGTCTTCACAATTAGTATATGAACATGGAGTATGTAGTGGATTATCTTCACATCCACAAGGTTTACTAGTATTACATTTTGAACAATTACAACTCATTTTATTTTATTTTTTTATTCTACAGCATTTGTACATGTCTCGCAATCAACATATGTAGTGTCAAAATCTGCTAAAGTATATTCTGAACTATCAGTAAAATTAACTAATGGTAAACATGCTATTACTTGGAAACATCTTGTATCACCTGCAAACCAAGTACAGTCTCCATCTGCACTAGTTATTGTAGATCCTATATTATCAAGACTAACAATATTACCAATGGTTAAATCACCGCAACCTTTTGTAGCTATTTTAGCAAAGAATCTTTGTGGTATTGGTGCACCTGGATTACATTGCATAGTTCCTCCTGTACAGTAATGAATTTCATATACCGAACATGCAGCATCATTACAATCTGATTCTAACGTTGCATTATCAAACGCTACTGTTGCAGCATTAGCAACATCAAGTTCTAATATTGTATAACATACTTCTTTTGCAGGATTACCAAAAGTAGAGAAATATACTTCACCTACTTGAGGATTAGGTGGTGCAGCTGGTATATTTGACCAGTTTACAAATTCATCACCTTCAGCACTACAATATTGAATTCTATGAACTTCATTTGGTGCAGGTGAAAAAGGATATTGACCATCACATCCTTCTACTGATTTAACAACTAAATCTTTAACTTCAGGATTAATTGGAGTAGTTAATAAATCTGTTGATTGATCTAATAAAAAGAACATTCTAGAATCAGCAGATGAGGTAGATTGATATCCAATATCAAATAGTGGTTTAATCGCTGTACCAGCACCTGTAGTAGCTCCTTGGTAAGGATTAGCAGTACCTAAGCCTTGCATTATAAATCCACTTACATCAATAGCTGTTTGAACACCATATTTAACTGGTGGTATTAATTCACCAGTGTAAGCACCTAATGATTGCAATATAAATGCAGCATCAGCACCTGTTGATTGATTATCAGTAAAAGAAAGTAAAACATGCTCAATACCTTGATCAAATATAGGATTTGTAATACCTAATCCTTGTGCCCAAACACTAACAGCAGTACCTTCAATAACATCAGATAAAGTCTCATAGTCTTCTTTATATTCTACAGTTGGTTGATTTAAAAATCCATTTGCTAAAGTAGCATCATGATAATTAGTAGAAGCATCTTTACTTACAATCATAATCCATGCTTTATTTTCTGCAATTATACCACTAGGTGCTGCCCATGAAGCAGGCACATTTTCAATAGCTTGCCACAATGGATCTGGACTTTGAATATAACTAGCACCGTTATCTACCACTGCTTTGTGATAACCTAACCATCTTTTAGAAGAAGTAGGTAATACATAAAAATTACCAGTCCAATTAAATCCATCTGGTCCACCTGCTGCAAATTGAGCAGCTAATTGAACTTTTAAAGAATTAATGCTATTTACTACTGCAGCACTATTTCCAAGACTTAATGTATCAACAAACATGTAAATATCTTGATCATTATATCTAAGACCAATATCACATGGAATAATTTGTACTTGAATAGTATAAGTACTAGAACTACACTCACCTTGAACATCAGATGCTATTGTTACCTGGAATGTATCAGCATAGTTTTTATTTAAATTACCTAAGTTTGTATATGTAATTCGATTACCTGGAGCTGTAGGTGTTCCTATATTTGTAAGAACTGCTGTACCTGAAGCTGGATTTTGTGATATAGTTATTGTTGGGCTACCATCACCTAATACATATGGTAAATCAATTTTTGTAACATTAGCTTCTCCACAGAAAGCTCTAAAGTTATCCGTAAGAATAAATGCAGGACATGTACAGCATAAAACAGCTTTCACTGGTCCCGCTGATGTCCAACATACATATAAATATCTTATTGTTCCTTGTGTATCTACTTTACCTACAAAGTACCAGAATGCATCATAAGATGCTCCCGGAGCAGAATATTGAGTACCTTCGCATTCTAAATATTGTCTTGCTACAAATACTCCTGCAGGTCTACCACCAGCATATTGACCAACATTTAAATTACCTGCTTCCTCTGGATCAGACATAATTTGATAAACATCAGTTGAGAAATCATATCTAATAATATATGGGGCTGATAAAGTTCCTCCTCCACAATCTTGTACAACTTTAAAATAAATAGATCCACTTGTTTGACCAGTAGCAAGAGATCTAGCTCCAGTACCACCTGATACACTACCTGTATAAGTTAAACCATCTGTACTATATGATAAAACATAAGTAGTACCGCTACCAACAACTGTACAAGTTACTGTGCCTCCAGCTGAAACTGCAACAGTATTAACTTCTGGTGCCGCACAAGCTGGTGTACCTTGAAAATCTTCATGTATTGTTCCTGTATTACCTTGAAAAACAGGAGTGTTAAAATAAAATTCTTTATAACTAGCTTGTTCACCAGTAGTATCTCCATCATTACCTATATATATTGCACCAGCTTCTTTAGTTGCACTTGTAGCTGTTGTTTCAGAAGAAACACATATACTTCCAGGAACTTGGAATGTTACAGCTGGACATGCAGAAAAAGCACCGCCAGTAGATATACTTACTATAGCTTCATATGTAACTCCTGGTGCTCCTCCAGAAAAAGTCTGATTAATAAGCACTGGTGGATTATTAATTGTTGCCGTACCTAATTGCGCTTGAGTTTGTTGATTAATTATATCTATTTGATATGTAACAGATCCTCCTAAACTATTACCAAAATTGACAGTAATATTTCCATTTGGATCTGATGATGCATTTATCACATTTGGGCACGGTGCTCCAAGAGGTACAATCTGTGTTGTACTACTTGTGCAATCTGAAGAACCATCAGTAATACATGCATTTACAGTTAAAGTTAAAGGTCCGTATACATCTAAATTTGTATTTGATAATGTAATAGTAACCGGTCCTGCTCCTGATGCTGATGGAACTATTTGGAAGTTAGTTGTAATACTACTTCCATTTTGATCTGTTGTAGTAATTGTATTTCCAGAACAATCACTAAATCCATTTGGTATACTACTATTAATAAAATTAACTTCTAAAGAAGTTGGAATACCATTGCCATCTGTAATAACTTGATGTGTATAAGATACTTGATAACCATCACAACCACTATCACAACAATTATTTTGTATATCTGTTACAGCTTGATATAAATCACATAATACAATCCATTGATTTTGATTTATTTCAGCTAGTGTACTTGGATTTGCCTGCCATCCTGTAATATTTCCATAGTTACCAGCAGAACCTGATAATGTTGGACTTGCAGCAGTTAAACATTGAGAAACAATTGCTGCATTTATTTGCGTAACTGTACCAATGACATTTCTTAATTCACAAAACTGAGTCTCAAGAGCTAAAACTAATGTAGATATAGCAACTGTCTGCCCTTGACCTTGGTTATCTAAAAATAAACATGATGAGGTTACATCAAAATCTGATGGTCCGCTTGGTGTACATGGTAATACACAATTTTCTAAAACAACTATTCTTTGCTCTAAATTAATTAGATCTTGATTAAGCGTTGTAATATCAGTTATTATATTACATATTGTGTTACCTACTAATGTAGCCCAATCTACTAATGGTAGCTCTGTTACTATATTTCCAAGTTGATCTGAATACTGTAAGCATGTTGGAAGTGTTATATCTGGTAAATCAGTACCTTTATTATTTTGATCACATATATAATCAATGATTGCCTGTAAAGTTCCTACAAGTTCTAAATTTAATGGTTGATCTGGTAATACACATTTTAAATCTAAACCTTCAAGATTAGGGTCACAATTACATGCTGCATCTAGAAGTTCACATAATTTTTCTGCTAACTTTGCAACAACATCACTTATTGTATCACCATTACAAAGATCTATACAAGCTATATCTGGTCCTTGCCATATAACACAGTTAGATGAAATTGATGAACAAGGTGATGTATTTCCACTTACAGGTATCATATAAAAATTTTTATCTATTTAATTTCATTATGTATACATTTATAATATACAATTTTTTTAATTAACTATCAAGTAGTTGTATCATTACATACTACTTTAGCATTTACATCTTCTGTGTGAGTTAACTCTTCACTTTTTAAATCTTGCCAGTCACACAAATATTTTTTTATTGTTACAGATTGAGTATCTTGATAACAGCATTTTGAAATACCAAATCTATCTGATTTAAAATCTCTATATATTGCATCTGCAAATGCAGTCTCAATTTTAATCTTATTTACTAAATCATTTGCCATTACTAATATTATTCACTGCTCTGTTAATAGTTTTTGTTAGACTACTAACATTATTAGTATTAGTTTTATTATAACTACTTAAACATGTTTTACATACTGTTTTTCCATCTGCTGCTTTTGTTTTTTGGCAACCACATGTAAAACGTTTATTGCAATGTACACAATTCATAATTTTGGTTTTTAATTAACATCCTTTTGTTCTGCATGTTAATTTACGTAATTTTTTTAAAGCATAGTCATATAACTCCATTCCTTTTGATGGAGAAGTGCAATATTCTACATGTGCAACAGCAGCATCTATTAATGTTCTAATAAAATGCATTTCATCTATAAGATCTTTTTTATCAACATCTGGTTCACAAGGATGGATATCTATATGACATAATACTTCATGATATTCACACATTATATTACATATCCTTAAAGTATTATATTCAACATATACTTTATCATTAGGTGAAACACTATATTTAACAATATATACTCCGTCTGGGATGCTTACCGTTTCTGTACCACACTGTGATGTTTGAACATTTAAATCACATGCATTTAAATTTAAATCAAAATTTGGTGTTGGCTCAATTAAAACTGGAGCATTAAAACCAGGTACTGTAATTAGTAATTCTGGACAATCTATAGGTATCAAGGAAGAATACTTACTTGTATCTTTAATTGATAAGATATTACAATTTGCTACTTTAGGAATTTCTAGACTAAGAATATGTTTATCAGCCATTATACTTTAATTATATAAATATTTGATGTAATCAGTTATATTACAAATATAATATACAAAAAAAAAGGTTTATAAAAAAGAAAAGGTGGAAATTATCCACCTTTCTTATAATTATATGTGAGTATAGTAATTAAATGTTATTATTTACCACCAGCACAAATAGCAAGCGCATCATCATAGAAAATTGGATTACCAACTTCAACACATGCCTCTCTTATTTCATTAAATAGTTGATCCATTCTTTGTTCAGCTGCTTCATCTCCACATTTTACAAAGAATTGATATACATACTGATCATTATCAAATACACCAGTTGGATTATTATATCTTGGAACACTATGTTGTAGTCTATATACATTATATAAAGCATCTCTATCAACTACACCAACAATATCATCACTAAGTTCAATTTCACGGATTCTAGCAGAATCTCTGTTTCCTTGATTGTAAGGATTTTGCATATATGATTCAGTCAATAATAAAGCTCTAAGAACTGTTTCACCTGAAGTAGTAGCCATTCTACCTGGAGTAGATGTAGCAACACCACAATCATTACATGGATCACCAGTTTCATCTAATACAGAAAGAACAATACTTACAGGTTCTTTTTCATAATGATCTCTAGTATCAAAAGAACAGTTACCAAATTTAGTATCAACATAAGCACCTTCAACAGTAAGCTGAGCTGTAACTTCAGCACCAACTGCTGTAGGATCAGTAGAAGGAGTATAAGTACCATCTAATATTTGTGCAATACTATATGTTACAGTAACACCACCAGTTGTAACATCAATACCACCAGCAGTAGGTTCTTTAATAAATGGAGAAATAAGAGGATCATTAAGAATCATATCCGCAGCTTTTGCTAAAGCAACAGCAGGATCAAGATATTCTTGATCATCAACACAACAAAGTCCAGGAACATCTCCTTGACTAGCATCTCCAGAACTATCACCAATTGAATATGCATTGTGATTTAAGAATCTTAATGCAGGAGAACCTTTAACATCAACTCTTAAAAATAAATTTTCTCCACATGGAGCACAATCAGATCCAACACTAATTGTTGCAGAAGGTAAAGCACCTTCATCACATCTAACTCTAGATAAACTGTGAACAAATTTTCCATTAATTCCTTTGGTTTTAACAGATTCAGCATAACCACCGTGACCAGGGTTATTACCAATTTTATCTTTTTTATTCCCAAGTGAATCAACATGATGAGATCCTACTGCAATAGTCCAAGGCATTCTGTCTGTTTGAACACCTTGTTGCCATCGGTTATCAAATATTTCAATTTGCCCAGCTGTAAGTGCGTTTGTATTAGGCGCATTACCATCAGCAGTAACTAAAAAGCTTTTACAAAAAGCATGATTAAAATAAGCCATAATTTTAAGTTTTAATAAATAAATAAATAAATTGTATCATTTCTAATACAATAATAATATACACTTTTTTTTTTAAATAACAAAGTAAATAAATAATTAATTTGATCTTTCAGCATCTTGTTCAGAAACTTGCATTTGATTATAATTATCATAATCTCCTGCAAGTATACTAGCAGTCTCATCAATTATTAATTCTACAACATCATCTTTAAATTCAGATTCAACATCTGCTGCTGCAACAATACCAGTGTATGGGTTAGTTATTCCAGCAAATTCTATATATCTAGGTCTTTTGTAATAAGTAAGTATTGGCTTTACTATATTAAAACTACTATCCCTATATATTCTAATTTTATTATCTAAAATTGTACAAAAAGTTTCACCCCAATCAAAATCAGGTTTCTTTAATGGATCTCTTAATATAAGATTCACATTTGCTTCTTCAGCAAGATAAACAGTCATTGTTCTAGGATCAGGACAACATTCATCTTTTGCTTTAGCTGTAACTCTTTTAAATTCAAGATACTCATCAACAGGAAAATTATCTGTTTCAAAATATGTATCTGTTTCAAAACCTGTAAGTAACATTTCTCTAAGAAGTACTTGCATATCATCAATTCTTCTTTTTGAAAATTCATCACCTTCTTTGTAAATATTACCACCGTGCAATTGTCTTCTTGACCATTCAACTTGAGCTTTATTAAAAGCTTCAATTATTTGCCAAGTCTCAATGTTATCATAGTCATTACTTGCTAACTTATTTAACCTTTGTTTTACTTTTAATTGTACAGTTTCGTTATTCATAATTTATGTCCAATAAGGTGCCACTTTACTTTCTAATGAATCATATATATCTTGATTCTCAGGGTTTTTAAAATATACTAATACTTCTGATGGAGTTTTACCTAATTTTACAGCACTATCTAAAGTTTCAATCCAACCATTAGATTTTGTAGTTATAAATCTATAAAATAAAGCATCTTTGATTACAGCTTTTATTTTAAGCTCTTTCATAGATAATTTACAAGCATCAATAAATAAACTTGCAGCTCTCTTTTTATTTGACTCAACACCATCACCGTTAATAAATTCATCCATATTCTCATATATAATATCTTTGGATGTTGATTGTGTATATTGAGTACTATTACCATCAACAACTTTAGCTACATATAATAACTTACTTGAGTCTTTATCATAAAGTTTTTCTAATTCTGCTAAAGCTTTATTTCTAAGTTTTTTATGTTCAGTTCTTGTTTGAACAGTTTCTTCTAATAAATCTAAATAAAACTTTTGTGGATTTGGGCTCTTTTGTAATTCTTTATATGATTTAGCTACTATTGAAAATCCACCAGCTTTTATAGCATGAAGTTTGATTAAATCATAAGGATCTGTAGCTGGATCAAGAAATACTGGATCATTACCACATCTTATACTTATTCTAGACCAGAACTTATCATTATCAGGTTTTAATAATGAAACTTTATTCCAAAAGTCTTTATCTTCTGGATCAATTACATTAGATGCTAATTCTGCTTCTAACTGAGCAACTGACTTTCTAATTTCTTTTATTTTAATTTCTCTTTCACCTGGAGGTAATTTTTTTACATCCGGTGCAAATTCATTTAATCCTGTAACATATCTTTTAACACCGTTCATTTCTAAACATGCTAAATTTTCTTCATGCCACACTCCATCATGAAGTGCCATTCCATAATTTTCTAATCCCATATTTTGTTTGTCTGGATTAAAATATGGACGTATAGCTATAGTAGTATCTTTGCTCTGCTGATACTTTTCTACAATTGTGTAATCTTCCATTTTATTTTTGGTTTTAAATTATTAACTTAACTCAAAAGTACATAATTATGTACAATTATTATAATTAATATTTCTATTGCCGGCATTACACCGGCAATGGTTATTTGAGTTTTAGTCTACTAAGGTCCAGCATTATAGTTTTTTGCATCTGCACAACTAACTAAATATAATTCTAACTCTCCAACTGCACTACCTGGTGAAATGGAAGCTCCACCAAGCCAAGTTTCTAGTGTTAGTAACATACAATCTTTTAACTCTTTAGCTTTTACTTCAAGTTCAGATTGTTGATCACTAAGTGCAGTAACAGCATCTTGATTGTCACTAACTGCATTATTTACAACCTCAATTTGAGAGTCTAAATCATCAATTTGTTCTTGTAAATCTGCAATAACAGCATTATAAGCATCTAGTTGTTCTTGTAAATCTGCAATTTGTGCTTCATATTGTTCAATTAAAGCTATAAACTTAGCAATAGCCGCGTTTGCACCATTTATTCCGTCTACATATTCTTGACATTGTTCACTATAAGGTTCAACACAACCAGCTGCTTCAAAATCAGCTAAAAGTTTATCTCTTTCTGCAGTTGCAGCATCTAACTCTTTTTTAAATGTCTCAAGTTCAGTTGTAAGAGTTGTAATTTCATCTTGTACCCCGTCTCTATCTTTTTCAGCTGTTTTCCTTTGAGCTATTAATGCATCTCTTTCTTCTTGTAAATCTTTACTTTTCTTGTTGAGAAGCGTGATAGATTCATTAGCATTATTAATAGCATCTTCAATAATTAATATAGATTGACCATAAGATCCATATAAATAACCGTTTTCTTCAATTGTAAAAACTTTAGGTAATCTCCAATATCCAGATGGTTCTGTACTTCCTGGAGCGCAACCCAAATTAGATCCTGGTTGAATAGAAACTAATGTTGAAGAACAATCTGTTTCTCCTTCAGGTGGGCACGGCATAGGTATCAATGGTTGATAACTATCTCCTACACCTAAACCTGCAGCTACAGCATCTGCTAAACAACTAAAAGCTGGTAAGCTCCACTGACCTTTTTCTACACCTTGAACATTTTGAATTCTAGCTAGACTAGCACCCGCTCCTACATTTATTTTAGGATCTATACTATTTTTATTTTTCATTTTTTTAGGTTTACTAGTTAATAAAAAGGGGAGAGTTTAATCTCCCCCTATAAGAATCCTTAGAATGATCCTCCAGTAACTGGATTTCTCATTACTATCTTCAACACTTTAGTTGGATCTTTAACCCATACAGCTGGCATGGTTTGAGTCATATATACTCTATATCCATTAAACTGTCCTGTAGAAGCAAAACCTTGAGTTCTTCCCATATAGTCCATAGTACCATTTTGGTAGAACCACTTAAGTTGATTATCCCAAGATAACTTTAATAAGAAAATATTATCATTTCCTTCATCAGTTACATCAAAAATGATAAAGCTAAATGAGCTTAATGGTCTTCCATCAATTAATGGATTCTCAATATCATTTGTATGTAAGTTATCAAAAGCTGGGTTAAGTACAAACTTAACATTAGCTAAGAAAGGAATAGTAAAGCTAGTATAAGCAAAACCAAAGTCTAAATCCATTCCTGATCCAGTAACTGCACCAATATCAGATGCATTTTGAGTTAAACCTGAACCATATACTTCATTAGCAATAGCCTTGTTAATTAACTGCATACCACCAATACCTGTTTGAACAACAAGTTTTCTTTGTGGATCTGGACCTTTAAATTCAACTTTACCTTGATAAAAGTTATAAAGCTCAGACTTGAACATATCAAGAGAGAAAGATGATTTGTTATAAACTCTTTTAAATGAGTTATCTAACTGTGACCATAAACCAACAGATAATCTGATATCATCTGGACCATCTTGTTTAATTCTACCACCTTTACCCCACATTAGGTAAGTTTCAATATCATTTGCAATTTTAGATAAATGCGCAGCTTCCATATTTGTTAAGAAAGTACGTGTAAGAGTACCGCTTTCAAAAGCTTCTCTAGCACCTGCTTTACCCATACTTTGTACTAAATCTTCAATAGAAGATACAGATGGATTATTTGGATCTTGATTAAAGTTTCTCCAAATTTCAGTTACAGGAACTGTACCATCAGCATTCATTCCACCTTTAATCATTAAATCAGCTCTTGAAGAGATTGAATAATGTACGTGAGCTTCAGCACCACCAACATAGTTATAGAATTCTCTGAATCCAGAACCTGTTTCAATGTCACTAAATCTTTCACCATACTCACCTCTAGCAGAACCTTTTCTAAAGTACTTTGTACCTTCTTTTAGATACAATGTAGGATTAAGTGAAGCACCACTATCATTATTTACAAGTTGTACAGTATAGATAAATCCATCTCCCGCTTGAATAATATCATCAGCAGTAATGTATAATTCTAAACCATTGTACTTGTCATAAGTAATAATATCACCATGACCAAATGCACGTTTTGATAATTTAATTTTAAAAGTTGTTCCATCTATACCTGGTTCAGGTGTACCTGAGATGTCACAAACTATAAAAGGTAGATCTTGTGCAACGGGAGTTTGCCATTTATACTCACCTCTTGCGTTATCTACTAAAATTGTATTCTTTCCACCAAAGGATGCCATTTGATATAAAGGCATTTCAACTTTTTGAGTCATAGCCCATAAATCAACAGGTCCCATATCCATAGGCTCACTAGAACCTAGCATATTTGTCAAGTGATAAGAATCAATGTGAGAACTAGCTTTATAAGCTGTATCTCTTAGGAATATTCCATTATTTAAAACTGGAGTTGCCATAATTGATTGTTTTTAGTTATTAATTGTTTATTTGTTTATATTTAATTGTTAATTAAATTCGTTTAAATATGTTTGTAGCACGTGGTATCTTCCTCTTGCTGCTTCTCTTTTCATTCTCTTGTTGTTGAACACCTAAAGAATTTCCACCACTATTTGCTTGTTCAGTTTTTAATTTACGTACTGTTTTTTCAACAGCAGACTGAGCACCTTTTTCCATTATCTTACTTTTATATCCATCAGGATCAGATAATAACCATAATGCTTCAGATATTAAAGTATAATTAGGCTCAACAAATTGATACTTTTCAAGTAAGTGTCCTAATAAGTTTGTATTTTTTCCACTTACAGAAGGATATGCAGGTTGAACTAACCCATTATATAACATTGACTGTGTTTTCTTATCAAGTTTTATTTCACCTAATGTTCCTTCTTTTAATGTTTCATATACACTATGCATGTATTGTTTTGAAGCATTTTCTTGTTGTGCTTTTCTCATTTCTTGCTCTTGCAATTTTTGAGCTACAACTTTTTCTTGCATTTTATCCAACTTAGGTTTGAACTTAGAAGCTTGTTTTTCTAATGTTCCTAAATCAGCCCATACTTCAATTTCTTCTTGTATTTCTTCTGCAGTACCAAAGCCAGTTGCTTTTAAATACTCAGTAATAATTTTTACTTGATCTCTTTCTTTTTTAACATCCAGAGTTCTGCTTTCTTCTACATTAGCTAATGTTTGGAATAAACCTTTTAAATCTTTACCTCCATCAGCAACATATCTTGCTGCTACTTGAAGCTCAACAGGTAAGCTATCAAAAAATTGTTTTGGTGTTTCACTTCTAACTTGATTAGCTCTTTCTTCTAAATTTGCTTCAATTAGTTCTTCAAAATCTTTTGCGCTATAATCTTCTAAAGATTTATCATCATCAAATGGTATAATCTTTTCACTTTTAATAAGCTTTGCAAATATATCAGACATTCCTGAAATAGGCTTTCTACCTCTTTTTTCAGTAGGTTCTGGATCTTCTTCATTTAGAGAAGCAAAAACTTCTTCAGCTTTTTCTTTTTTATCTTCTTTTGATTCTTCGGTAGTTTCTGCAACAGGTTCTTCAGACTGTGATTCTTGAACCTCTTCTACTTTTTCATCTAAATCAGTAGGTTCTGTAAAAGAGAAATCAGCTCCACCTTTTTGTGAAAATATATTTGGTTTTGCATCTGATTCTTCTGGTAGAGTTACACTACCTGCATCAGCCCCAAATATATCATCAATATCAATATTTACTGTTTCTACTTTTGTGTCCATAGTTTGATTGTCAGTACTCATAATTGTTGTTGGTTTTATAGTTTAACAATGTTTACATATACAATATAAAAAATCTTTTTTAAATTAAACTTATTTTATTTTAAATAAAAAATCTTTTTGTGCAGTATATAGCTATAATGTAAATTGGTTTTTATTTATCATCTTTTTTGCCAGGTTTCACGTCATATTTATTTTTATTTTCCCTAGCTATTTGTAGATTTTTTTCAGCTACATCTCTTTGTGCAGCAATTTTTTCTCTATCAACTTGCATTTTATCTCTATCTAGTGTTGATTTCATAGCAAATTGATCTCTTTTCATATTCATTTGTTCTTGATATTGAGATGATTGCTGTATTTTTTCTAAACTATCTACATAATCAGATTGCAAATTTTGATTAATATCTTGCATAGCTCCATAACCAGCAGCTCTAATTTCTGCAACAGTAATATCTTTTTGTCTTTCTTTATCATTTTCTTGCTGCTCAAACTGAAGTTTCATTTGTTCTTCTTGTTGCTTAGCTTGTAATTGCTCTTGCTGCATTTGTTGTTGCTGTTGCATTTCTTGTTGTCTCTGTGCAAGTTGTTTAGTTTCAGCATCTTTAAGTATATCAGAAACCTCAGCAATAGATTCTGCTTTTATTATATTACCAAGATCATATATACTAGCTCCAGTAGTATTATTAGTTAGAGCCATTTGTTTTAATTGATCTAATATTGCTCTATGATTTGTACGTGTTGTAGCAAATACATTAAAGTCTCTAAGTAATAGATCAGTACCATTTATAGTAAAGTTTACTTTTTCAGCTTCAGATGATATATATTGTAATCTTAAACTTGGATTTGAGCTATAATAAAATTGAGCTAGATCTGTTCTCATTTGATGTACTCTTGGCATTAAGTTATCAGAGTGTTGTGTAAAATATGTTTCTGTTTGCGCATATGATTGATTTAAAGCTTGTGTGACACCTGTAGCAGTTTGTTGAGAAACAGGAGCACCAAGTCTTTGAGGATTTACACCAATTGAATCAAATGCTTGTTGTTTAAAATAGTTTGCTAATTGAATTCTTGACATCAATCTACCTGTTTGCTCCATATTAAGAGTTTGGTAATGATTGAAGTTTGTTGCATTTTCCGTATTAGTGATAGAAGTATCTAAAGGTAACATCTGAAAATCTTTCATTGCTACATATGCCTTAGCATAATTATTTTTACCCCAATCTTCACCCATAGAATGTCTTGGTAATGCATTCTGATCAAACATAATCACTGTACCAAGTTCATCTACTAATATATCTGCAATTTGATTATTTACCATATTATATCCTACCTGATATGCCTTCATAAGATCTACTAAAGAAGTTGATCTTGTGTTTCTATCTGAGAATACTCTTCCTTCTACAGGAAGTTTACACCCATAAAGTGTATTATTACCTTTAAACTGGAAAGGAACTCTTCCAGGTTTAGTTCTATTTATACCCACATATATAGGA
>Ga0208018_100066_pt1 | contig 45702 bp, 40 predicted proteins | sample 31_taG_FD_184105 | JGI IMG/M metagenome (GOLD analysis project Ga0208018, IMG submission 184105) | Marine viral communities from the Gulf of Mexico - 31_GoM_OMZ_CsCl metaG (SPAdes) (version 2) | ecosystem: Environmental > Aquatic > Marine > Oceanic | place: Gulf of Mexico | collected 2015-07-12 | reverse complement strand
ATCTATAGAAGGTGGAAAGTATGTTTATGTTCGTGGTCTTGGCGACAGATACACAAAATCTATCTTAAATGGTATAGACATTCCAGGTCTAGATCCAGACAGAAACACCATACAAATGGATTTATTCCCAACTAATATTTTAGATAATGTTATTGTATTAAAATCAGCTTCTGCTGAATATCCAGCAGATTTTACTGGAGGTATTGTAGATATAGTTACTAAAGACTTCCCTACAAAGCCTGAATATACTATTTCACTTGGAACTGGTTACAATCCAGACATGCACTTTAACGATAAGTACTTAACATATACAGGAAGTGATACAGATATTTTTGGATATGATAATGGCACTAGAGATTTGCCAATACACAGATACCAACCTATTCCTGGTACTTTTGAAAACAAATTACTTTTAAATTCATTAACAAGCCGTTTCCAAAGTGAACTAATGGCTAAGCAAGAAACCAGTAATGCAAACTTTGATTTTGGCTTTACTTTAGGTAATCAATATGCAATTGGTGATGATAATATTGGATACCAAGCTTCTTTCTCATATAAAAATGAAACTACATTTTACGAGAACAGAAAAGATGGTGCTTATGTAAAAAACAACTCAGATTCATCAATTAACGATTTAAATTTCGTTTTAGATTCTAATGGTGCTGAAGGTATAAACAATGTGATTCTTAACGGAATGCTTGGTTTAGCTTATAAAACTGACAAATCTAAGTTTAAAGTAAATTTACTACATATACAAAATGGTGAATCTACGGCTGGAACTTTTGATCAGGTTATTTCTCAAGATGGTGTTGGTGGTGGTTTAGAGCCATTATCTAAAAATGCTTTAACTTATACTGAGCGTTCTGTAACTAACCTTTTGCTTAATGGTAGTCATCGATTAAGTGATGATGCTAATGCCTTTAATTTAGAATGGAAGTTTTCTCCAACTTTTTCAAAAGTAATGGACAAAAACCATAGAATTACTCCTCTTCAACAATCAGGAGAAGGTGATTATTTTATTAGTCCTTCGGCTTCGACTTTCCCTCTTCAACTTTGGAGAAATCTTATTGAAGAAAACTGGGCAGCAAAAATCGATTTAGACAAAACCATTGAATTATTTGGTAAACCTGCAAAACTTAAGTTTGGTGGAGCTTATACTTATAAGTTTAGAGACTTTAGTATTGACGATTACACGTTTAACATTAGTGGAGACGATTCTTTTATTGCTGATGGTAATGTAGATAATTTGTTAGCTCCGGAAAACCTTTGGAGTCCAACGACAGATTCTGGGACTCATCTTGTGTTTGGAGATCAATTTAATCCGAATGATGCGTATGAAGGAGAAAATGCCATAGGTGCCACTTATTTCTCAGCAGAGTTTAATGTTACTGAAGAGTTAAAAACCGTTTTAGGAGTTAGAACAGAGTTTTTTAATTCATATTATACAGGTCAAAACAATTCAACTACATACAACAGACAACTTATTTTAGATGAGTTTGATTTTTTTCCATCTGCTAACTTAATTTATGCGCTTTCAGATAATGCTAACCTTAGGTCTTCTTATTCTCGTACAACGGCAAGACCTTCGTTTAAAGAAGCTTCTGTAGCACAAATTTTTGATCCTATTACAAATAGACTTTTTATTGGTAATATTGACTTAGTTCCAACATACATTAATAATTTCGATTTAAGATATGAACACTTTGGAGAATCAGGTCAGATGTTCGCAGTTAGTGGTTTCTACAAAGACTTTACAGATCCAATTGAACAAGCCTTCTTTTTACAAGCGCCAACTCAATTAACAGTTGATAACTTAGGTAATGCTAAAGTTTATGGAGTAGAATTAGAAGTTAGACAACGATTAGGATTTATTTCTGAAGACTTAAGCAACTTAAAGTTTAATGCCAACTTATCATTTATTAAATCAGAACTTACAATGTCTGATGATGAGTTTGATAGCAGAACTCTTGCTGCAAGAGATGGTGAAACGATAGATAGAAAAAGAGATTTACAAGGTCAAGCTCCATTTTTATTAAACTTTGGATTGGATTATAACGATTCAGAAAAAGGGTTACAAACAGGTTTGTTCTTCAATGTACAAGGAGAAACTCTAGAAGTTGTAGGTATAGGTTTAGTCCCTGATGTTTATACTCAACCATTTGAGAGTTTAAATTTTACCTTTAATAAAGCCTTTGGCGAGAATAAACGTTCAAGTATTGATTTTAAAGTTTCCAATATTTTAGGAAGTGATAGAGAAAGTGTTTACAAATCATTTAACACGCAAAATGAGATTTATTCATTAAGAAGCCCAGGGACAGAATTTTCATTGGGTTACACTTTTAAGTTTTGAAATAAATAGAATTGAATTAGTCATAAAAAAAGCTCCTAGTTAAGGAGCTTTTTTTGTTAGTTTAGTTTGTGCTATCTATTTCTTACGGCAACTTTGGTTTTATCTTTCCATTCGTTTACGCTTACAATTCTAGAATCGATGTAATCAACTTCACTTAATTTTCCATCAGTCCAGAAAAACCACTTCCCAACTTTTTTATTGTTATCATAGTTTCCAACTGCTAGCTTATTACCATTAATATCGTAACTAGTCCAAGTTCCATAGAGTTTCCCTTCGGCGTTAAATGTACCTTTTTGCTGAATAGTTCCATCAGCATAAAAATATGTTGCTTCTGTTAAATCTCCTTTTTTTTCTGTTTTCAATTTCGTGTCAGCTTGTCCATAAGATGAGGCTGCGACGAATAGAAATGCTAATAATAAAATGCTTTTCTTCATAACGCGTAATGATTAAAATTAATTTGCCGACGTCCAAATATAAACATTAGTTAACATTTAAGCAATATTTTATTAACATTAATTTTACATTAAAATTCTATATACCTGTCTATCTGTGTTTTAACTAAAAACATAAGGCATTATTTACTTAATGTTTTAATAATATTAAGGTTACAATTATCTTATTTAAGTATTTGATATTTGCCACAGTCTTAAGACAAATAATTAGTTTCATATAATCTATTAGTTTTTGTCGACTACATTATTATGACTTCTAATGACTGCCTTTGGCCAAGGCAGTTTTTTTGTTTTATTATTAATGTTTTGATTACATTAAGTTAACATAAGTGTTGGTTCTTTGCAGCGACAAAAAACTAATATTTTATGAAATTAAAACTAATTATTACATTTTTATTGTGCCTTTCATTGTCTGTTAGCGCTCAAGAAATAAGCGACACTTCTTTTGGAAAAGGATTAATTAACTTTACAGCTAAAGACAGTTCCTTTAGCATAAAATTTGCACCACGTTTTCAAGTACGATCTGAGTCGTCATGGGATCACAATGGCGCAAAATATGGCAGTCCAGATCACACTTTTATTGTTCGTCGTGCTCGATTAAAATTTGATGGTTATGCATACAGCCCAAAACTAAAATATAAAATCGAATTAGGGCTATCTAACAGAGATATTGCCGGAGCAAATGAATTTAACAGAAATACACCTCGATATATTCTTGATGCAGTTATCATGTGGAGTTTTGCAAAAAATTGGGAGCTTTGGGCTGGACAAACTAAACTTCCAGGTAACGTAGAGCGTGTTGTATCCTCAGGTGATCTTCAACTTATAGATCGATCTTTGTTAAATAGTCGATTTAATATTGACCGTGACTTAGGTATTCAACTAAGACATAATTCTGATTTAGGTGGTAATTTTTTAATGCGTGAAAAACTTTCGGTTTCACAAGGTGAAGGTCGTAATGTTACTGAAGGAAATGAAGGTGGATTACAGTATACTGCAAGATTAGAGTTATTGCCAATGGGAAGTTTTAAATCTAAAGGTGATTACACTCAATCTGCTATTGTACGTGAGGAAACTCCAAAATTAATGTTAGGATTTACCTATAACTATAACCAAGATGCAGTTAGAGAAAGAGGGTTTGCTGGAGATTATATGATGAGATCTGATGGTTCTCTATATGAAACTGACCAAACTACAATTTTTGCAGATGCCATGTTTAAATATGAAGGATTTTCATTTATGGGTGAATATGCCAAGCGTACAGCAGATAATGAAATTGCTACAGAAGCAGATGGTATTACTCCAACTGGAGATATTGTATTAACTGGAAATGCTTTAAATTTACAAGCAGGATATATGTTTAAAAGTAACTATGAAATAGCTGCGCGCTATACAACTGTTACTTACGAAGATGTCACTGGAGCCTTACCAAGCAAACAATATACGTTTGGAGTAAACAAATTTATTGTCGGTCATAAATTAAAAGTGCAAAGTGATGTTAGTTATACAACATTAGATGGTAATGATGACAATATTACTTTTCGAATTGGGTTTGACCTTCATTTTTAAAACATAACATTAAGATAACGTATTAACAAAACTTGCATAAGATATTTGCAAAATAATTTAAGCTAATTATGGAAAACATATACTTATTAATGATTATTGCCCTTGCCTTTCTTGCTGTTGCAGATTTGGTTGTAGGTGTTAGTAATGACGCTGTTAATTTCTTGAATTCGGCAATAGGCTCAAAAGCCATCTCTTTTAAAACCATAATGATAGTTGCCAGCCTTGGTGTTGCTGTTGGAGCTATATTTTCAAGTGGTTTGATGGAAGTAGCTAGAAAAGGAATTTTCAACCCAAGTGAATTTATGTTTGATGAAATCATGATCATTTTTATGGCTGTGATGATTACAGACATACTTCTTCTTGACTTTTTTAATACGGTTGGTATGCCAACCTCAACAACGGTATCTATTGTATTTGAATTACTTGGAGCATCAGTTGCAATGGCGTTAATAAAAATTGGCGCAGATGGTGGTTCTTTTGCAGATGTTGTAAATTACATTAATACATCAAAAGCCACAGAGATTATTTTAGGTATTCTCTTATCTGTTGTCGTTGCCTTTTCCGTTGGAGCATTTGTTCAATGGGTTTCAAGGTTATTATTGTCCTATAAATTTGAAAGAAAAGCTAGTTGGGTTGGAGCTTTATTTGGAGGTATTGCATTAACAGGAATCACTTACTTTATCTTCTTAAAGGGAATGAAAGGAACTCCTTTCGCAAAAGACAGTTTGGATTTTCTTGGTGGTGCAACCATTCAGGAGTTTTTAGAAGCTCAAGTTTTAGCCATTGTTGGAGTGAGTATGATATTTTGGTCAATACTATCGTATTTAGTTATTGCAACATTTAAGCATAATATTTATAAATTAATCATTATTGTTGGAACATTTGCATTGGCATTAGCTTTTGCTGGAAACGATTTAGTAAACTTTATTGGTGTTCCAATTGCAGCTTGGCAATCATATGAGGCTTGGGTAGCATCTGGCATAGCTGCAAGTGATTTTAGTATGGAAGTCTTAGCTTCAAAAGTTCCTACTCCTACTTTGCTTTTATTTATTTCTGGTTTAGTGATGGTATTAACTTTGTGGTTTTCTAAAAAAGCAAAATACGTTACAGAAACCGAGATTAACCTTTCAAGAGAAGGAGATGGTAAAGAACGTTTTCAACCTAATTGGATGTCACGTGGTTTAGTAAGATTAGCTATGGCAATGTCTCAAATGTCTTCTGTTGTTTTACCTGAATCATGGCAAACAAAAATTGAAAAGCAATTCGAAAAACCTGTAATATCATTAGCAAAAAATAAAGTTCATGAATTACCTGCATTTGACATGGTTAGAGCTGCCGTTAACTTAATGGTTGCTTCTGTGCTTATTTCTATTGCAACTTCTATGAAACTTCCTTTATCAACTACTTATGTAACCTTTATGGTTGCAATGGGTACCTCTTTAGCGGATAGAGCTTGGGGAGCAGAAAGTGCTGTATATCGTGTTGCAGGTGTATTAAACGTAATTGGTGGATGGTTCTTTACTGCATTTATTGCTTTTGCTGCCGCAGCTACTATTGCCTATTTTCTTCATTGGAATGTCAATGTAATGGTTCCTGTTTTACTTTTCTTAGCAATCCTTTTATTGGTTAGAAGTTACATTTCTCACAAGAAAAAAACTAAAACTATTAAGGCAGAAGACAGCTTAAGAACAGCAGAAAGTAGTTCTTTACAAGGAGTTATTCACGAAAGTGCTGGAAATATTGCCAATGTTGTGAAAAGAGGTAATAAAATTTATACGAATGCTATAAGCGGTTTAGGTAAACAGGATTTAGATTTATTGAAGAAAAATAAGAAACAAATTGTTAAGCTATCTGATGAAATTGATGAGTTGAGAGATAATGTTTTCTATTTTATTAAAAATTTAGATGAATCAAGTGTTGGTGCAAGTAGTTTCTACATTAATATTTTAGGTTACTTACAGGATATGGTTCAATCTTTGGAGTATATTTCTAAAGTCACTCATAAGCATGTAAATAACAAGCATAAGAAATTAAAGTTTAGCCAAATAAAAGAATTAAAAGAAGTTGATGACAGATTTGAAACCTTCTTTAATAATACTAAAAATGCGTTTGATTCGAGATCATTTGAAGAAATTGGTGACATCCTTGGCAGAAAACAAGAAATAATTTCTTTAGTTACAGATAAAATACAAAAGCAAGTAGAACGTACTCGAACTGAAGAATCAAGTCCGAAGAACACAACACTTTATTTTAGTTTGTTATTGGAGACAAAAGATTTGTTAAATGCTACAATGAGTTTGCTACAAGAATATCATGATGCTCATGACAGTTCTGTAAAACCAGCAACTCTTACAACAGAAGAATAGATTTAAGACTATTTTTAATTTAAAAAAAGCACCTATTAACTAGGTGCTTTTTTTAAGTCGTTTTCCAACAAAGTATCTTTTTTACCATAGAGCAGCTCTGCCACTATAATTAAGTTTTTAATCATATCGTTCACATTGTCATTATCATTTACTAATGATGAAGCCATGTCAACTGTTATTAAGTCTTTTCTAATTAAATGGTCAATTCCTAAATTATCTGCATGTATGTTTTCTTTAGCATTTTCCTTTAGTTTTCTCAGAATTTTGTAGTAACGCTCATTCTCTTTCTCTGTTCTGAATAAATAAATAACACGTAAAACTTTTGCTAAACGTTTTCTTAGTTTATCGTATTCTCTTTTAATGTATTTGTTTTCAGAATTGAGATACAAGGTTATGTTTCTGCTTAATTCGTTAACATCTTTAATAATTTCAACCATTCTTCTATTCGCAACTTTTATCTCTGCTATTTCCTTGTTTTGAAGCTCATTTAATGTTAAAGTACTCTGTGCTTTAGTAGCAAACTTTATAATCTCACCATAAATATGCTTTATTCGTGTAGTGTATAATTCTCTGATATCAGTTTCAAAAAGAATATTAGATTTTTTAATGACCTTTTTTAATTTCAAATCTGACTTTATGTCTTGTCTATGAATGTTTAAAGCATGAGCAACAATTTCAAAAACTGCATTTTTAAATAAATATTTAGATTCCTTTACAAGAGTAGCTATTGCTGTTTCTGGATATTTTAATGCACCTTGGGTTAAAAATTTAGGTTCATCCACAGATTTACCAGGATCTATCTTTTCTGGAACAATGCGTTCAACAAATTTTGCTATTGGGTTTATAAACCAAACCAGTAAGAATGTATTAATAACATTAAATACTGTATGGAATAATGAGATTGCCACTGGAATTGCAGCAGTACTTAAATAAGGTGAATCTGATCCGAATTTAACAGACATCCAACTTATTAATTTGAGAAAAGGATAAAACAGAATCAGCATCCAAATAACTCCTATAACATTAAAAATTAAATGTGCTCTAGCTGTCCTCTTGGCTTGATAATTTGCTACTATTGCAGCAAGATTTGCCGTAATTGTTGTTCCAATATTTTCACCTAATACCATTGCAGCAGCCATTTCAAAAGGAATCCACCCTTCAGCAGTCATAATTAGCGTCAATGCCATTGTAGCGCTAGATGATTGAATAACCACAGTTAAAACAGTTCCTATTAATAAAAACAACAGGATTGATAAATATCCTAAATCTGTGTATCTACTCAAGAATTCTAGTATTCCCGGATTACTCTTTATATCAGGCATTGCTTCTTTTAAAAACTGAAGCCCAATAAATAAAAGCGCAAAACCAATAATAAAGCCTCCTATATTTTTAGTTTGTTCTTTTTTGGCAAACGTAAAGGCAAATCCAAACCCAACAAGTGGTAAAGCTATAGCACTCATACTTACTTTAAATCCTAAAATAGTGATTAACCAGGCCGTTATGGTAGTACCAATATTGGCTCCCATTATAACACTAATGGATTCAGTAAGTGTTAAAAGTCCTGCATTAGAAAAGCTCACAACCATTAAGGTTGTTGCAGATGAAGATTGAATAACAGACGTAATAAAAAAACCTGTAAGAATCCCTAAAAACCGATTTGAGGTCATGGTTGCTAATATGGAGCGCATCTTATTTCCTGCAAGTTTTAAGAGTGCATCACTCATTACTTTCATTCCAAATAAAAAAACACCTAAGGCTCCTATTAGTTGAAGAATATCATAAAAACCGTACTCCATAGTTAGTTTTTGTCAACTACATTATTTTAATCAGATAATATTACAAATTTATTTTTCAAAAAAGGTGTTGTTGGACATATTTACAAAATCCATAAATTTCTATTACATTAGTAAAAATCAAAAATAGCTTTCCAAATGAAACAATTTATCATTTTTGCATTTGCTGCTTTTCTATTTATGTCTTGTGAAAAAGAACTTACCTCAGAGCAAGTTTTAAATAATGCAATTGCTTATCATGATCCCAATAATATGTGGAGTTCATTTAACTCATCCTTTCATGTCACTATGGAAACTCCAGATGCTCCTAGCAGAGAAAGTGATATTTTACTAGACATTGCTGCTGGAGGATTTTACCTAAAAGCTGTTAGAGACAGCACTATGGTTGAATATAAAGTAAGAGGTGATAATTGCAACATTGCTTTTAACGGAAGTACAACGTTTACTGAAGAGGAAGCCCAAGCCAACAACCTGAACTGTGATAGGGCAAAAATGTATAAAAATTATTACTCTTACTTATATGGTTTACCAATGAAACTAAAAGACCCTGGAACACACATTTCTGAAACTGTTGAACATAAAACATTTAAAGACAAAGACTATTTAATTCTGAAAGTAACGTATGACGAAAATGTAGGAAGCGATATTTGGTATATTTATTTAAACCCAGAAACCTATGCCATGGAAGTGTATCAGTTTTTTAAAACCGATGTAAATGGCAACCAAAATAACCTAAGTGGTGAGTATATTTTACTTTCTGAAGAAATGGTTGTAAATGGTATTAAAATGCCAAAAGTACGCGCTTGGTATTACAATAAAGACGATACATATTTGGGAACTGATATTTTAAAATAAAAAAGCGCCTCTTTCGAGGCGCTTTTTTTATAAACACTTATTAAAAATTAACTTCCACACATTAAGCAGTCGTCACCTTCAGCAGCTTTTGCCTGAGCAATAAGTGCTTTCATCTCATCTGGAGACATTGGTTGGACTTCGGTAGTTTGTTGGGCAAATTTAGCAGCTGTTTTAGCAGCTTTTTCTTTTTGTTTTTCTACGATACTCGCGTCAACTTGAGCAACTGGAATAACCTCTACTGCTTCAGTTACTTCAGCAACAGGTTCTTCTTTTTTCTTAGTATCAAGGGTGAATTTAATAGCGTCTACCGCACTCTTAGTACGTAAATAATACATTCCTGTTTTTAAACCGCTTTTCCAAGCATAGAAATGCATCGATGTTAGTTTTGCCATCGTAGCACCTTCCATAAATAAGTTAAGTGATTGAGATTGGTCAATAAAATAACCTCGCTGACGAGACATATCAATAATGTCTTTCATACTCAGCTCCCAAACGGTTTTGTATAGCTCTTTAATGTCTTGAGGGATAACATCAATGCCTTGCACAGAACCGTTTGCTCGCATGATATCTTGTTTTAAGCCTTCATTCCAAAGTCCGAGTTCAACAAGGTCTTCAAGTAAGTGCTTGTTTACCACAATAAACTCACCAGACAATACACGGCGTGTATAAATATTTGATGTATATGGCTCAAAACACTCATTATTTCCTAAAATTTGAGATGTACTAGCAGTTGGCATTGGAGCAACTAATAATGAGTTACGTACGCCATGTTTCATTACTTGCTTGCGTAATTTTGCCCAATCCCAATTTCCACTTAATTCTTCGTCTTTAATTCCCCAAAGGTTGTGTTGGAATTCACCTTTACTTATTGGAGATCCTTTATAAGTTTTGTATGGTCCATCTATTTTAGCTTCTTCCATACTTGCAGTTACTGCAGCAAAATATAAGGTTTCAAAAATATCTTGGTTCAACTTTTTTGCTTCGTCACTTGTAAACGGCAAACGTAAACTTATAAAAGTATCTGCTAAGCCTTGTACACCTAACCCAATTGGTCTGTGACGGAAATTTGAGTTTTCGGCTTCTTTTACAGGATAGTAATTTCTATCAATAACCCTGTTAAGGTTTTTAGTAACACGCTTTGTTATTTTAAATAATTCCTTGTGATCAAACTCTCCATTCTTGATGAACATTGGTAATGCTATGGATGCCAAATTACAAACTGCTACCTCATCTGGTGAAGTGTACTCTAAAATTTCTGTACAAAGGTTTGATGAACGAATGGTTCCTAAATTTTTCTGATTTGATTTTCTGTTAGCAGCATCTTTATAAAGCATGTAAGGAGTCCCTGTCTCAATTTGAGATTCCATGATTTTTTCCCAAAGCTCACGTGCTTTTATAGTTTTGCGTCCTTTCCCTTCTGCTTCGTATTTTGTGTATAATGCTTCAAACTCTTCGCTATGTGTTTCAGGCAATCCTGGACACTCGTTTGGACACATTAACGTCCAGTCTCCATCCTCTTGCACTCGTTTCATGAACAAATCTGAAATCCACATGGCATAGAATAAATCTCTTGCACGCATTTCTTCTTTACCATGGTTCTTTTTTAAATCAAGAAAGTCAAAAATATCTGCATGCCAAGTTTCAAGGTAAATAGCAAAGCTTCCTTTGCGCTTTCCTCCTCCTTGATCTACATATCGTGCTGTATCATTAAACACCTTAAGCATTGGTACAATTCCGTTACTAGTGCCATTGGTGCCAGCGATGTAACTTCCAGTAGCTCTGATATTATGCATAGCTAAACCGATTCCTCCAGCAGATTGTGAGATTTTTGCTGTTTGCTTTAATGTGTCATAAATACCATCAATGCTATCTTCTTTCATGGTTAATAAGAAGCAAGATGACATTTGTGGTTTTGGTGTACCAGCATTAAATAGTGTAGGTGTAGCGTGTGTAAAATATTTTTTAGACATTAACTCATAAGTCTCAATGGCTGAATCTAAATCATTTAAATGAATACCAACAGAAACACGCATAAGCATGTGCTGAGGACGCTCAGCAATTTGACCGTTAAGTTTTAGTAAATAAGAACGTTCTAAGGTTTTGAAACCAAAATAATCATATCCAAAATCACGATTATAAATAATTGTAGAGTCTAACTTTTCTTTATTATCCATGATAACCTTATAAACCTCGTCTGAAAGTAATGGTGCTTTTTTTCCAGTTCTAGGATTTACGTATGTATATAAATCTTCCATTACTTCACTAAATGATTTTTTAGTGTTCTTATGTAAATTAGAAACTGAGATTCTAGCAGCTAAACGCGCATAATCTGGATGAGCAGTTGTCATCGTTGCAGCAATTTCTGCAGCAAGATTATCAAGTTCGCTTGTAGTTACACCGTCATACAAACCTTCAATAACTCTCATGGCCACCTTTAAAGGATCGACCAATTCATTTAAACCATAGCAAAGTTTTCTTATTCTTGCCGTGATTTTGTCAAACATCATTAATTCTTTTCTTCCGTCTCTTTTTATTACATACATACTTTTTGTGGTTTTTAGCTTTTTTTCTGATACACCTTCAGAAAAATGGATTAATTAGTTAGTTATATTTTTTAGGTCAATTTTAAATTAAGGGTTGACATGACTACTACCGAAAATTCGGAATTTTTTAAACTCTTAATTTTAAATCTATTAGATTAATTAATTTGACTCCCTCATTGGGAAGATAAACTCTATTGATTTCTCAATTAAAAATCGGCATCAAAAGTAAACTTATCTTTATCCTCTTCTTTATTTAAAACACCTGCCTTTTGGTATTCAGACACTCTTTTTTCAAAGAAATTAGTTTTTCCTTGTAAAGAAATCATATCCATAAAATCAAATGGATTTGCCGTGTTATATTCTTTGTCACAACCTAATTCATTCAACAATCTATCTGTAACAAACTCTAAATACTGAGACATTAAATTAGCATTCATCCCGATTAAGCTTGCAGGCAAAGACTCTGTTATAAATTCTCTTTCTATATCCAATGCATCAATCAGAATTTCTCTAATACGTTGTTTTGGAACTTTATTTACTAGGTGTTTTTCATGCAAATGAACTGCAAAATCACAATGTACTCCTTCATCTCTAGAAATTAACTCATTTGAAAATGTCAATCCTGGCATTAAACCCCTTTTCTTTAGCCAAAAAATTGAACAAAATGCGCCAGAGAAGAAAATACCTTCTACTGCGGCAAAAGCAATCAAACGCTCTGCAAAACTTGGAGACTCAATCCATTTTAAAGCCCAATCTGCTTTCTTTTTGATCGCTGGAAAATTTTCAATGGCGTTAAATAATTGATTTTTTTCCTTTTCGTCTTTTACATAAGTATCTATCAATAGTGAATAAGTTTCACTATGAATATTTTCCATCATGATTTGAAATCCATAGAAAAATTTTGCTTCACTATACTGCACTTCATTTACAAAATTCTCAGCCAAATTTTCATTTACGATACCATCACTTGCTGCAAAAAATGCCAAAATGTGTTTTATAAAATAACGTTCATCATCGTTAAGTTTATTGGTCCAATCTGTCAAATCTTGATGTAAATCAATTTCTTCAGCTGTCCAAAAGCTTGCTTCAGATTTCTTATACCATTCCCAAATATCTTTATGTTGAATTGGAAAAATTACAAATCGATCTTTATTTTCGGCTAAAATTGGTTCTACTTGGCTTGACATTTATGTGTGTGTTTTTTAAGATTTAGTGAAATGATTTACTTCGATTTGGGACTAACAAAGATTCAAAAATGTAGAAGATAATGAAAGGTATTTTTATAAACATTGTCAACAAGTTTTTAACAACGAGTGGTTTTTTTCTTACATTACTAATTAATTAATTTTCATTTGCAATGCACTGATTATCAATGTTTTAAATTAATAGCAAATAATACAAACCTAGTGAAGCTAAGGGTTTCAAGCGATTTTGGATAGCCTTTAAAAAAACACAATGTTAAAAATGTTTTTTCAGTTTTTTATAAATAAAAAGTGAGAATGTAGCCATTCTCACTTTTCCCCAATAATTAACTAAACTAACTAAAACTATAATAAAACAATGATAGTTTTCATTTTAAATAAAAAAACCAGAATTATATCTGGTTTTTTTGTTGATTAATAGCATTTAATCTTAAAGTGATTCCCTAAACTCACTTTATATTGTAATATTTGATTAAACCTTAACTGATAATTCGTATTACAAATATGGAAAATAATTAGAACAAATACACCTGTCAAATGTATGGTTGGTATTAATTCTTGTATAGTTGGTAGTATCGAATCAGGTTTTAATTAGTAATTTTACAGATATAGTTAATACTTGTTTAAATGAAGTATTATTAAGAAAATTATGTAAATGATAAATGCAGTAATAGTTGATGATGAGCCAAAGGCCATTCAAAGTTTATCTTGGGAACTTACAAATTTTAGTGAGGAGATTACCATTATGGAAACATTTTCTAGCCCTGAAAAAGCCCTAGAATTTTTTAAAAATAACACGCCAGATTGTTTGTTCCTAGATATACAAATGCCTACAATGGATGGTTTTCAGTTTTTAGAAAAGCTCACTAATCGAGACTTCCCAGTTATTATCACTACCGCTTATGATGAATACGCGATAAAAGCATTAAAGCATGAGGCTATTGATTATTTATTAAAACCCATAGACTCTGATGATCTAAATCTAACAATTGAAAAAATTAAAAAATTCAATTCTAAAATATTTTCAATTGATAAACTTGAACGTCTTTTGTTAAGCTTCAATGGATCACAAACACATCAAAAAATAACCGTTAATTCTGATGGTAAACTTATCTTTATTCATATTGATGATATTATTTTTGTGCAATCTGATGGTAATTATTCCACTATATATTTAAAAAATAATCAGAAAAAAGTAGTGACTAAAAAACTCAAAGACATAAATAATCTTTTGCCTGAAAATAGTTTCTTTAGAACACATAATTCCTATATCGTTAACCTCAATAAAATCAAAGAATTTTTAAAAAATGAAGGGTATCTTATCATGGAATCTAATCATAAAATCCCTGTCGCACGTCAGAGAAAAACAGAGTTCTTAGATAAAATATAATGCATCACCTAAAACTACCATATTATCTAAACTTTAAGGGTTTCATTGTTCTAATTTTAATCTTGGTTATAAATTTGAATCCATCATTTGCACAAGACACCTATGATCAAGCTTTTGAAAATAATTTAGACGAAATACTTTTTACTAGAACAACCAGCTACACTGAATTAGAGTCATTATTCAGAGAGTTCAAAAGCGATTCTGTAAAAATGAAACAATTGAATGAGAGGGTTGTAAAAGGAAGCTATTTTGAAGCTGAGAGTTATGCATTGAATGCCCTTGGTGTAATTTACAGAAATCTATCAAAGTATGATAAAGCAATTGATTATCACGAATATGCTGAGGAAGTTGCTACTTATTGCCAAAATTTAGAGTTAAAAGTCTTAAGCCTAAATATGTTAGGAGTTGTATATCGTCGTATGGATTTAGTCAGTTCAGCACTTGATTATCATTCGCAAGCTTTAGAATTTGCAAGAACAGCCAATCCCATAACTGAACAATTGGAACTGAGCATAGCTGTGTCTTTAAATAGCATGGGCAACATATACCTCGTTCTAAAACAATATGATTTAGCCATTGAACAATTTAACAAGTCGCTTGAAATTGAAAATAAAAGTGAGAATAAACTTGGTCTTGCTATCAACTATCAAAATATTGGCTATGCTAAAGAGGCTAAAGGATTGCTTAATGAGGCCCTAAAAGATTACCAAACTTCTTTAAAGTACAACGAAGACATTAACTCAGACATTGGTAAGGTTATATGCTTTAATAGTATAGGTAAAATTTACATTAAACAACAAAAATATGATGAAGCAATTACGCTTTTACAAGATGCATTAGCTAAAGCTCTAAAAATTGAAGATCAATATTATATTGCCACATCCTACACGAACTTAGGCTGGCTTGAAACGCTCACAAATAAGGAAGATCTTGCAGAACAACATTTAAAAAAAGCTATTGAAATTTCTGATAACTATAATTTGTTAACATCAAAAATTGAGGCCCTACAATACCTCTCTAAAAACTATGCCACTAAAGGAGTTTTTGATTTAGCGTTAAGAGATTATAAAATTGCAGATTCTTTAGAGCGAACCATAAACAACCAAAGAAATTTATCCTATATCAATGACCTTATTATAAAATACGAAAGTGAGAGTAAAACAAATACAATTAAAGCGTTAGCAAATGAAAACGAACTGGTAAAATCTCATCTTGAAAAAAACAGATTGTCATTATTACTCTCTCTTTTAGCCATTGTATTAGTAACAGTTTTATTGTTTATTTTTAATAGGCAGCAACAAATAAATCAAGAGAAAAAAATCTTAACTCTAGAGCAAAACATGCTCAAAAGCCAGATGAATCCTCATTTCATTTTTAATTCTTTAAACTCAATCAAACTTTATATTATAAATAACGAGAAAGAAAATGCTGTTTATTATTTAAATAAGTTTGCAAAATTGATTCGCAAAATACTAGTAGCTTCAAATGAAAAGGATATCTCCTTAGCCGATGAACTAGAGACCATGAAACTTTATATGAATATTGAAAACATTCGATTTTCAAATGAGATTGATTTTAAAATAAAAATAGACGAGAAAATAAATCCTGAAAATATTCGAGTGCCATCATTAATTTTACAACCCTTTTTAGAAAACTCCTTGTGGCACGGTTTATCTTCTAAAACAGATGATAAACGTATTGAATTAGATATAAAAAAGGAGTCTGACGATTATATTACTATATCTATTACAGATAATGGTGTTGGAAGAAAAGTGTCGCATGAACGAAAATTAAATAAAACCTTACAACGCGATTCGGTTGGTATTAAAATCACAAGAGAACGCTTGTTCAACTTCTCAAAACGTTTTGCTAGAATGTATGATTTGAAAATTGAAGATTTATTTGATCATCAAAACAAGGCTTCTGGTACAAAAGTTATTTTAAATATACCTATTTAACTATTTGGTCATTTTTTCGGCAACTTTTTCCAGTTCCATATACCAATCTTTGCCAAACTTTCTGATTAAAGCTTCTTTTACAAATTTATAAACAGGAACTTGAAGTTCTTTACCAAGCGTACATGCATCATCACAAATGTACCAGTGATGATAATTGACTGCTGAAAACTCACTGTAGTCTTTAACCCTTACAGGATATAAATGACAAGATACAGGCTTTTTCCATTTAATATCACCTTGGTTATAGGCTTCTTCAATAGCGCAAAGTGCTGTATTATGTTCATCAAATATTACATAAGCACAATCAGCTCCATCTATTAAAGGCGTTTCAAACTCTCCATCTTCATTTGTAGTGAATTTCCCTTGAGCTTCAATTGCTTTAATCCCATCCGCTCTCAAATAAGGTTTCAAAGTTGGATAAATGTCTTCCAAAATTTTAGTTTCAGCCTCTTCAAGAGGTGCTCCAGCATCACCATCAACACAACAAGCACCTTTACATGCCGATAAGTTGCACACAAAGTCCTTTTTAATAATATCTTCTGAAACTATTGTTTTTCCTAGCTGAAACATTTTTTTAGACGCTTAATTCCACGCAAAAATAGATAAACTTTACCTTTATTTAATGGTCAATATTGCTTTAATAGATTACTTTTGCCAAAAATTCACATTCATAAGTCATGGAACTTAATTTTAAAGAAATATTTACGGTATTCATGGTGCTGTTTGCTGTAATTGATATTGTTGGAAATATTCCAATTATTATTGATTTACGTAAAAAAGTTGGTCACATTCAAAGTGAAAAAGCAGCCATCATTGCTGGTGTTATTTTGATCGTGTTCCTGTTTGTTGGAAAAAACATTCTCTCACTTATTGGAATTGGAGTAAATAGTTTTGCAGTCGCTGGAGCCTTCATTTTGTTTTTCATTGCGTTAGAAATGATTTTGGGTATAACACTTTACAAAGAAGAAGAAAATAATGCGATGACTGCTAGTATTTTTCCTTTAGCTTTCCCATTGATTGCAGGACCAGGAAGTTTAACAACTTTATTATCTTTAAGAGCTGAATATAGCCTTGAAAACATTATTGTTGCTGTAATAATGAACGTTATTGTTATTTATATCGTACTTAAAACCTCAGCAAAAATTGAGCGTGTTATAGGACAAAATGGGATAAGTATTATTAGAAAAGTGTTTGGCGTTATTTTGCTCGCAATTGCGGTAAAATTATTTGCTCATAATATTAAAGAATTATTCATACAATAATGAAGATTTTTACATACATATTAACAGTTATTGCTGTTTTACTAATTGGATATAACGTCACTCAAATAAATTTTGATGCACCTTTTGAAGAGGAAAGCATAGTGGCTTTAATTACCATTTTTGCAGGACTTTGCGCTATTATATTACTTGCAATTTGGCGAGTTTCAAAAAAAATTGAACAAACTATAAAACGTAAAAGTTAATGTTTGATGTTCTTATCATTGGTGGAGGAGCCGCTGGTATGTCTTGTGCTTTGGTTTTGGGTTCTGCTCAAAAAAGACCTTATGTAATAGACAAACAAATTGGAATTTTCACACACGATAAGGCTTCACACTTACAAACAGCACTATTTAATAATGTACTTGGTCTAAATCCTGGGACAACTGGAGCATCAATTCTAAAAAGTGGAAAGGAACAACTTTCTACATTATATCCTCATATTACTCAAATTAACAAAGAAAAGGTCCTTGAAATAAAGAGAGTTTCTGATGGTTTTCAAATAAAAACGAACAAAGGGACCTATACTTCAACCATTGTTGTAGTTGCTGTTGGTTATACGAATCTCCTCACTATAAAAGGGCTAGAGCAATACGTTAAACCTCATCCAAGAACTAATCCTGAAAAAAACAGAATTTGGTTAGAAAACAAAGATCATCTTATTTCTGAAAATTTATACGTGGCTGGAACTTTAGCAGGATGGCGAAGTCAATTTGCAATCGCTTCAGGAAGTGGAGCACATGTTGCTACTGATATACTAACTCTCTGGAATGATGGCAATCATACCAAAGTGCATGATAAGCTTAATTAATCATTAATCAGCTCATTAATTCGTGCTAACATTACATCATTACTATTAAGAATTTGAGTGTAAGCTTCATCTCCAAATAGTTGCTCAGCTAGTTTTGCCTTAATGTACAATTTTACTTCATCAGCGTAAGCAACAAAGGTTATTTTATATCGAGCTCTAGAATTATAATAGTCATTAAAACGATTGAGCATATCATCTGATACTTCGTAATTTTCAATGAATCCTTCTTTTGTAATATCCAAAAAACTTGATCTGTTAGTATCTAAATCTTCAAACACAAAATAATCTAAAACGCCACTTCTTAGAATTAAATCAATGGTTTGGTTTTCCATTTTTTTATTAATCGGCACAAATTCATCAGGAATAATACCTCCTCCACCATATACTACTTTACCTTTTGGAGTGGTGAATTTTAAAGAATCTGCCACCTCTATTCTATCTTCATTAGACAACTCTCCATTTTGAATGCGCTTGTAATATTCGTGATAATAATCTTCATTCCCTTTATCATATGAGCGTTGAATGGAGCGACCTGTTGGTGTATAATATCTCGAAATAGTTAGTCGTATTGCGCTCCCATCACCCAAAGCCATTTCTCGTTGTACCAACCCTTTTCCATAAGAACGACGACCAACTATGGTGCCTTTATCATTGTCTTGCAAAGCTCCTGCAATGATTTCGCTGGCTGAAGCTGAATTTTCATTTATCAGGACAAAAACTTCACCATCTTCAAAATCACCTCTTCTGCTCGCATAGCTTTTTTCAATTTTTCCGCTTTTGTTTTTAGTAAAAAGGATAAGCTTCTTGTTTTCTAAAAACTCATCTGCTATTTGCTCGGCAATGTTTAAAAACCCTCCTGGATTGTCTCTTAAATCCAATACTAACTTTGTAGCACCTTGATCTTGCAACTTATCCAATCCTTTTTTGAATTCTTTAAAGGTAGATTCTGCAAACCGATTAATTTTTATATACCCTAAATCGTCTGAAAGCATATACGCTGCATCGACACTAATGATTGGCACATCACTTCGTTTAACAGAAAATTCTAACATTTTTCCCTCTGTTGGTCTAAATATTTTAAGATCGACTTCGGTGTTTTTTTCACCTTTAAGGCGATTTACGACAGCTTCATTGTTCCAATTTTCACCATAAATTGGTTCGCCATTTGCAACTACTATGCGATCACCTGCTTTTATTCCAGCTTTATAACTTGGACCTCCTTTAAGTGGTCTAATTACGGTTACCGTGTCTTTGTATGTATAAAAACTAATTCCTATTCCTACAAAATCACCTTGCATGTTTTCAGTCACACTTTGCAAATCTTTTTTCGGAATGTATGTAGAATGAGGGTCGAGATTGTCTAAAATTCTATTTACTGTAACATCAACGATACTGTCTGTATTAACATCATCAACATATTCGTAGTCAATGTAATCTATTAAACGGTTTAATTTGTCTTTTTTTGAATTTGATGTGAATAACCTATCTGATTTATCTGTAAAGCTTAACTTTCCGCCAATAAAAATCCCAGCAGCAATAGCTGCTCCAATTATAAGTGGCATGTATTTTTTATGAATTTGCATTACGCTAAATCGCTAATATGTTTGGTGTCAATTTTAGCTTTTTTTAAAAATTGAATCCCTGAATCATCTTTATAGGCTTCTTTATAAACAACTCGAACAATTCCTGCCTGATGAATTAACTTACTACATTCTTTACAAGGTGATAACGTAATATACAGAGTTGCACCTTTACATGATTGTGTTGAAGACGCTACCTTTGAAATCGCATTAGCTTCGGCATGCAACACGTACCATTTGGTATAACCTTCGTCATCTTCACAAAAATTTTCAAACCCTGTTGGTGTTCCATTATAACCATCAGAGATTATCATTCTATCTCTAACAATAATCGCTCCTACTTGCTTGCGTTTGCAATAAGACAACTTCCCCCATTCTTCAGCCATTCTTAAATAGGCTTTGTCATATTTAAGCTGTTTTTTCTCTGACATTAATATTTTAATTGTTTAAAAGATACTATAAATTTCAGTATCTATACTAACGAAGATACTTGCTTCCTATTTTAATTACAATGCTTTATCGTTAAATTTTTACCAAACTTTGATCAGCTAATCTTAATTTTTTAAGACAAATATTGAAAGATTTAATTTATTTCAAAGATTGATGATGCTGGTTTCTGTTCATTAAAAGCTTCCAAACCACATTCTAAAAATGCAGCATATTCTTCTTCATTCGGAGTGTAGCCGACTGGATTATTTAAAACTGTTTGACCATCTGGACTTAACAAAGCATAAAAAGGCTGTGAGTTAGACTGAAAAAACTGCGTCTGAAAATGAGCCCATTTGTGGCCATAATTTGTCAGTTGCCTCGTTCCTCCATTAATTCTACTTACTAAAATCTGCTCGTCTTCTGGTAATTCCTTTTTATCATCAACATAAAGCGAAATTAGCACATAGTCGTTGCGCAATAAAGCATCTATTCTTTCATCTGGCCAAACATGTTCTTCCATTTTTCTGCAGTTTACACATGCATATCCTGTAAAATCTAACATGATTGGCTTATTTACTTTTTCAGCATAAGCGATTCCTTCTTTTAGATCTTTAAAGGTTTCAAGGTTGTTTGGTGAATCATTTGGATATAAAAAACTGTAGCCAACTGGTGGTGCTAAACCACTTAACAAAGTTAACGATGTAAATGTATTTGTGTCTTTATTCACTCTAAATCCTGAAATTAGATACACCGAAAATGCAAAAACAAGAATCCCGAAAGCTATTCTTGAAAACGACAATTTCTTAATTGGAGAATCGTGTGGAAATTTTATTTTCCCCAACAGATATAATGCCAAGCCTAAGAAAATAATAATCCAAATTCCTAAAAAGACTTCTAGTTTTAAAATTCCCCAATGTTTGACCAAATCGGCATTTGATAAAAACTTAAATGCAAGAGCTAATTCTAAAAATCCTAAAACAACTTTCGTAGTATTTAGCCATCCACCAGATTTTGGCAACGAGTTAAGCATGTTTGGAAACATGGCAAACATTGCAAAAGGTAAACCAAGTGCTAAACCAAAACCTCCCATTCCAGCAGTTAATTGCCACGCTCCACCATCAGCCGTTAAAGATCCTGCAAGTAATGAACCTAAAATTGGTCCAGTACATGAAAACGAAACGATTGCTAACGTAAGTGCCATAAAAAATATGCCTAGTGCACCACCAATATTTTCACCTTTACTGGTTTTGTTTGTCCAACTTGCTGGTAAGGTTAATTCGTAATACCCAAAAAACGAGAATGCAAAAAAGACGAAAATCAAAAAGAAAATAACATTAAGGACTACATTTGTGGAAATCTCATTTAAAATGTCAGGATTGATAGAATCTATTAGATGAAAGGGAATACTAAGTACTAAATACACTGCTAAAATGAAGAAGCCATAAAGTATTGCTTTTGAAATCCCTGACCCTTTTTTACTATTCTTTTTTGTAAAAAAACTAACTGTTAAAGGTATCATTGGAAACACACAAGGTGTGAGCAAGGCTAACAAGCCTCCTAAAAACCCTAGGCCAAAAATGCTCCATAGAGATTTACTTTGGTCAGAACCATCAGTAACTGTTGTGATTTCACCTTCACAAGTGGTGTCTAATTTAAAAATATCTTCAGGTTGAATACCATATAACTGGTTATTTACAGCAGTATTATCAATAGCTATATCTTCACCTGTTGTTTGTTGAGCACTTGTTTCACCCGAAGCTGATATTTGAAATAGAAACGGATTATCTGGTTTAAAAATGCATTGCTCATCATCACAAGTCATATAATTAATAACTCCTGTGATCGTAGCATTATCTGACAATAATTTTATACGTTGTGAAAATCGAGCTTCATTGTAGAATTTTGTAACCACCATCTCAAATACAGAATCGTACTTAGTGGCTTTATTTAATTCATCTTCAACAACACCATTTATAAGCTCATAGCCATCATTTTCTTCAAATATAAATTCGGTTGGAAGTGGACCATCATCACTATCTTTAAACTGTGAATAAATTGCCCAATGCTCATCCATATAAGCAGTAAAGATAAGTTCAAACTCAGTGTCATTAATTTTCTTGCTGTCAAATTTCCAATCAACTGGATCTAAAATCTGAGCTTGAGAAAAGAAACCAGTCAGAAAAGCAAATAGTAGTAAAAATCTCTTCATTATTTGGGTGTTTACTAATACAAATAAATTAAAAAATATCAGACCATAGTTATAAATAGGTGTTAATATTAATTCCGTCGGCGTTTTATTAAAAATAAACAACGTTGTGTTTAAATATCATATTTGTGATTTTAATATCTTTTTTTCATAATTTGTAACCTTATAACTAACCACTCTTTATTAATGTCAATGTTCAAAAAACTACTTTTTAGTATGAGTATGGCATGTTTGTTTACTCAAATTAATGTTGCTCAAAACCAAACATCTTCAGAAAGACCTAGTTTTAATATTTCACAATTAAGTTCAGATCCAATTATTGATGGTGATGTTTTAAATGATGAGATTTGGAAAGCCGTCACACCAATTACAGAGTTGATACAAATAAAGCCTCAATTCAATATTCCAGCCTCAGAAAAAACGGAAATTCGTGTTGCCTATTCTAAAGGTATGTTTTATGTCGCTGTTGTTTGTTATGATTCAAACCCTGAAACCATAGTAGTATCAGATTCTAGAAGAGATTCAGATTTGAATGATGAAGACAGTTTCCTCTTTATTATAGACACATACAATGATCAGCAAAATGGATTTTTATTTGGAACAAATGCTGATGGAATGGAATACGATGCGCAGATAGACAATGAAGGTCAGGGTAACTTTAGTGCCAATAGACAGCAACAAGGTGTAATTGGAGGAACAAATATTAATTGGGACGCTTCATGGACTGTAAAAACCGAAACAGGTGATTATGGTTGGAGTGCAGAATTTGCTATTCCGCTAAGATCATTGCGATTTAATAGTGGTGACAACCAAACTTGGGGTATCAATTTTCAAAGAAACATCAGCAAAAATACCGAAACTGCCTTTTGGGCTTCATTACCGTTGGGTTTTGATATGAAGCGTTTATCTCTTGCAGGTAAAATGCATGGATTAAGTCTAAAAAATCCTGGCAACTTAACGTTTTTGCCTTATGCTTTAATGCAAGCCGTCAATGATAATTCTGTTAATCCGAGTGAAACTGATACAAATTTTGAAGTTGGTGCAGATATAAAATACAGTATTACACCTAGTCTGACTTTAGATTTAACCTATAACACAGATTTTGCTCAAGTTGAAGTGGATGAGCAACAAGTAAACCTAGATAGATTTAATTTATTCTTTCCGGAAAAACGCCCTTTCTTTTTAGAAAACGCTGGCCAATTTTCTGTTGGTAGTCCTGGAGAAGTCGATTTGTTTTTTAGTAGACGTATTGGTATTGGCAACGATGGTTCTTTAGTACCAATTATTGGAGGTGCTAGAGTTTCAGGAAAAATTAATCAGACCAATATTGGACTTCTATCCATGTTTACTGAAGATGTTGAAGATGCAGGAATTGAAAAAAACAATTTCTCGGTTGCAAGAGTTAATCATGACTTTGTTACAAGTCGCTCATCCATTGGAGCTGTGTTTATTAATAGGGCTGGCTTAGGTGATACTGATGACGATTACAATCGCGTTTTCGCTGTAGATGGAAAATATGGTCTTGGCAAAAAAGCGCAAATAACTGGTTTTGCAGCAAAAAGTACAACACCTGGAATTGATAGTGAAGACCATGCCTTTAAGTTAATGGCCAATTATAATTGGGATGGCTGGAATATAAATGCTGGCTACACTGAAGTTGGTGAAGGTTTTAATCCAGAAGTTGGGTTTTTACAACGTTCATCATTTAAAAAACCTGAATTTTTATTGTTTAGGGCAATGCGTCCGAAAAATTGGGGGAAAATATTAGAGATTCGACCTCATGTTTCTTACCGAGGATATTGGAATTTTAATGATGAATTAGTTACTGGGTTTTTGCATATTGATAACCATTGGGTTTGGGCAAGTGGTTTTGAAATTCATACTGGAATTAATTTCACAACTGAAGGGGTTTTAGAGTCATTTGATATTTCAGGAGTTGAAATTCCAGTTGACACCTACAAGCATAGTGAGTTACAGCTCATTCTAATGACCAACCCAAACAAAGAAGTGTCATTAAGCACGAGAACAATCATTGGAGGTTATTTTGGTGGTGATCGCATATCAAATGGTGGAACACTAAATTATAGAATAGGAGATAAATTTAATTCGTCGCTTACCTTTAGTCATAATATACTGAATCTGCCAAATGGAGATATTACAGCATTTGTTGGTGGTACACGTTTATCCTATTCATTTACACCAAGAATGTTTGTTCAAAGCTTGATTCAGCATAATAACATATCAAACATCACTTCTGTAAATGCTCGTTTTGGGTGGTTACAAAATGCTAATACAGGATTATTTGTAGTTGTAAATGTTGTAAAAGATGAAGACTATCTCGATGGAATTAATAACCAAAGTATTACACTAAAATATACACATAGATTCGATTTGATGCGAAAATAACATTATAAAATCATTAATAACATGAAACTAAAATTCTCTATCACTCAAATATTGGTAATTGCCTTTATATCAGTAAATGCGCAATCACATACTGAAAAATTAAATGAGTTGGATGCTTATATCCAAAAAGGAATTGAGCTTTGGAAGCCACCAGGATTTGCTGTTACTGTTGTAAAAGATGGCGATATAATATTCAAAAAAGGTTATGGTGTAACTACTCTTGGAACAAATAAGAATGTTGATGAAAACACGCTTTTTGGTTGCATGTCTACCACTAAAGCCTTTGTCGCAGCAGGTCTCGCAATGCTAATAGATGATGGTAAGTTAAATTGGGACAATAAAGCGATAGACTATCTTCCAGAATTTCAGCTTAAAGATCCATATCTAACACGCGAAATAACCATAAGGGATTTATTAACGCACAGAACGGGTTTAGGAAATACAGATTATTTATGGAGCATGATGACCATAAGTAGTGATAGTGCATTGTACAAAATGCGTGAAGTAGATGCTTCTTATTCATTGCGCTCAAGTTATATATATCAAAATTTAATGTATTTGGCGGCTGGTAAAGTTATTGAAAGGGTAAGTGGAAAAACTTGGGGCGAATTCTTAAAAGAACGAATTTTTCAACCCTTAGGCATGAACAATACCTATGCCTTATTGGAACAAGTGCAGCCCATTGAGAACAAAGCTGATGCGCATTATGAAATTGATGGAGAAATTATAAAAATCGGACAGATGTCAGCCGATAAAATTGGTCCAGCTGGCTCTATGTGGTCATCAATTAACGACATTGGGAAATGGATTCAATTTCTATTGAACAAAGGTGCTAAAGATGGTAAACAACTCATCTCTCCTACAATTTTTCAAGAACTATTTAAACCGCAACAAATAGTGCCTGCTAGTCAATTTTATCCAACGCAGCAGATTACTAAACCTAATTGGACAACCTATGGCTTGGGTTGGTTTCAGCATGATTACAGAGGTAAAATGGTGCAATTTCATACTGGTAGCTTAGCTGGAATGGTAGCTATAGCTGGAATGATTCCAGAGGAAAATATTGGCGTTTATGTGATGGGCAATTTAGATCATGTTGAGCTTCGTCACGCTGTAATGTATGCAGTGTTTGATTTATTTATGGATGGAAAAATAACTAAAGATTGGAGTAATGAACTCTATGCATTATATCATCCAGAAACTGAAAAACAAAAAGAGCCAGAGCCAATAAAAGACTCTCAATCGAGTTTTGAAACAATTGAACTTATAGGCACTTATACAAATACACAATATGGTTCTGTTGAAATTTCGAAGAAAGGAAATCAGTTGGTTTTTAATATAAATGATACCCTTTTAGGATCAATGAGTTATTGGCACTACGATACTTACAAAGGAGTTGTTGATAAAAAAGAATTTGGTACAGCCATGTTTAGTTTTATTAGAGGAGCTGATGGGAAACTCAGTTATTTGGAGGTTTTTGGCGAAAAGTTTATGCTAAACCGAAAATAATTTCAAAAATTATGTGACTTTTTTATTGTTTTTGCGTCTTATATATAAACAGTCTAGAGTTTTTAAGACGAATGAAACATAAAGTAAATCCTTAAAGGTGGATCCCTAAAAAGAAACATTATCTCGAATTAACTAAAGGTTTGTTAAACATCACTAAACTATTTTGAAAATATAAAACCCATCTCAGGCAAAGATGGGTTTATTAATGATATCCAACACTGTTATTATATAATCACAGTTTTTTCCTCTTATTTAAAGAGTTATACATTCCATTATAGGTTATTTAAAAACTTTAAGGAATTGTCTGTTTTTTTACCTTATTGAATTTAAATAAAGCTCTATAAATATTTTTTATCTGATATCCACTTAAAAAGTTTTTCCCTTGCATCATCGGCCTCATATCTCACATATGACATTTTTTCATCACTATAGGTATAAACTGACCACTCTATTGCATTCTCATCATGTACAATTGCTTCTGCCACTTTTTCTCCATCATTATTATAAATCAAAAGAATTGTTTGAGATACACCATCTTCAGAAGTGGAAGATTGAGTTATAAAATTTCCTACCAACTTACCGTAATGAAATATTTGATCTTCCTTAATAACCGGTAAGGCTGTTGATTTTATACCATGAACTGAGCCTCCATGTTTTGATATAAATTCTCGCTCTGCTATTGGGTCTATTTGATTGTCTTTTATTAACCTATTTTTGAACATCAATTTAATTAGGCCTCTTTTACTTAATTGCTGATTAAGAACCACTTGTGCTTCACTATCTTTGAAATTTATTACATAGTAATAAGACGTTTGATCTACATATTTTCGTTTTTTATTGTCATATACCCTCGATATTTTTTCCTTAACTATAGCGGACAATAATTCCTTTCCATCTAAATTCTGTATCCAAAAATTATTATGGACAAAAACATACTGAACCTTTTTAATCAATTTAACATAAGGCTTATCATCTAAAGTGATAATCCCATCATTGTCTTTAATTTTTTGAGCATTAACTGCATTGGACAAGACTAATGTAAAGATTAACATTAAGCTTATTTTTAAATTAGAAATTTTCATTATTTTATTGTTTTAGTATTTAGATTAATCAAATATATGAAAGACAAACCGCCTATCAGTAAAATAAAGCGTTATAATATTTTAAACTATCCCTGGTGAAAGATTGTCTATTAAAAAACCTTCATATTACTGTGAAAGTTGTGTACATAAAAAAGCCCAACATTTTTGTTGGGCTTTTCATTTTATTTAAAATTAATTTCAGCATCTTTCTTTTCAATTGACATTTTAATTAAAATAGCCATAAGAAGCCAAATTATCCAAGTTTCACCATGAGTCATTTCATAATCAGCTCCTGCTAAACGAGCTACAGTAAGCACAATATAAATAATAATTGGCGAAAGAATAAGAGCCACAATAAGATTGATAATGGTTTTTTTGATATCCATAATTAGAAAAATTAGTTAGTTATTTTTCTAAAGATACTAAAATTCTGAATCTTGATTTTTAGTAATAAAAAAACCTCACTATTTCTAGTAAGGTTTTTTAAACTTGCTCCCCCTTATATTGTTTTGTCGAAACATAATAATGAAGAATTGATGAGATTTGCTTTATTTCCCAAAGAATTTAATCATTTAATATTCATCAGATTTATTTAATTCGTCCTTTTCAAGTTCAGAATTTATGAGTTTTAATATCTCTTTTGCTAAAGCCTTAATTCTTTCATAACCTGAATTTTGATCTTCAGAAATTCCACGTTTATGAAGAAGACTTGAAATATAGCCATCATCGTTTTTTAACTTGTTCAAATCAAACTTGGGTCTGTTTAATGACAGCCCGGCATATAACATAAAAACATTATCAGAAATATAGGCCTTCATAAAATCTCTATTAAAAAAATTATGTTGATATAATTGAACGCTTTTTTCTACATTCTCCTCGTATCTATCATTCATAGTGTAATACCGAAATAGCAAATCCTTTAATTCTTTTGATGAAATTAGATGGCTGCCATTACTGGACTCAAGTTGTTTAATTGTTATTTTTTCAGGTATAAAGTATGACTCCCTCATAATCGCATTATGCTTTTCCATAAAGTGTAATAATTCTTTATCTGACAGTTCAATTTTGGTTGCTAAAGTATATACTATGGTATCAATGTGTTTGACAAATCTTTCATTAGCTAATATTCTTTCGTTTAGTGTGGTGGTGTCAGCAATTAAATCCCTTTTAAAATCATTTAAATAAATATTAGCCAATTTATTATTTCTGTAATCCTGATATAAGCTATTTATCCAAAGCGCAATCAATATTCCAATAACAACCAATATTATCTCACCAATGGCATATTTAAGATATTTGGAGGTTTTACCTTGGTTGAGAAGGTTTTGGCGGATAGTTCTAAAGAATTTTATCATAGAAAGTTGATTAGGTATCTAAAGATAATGAAAATCCAAATATGTAAGTTGTAGGCACAAAAAAACCACCTAATTTCTTGAGTGGTTTTTCCTATTTTGCTCCTCCTAATATTATTTTGTAGAACCTATTTAATGAAATATTAATAAGGTTTGCTTTATCTTCAATACTAATTGAAAATAAATAATTTATCTTGAATTAAGTTTTACTTTCTGTTTTCTAAAACTTAGACCTATTTGAATTGTATTAAGAGTATTTCCATTATCTACTCTTATAAAACTTGAGTTTTTACCTTCATTTAAATTTACCGATGAATAACTCGCTATAATTGAAAGTTGTTCTCCAACCTTAAAACCTATTACTGGTCTATAATATATTCCTCCAGTTCCTTCTCCTGCAGAAATATGACCGTATCCCATGTCTCCTCCAAGATATACAGTTTCAGATAAATCATATCTGCCCGCTGCGCTTATTGTACTGCCCAAAGAATCACCAAAAAAAGTAGCTCCATTATTCGCAATAATATACGAAAGCCCAATTAATGGTCCTAATGAAAATTTAGGTGCAACTTCCCATAAATAGCCTACTTTAACGTTAAACTCCAATCCTAAGTTGTCTTTTAAATCTCCTGTTGTGAAACCCAAATTAAATTCTCCCTCTATGCCTTGAGCTGATGTATAAAAGGTCATACAGCCTATCAAAATAGTTAATAATACTTTTTTCATTTTAGTTAGTTTTAGTTCACAAATATAATATCCAGTTATATTTTAATAAGTTTGATAATTGTAAGATAAAATGTACCATTCTGAATCTATGAGACTTGATTAACCATAACATTTGTATTATAAATAGCTTGAAGAAGTGAGGAAATAGACCTCAATATATGAAAAGATTATTTACCCACAGATATAAACTAGAAAGCCAATCAATTTTTTGAATGATCTTCTGTGATTAAGCTCCCCCTAATGTTGTTTTGTCGAACCATTTTAATGAAGAACTAATGAAGTTTGCTGCATTTTACGAAAGAAATTAATCATTGGAAACTAGTCAGTTTTCTTAAGATACAGAAATTTGAATGTTACTTGTCATGATTGCTGTTACAAATCATATCCTTATTCGTCAAAATAATATCCAACTTTAAATATTTTAACTATGAATCAGGTTAGCTCTATCAATAATTTGATAAAAATTGGAGCCATTTCAGGTATTTTATCCATCATTTTATACATAAGTGCAGCAGCGTTTTCTTTTTTACCAGATAATATAAGCAGGTTATTTGGCTTTACTTTCCCTTTGCTTTGGATAATTTCTTTTATGGGATTATACCATTTTTTAAAAGCCGACAAACATACTGCAACGCTTGAAATTGCTTATGTGTTTGGAATTATTGGAGCAGCTCTAGCCTGTACTTTAATTGTAGTACAACAAGCCAATATTCTATGGCATAGGGAAGCCATTAGTGCAGTTACAACAGAGGATGCTCAAAACTTATTAAGAGCTACTTATAGAGGAGCAAATAGAGTTCAATCTGGATTAGATGTAGCCTTCGATATATTTATTACAATATCCTGGATTTTATTTGGACTGAATATAGCCAGAAACAAAAGCTTTAATAAAGTTTTAGGTTGGACTGGTAGTTTAATTGCTTTATCCCTTTTGGTTTTAAACATGTATACTTTTCCAAATGCCCCTGCTGAGTCTGGTTTGATTGACCTGGGTCCTTTCCTTGGATTATGGTCATTGGTATTTTTTGTGTGGTTTACAATTAAAGTATTTAAATAATCTTGATGTAATTAAACAAAAAACCACCTAATCTCTTAAGTGGTTTCTTTTTTTGCTCCCCCTAATATTGTTTTGTCGAACCATTTTAATGAAGAACTAATGAAGTTTGCTGCATTTTACGAAAGCAATATCGGTAGTCTAATTCCCTAGCGGGAAGCATCGAATTATCGAACTTAAATACCTTTATTAGTGACTTCATCAAAATAATTGATTTTGAAAAATAAACCATCATTAGAAATATTAGTTGGATACATTAAAAAATTTCTATAAAAGATTGTTACACGAGCTTATAAGCTATTTTTGCTTTCATAAAAACTAAATATATCCTACAATTTATCCCGTTTTTCAATTTGTATATTCCACATATCATCTGAAGGTCATATTTTTTATATCTTTAAATTCAAATAAATTTCTATGAAAAATACATTACTATCGTTATTTGTGTTTCTTTTGAGTTTTAATATGTTTGGTCAAACATCGGAAGAATACTATAATAGTGGTGTTTCTAAAATTCAATTAGAAGACTACGAAGGTGCCATATCGGATTTTAGTAAGGCTATTGAATTAAATCCCAAAAATAGCTCAGCTTATGGCAATAGAGGTATTGCTAAGGGCATATTAGGAGACCACAGAGGTGCCATATCGGATTATACCAAGGTTATAGAAATAAACCCTAATGAAGCTGCAGCTTATGGCAATAGAGGTATTGAAAAAGGCATGATAGGAGACGACAGAGGTGCCATATCAGATTATACCAAGGTTATTGAGATAAATCCCAATGATGAAAATGCATATCGCAACAGAGGTATATCTAAAGCTAATTTAGAAGATTACAGAGGTGCCATATCGGATTACACCAAGGTTATTGAGATAAATCCCAATGATGAAAATGATTATCGCAACAGAGGTATTTTTAAAGCTTATGTACAAGATTACAATAGTTCTATATTAGATTTTAGCAAGGCAATTGAAATAAATCCTAATTATGATAAAGCTTATTTCCAGAGAGGTGTTTCTAAATGGCGTCTCAAACAGTTTAAAAGTGCATGTAAGGATTGGAGAAAAGCAGAAGAATTAGGGCATCCAACAGCTAGCAATGAAATTAGAAAGTTATGTAATTAAAATAATTTTCCCCTACATTTAATACAGTCATATTTGTAGTGGTAAGATGTGGAGCAAAATTTGTTAGTTCATTTCCCCTCTAAATGATTTTAAACAAAAAAATAAAGCTCCTTAATTTCTCAAGGAAATTCTTTGTAGCGGAAAGCTTCGAATTATCGAACCCAAATAAGTTCGTGTTTGACTTTCTAAAATTGGTTAACTATTGCAATTTTAATAGCTCTAATTATTAGTGCTTTGCTTTAGTCTTTTTCTAAAGAATAAAATTAACTGGGACAATCCAACCCCAAGAAACGATGGTGGGGCAGTTATAAATGAAATCATTATTACTTCAATACCCAAAAGTGAATGCGAGGTTGAGTTAATATTTATGTCGAGTATAATGTTGATGATGACACCTAAAACTACTCCCGAACAAATTAATGTTGCTGTTATTATTGAATACTTTTTAAGGAATAAATCCGATAAAAAAGCACTTAAAAAAATCACTGATGGCCATATTGTCCAAAATAAAAATATTGAAAAGGGTTTAACATTAAATATGTTGGTTTTGTCACCAAAAGAATACAATATTAACCCTATCATAACTCCAACAAGAATTAACAAGGCTAATGCTTTTTCTTTCATTAAGTCTATTATTGATTAAAACTGATAAATATTGGAGTACAATATAACTAAAAAACCTCTTGATTTCTCAAGAGGTTTTCTTAGTATCGGTAAGTATTGAATTACCGAACCAAAAAGTGAAATATTCTAATTGAGCTTTTGACCAGAGTTAATGAGGTTTCACAAAGAATAGGCATTAAAAAAGCCATCAAAATTGATGGCTTATCTAATTTTGCTCCCCCTATTGACAGAAGTTGCAGCAAAAGTAAATCTATATGTAACTTAAGTTTTACTTGCCATTCTGAATAGGGTCAGTATTCGGCATTAGTTTATTAAGGATGAAATACACTGGGCAGAATTTTGTCAGAGGACTGATAAGTTGAAGTCCACCAACAGCGATTGCAATCCATACAAAGTTCAAGTTGGATGTGTATAGCGTTAAGCCAGCACTGATTAAATACAAGATTCCCACGATAGCATCATGTGCTCTTACTTTAAAAACATTTTTTTCCATATTTATTTATTTATTTATTTATTTGGCTAGTTGAAGTTGGTTGTTCATAATGAGAGATACTAAAATTTACTGCCATTGAAGAGTATAATATTAAACCTAACCTGCAGTGATTTAAATAGTTTCTCCTATCAAAATTGTGGGTGCACCTCCGGTTGAAATTCTAGTTGCATCTGCGGCTACTTCCTGCATACCAGGGGAAGACATTGTTTTTTCAAGTTGTTCTTGCGATTCAAATGACATGATGAACATGAGATGGAACGGTGGTTTGCCTTCAGGACCAGATAAAAATCTAGTAATGCTGTATGGCTTTACATCAGTTGGTATCCCTGTTTTTTCATGGAGTAATTTCAGATGAGCATTATAATCTGATTCAAATTTTTCTTGATTAAGCGGCTGAGGATAAAGTACAGTTACTTTCATAATTAAATGGTTTTTTGCGGTTTGATATTAATTCGTCAGAGGCTAACTTAAAGATGAAAATTGAAACATCTCATTTGAGATTCCATTCAGTTTTATTACTTCATCTCTTTCAGGAGTAGATAATAATTCTTTTAACTTACTCATGTCTACATCAAACATTAGAACAATGAAATTGTGTTCATCTATTTTACTAATTGTAGTTTTCGATTCATCACAACATTGAGCTCTTGTTTCTGAGAGTCTCATAAAGTCTTTATGCACTGCAGCATAACTTGAAGTACATTTTCCTTTTATTACTAAGTTCATTGCTATTTAATTATTCCATTGCCGCAATAACTGGCGCCCCTAAAAGTCCGGCAACACAGTAAGTGTTTGTTAAATCCACTAGCTCAGCAAACATTGCTTCGCGTTGCTGACCTAAAGTCATATGTGCTTGTACACCCTCGGGCCCACTGTATATTTCAGTTAAACCATAAAGAGTGTTTCCTGTTTCACCACTATTGGGATCGAAAGGATTGTTGAATTCTGGGGATTTAAATACAGAATAAGATAATATAATTGGTTCTTGATCACCAGATAGGTGATGAGTCTCCCGCATAAACTGTTCATGTGTTGCTATAAACTGATCCATTCTTTCTGTGGCATCGTTTGGCACTACAAATGATACATGAAAACCAATGTTTCCTCTTTTAATACTCATAGTTTTAATTTTTTAGTTAGTAATTATTAAAATGTCAATTAGATAGCCTACGACATAACTTGTCCTACGAAGACATTTACACCTGGATTTATAGGATTACCAGTAATTCTACGAAAGGCAACTACCTGTCCTGTGTGATAAATTATATCCGAGAATGGCCCATTTATAAGATTCCAAAAGGGGGTGACAACTTCCTCACCATTCATATTTAATCGCACACTCACTTTTGAGAGATCAGGGTTTTCCTTGAGGGCCTTAAAGATTGCATCCAAATTGTTTAAAGTATTCTTGCGATAATTTTCAAATCCAGATTTCTGGTTTGAGAAATCATAAATTCTTCCGGCGAATGCATCCGAAATAGCATCGGTTAACATGGATATATGTTCAATGTTTTCATAGCTGGATCTCCCATCTTCACAAGGCTTGTAATCCAAATCAATTTGTCGAAGGCCTTCGGTTGCCCAATAAAATCTAAAACCTATACCTTCAATCATTCGAGATAATACGGTAGTAGAGGTAAAGGAATCGGAGTAGGGTCCAATACTTGAAAAGGGTAAGTTATTCATGAGAAAGTGATTGTTTAGAAGTTGTATTGCAAAATTAACATTTATTATTTAAATATGCAATATTATAATCCTAAACATTCCTTCTTGCCATAATTGATTTATTAAAATTCTATTTAACAAGTAGTGGAAATTAGAAAGTTAAATTGAATCTGCGCAGGATTAGAATAGCTTATTTATTGATTTTCGGTCAGTAATTTTTCCAATTTAACCCGGTATTTTTTTCTATAATTTTCTGAATGTTTGGGGGCCTCCAATTGCTTTATCTCACTCAGCATTTCCTCAGATAAAGAATGAAAGTCAACCTTTATATACTTTTGGGTCCAATTCATCATTTCAGCCAAAATAGGGTACAGGTCAATGCCCTTCTCAGTAAGATAGTAGTGTTTTATTTTGGAATCTTGTTTATCCGCAATAACATTCAGAATACCATATGATTGAAGCTTTTTAAGTCGATCAACAAGTAAATTTGATGCTATTTTTTCGGGAGATCTCAGAAACTGAGAATAGGTATTTGCTCCCATAAAAATGTCTCGGATAATCAATAAAGACCATTTATCTCCAACGAGATCTAAAAAAATATTTAAAGGGCAGTTTGATCTTAATTTCATAGATAATTCTAATAAATATCTTTTAAAATAACCTTCAATAACATAGAAGAAATTGTTCAAAGGTATTTCTAATAGTGTAAAAGAAATTTTGTAACATAAACTTCTTCTGTTATGTTGCAAAATTAAATATTATTTATGACTTTCATGATATAAAGGATGAAATAAAGGAAAACAATTAAATGTATCATTCTTTGGTTCAATCGATGTTAACAAAAAACCGCTACACTATAACAGTATAACGGTTTTATCATTTTAAGTTGCTCCCCCTCTTGGGCTCGAACCAAGGACCCTTTGATTAACAGTCAAATGCTCTAACCAACTGAGCTAAGGAGGAGTGTTTTTCGCTTTTGCGAGTGCAAATATAAATATATTTTAAAATACCACAACTATAATTAATAAAAAAACGCTAATTAAAAATAGCCTTGAATATATCGTTCCCATTAGCAAAAAGAACCAAAGCAATTAATATGAAGAACCCTACCATTTGGGCATACTCCATAAACTTATCACTGGGTTTTCTTCCTGAAATCATTTCATACAGTAAAAACATAACATGACCTCCATCTAATGCAGGAATTGGCAATAAGTTAAGTACGCCCAACATGATGGATAAAAATGCCGTTAAGTTCCAGAAATCTGGCCAACTCCAAGTGTCTGGGAAAATATCAAAAATGGCCTTAAAACCTCCAACGCCTTTGTAAGCTCCTGTGCTTGGACTAAAAATCAACTTCAATTGTGTCCAATAATCTGCAATTTTATCTTTAAATCTAGTTAAGCCAACTCCTACACTTTCTCCAAAACCATATTCTTTTCTAATGATATCGTAATAATCAAGTCGCTCAATATCACTTAGGTTACCACCCGGGTAAATCCCGAATCTACCTTGTTCATCAACTTTAAGTTCACGAGAAATAGTCTCATTATCGCGTAGTAATTCTACTTGTACTGTTTGGTTTCGTAAAGAATCTAAGCGATTACCAACTTGGTCAAAATACTTCAAAGGGCTCCCGTTAATTGATAAAATAACGTCATTTTTCTTCAAATCGACGGATTTATTTAATGATGAATCAGAGACACTACCAACTATGAAAGGGTAACGTAATTCAAAAAAGCTTTTGCTTTTACTACCACTTAATTGTCCTAAGAAGTCTTCAGGAAGTTTTATTTCTTCCGTTTCTCCATTTCTTTCAATGGTAACAATCTGAGCTTCAAGAATGTGTTTTTTTAAGTCAGAATAATTAACGATTTCATTTTCGTTAATGGCTAATATTTTATCTCCTGTTTTAAACCCAAAATCCAATAATAAAGGATTTTCCACCCAATAACCATCTTCAATGCTTTCGGCTGTAATATCAATATCTCCATAGCCAAAAGCTAAAAAAATGTAAATAATCGCAGCCAAAATAAAATTAACCGTTACACCTCCTAGCATGATGATAAGTCGTTGCCATGATGGCTTTGATCTGAATTCCCACGGTTCTGGTGGTTTTGCCATTTGCTCCTTGTCCATACTTTCATCGATCATTCCAGAAATCTTTACGTAACCACCAAGTGGTAACCACCCAATACCATAAACTGTTTCTCCAATTTTCTTTTTGAAAAGTGAGTATTTAATATCAAAAAACAGATAGAATTTTTCAACTCTGGTCTTGAATAATTTTGCTGGTATAAAGTGTCCTAGCTCGTGTAAAACGATTAGTAATGATAAGCTCAATAAAAATTGAGAAATTTTAATTACAAACTCCATGTATCTTTAGTCAAAAAATTTAACGCACAAAAGTAAAGTTTTAATACAACAATAGAAAACTAAATATTTGTTGTGTTATTGTTTTAACAATGATTTGTGAAATGTGCCAGAATTGGTTTCAAGTTTTAAAAAATGTAATCCCGAAGAAAGATTACTAACATTTAATGTGTTTTGATTTGAAAAGTCTCCGAGGCGTTGTCCTAACATGTTATAAATAGTTACTTTATAAATGACAAGATCATCCGGTTTTTTAATGGTTACAACATTTAATACTGGATTAGGAATAAGCTTAATATCTGTATGAAAAGAAATATCATTAATATTAAGCGAAACAGTATTATTTTTTGAAATTAAATCGGCTTCGGGATCAAACTCAACTGATGCAACATCAAAAAGCACTGATCTGTCAAATATTTCCCCATTAACTGTATGGTCTAAAATTTCATCTTGCATTTCGCCGTCTGCTCCATGTATACGCACTCTTACTGGAGCTTCAAAAAAACTAACCGAGGCATGGCTTTGAGCTTGACTTAATGTCAACCTAATCATATTCGAGGCAGGCAATGACCATTCAACAGAAAAGCTTGGATATCCTTGATTGTAAATCCAATCGTTAAAAAATTCAGTAAGATTTTCTCCACTCGCTATTTCCATAATGGTTTTATAATCTTCTGTTTTTGCATAGCCATATGCAAAATTAGGATCAGCCAAATAGTTTTTCATTCCTTGAAAAAAATCAGTATCTCCTAATTGCTTTCTTAACATATGTAACACCATTGAACCCTTGCTGTATGATAACCTACCACTAAAAATGCGGCCGACATTGGTTGTATCAGCATCAGTTAAATAGACCGCACCATTTGTTGCACTCGTTATAGAATTATTTCTGTCTTGTTTCCAAGTTTTAAAGGCCGCATTGCCATCTATATCTTCAACCACTAAACCAGATAAATATGTAGCAAAGCCTTCGTTGAGCCAAATATCTTTCCAACTACCACAAGTAATCTTGTTTCCAAACCATTGGTGAGCCAATTCATGAGCAATAAGATTTCTGCTAAAATTTCCCATAAAAGAAACTGTAGTATGCTCCATTCCTCCTCCCCATCCAAACTGAGCATGACCATATTTTTCATCAGCAAAAGGATATTCTTCAAATAGATTGGTAAACAAGTTCATAATATCAACTGTAACTGGAGTATCTATTTGTGCCTGCGCCAAATCTTCAGGATAAACATAATTTACTATGTCAAAGGGATTCCCACTATTGGGCACATTATGCGAATAGGTTTCATAATTGGTTGCTGCAATAGCTATTAAATAAGCAGGAATTGGATATTTATGTTTAAAGTGTGTTATTTTATTTGCGCCATCAATAATTTGGCTTTGCTCTACTCCATTTGAAACTGCAAAATATTCTTCAGTTGAAGGGTTAAATCGAGGTGTTTTAATAAACACATCAATACTATCAATTTTATCAACTAAATCTTGTTTGCAAGGCCACCATCCTTTTGCCCCATAAGGCTCAGATAGTGTCCAAATAACGGGGTCTCCATTATGTGTCGTTTGCTCAAAAGACCCAAAACCAGAACTAATTGGATTACCAGAATACGAAATGGTTAAGGAATCTAAAACACCGGCGATTTGCGTTTCAGGAAAGGTAATAACGACTTCATCATCTGCGTTTTGAGTAAATGTTAAGGAATTTCCTCGCTGCAGAACTTGTGAAACCGTGAGTACTTCATCAATCTCAAAAGTTATTTGGCTTAAATTTTCTTTGGCTTCAAAATAGGAAGTAACCTCTCCTGAAACAAAAGCAACGTTTGGGTCAACCTCAAACTCAAGTCTATGGTATTTTAAGTCGTAATTACCTGTATTTAAATTTCTTACAAAATTAACTCGATTTAACGCTGCCTTTGTTTCTGCTTCAACAACTGAATCAAAGTCTTGAGCATTTGCTACTAAAATTAGTAACAATGCAATCATATTTAAAATTCTTTTCATAGCGCGCAATTCATTGTTAAAAATACTAAATTATAAACAATGTGTTGTATTTTTGCAGTCATCTTAAAACAAAGACATTTTAGTTCATGTTAGAACTCTTAAAAAGATTCAAGTTTATAGGAATTGTTTTAGCCATTCTATCAGTAATCATTATTTCCGTTTTCTATAACTTACTAAAGGTTGAAAAAAAGCTGCCCATTTATCAACCAGCTTCAGTAAATGCAGAATTGGTAGATAGCACGATTCAATATCGAAAAAAGTATCACAAAATTGCTGACTTCAGCTTGATTAATCAAAATGGCGAAACTATAACTCAAGACGACTATAAAGATAAAATTTACGTAGCCGATTTCTTTTTCACTACATGTCAGACCATTTGTCCTGTCATGACCAAAAACATGCATGAAGTTCAAAAAGCTTTTATTGCAGATAATGATGTAAAAATGCTGTCTCATACTGTAACTCCAGAGATAGATACTGTAGCCCAATTAAAGCGTTATGCTCAAGAAAAAGGTGTTAATGCTTCTAAGTGGAATTTGGTAACAGGTGACAAAAAACAAATTTATGAGCTCGCAAGAAAATCATATTTAGCAGTAAAAGATGATGGCGATGGTGGTTCATTTGATATGATACACACTGAAAATTTTATGCTCATTGATAAGGAACGACAAATAAGAGGTTACTACGATGGTACAGACCCAAAAGAAATTGAACGCTTAATTGAAGATATAAAAACGTTAAAAGCTTCTTATAAAGAATAAACTTTTTACTACTTTTGCTTCTTTAAAATGAATCTAAATAAGGATGCCCTTAACTATTGCTGATTTAAAAAAAGGACAACGAGCTGTAATTATTGATAGCTCTTCAGAAGATATCCCATTAAAACTTCTAGAAATGGGATGTTTGCCTGGCAACATTGTTGAATTATTACAAGTTGCGCCTTTTCACGACCCAATGTATTTAAATATTAACGACTCCTATTTATCGATTAGAAAAGAAACTGCTGCATTAATTATAATTGAAAAGGTTAATGAGTAAACAAATCAACGTTGCATTAATCGGGAATCCAAATACAGGAAAAACGTCTGTCTTTAATGCCTTAACCGGTTTAAATCAGAAAGTCGGAAATTATCCAGGTATTACTGTAGATAAGAAAGAAGGCATTTGTAAACTGTCTCGTGGTGTTAAAGCTCATGTATTAGATCTACCTGGAACATACAGTTTAAATGCATCATCCCTAGATGAGAACGTTGTCATTGAGCTGCTTTTAAATAAAAATGATAAAGATTTTCCTGATGTTGCAGTTATTGTAAGTGACGTTGAGAACTTAAAACGAAACCTTCTCCTTTTTACTCAAATAAAAGACTTAAAAATCCCAACAATATTAGTCGTAAACATGGCTGATAGAATGTCTAGAAAAGGAATTTCTTTAAATATTGAATTGCTTGAGCAAGAGCTCAAAACGAAAATTGCGCTTGTAAGTACTAGAAAAAATGAAGGCATTCAGGAGTTAAAAACACTTATAGAGAATTATAAAAATCTATCTATTGAACCTTGCTTAGACACCTCAACAATTGATAGTGAATATTTTGCAAATCTTAAAAAAGCCTTCCCTAATCAGGATTTATACAAGCTTTGGGTCGTTATTAGTCAGGACGCTAATTTTGGTAAAATTGATAGAAATGAGCTTGATTTTTCAAAATTTAAAACCAAAACTAAAAGCGAATTAAAACGGTTACAGCAAAAAGAAACTATTAAACGTTATCAATTTATAAACAACACTTTAAAAGAAGGGCAAACCATTGATAAATCAAAAGCCACAGATTTAAGAACCAAATTTGATAAGATTCTTACACATAAGGTTTGGGGTTATTTAATTTTCTTTGTCATTCTACTCACTATATTTCAAGTCATTTATGATTGGGCAACAGTGCCTATGGATTTTATTGATAGCTCTTTTGCCTCATTAGCAGATTGGATAAAAATGACTTTCCCTGAAGGTGGAAAATTCACCAATTTAATTGCCGAAGGTGTTGTTGCAGGTATTGGTGGCATTGTGATTTTTATTCCTCAAATTGCCTTTTTATTCTTGTTTATTGCAGTATTGGAAGAAAGTGGCTATATGAGTCGTGTGGTATTTTTAATGGATAGAATCATGCGTCGTTTTGGGCTTAGCGGGAAAAGTGTTGTGCCTTTAATTTCAGGTACAGCATGTGCAATTCCTGCCATTATGGCAACCAGAAATATTGAAAACTGGAAAGAACGTTTAATTACCATTTTAGTAACTCCATTTACAACTTGCTCTGCAAGACTTCCTGTGTACTTAATTATTATTGCCTTAGTGATTCCTGAAGGTCGTTTTTTAGGACTGAGCTACCAAGCACTCACATTAATGCTTTTGTATATGGTTGGTTTTGGAATGGCTATTTTTTCAGCATACGTTTTAGATAAAATACTACAAACCAACAGGAAAACATTTTTTGTAGTTGAAATGCCTAATTACAAATTACCTTTATTAAAAAACGTTGCATTAACTGTCTTAGAAAAAACAAAAACTTTTGTTTTTGAAGCAGGTAAAATAATTTTAGCCATCTCCATTGTACTATGGATTTTAGCATCCTATGGTCCAGGAAAAGATTTCAATAATGCTGAAACTATCGTTGAAGAAACCTACCCTGAATTACAAGGTGAGCAATTAGATAATAAAGTAGCAGCGTATAAACTAGAGCATTCTTTTATTGGTATCGTTGGAAAATCTATTGAGCCAGCTATTCGACCTCTTGGATATGATTGGAAAATAGGCATAGGAATAGTGACGTCGTTTGCTGCTCGTGAGGTTTTTGTAGGAACGTTAGCAACAATTTACAGTGTCGGAAGTGCTTTGGATGATGATGATAAAACTATAAAAAACAGAATGGCTAATGAAGTACATGATAATGGAAACAAAGTCTTTACACTCGCTTCAGGAATTTCATTACTTCTCTTTTATGCCTTTGCAATGCAATGTATGAGTACCTTAGCTATTGTAAAACGAGAAACCAATACGTGGAAATGGCCAATGATTCAATTATTTGGTATGTCATTTATTGCTTATGTTATAGCACTAATAGCGTTTCAAATTTTAAACTAATGACTGAAATCACTCAAAATATCATCATTGCAGTTATTGGACTTTTAGCCATTGCCTTTTTGGTGCGAAAGTATATTTGGTCGCCTAAAAAAAAGAACTCCAAATCTTGTGGTAATGATGGTTGTGGATGTTAGTTTTTAGGTTTTTTAGCTATATTAAGACTATACCCAATTGAGATGTAATTCATTGTATGGTTGATTCCAGTTCCATAAGAAATATCTAACTGGCTATTATCATTTACTAAATACGTAAATCCTGCATCAAAGCTTGCCTCGTGAGTTTCAATATCTATAAGGTTACCATAAGGCTCTGCATAAAACCCAATTTTGTCTGAAATTCCAAATCCTACAGCAATTGAATAGGTTAAATTACCACTTCCAAAACCGTAATAGTCGTAACCTACATTATAGCCTAAACCTACGCTTTCACTTAAGCTATGTGAAATGGATAATTTATTTATAGTGCCTAATTCGTTTAGTGATAATTCATCTTTGGCTGTTGGAATTATGGCATGAGATAAAAATGCTATTTCAGTATTAATGCCTTCCTTTTTTAATATTTGAATTTTAGTTCCTACTTGCAAATCAGTAATACCACTTGCGGTTTTATTTACTGTTTTATCCTTTACTCTAGCAAACTCTGTAAGTAATCTAAGTTCGATGCCATTTGTAATTCCATATCGCCATAATACTGTTGGAGCTAATAGGATTTCTTCAGAAAAACCATCTCCTTTTGCCGAACCAAATAAAATTCCAGATTCAAGTTGAAGACTTCCTTTAAATATCGTTGATGAACTCTCTGTCTGATCTGGTCTATCCGTTATTATGGATTGTGAAAAAATAGAATTACTTATAGTTAGAAATGAAATAATTAATATGCTTCTTATGAATGTCATTGATGTAAAGTTAGAATTAAAAATTGATTAAAAAAGTCTCCAGATTTGAGCCACCAAAAAGGTAACAATAAAACCTAATATCACAGGCATTATGGATGCTACTGCTGTCCATTTAGCGCTTTTGGTTTCTTTATATATGGTATAAATCGTAGTGCTACAAGGATTGTGAAGCAAACTAAACAACATCAAATTAATTGCTGTTAATAAGGTCCAGCCTCCAGCTTTTAAAATATCTGCTGTTGCATCCATAGAATCGAGTTCAAACATTACGCCAGCACCTTCACCTCCAGAGATTCCAGTTGCCATTACTGTTAGCATTAATATTGTTGGAATCACGATTTCATTAGCGGGAATTGCCACTATATAAGCCAGTAAAATAACACCATTTAATCCCAATAACCAACCAAAGCCATCAAAGGATTCAATGAGCCAAACCGCAATACTTGTATCTCCAATGAAAATATTAGAAATCAACCAAATGACTGCTCCTGCTGGTGCAGCAAATACAATGGCTCGCCATAATACAATCAAGGTTCTATCAATTAAAGAAGTGTAAAGTGTTTTCCAAAAACGTGGTGGTCTATAAGGGGGTAATTCTAAATTGAAAGTTGACACTTCACCTTTTAAAACTGTTTTTGATAAAGCCCATGAGGTTAAAAACATAAAAGCCATTCCTAGAACTGCAATTCCTATAACTGATAGCAAAGCAACCAAACTTGAAAACGATGATGGCACTACTGCTCCAATAAAAATAGTAGCAATTAATATTTGTGTTGGCCAACGTCCATTACAAAGCGAAAAATTATTGGTGATAATGGCTATTAAGCGTTCTCTAGGACTATCAATAATTCGAGTAGCAACAACACCTGCTGCATTACATCCAAATCCCATACTCATGGTTAAGGCCTGCTTGCCATGAGCTCCAGATTTTTTAAATAAATTATCTAAGTTGAACGCTACACGAGGTAAATATCCAAAGTCTTCCAACAAGGTAAACATTGGAAAAAAAATAGCCATTGGTGGCAACATTACTGCTATTACCCAAGCTACTGCCAAATATACCCCATCAATTAAAAATCCATCAAGCCACCAAGGCATTCCAATACTTAGTGCACCACTTTTTAAAGCTGGATGAATGGTATCTAATAACAAACTAGCCAACATTGATGAAGGATAATTGGCTCCGATAATGGTCAGCCATAAAACTACTCCTAAAATGAGAAACATAATAGGAAAACCAAAGGTCTTACTCGTTACAATTTTATCAATTTTAGAATCTAAACGAAACCTCTTTTTCCCATTTTCTGTTTGAACACTATCCTTTACAATATTGGCAGCATCAGCGTAAATTCCTTCCGTTAAATTATCGTGAAAATCGTCACCTATTTGCCAACGCAATTCGTTTGATAATTCTATAATATGTTCAATATTCTTTGTTTTCATAACTACACTAGTTCCCCTGTTTTTAGAGCTTCAATAATTTGCGAATCGCCTTCCAGCAACCTAAAAGCGATCCATCTGCTATTGGCTATTCCAGGGAATTCTTTCTCAATCTCTTCGCTTAGCTTTTTAACTGCTTTTTCAATATTTGGTGGTACATTTTTAATGCGATGTGGTTTGCAAACAATCGTACCATTTGCCACTTCTGAAATGGTTTGAATAAGCTCAGGAATTCCTTCTTTATACCTTGCACTTGTAGCAACCACAGGGATTCCTAAATCTCTTGCTAGAGTTCTTTGATCAATGACAATGTTGTTACGTTTAGCTTCATCCATTAAATTGAGGCATAACACTGCTTTGTCTGTTATTTCTAAAACTTGTAGCACTAAATTTAAATTACGCTCTAGCCTATTGGCATCAGCAACAATAACTGTAACGTCAGGTCGACCAAAGAGTAAAAAATCTCTTGCAACTTCCTCGTCAGTTGATGTTGATAATAGCGAATAGGTTCCTGGCAAATCCACTAGTTTATACTTCTGCTCGTTATACTGAAAACCACCTTCAGCTCTAGTAACGGTTTTTCCAGGCCAATTCCCAGTATGTTGTCTTAAACCAGTAAGCGCATTGAAAACAGTACTTTTTCCTGTGTTTGGATTTCCAGCTAAGGCTACAACAAAGTCAAAATTCTCAGTATTAATACCTAGTTTTTTCATTCCCTCAGCATTAAAATGTGCACAGGTTTCGCAAGCGCTTTTTACAACTTTAGTATCCATGTTCTAATTTTTTAATGAGAATTTTTGAAGCTTGATCTTTGCGCAATGCGATTGAGGTACCTTTTATTAAATAAGCATGCGGATCACCTAAAGGGTTTAATAAATCTATCTTAATTTTTGAGCCTTTTACAAAGCCTAAATCCAATAAACGTCGTCGGCTTTCGCCTCTGCTTTCTTTAGATATTCCAATGATTTCAGCTGTTTCATCTTCTTGTAAACCAGATAAACGCGCTATATTATCTTCAATAACTACCTCTTTTTCAATTGGTAATACAGTAAGATTTGAAG
>Ga0208018_100065_pt1 | contig 47422 bp, 72 predicted proteins | sample 31_taG_FD_184105 | JGI IMG/M metagenome (GOLD analysis project Ga0208018, IMG submission 184105) | Marine viral communities from the Gulf of Mexico - 31_GoM_OMZ_CsCl metaG (SPAdes) (version 2) | ecosystem: Environmental > Aquatic > Marine > Oceanic | place: Gulf of Mexico | collected 2015-07-12 | reverse complement strand
ACAAGCCCGTCATTTCCCTGTAATTGTCCATTTCACGGCGGGAGATATTTTTCCCGCCGTTTTGCTTTAAACTGGGCTAGACATTTCCCGAGAAAATCGGGATAAGCGCCAAACGCATAGGGGCCAGCGGCCCATGTGCCAGCCGCGTCATCGCGGCCGAGGCGAGTTGGCGGAGTGGTTACGCAGCGGATTGCAAATCCGTGTACACCGGTTCGATTCCGGTACTCGCCTCCATTTAATTTCAAGCACTTAGAAGATTTTTCGCTTTAGCTTGAAATCGCGTCTAAGCAAATGTCTAAACATTCTGTTTTTGTTCTGTTCGTTTTTCGGGCCAAGAACAGGGTGTGGCGTTATGGCTTTTTGCGGCGACTTTGGGCTTCGATTGCCCGCACGCGCTGACGGATTTGCTGGGTGTAGTGTGCGACCATCTTGGGGCTTTGCCCGGTGACTGCGGCCACCAGTTCGTCATTGCATCCCGCTTCGACCAGTTCGCATGCCGCGTTGTAGCGCCAGCTGTGGATGTCGAAGTCCAGCGCCCCGATGTCTTCCCTGATCTTCCGAATGGCCTGCGAAGCGCCGCGATATGACCAGCGATTGGTCGCGCGGTGGTTCGTCAGCATGAACAGCGACCGGCGTGGTGCCGCGTCCAGCGCCTCCTGAAGCGCGGGCACGATGGGCACCCAAAGCCGTTTCCCGGTCTTGTTCTGTTTGACCGTGATTCCCCCGTCCTGAATGTCGCCCCACCGCATTTCCAGCACATCACCGATGCGCTGGCCGGACCCAAGGCACAACTCCATTAGAAGGCGTTCGCGGGTGCCAAGGGGGGCGGCTTCGCGGAAATCGTCTATCAGGCTTTGCGGCCATGGCAGTCGTGGGTCTGTGTCCACCTTCAGCAGCGACACGCCCTTGGCAGGGTTGTCAGTGCGCCACCCAAGGTCGATGCAGTGTTCCATCAGGATGCGGATGACCTTCACCGCATAGTTCGCGAAGTACGGCTTTTCGGCGTTCTGGTCGCGCAGGCGGATCACATCCTTGCGCTGCAGGTTGGCCGGGTTCAGCGGCCCGAACCGTTCGTCAATGAAAGCGGTGTACTTGTCATAATCCAGCGCCGTGCGTGGCTTCAAATTCCGATAGCGCGGCGACTTGTGGTAGCTGCGAATGAGCGCGGAAAAGCTGCGGCGCAGGACTTTGGGCTGTTCGTCACCCTTCAGGATGGCGGCGTATTCGGCCCAAAATTCGGGGGTTCCGAAGTCCGCCTTGATCTTTTGCGAAGGCCAGCCGCGCCGCTGAAAATATAGCCCATTGCGTTGTCGGTATATGAATTTAGGAAGCTCCCGCTTTGTCATATCGCATATCCACTTTGTCAAATTCCGAAAGGTTTTCCGGTTCCGTTTCTAATTCTAACTCGATTCGTTTTCCCTCGATCACCACGCGCTTGACAACCCGCCCTTCGGCTTCGAAGGCTTTCAGGTAATTCAGGGCTTTCTTTTCGGCTGTCATGGCTGGCATGGTGCGTCCCCTTCCAGCAGGCCGCGTGGCACCTCGTTCCACTGCTGTCCGTCCAGTGATCGCCCGGCGGCTTTCTTGCCGATGCGGTGCATGGACATAGGGCGCGGACCTGCAAACGCACCGTGGGGTGCTTTTGGGAACTGCCCCTTTTTTCCCAAATCGTATTCTGTGCCGTCACTGTCCATGCAGATGCCATCGAACCGGCGGCGGGTGTCAGCGTCCGGATGTTCTTCTGGCGCTTCATCAAACAGAATGGGGTCGATGGTTTCATTGTGTTCGGAATAGGGTTGCCATTCCCCCCACTGTTTGAAGAAGAAAGCGACACCGGCGGCGGTGCACTGGTCGCGCAAGTCGCGTGCCCAATCGGGGTGCATCGGGCGGGCGTTCGGGCCGCTTTCGCCGCCGCAGATGACCCAATCAATGTGCGGGCCGCTGCGGCCAAGGCCATCGACGCCGGTCAATGCGCCGTGGCAGATAGTGATGTTTTTGCTGATTTTCCCCTTCGGGACTGCGGCGAAGTCTATGCTTCCCAAAAGCGGTTCAGCGCTGACAAACCGAATTGCCGCAGGCGCGGCCAGCAGGTGCGGAATGTTCTGGTTGGCCGTCTTCTGTGTCCCGGCGCTGGTGCCAAGCCATACGTGGGGCCAGCCATCCCCCCAATCTGGCGGCAACATCTTCGCGATGTTCTGTGGGCGCTTTGTCAGCAGCAGCCAATCCAGTTGGTCACATTCCCGAATGAGCGCCCAAAGGTCTTCGCGCCAGCTGCTGGCCACGGCATTGTCGAAAACATCGGCCAGCGATGCGCAGAAGACCCGCTGTCGCCGCCCGTGGGTGGCGTGGAAGGCTTCGGCCTGCGCGTTCCACCGGCGCGGCTTGTTCCAGTTCTGTGCGCTAGTCCTGCGCCGGGGGGCCTTTGGTCCCCAATGGATGCCGCCGGTGAACCTTTGGTCGCGATTTTCGGCATAGCAGTGGTCGCATTCCGGGGCGACCTTCTGGCATCCTTCCCACGGATTGAACGTGTGATCTGTCCATTCAATTTTCGACTGTTCAGCCATGGGCTCGTCCTTTCACGCAGGCGGCTTTCGCCGCTTCGACTGCGGCGCGTTCGTCAAGGTCTGCGAACCACTTGCTGCGGTATCGCTTCACCACATCGACCAGCTGGCGGCGGTTCACTTCGATGGCCCCGGCAGCGACCGCCTTGGACCGCATCGCTTTGCAGATGTCGAAGTGTGGATGGCTGGCGTGCTGGAACCACTTGCGGGCCACTCCAATCTGGTCGGCCATCGCCAGAAGTTCTTCCATGCTGTCGGCCAGCATGTGGCACATGACCATCCGACCGACGCGGTGACGGGGTGCATCGACATAGACGGCCATCACATCAACTCCTCGGTTTCGTGCCGGGTCAACGCGCCCGGTTCTTCCCAAACGAATGCGCCATCCATCGTTGTCTCGAGGCGGTCGCGGGCGATTTCCAAGATTTCAGAAACGATGCGCCCGCGAATTTCCTTGGCAATCCGCCGTTCGCGCAGTGCGGGGTGTTCGATGGTAGGGGTGATGCCATCGTGGATCTGCACCAGCCTTTCCAGTTCATCCCAAAGTGCATCGCAGCACGCCCCGTGGTGGCCAATCTGTTTTTCAGGTGCCCGCGACCATGCGGCGGCGTCATCGCGTGCCGTCAAGGCCCGTTTCGCCAGCGCCAGCACGCGCTGCAGGTCATCGTGGATTTCTGACGGTTGGGTCATTCGCTTGCCTCCCGGCCAAGGACTGCCATGGCCAGCTTGCGCATGCGGCTGTCATCCATCTGTTTGGCGTCGAAGCCCTGCATCGGGTCGATGATGCCCCGGCTTTGGTCGGCCTTGACCCCTAGCATGTCCATGATGACAGGATCGCTGCCGCCAGCGGTGTGCAGGTAGTGCGCGGTGACTTGTCTGGTCTGACCGGGGCGGCGCAATCTGCCGATGACCTGTTTGTGCACCTGCGGTGACCAATCCAATTCGCCAAACACCACGTCGCTGCAGTATTCCTGCAGGCCGTCAAGGCCAGCGCCAGACCGCAGGGAAATCATCATCACGCGGGCATCGCCCTTGGTGAAGCGTTCGACGTTTCGGCGCTTGCCTGCGGGGCTTTCTGTCCCGGTGTACATGACCGGGTTATGGTGCTGCAGTGCGCGGTTCCAGATGTCATAGACATCGCGGTGCCAGCCTGCCAGCAGCACGCGGGGGCTGTCGCGCAGCAGAAGGTCCACATAGGCCGCAACGGAGTCGGCCTTGGCCACGCCTGTCAGCAGGCGCATCTTCATGTCCAATTCCCGCGCAGCTTGTCCGGCCTTCACGAATGACCCTTCCAGAACGGTCATCGCCAGTGTCTTGAATAGGTCTTCGGCGTCCTGTGCTGCCCCCTCGTTCCAGCCCACTTCCCAATCGACCGTGTTCAAGGGCGGCATCTGTGCCGACACCGTTTCATCGAATTCGGTGCGGCGCAGAAAATACCCCTTGTCGCGCAGGTAGGTGCCAAGGGCGTCCGGGTTTTTGACCGTCTTCCCCCAATCGCACCATTCGCGCATGAATTCATCGCGGTTGCCCAAAAGGCCCGGTTCGATGAACTGCATCACGTTGAAAATTTCATCGCCGTAGTTGTAGATCGGTGTGGCGGTCAGGCCCATCGAAACATCGGCTGTCGAAGACAGCAGGTCTGCAGCGACACCCTTGGCAGTGCCCCTGCCGGTGCGCAGTTCCTGCACTTCATCATAAATGACCGTGCGGAACAGGCCGGTGTTGATGACATCGGTCCAGCCCGCGATGTTCGAATACTTGAACACATAGGCATCTGCCATCGGCAGGTCATAGGGTTTGGTGCCCTTGATGATGTGCGTGCGAAGGTTTGTGAATTCCTCCGCACGGTCTGCCCATTGCCCGGCAAGGTGGGGCTGCACCACGATAGCGGCTGGCAACGGTGCGCCGCTGGTCAGTGTGCATAAGGCGGAAATCGTTTTCCCAAGGCCAAGGTCATCGCCTAGCAGCAGGTTCGGGTTCTGAATTGTCAGTGCTGCAGCTTGCTGCTGATAGCCATAAGGCTGTCGGCCTTCCACAAAGCCGGATGCTGTCGCGGGCTTCCAGTCTGGCATCAGGATGCGTTCGCGTTCGGCGGCTTTCGTTGTGATGCGTTCGACACCGGCAGTCAGGTCGGCTTCATGGGTGTGCTTCAGGGGATAGCGCTGCATGAACCAGTGCAGGTCCGCGCGGTTTTCGTCGGTGTCGGTCAGAACGATTTCCTGCGCGGTCTTCGGCACCTTTGTGAACAGGCGCTTGAAAGCTATGGCGACGTGCGGCTGAAGGTCGGTGATGCGCCAGTGCGGCGGGTTTTCCCCAAGGTTCAGGCTTCCATAGGTGATGGTCACAATGCGCCCCTCCCCAATGAGACAAGGAACAGCGGCACCCCGTGAATCTGATCGGGCAGGCCAAGGTATGTGCCGGTGACCAGTATCAATCCGGTCAGCCGGTCGCCTTCGCAGTAGCGTTCCATCTGGCGATAGATTTGGCGGCGCGGGCATCTGGTTTTCACCTCGATGCCGATGGTGTCGGCCACCATGAAGTCGATGCGGTCTTTCGGCCCCATGCGCACTTCGCGTTCGAAGGGCGTACCGGTGCTGGTCAGCCAATCTTCCAGCGCGTCCTGCAGCGCCAGTTCGGTTGTCACAGGCATGCGCAGGCCGCGCAGCTGGTGGGTCAGGGCTTGGGGTGTGATGTCAGACATCTTCCGCCTCCCGTACCGGGTCCAGCAGGTTGCGGTGCACGGGCACGAATGGCCAGTCTTCGCCCCTGATGGCTGCACGGCTGCGCAGAGTTTCGGCTTGGTGGTGATAGCCAAGCCATGACCACGTGACATCGGTGGTGGTGCCCTGACCGGACAGGTGCAGCAGTTCGCCTGTCTGCGGATTGCGCAGGCGCACCTTGTCCTTGGCCAGCAGGGTCTGGAACGCGCGTTCCTTGGGGTTTGCGAACTGCACCGGCATCAGAAGGCAATCTCTTCGGCGTCACGGCGGGCCGCGAAATCACAATCCGTCAGCGCGAAATCGCGGGTGCCGTTCTTGTCGTGGTCGAAGCCTTCCAGCAGCCATTGCGGCTGCGGGTGATACTTGGTCGCGCCCCAATAGATGCGGATCGGTGTGACCGTTCGAATGGCGAACTGGCCGCGCCAGTTGACATAACCGAATTCGATGATGCGGGGATGGTCAGGCATATCGCTTTTGGCTCCAATAGTGTTCCCGCGCCCATGCGACCTGTTCAGCGACGATTTGCGCGGCGGTTTTGGCGATGCGACCAGTGCCGTTGCACTGATTGCAGGGAATGTCGGTTGAACCGAAGACGGTGCGCTGCCGGTCGGCTTCGCGCCGCAATTCACAGGCTGGGCAGGTGTAGCCATTGCCGTGCAGCGTGGGGTCTGGCATTGGTCACTCCGCATTGTCCTTGGCCCACCCCATCACCTTGAATTTCAGGAAGTCACCGATGCGGGATGCGACATCGCAGTGCGCCTTGTTCCGGCCATAGGTGGTGACGTGTTCGCCGCAGGGTTCCGGTTCTTCGCCCACGCGCCGCGCAATGATGACCACTTGGTCATAGCCATAGGATTTCGCGATGCGTTCGGCGGCGCTGATCGGGATGGGCTTCATCGGGGCGGTCATGGTCAGGCCATCCCCAATGCTTCTTTGTACATTTCCAGCACGGCCTCTTCTTCGGCCACATCATTGGCATCGCGCTTGCGCAGTGCGATGACCTTGCGCATCACCTTGGTGTCGTACCCACGGCCCTTGGCTTCGGCCATCACCTCCTTCTGCTGGTCAGCGATGTCCTTCTTTTCCGCGTCCAGACGTTCGAAGCGTTCAATGAAAGACCGCAGTTCTTCGGCGGTGACCCGATAGGAATTATCGGCGGCAGAATCGAAAGTGGGATCTGGTTTCATCGGGGGCTTTCCCTTCATGCGGCGCAATTCTTCGGTTCGCGCCTTCATGGCGGCGACCGTGGTTTCCACCGTTTGGTCGCCTGCCGTTATCGTGACGCGGGTGTCATCCATCAGGCTGCAGCGCCGTCGCGGGCTTTGCGGGCGATGGCATCGCGCAGGGTGTCCAGTTCCACGAAAGCGTCAGCTGCGCGGCGCAGGTCATCGGCAATCATCGGGGGTTGCGTGCGCATGCTGGACACCACGGTGACCCGCGTGCCGCGTTCCTGAAGGAACGTGACCAGCGGGGTGAAGTCGCGGTTGCCGGTGAACAGCACGGCATGGGCGATGGCCGGTGCCAGCTTCATCACTTCCACGGCCATTTCGATGTCGGTGTTGCCCTTGATGCGCTTACGCCCGTCTTCGGCTTCAAAGACCTTGGCGGGCTTGGTCACCACGTTCCAGCCGTTGTACTGCATCCAGTCCACCAGCGGGCGGATGGCCACGTGGTCATCAGTGTCGGCCAGCGGGGTGAAATAGCTGGCCCGCAGCAGCCGCCCCTTGGTCTGGAAGGCTTCCAGCAGGCGCTTATAGTCCACGTCGAACTGCAACGCGCGGGCGGTGGAATAGAAATTGGGGCCGTCGATGAACAAGGCCAAGTTTTCGTCTTTGTAGAACACGGGCAATCCTTTCGTGGTCAATCGCGTTTCGAGAAAGCGGCCATGACGGCATTGGCGGCGGCAAAGCCGACCCCTGCGGCAAAGCCGATGGTGATGCCGCTGGCGACAAGGGCTGCGAAGCCTGCAATGGTCATGGTCGAACCTCCTGAAATCAGCCGCATTCCGCTTCGAAGCGAAGGCGGGCGTTGTAGTCGCGGGTGATGCGGTCCAGCAGTTCGACCCGCGCCGGTGTGGCGCGGTAGTCGATGCTGATGCGGATTAGGCGTGCGCAGTCGATGTCGCGCTGGTCGCGCAGCGCTGCCCTAGCCAGCGTGTCGATGTCGGCCTGCAGGTTGCCACCGTTAATCAGAACGGCTTCGGTGGCCACGTCGCCATTCGGGCGTTCGTACGTCACCAGCCATTGCTGATCGGGAAACAGCGGCTGCGGGCTTGTGGGCTGGGCCGTGTCACCTGCGGTGGCTTTGCGAAACCGGCGGAAAAAAGAGCCGGGAGCGGCGAGCAGTCCGCGCCCGGCAGTGGTGCCGGTTTCATACGGCAAGGGTGTGGGGCGTGCGTGCATCGTCATCACGCGGCCCCAATCTGTTTGATGGGCGGATGCACCGTGATGAACCCGTCATCTTCGGTGCCGTCCAGTTTGCAGGTCTGGCGGGCCAAACGCTTCCAGTTGGCCATCGCTTCTTCTTCGGTCGCGCCATCGGCGCTGATGCCGTGCAGGTCCAGTTCCCACCGATGTGTGCGGTCGCCTGCGGGCGGGTCGAACCGTCCGAAGGTTTCCATCACCTCGTTCACAAAGGCGTCCATCTGGCCATCGGCGGACAGGCATTCCAAGTTCAGCAGGAAGGCAGGAAGGCGGCTGTTCAGGGCATCCATCACGACACCCTCCCCACGCATTTCCAGCCGCGCGTGGCGTGCAGCTGGGAGCGGCGTCCGTTCACCACCTTGAAGCGGGGCAACATCCGCCAGCCAAAGCCGCGCGGGCTGCGGCCTGCGGCGACTTCAGCCATCGCTTCGGCCTGCGCTTTCGCTGCAGCAAGGCCCGCCGCCTTAGCGGGGTTCATGGCTTTCAGCATTTCCATCATGCTGCCTCCTGCATCTGTGCCAGCACATCGGATGCGGCGGCGCGTTCGGCGGCGTCGGTCGAATGGCGCAGCAGGGTTTCGCAGGCGGCGGTCAGGTCGCGGGGGTGGATCGGGTCCGGGGCGCGGATGGCGCGGCGGGCATCGGTTAGCCGGTTTTCGATGGCTTCCGACCGCAGGGCCAGCGCCAAGGCAAAGGGGCGGTTCGCGGCGGCCTGACGCCAGCGCAGCAGTTCAATGCAGATTTCGGGCAAAGCGGTGGCCAGCATCGCGCGGGTTTCCACGTCGAAGTCGCCGCATTGCTGGGGATAGTCGGGGTTGGCCAGTTCCGCCAGCAGGTCATCGCTGACAAGCGGTTGGACTTCAGTGTCACGCATCGGTGCCTCCATCGGTTTGATGGGGGCACGCTAGTAGTCTAATTATCCTAAGTCAACAGAAATAGTCTAATTATCCTACCGCTGGATTCGGCTGTACGCACCGGGTGATGCGTTCCAGCGGAAAGCTGCGGTAGCGTCAGTCGTGAACTTTCCAGCCGCGACCTATGCCGACTGTGATGAAGTATGACCGCTCTTCGCAGCTGACTGTAATTGCGACATTTCTGCGGGTTTCAGGGTCTGTTCGAGGCACTTGCCCGCCCATTGAATACACCTCACTGCAAGCGTGCCCGCGCTGGTCCAGCACATCCTGCATCCATGTCGCAAGCGCTTCCGGTGACATTTCGTAGGCTGCAAGGTCTTCCTGAAGCTCTGGTGTCGCGATGACTTCGGCCAGTGCGCCGGATGCCGCCGCCATCGCGACGAACAGGGTTGCAATTTTAATTTTCACTGTTGATTCCTCCTTTTTTCGTCTCAAATAGGCTGACCCCGCGCAACATCCTGCGCAAGCGCCCCACGCCTTCCCTACATCTAGGGATTGAAATTCTTGGTAAATGTTCCCTTAATGTTCTTAAATTTTGGGAGGGTGCATTGCAAAAGGAAGACTTCATTCATCGCCTTCAGGAAGTGCTGCAGTGCCAGCACCCCGCGCATCGCGCAGCCCTTCTCCGTAGGTTATCAGAAGACGGCGCTCGTTCGGTGATAGTTGAGACAGTAGGGACCGAATACGTTGCGCTTCTGTGTCAGCCGGAACCCGCCCGGCCTCGTAAGCACCAGACATGAAGTCTTCCAGCGTGGTCCCAAGGGCTTCGCAAATCTTGATCGCGGTATCCACGCGCGGGTTTTGCGTGTTTCCCTTCAGCAGTTTGCGGATGACGCTGTTGCTCAGTCCGGCCTTGGTTGCAAGGCCAGCTTCCGTCAGGTCCGGATCGCTGTCGATGACGGTCTTCAGCCGCTGTGCAAAAGTTCTGTCTGTCATGGCAATACCTTAACAAAATAGGTTTTTCCGCCTATCGACTTAAAATCCCTTGCGACGATAGGATAAAAAGACTATCCGTGGGCTATGGAACAGTTCATGGAAAAGGTGCGCGCCTACGCGGACGCGCTTGGGGTTCAACCTTCGACGGTTGTGCAGCGTGCTGCAAAGCTGGGGGGGGCTGCGTGGGCCAAGTGGGAAGCGGGCGATGGATCGCCCACCCTGCGCACGGCAGATAAAATCCTGAAATACATGCAAGAAAATCCGGCCCCCGTGCCCCCGGCGACTGCCGGTGGCGATGCTGGCGAACCGATGAAGAGGGCCAGCTGATGCGGGGATATGTGCTTTGCGTTTCATGGCTCCACCCTGCGCCGCTTTCCCGCGCGTGCACAGGAAACGAGGTTTCCCGTGATGCCTGACTTCCGCAAAATCGTTCGCGCGAACATGAAGTCCCTTGTGGACTGGTTTGGCTGCTATGACGCGGTGGCCGAAACCTTCAACGCCCGGTGGGGCGGCGGTGCCAGCAAGGGCACGGTCAGCAAAAAGGTCAGCGGCAATCTGGACTGGACGGTGGCCGATGTCATCGCGCTGGAAGATGCGGCTGGCCGCTATCCCGTCACCCGCATGATGGCGCGACGGCTGGAACATCGCCCCGTTTCAGAAGGTGGCAGCTTGCTGCAGGACGGGTCCAGCATCGCCAAGGAAAGCGGCGAAGCGATTTCGGCCATTCTGGCGGCGGAACAATCAACCTGCGCCGATGAATGTGCGCAGGCCATCAAGGAAGTCGATGAAGCGATGTTCGCCCTGCGCCAAGCGCGGGCGCGTCTGGAAAAGTCGATGGGGAACGGGGGTGCCGAGTGACCACGCTGCGCCGCCCCTCTGCCCGCCATCCCGCCGTCCTGAAGCATCGCGACCATGGGCGGCTTTGGCGTTTGGTCGAAGGGGCCGTGGTCGATGCGTTCCGCAATCATCCCGATTTCCTGACGGTCGCCGGTCACCGGTCTGCGGTGCAATCGGTGACCAAGCGCGTGGTGGGCCAGCTGGTCGGCCACGCCAAACAGGCGCAAGGCGCGGTCGGTCCTGCCACGGGTGGGGCTGGCTCTGGGGGTAGTGCCGAGATTTCCGGCGCTGCCAGTGGTGCGGGGCGGCACCTTCTCCCGCTGTCCCGCACCCGCTGGCCCGACCTGTATGACGCCCTTTGCGGGGATGCATGATGGGGCTTGATTTCAATTTCCCGCGCCAGCCCGACTGGCCATGGCTGAAGGCCAGCTATCCCGGCAACATCCTGTTGCACGTGGACTGCCCGTTCATGGACGTGGTGCGCCGCGTCGGTGGCCGCATGGCCTATCTGGCCACGCCCTACACCAAGGCCGTTCTGAACGATGACCTGCAATGGGATCGCGGCCTATCCTTTGACATCGAGGTCCGCACCGCCCGCTGGTCGCGGGCTTTTGCCATTGAAGGTGTCACCGTCGCATCGCCCATCCTGATGTCCTGCGCCATCTGCCATGCGGATGTCGAAGGTCATCTGGACCCGCTGGATGATGCGTTCTGGTCGCGCTGGTGCCAGCCGATGCTGTCGGCCTGTGGTGCCGTGGTCATCCCGGAGATGGACGGATGGGATGTGTCGCGCGGCGTCTGGCGCGAAGCCTGCTGGGCGCTGCTGCACAATGTGCCGGTTTATCTGGTGGCCGAAGGGTCGGAATTCGGGGGTGCCGCATGACCGGTGCCATCCTGAAAGACGTGACCATCGGCAACTGCCGCCTGATCCTGGGCGATGCCTTGGCGCTGATGCCGGGGCTTGGTCCGGTGGACCACATCATTTCCGACCCGCCCTATGAACAATCGCTGCACGATGCCAAGAACAGCCTGAAGCGGCGCATCCGGAATGACGGAGGTGTGGATCTGCGCGGGCTGGATTTCGCGGGCATCGATGCCATCCGCAGCGACTTCACCGACATGGCGGCGGGTATGTGCCGGGGTTGGTTCGTGGCCTTCTGCACGGTCGAAGGTGTCGCCCGATGGGCGGATGCCATCAATCCTTCGCGCATGAAATACAAGCGGGCGTGCATTTGGGTGAAGCCTGACAGCACGCCGCAGCTGAACGGTCAGGGTCCGGCGCAGGGTGCTGAGTGCTTTGTCACCGCATGGGCGGGCGATGGCCACGCCAAGTGGAATGCGGGTGGCAAGCGCGGCATCTATCGTCACCTGACCAATCCACCCGACCGGCACGGCGGTCACCCGACCGAAAAGCCGTGGCGGTTGATGTCTGAAATCATCACCGATTTCACCAATCCCGGCGATGTCATTCTTGACCCGTTCATGGGGTCGGGCACCACCTTGGTGGCCGCAGCCCGCAATGGACGGGGGGGGGTGGGTATAGAAATCAACCCCGCCTATTTCGACATCGCCTGCCAGCGGGTCGAAGACGCCTATCGTCAGCCGGATTTGTTCGTGCCAGCGCCCGCTGCCCCTGTGCAGGAGCCGCTGATATGAACGCCCGCGCCAGCTTTTCATCGAACCGCGCCAAGTCCGCCCATGCGGCGGAACGGCTGGTGTCGGTCTTTCACCCGCTTTGGTCATCTGCGGATGACCATGCGCTGCTGAAGGCGCGTGCCGCCGGTGACAACTTCACCGCCATCGCAACCCGGCTGGACCGGTCGCGCATCGCGGTCGAACAGCGCTGGCACCGGCTGCGCGTTGTGCCGAACGTGCTGAAGCTGCTGGAAGCCTATGGGCTGTCGGCCCGCCCCTATCCTTCAGATGGGGGCCGTCATGGGTAAGCGCCTGTATAGCAACATCGACGTGCGCGGCACGGTCTACGCGGATGCGAACGCGGCGGCGGAAGCCTTGGGGGTCACGCCGGACGCGGTGCGCATTGCGGTGCGCAAGGGCACCACGCATCGCATCGGCACCGGCGCGGTTGGGCGGGAACCCATGCCTGTCCAGATGAATGGCAAGGATTTCGCGTCAGCGCAGGACGCGGCGGCGCATTTTGGGGTCACGCCCGGCGCGGTTTATCGCGCCATCAATGAAGGGCGGTCGCAAGGGTTTTTACAGTTACTTCGGCAGAGTCACGCAACGTGGAAGCCCGTAACTATCGGAACCCTTTCATTTTCTTCGATGGAAGAGGCGAACCGCGTCCTTGGGTTTGGGCAGGGTTACATTTCGCAGGCCATCCGGCGCGGGTCGAAAGCGGCTATGCAGCGAATACTTGGTGCGGCCATGCGTGAAGCACATCGGCGGTCGCAATCACCAAGGAGTGCATGCTGATGGTGGCCTATAACTTCGAGACCGACTTCGCCTATGACATCCTGTCGGGCCGCAAGCTGTCCACCATCCGCCCGAACGGCAAGCGCCGCCATGCGGTCGCGGGTGATGAACTGCAGCTGTATGTGGGCATGCGAACATCTTCCTGTCGCCTGCTGCTGCGGGTGCCGTGTCTTTATTCCAAGCCGGTCGAAATCCATCATTGGGGTGCGGTCATCGACGGCGTGGGCTGTATGGGCGCGAACATGGAAAGGCTGGCGGGCATCGAAGGCTTCGCCAGCGCTGGCAATATGCAGGCTTGGTTCGACAATCGCTATGGCCTGCCAGCGGTCGGTTTCACGCAAATCCGGTGGGATTTCGCCGCCGCCACATTTCACGCGGAAAGCGCCGATGCAGGGGGTTCAGCACCATGACCCTTCCGGCACCACGCCTTGCGAATGCACCGGCGGCGCATTTTGACTTGGAACCCTTTCACGTCACGGCGCATCGCGAACTGGCGGATTTTCCGCTGGTCGCGCCGGGCGTTTGTCTGAACCCGATGTGTTCGCGCGTCTTCGCGCCATCGCGCAGCTGGCAGCGCTACTGCTGCGAAACCTGCCGCAAGATGGATGAAGCCGAAATGCGCCGCATCGGCCAGAAGGCCGCGCCCGCCCTGCTGGCGTGGCGCATGGGCAAATATGAAAAAAAGGACGCCGGTCTGCGGGCACTATCCCGCGCCGGTAGCAACTATGTCACCCGGCTGCAGTCGGAATGGTATCGCGACCGCATGGCACGTGCGTCCGAAAGGAGGCAGCATGACTGAAGCGGCAAAGACCATCCGGCTGGTCGATAGCGACACCCTGTATGAATACCCAATCCCGTCCGGCGAACGGCTGGACAGCCATTTCTTCATCACGTGGCGTTTCGACTGGTGGCTTCATTCCGAATTCCGCCTGCTGGCAGACAAGGAAGTCCGTGCGGTCGGCTTCGACCTTTTCAACATCGCGCAGAAGGAAGACCCGGTGGGCACGCTTCCTGTCGATGAACGCCTGCTGGCGCGTCTGGCCGGGGAATCGCTGGAAGAATGGCGGCGGCTGATGGAGCGCCCGATTGGCCCGCTCTACAACTGGAAGCAATGCCGCTGCGACAACGGCCATGTGCGCCTGTATCACCCGGTGGTCCTGAAGATCGCGCAGGATGCCCTTGGGCTGCGCGAAGACCGTCTGGCCAAGCGCGAAGCCGAACGCGAACGCAAGCGGCTGGACGCGCTGCCAGACAAGATGCTGCGCAGCGGTGCGCCGAAGGGCATGACCGAAGACCCGGTGATGGTGCTGCAGTTCGACCAGTTCTTGGTGGACCACTTTGACGCCATGGGTCAGCGCCGCCCTGCAATGATCCGCAAGGCGCTGGAAGCATTTTCGCTGGCGCAGGAAGGCATCGACTGGAAGGCCGAAATCGGCTGCTGAATTCCTTCCGCGTTTCTTCCGCCGGAAGGAAACTGGAAGGAACGCGGAAAGAAGCCGGAAGGAATCCGGAAGAAAAACGGAAGGTTTGGGATGGAATTTGCACGTTTTGCGCCTCGTTCGTTCCGATTTCTTCCGGGCTGAAAGGAAAGAAGAAGAAAATATAAAAAAACGAAATTGCCAAAAGCGCCCCAATACCGACCGAAGCGCCATTTGAGACCGGGGCAGATGCAATGAAGAAGGGCAAGAACCGATGGACAGTGCTGAACAGGCAGAAGGTGAAAAAAGGGTCAAAGGGGTGCTTATTGACCCTTTGATGCGGCGGGGGCTGGCAAAGCCGACCAGTCTGACAAAGGCGCAGTTTGGCGACATGGTTGAAGACCTGTGTGCCCGGCTGGCCTACATGACCGATGCGAACCTGATGGCCTTGGAAGAACAGGTGGCCGCGAATGCGGGCGGCAAGGACAAAGACCGGTTCCCGATTGGTCAGCGCATTCTGGAATGGGCGGCGCAAATCCAGCCGCCGGGCGATGATGCTTCGCCGCTTATCCGCGCGGTCTTTGCAAACCAGCTGGGGCTGGATGCTTTGGCGGGTGGCTGGGCACCGGAACTTCTGGTGGAACTTCGGGTATCGCGGCGCTGGCCGGGGTCGTGGGCGGTGAAGTCCATCAAGGACAAGGCGGACAGCGCCATCCGGCAAATGCGGGATCTGGATGCCAAGCTGGCGCGGGGTGACACGCTGGCCCCTGCCGAAGACCAGTGGCGGTCGCGCCGTCTGGCCACCATCGCCAAGTGCCAGCGCATTGCTGACCTTGGCCAAGGAAGCGGGGGCGCGGCATGCTGATGGGTAAAATCGAAGCGCAGGAAATGCAGTGGTTCGCGTGCCGGGTGAAGCGCAAACAGGTGGGCGGCATCCGCACGGTCACGGTCGGGGGCGAGTTCGAAGTCTACCGCGACCGCGCGGGCCGCGTCCGCAAGCGGCGGATCGATGGCACGGGCGACCGGGTGTTCCTGCCCGAACACCTTCTGCGCCGTGCGGGGTTCGAAGTCTTCCTGCCGGTGAAGAAGGTTCTGCGGCGCAAGAACCGCTTCAGCCCGGACAAGGTGTTCGTGTCGCAGCCGCTTCTGGTGGACTGGATGTTCGTGGGCTGGCCGGTCGGGGAAAGCCGATGGCATGACCTGATGGAACTGGATGTGGTCACCGGCGTCATGGGCACCGGCGGGCGTCCGGTGGAAATCCCGCCTGCCCGCGTGATGCGCCTGATGCGGCAATGGGGCGGCGGTCAGCTGTCTCCTGAATGTCATCGCTACCTGAAGACGGGCTGCGAATTCGCGGCGGGTGACACCGTTCGCGTGGTGGCGGGTCCGCTTGATGGTCAGGAGGTCCGGGTGGTCGATGCTGTTGGCCCTTCGGTGCGGGCGCTTCTGAACATTTTGGGCGGCGAAATCGAAGTGGAAATTCGGTCTGACCTGCTGGAAGCGGTGCGTTCGGCGGAATGTTAAGCCGCACTCGATATTGTTAAGGGGGGTTGACGGAACACATCATCTTCCCTTAACAGTCGGAATCAGACGAAGGTTCGGTGGCCACTGTTGAAAGATACATGCCATTGTTCCGGGCGGTCGAAGTCGCATGTGATGCACCCGATTTCGACTGTATGCCGTCAAGTCCGGGCACCCACGCGAAAGCGCCGCCGCCTGTGACACTGCTGCTGCAATGGATGGAATGGCCCGGCTGGAAAGCGCGGGCCTTTTTCATGTCTGACGGTTGTGTGAGATTTGAACGCCAGCAACGGAGGCAGCGATGAAGCGCATCTGAACATTCCCTTGTCCCTCGGTTTGAAGGCCGGTCGCGGAAATCCTGCGGCTGGCCTTTTTTGTGACGGTAGTCGAACGGAGGGCGGGTGATGTTCAGCGTGGGCGAAGTCGATGTGAAGGGCCTGCAGCGGTTCGAAAACATGCTGGGCGCTTTGGGGGCGGAAGCGCCTAAGGCCGTGAACCGGGCGCTGAACCGCACCGGCGACATGGCCCGCACGCAAGTCGTGCGCACGCTGGCACGTCAAACCGGACTGCCACAGAAGACCATCCGCAAGGCGGTCAAGGTCAAGCGGTCCACGTGGTCGGACCTGAACTATACGATGTCCGCCGCTGGCGGTGACGTGTCGCTGAAGTATTTCAAGCCGCGCGAAACCCGCAAGGGCGTGACCGCGTTCGTGCGGGGCAAGCGCGAACTGTACGAAAGCACCTTCCTGAAGGGTGGCAGCTTCACCCGTGGGCGGGTGGTTCTGAACATGGGTGGTCATGTCTTCCTTCGGGTTGGCAACCGAACCGACTTGGAAAAGCAAAAGTCCGGTGTGGTCATCCCGGCGGAAATGGTGGACGGGGCAACCGCCGAAGCGTTCGACCGCACAGTGTCTGAACAGCTTCCGCGCCGATTGGACCATGAAATCAGTCGCCTTCTGGGCCTCTAACCGGCCCCGAAAAGGCAAGGGACCGTACCCCGTCCGGAAAGCACGCGGTGCGGAAGCGGCCCGAGGGTTCGGCAGTCAGACGGCTTTTGCAAAGCCTTAACAATAAGGGGATTTCACTTAACGCCGGGCGCTTAACATACCTGCCCCACCGGCCCCGGACAGGATGGACAGGCACACATGCAGCCAGCACATCAGGAAATGTCGCAGGCCGATTTCGCGCGGGCCATGGGGGTCAGCCGCGCGGCGGTCAGTCAGTGGAAGTCGAAGGACATCCTGCGCGACGATGCGTTCACCAAGCCGGGTAAGTCCGGCAAGATCATTTACCCGGTCGCGGTTGAACAGGTCCGGCGCAACCGTGACATCGGTCAATCGCTTGGCAATGGCATCGCGACCCGGACCACGGTGGATGACGCACCGCAGGTGCAACCCACCGCCGCGCCAGACCCTGCGCCTGCGCCGGTCCAGCAGCCAAGCCTGCCGATGGCCGAAGCCGCCCCGGTTGAACAGGCCGCGCCCGAAGCGCCTGCCGCGTCATCGACCCCGGCTGCGCCAAAGCCCGATACCGTCGAAGACCAGCTGAAGCGGGCCAAGCTGGAAGAACAGCTGCGCCGCAATCGAATTCAGGCGGCGGATGAAGCGCTGCGGCAGGGCATGCTGATGTCTGCCGACGATGCCCGCGAACAGATGACCCGCATCGCGGGGATGATGCTTCAGATTTTCGAAGGCGCTTTGCCTGACTTTGCCGCCGCGATGGCCGCACAGTTCGACATTCCGCAGCGCGATGTCCTGCACCTGCTGCGGGCGGAATTCAAAAAGGTCCGCAAGACGGCGGCGATGAAAGAACGCGCCCGCGCGGATGAAGTGGAAAAGGACGTGGCCACCTCGGTTGAACTGGATGCCTGATGCTGGATGTCGCTGTCACAAGCGCCGAATGGATGGCGCACGATGTTCTGGCGGATGTCATCGACCCGCCGCCGCCTGTCGATTACCTGACATGGGCAGAAGAAAACATCGTCTTTTCGTCGCGGGAAAGTCCGCTGCCCGGCCCGTACAACCGGGAACGCTTCAGCTACTTTGACGAAATCCTGCGGGCCTTGTCGCCCGATGACCCGTGCCGGGTTGTCACCTTGTCGAAATCAGCGCAGCTGGGCGGCACGGTGCTGGCCAATATCTTCACCGGCGGTTCCATGGACATGGACCCCGGCGATTTCCTCTATGTCCACCCGACCGACGAAAACGCGCGGCGGTGGTCGAAGATGAAGCTGGCCCCGATGCTGAAAGGCACCACGGCGCTGCGCAAGATTTTCCCGATGAAGGCCCGCGACGGTCAGGATTCGGTTTTCTACAAAGAGCGCCGCGACGGTCGCGGGGCTATCCAGATTTCAGGCGCGAATTCGCCCGCTTCGCTTTCGCAAGTGTCCATGTCCCGGCAGGTTCAGGATGACCTTGCCAAGTGGGATATGAACAGCGCTGGCGACCCGGAAACCCAAGCGGACAGCCGCAGTCAGGGTTACGAATTCGCCAAGATTTTCAAGATTTCGACGCCCATGGTGGTTCCGGGGTGTCGCATCACAAAGAACTTTGAGTCCGGCAGTCAGGAATTTCTGCACGTTCCATGCCCGCATGACGAATGCGGCCACATGCAGGTGCTGGAATGGGAAAACATGCTGGCCAGTCTGGATGAAGACCATCCGGAGCGGGCGCATTTCACCTGTGAAGGCTGCGGGGCTTCGATTGAAGAACACCACCGCCCGAAGATGCTGCGGGGAGCCAAGTGGATCGCCGCGAACCCGAAGATGAAGCGGGTGCACCGGTCATTCTACATCTGGTCGGCCTATTCGCTGCTGCAGTCCTTTGAACGCATCGCGCGGTCATGGCTGTCGGCCAAGGGCGACCCGCCAAAGGAGCAGACCTTCTGGAATGACGTGGTGGGCAAAGCCTATCGCGTCTTGGGCGAAGCGCCGCCATGGGAAGACATCCGCGACCGTGCGTCGGAATCGGATTATGCCCACGGCACCATCCCTGCGGGCTTCCCGTTGCTGACCTGCGGTGTGGACTGTCAGGGCGACCGGGTGGAATGGCAGGTGGTCGCGTGGGGTCAGAACAAGCGCCGCGCGGTGGTCGAATATGGCGTGTTCAATGGGCACATTTCCGATGAAGGGTGCCAGTCGAAACTGAACGGCCTGCTGCGGCAGGGCTTTCGGAACGCCTATGGCCGGAAGGTTGAAATCGACCTGCTGGCCATCGACGGCAACGCCTACACCGAAGACGTTTGGGATTGGGCGCGTCGGCACCCGGCATCCCGCGTCATCATGGTGCGTGGTGTGCATCCTGAAAGCGCCCCGCTGCTGGCGCAGGTGAAGAAGGAACGGAATCGGCGCGGCAAGATCGTTCGCTATTCGAAGCGCTTCTTCAACTTCGCATCGTCGGTTCTGAAGATGGGGCTTTACCGGAACCTGAAGAAGACAGATCCGGAAGAACGCGGGTTCATCGCCCTGCCGAAAGGGTTGGAAGATGAATTCTTTCGTCAGCTGACGGCGGAAAGCCGGAAGGCGCAGAAAGCGAAATCGGGCTTCACCCGGTATCTGTGGGTGAAGGACCCGAATCAAGCGAACGAAGGTTTGGACACCCACCTTCAGGCGGAAGCTGCGGCCATTCGCCTTGGGGTGCGCAATCTGCCGGACACCGAATGGGACCGCCTGATGACGGAACGCGAACGCCCGCCGGAAGATGTGCAGGGCGACTTCGAAGACCTGCTGATGGCGGCGCAGCCGCAAGCCGAACAGGTGGCGGATGAAAAGCCCGCCGAAGACGAAACTGAAGCGCAGGCCAAAGAGCGTGCGCGGTCGAAGTGGAAACGAAGAACTTCTTGACCTGAGAAACTCCGGGCGCGTGAGCGCAGGTGCAACCGGCTGAACACATAGGCTGGACCGGAACAGGCAAGGACAAGCGGGGCCGGTCAGGTCGGTGAAATCGTGGGTTCAAATCCCGCCCCCGCTGACAAATTCGAAGGGAACGCGATGAGCGGTCTAATCAAGCCAGACGGAACGCCACTGGTGGCGGCTGAACGGTCTTCGCGCCCGACCGCCCGCTATATGCGTGACACCAAGAGTGGCGTCATCGCCAGCCGGGTCGCGCCCCTGACCAGCCATCGTGACGATGTGCGCCGGTCATGGTCGCGGGCTGCAGGTCTGGCCATGGACCTGATCCAGAACAGCGGTCGCCTGAAAGGTGCGACCGACCAAGTTCTGGCCGACACGGTTGGCGTGGGTCTGACCCTGACGCCTGACCCGGACCTTTCGGGCATGGGGTATGACGAAAAGGAAAAGGCTGACTGGATTCGGTTGGTCAAAAAGCGCTGGCGGGCCTATTGGCACAACGCCCGCGAATGCGACATGCGTGGCAAGCTGACGGGTCCGCAGATGGTGGACATCGGGCTGCGCTGGCACATCGCCTATGGCGAGGCGACCGGCGTCTTCGATTTCTTCACCGCAGGCGACCGCAGCCGGTATGGCATCACCAGCGGCACCAAGCTGTGCCTTGTTCCGCCGCCCCGACTGGTGCAGGACACCAGTCCGCTGGAAGGGCTGTTCCAAGGGGTGCATCACGATGGCAAGGGCCGTCCGGTGTCCTATCGCTTCGAAACTGTCACCGGCGGTTTGAAGTCGAAGCGCGACTATGCGGCATTCGATGTCGATGGTCGCCCGCTGGTCATGCACGTCTTTGACCCGATGGACGCCACTGATGTTCGGGGCATTTCGCTGCTGGCACCGGCCTTCCGGAAGCATATTCAGGCGGAAATGCTGGATGACGCGACCCTGCAGATGGCCATTCTGCAGACGGTCTTTGCCATCACGCTGACATCCGAAGCGCCAAGCCAAGATGCCTATGAAGCGCTGGAAGTGCTGAAGGAAAGCGAAGGCGGCACGGGGTATGCACAGGAGTATCTGGACTTCCTTGGGGCGCAGCTGGACCGGGCAGCGGAAAGCCGGATTTCGGTTGGCGCTGACCCGCAGGTGTCGCACCTTGGCCCCGGCGAAAAGCTGGGCATGGAAACCGCGAAGGTGCCCGGTCAGGACTTCCTGCCGTTTTCGAACAGCCTTGCCCGCGACATGGCCCGCACCATCGGCATCACCTATGGCGGGCTGACGATGGACCACACCGCTGCGACCTATTCCAGCGTGCGCATGGAAAATGCGTCCATCTGGGCCGTGGTGATGCGGCGGCGCGAACGCATTGCCGCTCCGATGTGCCAGATGGTCTATGGCAACTGGCTGGATGAAGAGGTGGGCGAAGGCCGCATTCCGTTCAAAGGCGGATATGAAGCCTTCCGCGCGAACCGTGACCGGGTGGCAGCTGCAAACTGGCAGGGGCCTGCGAAGCCCACGGCGGACGATTACAAGTCGGCACGGGCTTCGACCGAACGGCTGTCGAATGGCACCAGTTCCATCGCCAATGAAACCGGCGACCTTGGGGTGGACCCGGATGCGCTGTTTGAACAGCGCCAGCGGGAACACCAGCGCTATGTCGATGCGGGGATGGAATCGCCCTATGCGGCACGGGATGCGCAGCCTGTCATCGAAACGGAGCCTGCCCCATGAGTACGATGAAGGTTGGCCAAGATGTCGTGCAGATGGATGACCCCTGTGCGATGGCCGATGCGCTGCGCAAGGTTCGCATTCGTTTGAGTGCGGGCCAGCTTCGGGAAACCGTGCGCATGGACGGCGAGGAAGTCACATTCCAGCGGGCGCGGCTGGATGACCTGAAACAGCTGATTGCGGAATACGAAAACGCCTGCCGCCGGAAGACCGGCGGCGCGGCCCGCACCAGACATGCGAAGCGGTTCCGCTTCACCTGACCGACAAGGAGACAGACATGACCATCTTGGTGGATGGCGAACTCGTTCTTTACGGGTTCGTCGGGGATGACTTTTGGGGTGATGGCTTTACCGCATCGCAGGTCATCGACGCGCTGGCGATGCTGGGGCGTGATGCGGACATCACCGTGCGCATCAATTCGGGCGGCGGTTATACCGATGACGGCATTGCCATCTACAACGCCCTGAAAGCACATCGCGGGGATGTTGCCGTGGTGGTCGATGCCATCGCGGCATCGTCGGCTTCGGTCATCGCCATGGCGGGTGACACCATCACCATGCGGGCCGGTGCCCTGATGATGATCCATGACCCGGCGAAGTTCACGTGGGGCAATGCGGGCGACCACGAAAAGTCCACCGAACAGCTGAACAAGCTGGCTGACCTGATGGCCGATATCTACGCCGAACAGACCGGCGAAGATGCCGAAACCATCCGCGAAGATATGAAGGCCGAACTGTGGCTGACCGGCGCGGAAGCGGTGGAACGCGGGTTCGCAACCGACACCGAAGGGGGCCGCGCCAAGGCTGTCGCCGCCTTCGATTACCGGGTTTATTCCCAAGCCCCCAAGAAACTCGTGGCCATGGCGAAGAAGGAAAAGTGGTCCTTCGAAGCTGCGACCCGAAACGCGGCGTCCGCCGTGCAACCCCCGGACCATGAAAAGGAGACACCGACCATGGCACCCAAACCCGAAGCGGCGGACAAGACACCCGCCAATCCGGCCCCCGGTCAGCCGACCGGCGGCGCTGATGCTTCCAGCGCTGCGGATGTGAAGGCCCGCATCAAAGCCATCACCGAAGACGATGCGGCAAAGGGGCATGAAGCCCTTGCGAAGCATCTGGCCTTCGACACCGACATGCCCGCCGATGACGCCATTGCGGCGCTGAAGGCGGCAGCAACCGATGCGCCGCAGGCGAAGGCCGACGATGCGCCGAACCCCGCCAAGTATCAGGCCAGCCGCAGTGCCGCCGCTGACCTTGCGCAACCCGCGCCGGGCGCTTCGGCCAAGCCGAAGGCCACCATCAACACCGGGGGCATCTATGCCGCCCGCCGTGCCGGAAAGGAGGCATAAGCCATGGAAAACGCAACCATGCAGACCCGCAATCTGGTTTTCCTGCTGTCTGAGGCCGCAGGCCGCCGTTCGCGCAGTATCGTCACCATCGCCAATGGCGCGGGCAAGCTGGCCGCTGGCACCGTTCTGGGCAAGGTGACCGCCACCGGCGAATACGTTCCCGCGCCCGCTGCCGAAGTGGTCGGCAAAGAAGGTGCCGAAACCGCCGTGGCCATTCTGGCCTATGGCGTCGATGCGACCGACCAAGCGGTGGAAGTCACCGCCATCGACCGCGATGCCGAAGCCAAGCTGCCGATGCTGTCTTTCGACGCTTCGGTGGACGATCAAGCCAAAACCGATGCGAAGGTGGCGCAGCTGAACGCTGTCGGCATCCGCGTGCGCTAAGGAGACCGCGACCATGTGGGAAACTGAATTTTCTGTGCTGGCCCTGACGGCTGCAATCAACAATCAGCCGTTCGTGCCGGGCCAGCTTGGCGCGACCGGTATCTTCGATGAAGATGGCGTGGCCGTGACCACCATCAAAATCGAAGAAAACAACGGCACGCTGGCGCTGATCGAGCCGACCCCGCGCGGTGGCCCCGGTCAGACCATCGGTGACGATGACCGGCGCGTCATCCCGTTCGAAATCGACCATTACGAAATCAATGATGCCGTGCTGGCCGATGAAATTCAGGGTGTGCGCCAGCTTGGCAGCGATGACCAGCTGGAAACCATCCAGAACCGCGTCGATGCGAAGCTGCGCACCCATGCGCGGGCGCTGGATGCCACGCTGGAACACCAGCGGGTCGGGGCCATCAAGGGCGTCATCCTGTCCGGAAAGGGCAAGGTGCTGCACAACCTTTATGACCGCTTCGGCCTTGCCGTGCCTGCGCCGATTGCGCTTGGCATCAATGCGCAGGTGGAAGGCATCGCCACCAAGATCAAGGGCGATGTGGTCTATTCCATCGAAGACGAACTGGACGCGCCCTATGACCACATCCACGCGATGTGTGGCCGCGATTTCCACGATGCCCTGTGGGACCAGAAGGAAGTGCGCGAAACCTTTCTTGCCGACAACATGGGCTATCAGCTGCGCGACGGTGCGCCGGACGTGTTCACGGTCGGCAAGGTCACCTTCGAACGCTACCGCACCGGCAAGAAAGCGACCGCCGCGAATGGTGGCGCGGCCTTCATCGCAGCGAATGAAGCGCGGGTGTTCCCGGTCGGTGTGCCGGATCTGTTCATCACGCGCTTCGCCCCGGCGGACCTTGAAGAAACGGTGAACACCATCGGCCTGCCGCGCTACGCGCACCAGTACGGCATGCAGAACGGCAAGGGTCGCCATCTGGACAGTCAGATGAACGCGATTTCGGTCTGCACCCGTCCCGGCGTGCTGAAAAAGCTGACCATCGCCTGACACCTGAAGAACAGGACAGTGAAGTAAGGCCCGGCGGGAAACTGCCGGGCCTTTGGCTGCATCCCCAAGCGCCCGCGCGGCGCTTCGGAATTCAGCCTGTGAAGGAGACAATCATGGCGCAGTCGAAGAAGAAGTGGGTGGCCTTCAAGAGCAATGCCACCGTGCCCGGCGATGTGATGGGTGAAGACAAGGACCAGAAGATGCAGGTCGGTGAACCCGTCCAGCTTCCTGAAGCCTATGCGGACCACGTGGTGCAGGATGGCTTTGCCGCATTCTGCGATGCGCCGAAGAAGACTGCGCCGAAGAAATCCGGCGGGCAGTCGGCTGAAGAAAAGGCTGCTGCGGAAGCTGCAGCCAAGCTGGAAGCTGCGCAGGCCCGCGTGGATGACCTGAACGCCAAGCTGGGCGAGATGTCCGAAGGCGATGACGGTTGGGAAGACCTGACCAAAGAACTGGATGAAGCGGTCACCGAACTGGCCGCGCTGCAGCCTGCATCCTGATGGACCGCAGTCTGCGCGAAGACCTGATGGCCGAAGTGGATGATGTGTGGTCGGAAGCCGTCCGCCATCTTCCGCTGGCCGATGGTCGCAAAGACCCGGAACGCGATGCGCTGGAATTCACCGCCGTGCTGCGGACGGGTGACCGCGATGCGGAGCGGATGAACTTCGGTCGCGGGAACAACGCCCGCGCCGGTGTGACGGCGGATGGTGGCCATCTGCGCATCGACCGCGCGGTGCATGCCGCGCTGGTGGTCCGCAAGGGCGACAAGGTGGTGGCGCTGGATCGTGATGGCCAGCCGGTGTTCGAAGTGCTTTCGATCGATGATCGGTCGCACCTTCGACTGATTTGCGAACTTGGGGATGCGAACTGATGTCGCTGACGATGATGGCATTGCGGATTGCGGCGGTTCAGGCGCTGAAGGCTGGCGGCACGCTGGTCGGTGACAATGTGCTGGACAGTCAGATTTCCGCCATCGACCAGACGGCTGATGGTCAGCTGCGCAGCGACCAGCAGCGCCCCTTCATCGCGGTCTACACCGATGCGGCCAAGGCCCAAGACTTGGGCCAGACCGGGCTGCGGTCGAATGGCCGGGTGGACATCATGTTCAACTGCGGCGTGTCGGTCACGATGGCTGAAACGAACAAGGAAACCGGGGAAACGCAAATCGTGGACCTGTTCCCGGCGACCGACGCCAATCTGGAAGCGGTTCTGGACGCGCTGGATGTGCAAATCAGCCGCGTGCTGACCGACCCGAACAACCCTTGGGCGCAGGTCTTCGGGGATTTCGTGCAAGCTTATGTGGCGAAGGAACACGTGCGGTCCAGCAGTTCGGCGGAAAATGTGCGCCTTGCGGCTGGCCAGACCAAGCTGACGGTCGATGTCTTTGCCGACCCGCGCCATGGCCAGCCCTTGGCTGAAGGTGGCCCTTGGCCGCGCTTCATGACGCTGATGGCGGAACATGGCGTGCCGCAGCTGGCGCTGTTCCAGCAGCTGGTGGGTGACCCGGTGTCGGGGGGCTATGAGGAATTTGAACGGCTGACAGGTATGACCACGCGCGATGCGCAGTCGCTGCGCCTCTACACCTTCGGGGGTGTGCCCTGCGATGTGGTGGTGACCGATGCTGTCAATGAAACGGTGCCGGTCTGATGGCTGGCCTGCCGGAAATCATTGATGACCTGCGCCGCCGCGTGACCGAACTGGAACGCCGCCAGCGGGCGCAATCGCGCACCGGCGTCATCACTGAAGTGGACGCTGGCAACGGGCTGGCGCGGGTCCGGCTGCAGGACGGTGACCAGCCGTTTTTGACGGGTTGGATACCGTGGACCGAACCCTCTGCGGGGGCGAACAAAACGCACAACCCGCCTTCGGTCGGGCAGCAGGTGCAAATCGCATCAGAGTCCGGCGACCTGCATGATGCGGTCATTCAGGGAAGCCTGAATTCGGATGCGAATGGTCGGCCTTCAGGAGCCGGTGATGAATACGTGCTGGCCTCGGTCGGTGACGCAAGTGTGACCATCAGTGGCGGCGGTTCTTCGCTGGCGCTGAAGGTGGGTGGTGTGACGGTGACAGTCACGGCGGCGGGCTTCGCGGTCGATGGCGGTCAGGTCACCCACAACGGCACCGACATTGGTGACACGCATACGCATAGCGGGGTCATGGCAGGCCCGGCTGATACAGGAACGCCAAACTGATGGAGTTGACCATGGCTGACCAGAAGACCACCACCCCGGCGGACTATGAAGTGACGCAAGCCCGTGAAATCGGTGGCGTGCACCGCGCCGTGGGTGAAACCGTCACCCTGACGCCGCTGCAGGCCAAGTATTACCTGCCGCCCTACGGCACGGGCCTGAAACCTGCTGCTGCGAAGGCTGCGGCAAAGCCGAAGGCGGACGCGGAAAAGGCCGCGACCAAGGGTGACAAGGCTGAAGGCTGACCGCCATGGACCTGAACCACGATACCGGGGGCGCGGTCGAAGGGTGGGACCATGTGGTGCAAAGCATCCAGACCATCCTTGCCACGCGGCTGAATGCCCGCGTCTTCCGGCGTGAATTCGGGTCCGAAGTCCCGGCGCTGGTCGATGCGCCGATGAACGAAGCCAATGTTCTGGCGCTGTATGTGGCCGTGGCCGAAGCGCTGGAACGGTGGGAACCCCGTTTTGAACTGACCGATGTTGCCGTGGAAGGTGCTGAAACGGGGGCTGTCACCATGACCCTGATCGGCAATCACCGACCGAACGCCCACAAAGGCGACCTGACCACGGTTGTCGATAACATTCAGACCATCCGCGTCATGCGTGACCGGGTGGAAAATTGGAGCCTTGCCGCATGAGCCGCTTTGCCGCGCTGGACCTGACCACACTGCCGGACCCGACCGCGATTGGCGTGCTGGACTTCGACGCCATTCTGGAAGCGCGACTGGTCGAACTGGAAGCGCAGCTGGCGGAAGTCTTCGATGCGCCGAAGGTGGCCGAAGTCATGGCGCTGGCCCGCAACATCGCGGCCAGCCCGATGCGCTATCTGAATGAAGCGGCGGCGGCGCGGGAACTGTATCTGGAAAACCGCATCAATGAAGCGGTGCGGTCGGTGTTCCTGTCCACGGCGCGTGGCGATGACCTTGACCAGATCGGGGCAAATCGCGGAGTGCTGCGCAAGGTGCTGGATGACAGCGACCCGGACAATCCGGTCATGGAAAGCGATGAAGCGTTTCGCGCCCGCATCCAGCTGGTCATCGAAGCATGGTCGCCGCATGGCACCGAAGGGTCATATGTCTATTGGGCGTTGGATGCCGATGACCGCGTGGTGGACGTGGCGGTCTATGGGCCAAACCATGGGCTGGACCCAGCCATTCTGCCCGCCGAACCAAAGATGGTCATTCTGTCCAGCGAAGGCGATGGCACGGCGGATGCGGCGCTTCTGGATGCGGTGTTCCAGCACTGCACCACCGACAAGCGCCGCCCTGTGGCCGACAAGCTGACCGTGGTGTCCGCGCAGCCGGTGCCCTACGCCATCGAAGCGGTTCTGCATGTCACCACCCCGGAAACCGCATCTGCGGTTCAGGCAGCGGCGCAGGCGGCGGCGCAGGCATTCGTGAATGGCCGCATTCGCATCGGTCGGAAACTTTACCGCACGTCCATCGCTGCGGCGCTGAATGTGCAGGGCGTGGTCGATGTCGAACTGGTGTCGCCTGCCGCTGACTTGGACATCGGGCCATTCGATGCGCCCCACTGCACCGGCATCACCGTGACGCTGGAATCCATCACCGGGGGCTGGCGCGATGTTTGATGTGAAGGACACCTTGCTGCCGCCCACGGCCACGCCGTTGGCCAAGGCGCTGGACATCTTGGAAGAACGGCTGTTCAGCCTGCCCGTCCAGATGATTTCGAAAGACCCGGTCACGGTCGATGTCGGTCTTCTGGACCATCTGGCGTGGGAAAACTCAGTTGACACTTGGGACTCAGATTGGCCTGAAGACGTAAAGCGCAACGCAATTGCTGCGAGTCTTGAGGTCCATAGATACAAGGGTACGCGGTTCGCAATCAGTCAGGCGCTTTCACCATTTGGTGTAAAGGTCGAAATCTTGGAGTGGTTTGAGTCGGAAGGCGTTGTTCTGCTCATGCCGCCGGGTAGCTTTCGCGCGACCGCATTCGCTGGTCGCCCGCTCTACGGAGCGGGTGGCGCTGTGTTTGATAGCCGTATGCTTAAGTCTATGACTGCGATTGTGCAGCGAGTTGCGCCAGTTTCGCGGAAACTGAGTTTCCGGCTTGGATATCTTCAGCACCAACACTTGCGGGTTGCTACTCATGGGCAGACGGCAATCGCGATGCGCGGTTTTTCCGATGTCAAACGACCAGTTACTTCAGTTGGGCAGCGCGCGCGATTGAGCGCAACTGCGCGTGGCGCTGTAAGGTGCACTGGGCGTGCCAAGGTGCAGCGCAGGTCAATACACAATGAGGGTCACTATGGCTTCTCGCAAAGCGCCATTGCAGCTGCGAGATTTGCAGGTCATGCCATCGCCAAGCGCCCGCCAAACTCAGTTTTCGCAATCACCACTCTAATGGGCGGTGGCACCGCAGCGGTACGTGTCAGCGGCTCTGCGGTGGCGGAAAGGTACAATCAGTGAGGATCACATGGGACTGAATATCACACCGACACTAAACATCTTGGGTGAGCGGGCGGTTGAGCTTGCCTTGGCAAACGGGGGGCTTGGTCGGCTCAGCCACATCGCCCTTGGGCGCGGTCAATATCACCCAGCAGGAACCGAAAGTGCCTTAGCCGATGAGGTCGCGCGGGCGCAGATCGAGACGGTCACGCCGCAGGGCGATCACGTCGAAATCACCGCAACGGTCATTGCGCCGGTGGATTTCACGGTTGGCGAAGTTGGGTTCCTGTTTGAGGACGGCACACCTTTCGCCATCTGGTCCGAAGATCCTGCCCGCCAATATCCTGAGCTTGATTTGGTCACCGGCGAACAGGTCACCCAAGGCGGTGTGCCGCAAACCCGAGCGGGCCGTCCGCTGGCCAGCGTGGCGGCGGGCACGGAAATCCCATTCCGCTACACAATTGATGTGGGTGTCTATGGCCCGGATCGCATCACCGTGGTCGCGCAACCCCTGAATGAAGCCTATGCCGGGCTGGACCTGCGCCTGCGCGGGCTGGAAGCCGTTGAATTTGCGGCCCCCGAACAGTTCCCCGGCACCGACGCTGAAAAGCTGACTACTGCAATCGAAAGCGGCAGGCCCGAGGTGTTCATCAACGGCACCTATACCGTCGATCAGATGGTGGCGCAGTTGTCTAAGCCGACGCGCTTGGTCTTTGGCCCCAATGCAAAAATCCTGCGTTCGGATTTTGGCGCGGAGATCATGTGGGACATCGACCTGAACGGTCACGACCTTGAAGTGGTCGGTGGCGGGGTAATGAACGGCCAAAACAAAGTTCCGATCATTGCCCGCTACTACAATTCGACCGCCACGCTTGCGCGCCTTCGCATGACTGATGGTCCGCGCTATCTGAATGCATATCGCCGTATTGCGGATGGTCAAGGCGCGGCTTCCGGCGTTCAAATTTGTGGATTGATCCAACCCATCCTTCGTGGGATCGCTGGCGATCTGGTATCGCGCGAAGCTGGGGCTGGCATCCCGGGTGTCGCAGGATCGAGTGGCTGCTCGATCTTCTACCGCAATGTGGGTGGTGAGAACCTTTGGCCGGTCAATCCAGTGGTCGAGGATTTCCAATTCGACAACGTTACTTCAGAGGAAGCAGCGGGCGATCCCGACAATGCCGACTGCGATGTCCTCAAAATTTTCACCGGAGCCTCGCAGGTCAACGGATTTGCCAATGATCGAATGACCGTGCGCGGCGTTCGCGGCAAGAATTTCCGTGGCCGACTGCTCAAGGCGCAATGCGGCCTTGCAGCGGTTTATGACGCGGATTTCGAGATTGACGACATCACCCCGATCACCGGGGGCGGTTCAATCATCGACGTTCAGTCGGCGGGCGCTGGCTTCGTTAAAGGGGTCAAAGGAACGATCCGCGACCGTGGGGCGAATAGCTGGTTCGGCGGGGATGGTGAGTATGACGGTCAGATCGTCGCGCTTTATACCGGTGCGGACACGGGGCGGACGCCTCTTGTCATCCCCGTTTCCGATATCGCCGTTGTGATCGATGCGCCCGCTGGGCGAGGTCTTTCGTCGATTGTCGAAGCCACCTCGGGCTACACCCGCACGACGCCCACAACTCTCAACGTGACCAACGCGCATGTGGAGGGTGAGGTTCGCTGCCTTTCGATGGTTGGTATCGGCACCGCTGGCGTTCCGCAGGTCGTGAACCTCGAAAACGTCACCGCCACGAAAATTGTGGACGGTGCCACCGGGATCGCCACATCGGCTGGTGGCGACACGTCGATTTTCTTGGCGCGGTGCGGTCATTTCGGCGCAGAGGTTCCGGCGTGTGTCGTGAGTTACGCGCCGGAGGTGTCCCCCAACTGCCCAGTCGAGGGGTCAATGCTTCGCGGTATTGCTGTAACACCTGCCAGCGGTGGCGAGCGCGGCTCCGCCCCGTTGCGGGCGCGGACTATTGTTCCCAACAGCGGCGGGAACGGTGGGGCCATCAATCTCGAAACGCTACCGATTGCGGATGAAGAGACGCATATCTGTCGGGCTGGCGGCTACTTCATTGGCTACGGCTTGATCTCGATCACTACATCGCTGAATTCCAACGGACAGATCATTCTAGCCGCTGGGGGCGGCGGGTCGCTTTTGAAGGAAAGCACGGGTGGTTCCAGCTTTGAAATTGGCGCGGGGGTGAACCCGGACGTTGATGGCAAAATCAACGTCTGGATGGAGCTTGTCGATGGTCAGAGCCGCCTTCACATCAAAAACCGCATCGGCTCTAGCCGGATGTTCACAATCCACCATCAGGGGTAATCGCAATGCTTGAGGAACGGGATATCTATGTCGGGGCGGATGGACGCCCCATGCTATCCGAGAGTGCCCCGGAAGGGGCAGAGACAGTCACCGCCATCGTCAGGATGGATGGGGCTGGGGTCGCGGAATACTGGCTGCGCCTGAGCGCCGCAAAGGCCACTTTGATCGGGCGGATGAGAGACAACGTTGCTTTGACCATTACAGACCATCTGAGCCTTGAAGATCAGACCAACATTCAAGCCGCCTCTATCGCACTGGTTGATGCCCGTCTGGCCGACCCCGAAACCCCGGTAACTCCGGAGGTCAGCGCCGCCGCCGACGCTATGCGCACCTGTCTTGGCTGGATCAGGGCCGTCCGAACGGCTGGACGCACATCACGATCCGCCATCGAGGACGCCGCCGATGCCGAAGCGCTGAATGCTGTCGACATGACACTTCCCGCGCCGCCGTTGGATGCCATCGGGATCGCGAAAGCCGCTACGCTTTAGGGGGCGCGGCAGGCTGATGTACGTCTACAAGGCCCGCGTCACCGATGTCTATGACGCGGACACCATCACGGTCGATGTGGATCTTGGGTTCCACGCTTGGCTGCGCAAAGTGAAGGTTCGCCTTTATGGCATCGACGCGCCGGAAATGCGCGGCACCGAACGCCCGGATGGGCTGGTGTCGCGCGACTGGTTGCGCGGCGAAATCTTGGGGCGCGACATCGTGATGCGCACCTACAAGGACGGCACAGGCAAAGGCAAATATGGCCGTTGGCTGGCCGAAATTTACCGGGCCGAAGGGGATGCTGTCAGCATCAACCAAGAACTGGTGACAAACGGCTTGGCGGTCACGGCAAGCTACTGACCGGGCCGTCTGGCCCATAACCCGACACTGGCGAACGGCCCGTGTCATGCCCGGCAGATGCGTGCCGGGTTTTCTTTTGGCAAAGGAGAAAGCAATGAGCTTTGCAAGTTTCCACCACGGCACGCGACTGGCGGAATCCAATGAAACCCCTGTTCTGGTGCAGGTGGCCCAAACCGCCGTTGTTGGCCTGCTGGGCACCGCGCCCGATGCGGACGCGGCCAAGTTTCCGCTGAACACCCCGGTGCTGCTGAAGGGCACGCCCACGGATGCGGCGGGCCTTGGCGACACCGGCACCCTGAAGGATGCGGTGGATGACGTGTTTGACCAGATCGGCGCTTACACCATCGTCATCCGCGTCGAAGAAGGTGTGGATGCCGCTGCCACCATGTCCAATCTGGTGGGCGATGCCACGCAACTGACCGGCGTGCATGCGCTGAAGAAGGCCGAGGCGCAGCTGGGCATCAAGCCCCGCCTGATCGCCATTCCGGGCTTCACCAGCGGTGACGGTGTGACCGCGAACCCGGTGGTGGCCGAACTGGTCGGTGTGCTGGACCAGCTGAAGGCCGTGGCCTTTGTCGATGGTCCGGACACCACCGATGCGGATGCCATCGCCTATCGCAACCTGATCGGGTCGCAGCGTGTCTATGTCGTGGACCCCAAGGTGCTGGTCTGGGATACCGCCACCAGCGCCTATGTCGCCCGCCCGGCATCGGCCCGCTTCGCCGGTGTGCAGGCCCGCGTCGATACCAATCTGGGCTTCTGGCATTCGCTGTCGAACAAGGCCATCAACGGCATCGGCGGCGCGTCCCGCACCGTGACCTACGGGCTGCAGGCGAACTACCTGAACGAAAACCACGTAGGCACCATCATCAACATGGGGTCCGGGTTCATCACGTGGGGCAACCGCGCCGCGACCGAAGATGACCTGTGGGTGTTCCTGTCGGTGCGCCGGACGGCGGACTTCATCAATGAAGCCATCGAAAAGGCGTATCTGGAATTCGTGGACAAGCCGTTTTCGGCGGCGAACCTGAAGTTCATGCTGGAAAGCGGCAACGCTGCCATGCGGACCTTCAAGGCGTCCGGGGCCATTCTGGGCGGTCGCGTCTGGATTGACGAAACCCTGAACGAACCGACCGAAATGGCGGCGGGCAAGATCACGCTGTCCATGGAATTCGAACCGCCCGCGCCGATGGAAGACATCCGGTTCATCGCGCACCGCAACATCCAGTATTATCTGGAACTGACCAAGGAAGCGCTGAAGGCGGCGGCATAAGTCCGCCCGCCCCGGTGACCGAATAGCCCGAATGCACTGGCGGTGCATTCGGGCCGCAACATCGCGCTGACAAGGAGTAACAGCCATGAAATCCACCCCCGCTTACATCCTGCGGAACTGCGCCCTGTGGGCCAATGAAGACGTGAAGGTCGGTCAGTTTTCCGAAGTCACGATTTCAATGCCGAAGGAAAAGACCGAAAGTTTCCGCAACGGCGGCATGATCAAGGAACGCAAGGCCAGCATGGGCTATGAACATGATGACCTTGAATTCACGCTGACCGCCTTCGACCCGGCCACCCTGAAGCTGATGACCGGCAAGCCCGGCACCGAACATGCCTTCATGGTCACCGGTGCCCATGTCGATGAAGATGGCGTGACGCACAGTGCCGTCTATTACGTGCGCGGTCGCCTCGTCGCGGGCGATGCCGGGAACTGGAAGCCCGGCGACAAGGCTGAACTGAAGTGCACCGTGGTGCAGAACTATGCCAAGCTGGAAATCGACGGGTCCGAAATCTTCGAAATTGACGATTTCGACTTCTCGGTGGGCGGCGTCAGTCAGACCGGCGACATCCGCGCCGCGTTGCTGCTGTAAGGGGGCACCATGGAATATCCCATTGAAGTGAACCTTCAGCGCCCCGTCACCGTCGATGGCAAGACCATCGACAAGCTGGTGTTCGATGAACCTGACCTTGGCACCAGCATCGCGGTTGAAGAGGCGAAGTCGCCTGCAGAACAGACCGCCATTCTGCTGGCAGGCATGGCGGGCGTGGACCGTGCGGTGATGCTGAAGGTCAAGGAAAGCGACTTCCGCGAAATCGGCAAGCGCGTTCTGGAACCCTATCAGGCTCACGTGGCCGCGCAGCGTGGATCTGATGCGGGAAACGGGAAACCGGCAAAGTAGCGAAAGACCTGCGCTTTGCCGCGGGGTTCGTCGCGCGGGCGCTGGCGACCCCGCTTCCGCAGGTGTTGTCCATGAAGGTCAGTGAATTCCACATCTGGCAGGACACGGCCAGCGATGTGTGGGAAGCAACCCGGCTGAAGTTCGAATAGCGTCAGTCGTCGGACAGCGGGCGCTGGAAGGCGTTCAGCTGGTCGCTCTTCATCGGGCGGGTTGGTCCGCTCTGATGTGTCATGGCGCGATAGGTCACCACCAGCAGCGCTGCGAAGGCCAGTGCGCCCCAAAGCCCACCTGCAAGCATGCCCACAAGGATTGTCGCCGCTACGGCGGCGGCAATCATGAAGATGGCAAAGATCATCGCAAAGATTTCCATGGCCTAAATATAGGCATTTCCTCCTAAAATTGCAATGTGAGTGTGCGACCAATGGCGACCAAGCGCATCGAAACGCAGCTGACCATCAAGGCGGTGGACCAGTATTCCAGCATGCTGCGGAACATGCGGACGGTCACCGGGCGTTTCGCGGATGGTGTGCGCACCGAAATGAGCCGCCTCCAGGGTCTGCGCGGCCCGCTTCGGTTGATTGAGGATTTCCGCCGCCAGCAGCAGGTGGTCAGCCAATCCGGTGAAGCCTTGGAGCGTGCGCGGGAACGTGTTCGCCAGCTTCAGCACGCCATCACCACCACCCGCAATCCGACCGCGCAGATGCGCCGCGAATTCGAGCGGGCACGCGCAACCGCTGACCGGCTTGAACAGCAGCACCAGCAGAACCGCCGGGCGCTGTCCGGCCTGCAGGGGCAGCTGCGCCAAGCGGGCGTGAACACCGGCGACCTTGCCGGGGAACAGCGGCGGCTGGCCGGTGCGCTGGATGGCGCGACCACGGCCTTCGGTCGGCAGATGGAACGCATGCGCCGCCTTGAAACGATGCAGACCCGCATCGCGGAAGCGCGTGAACGCATGGATCGGTCGCTGGCCACGGCGGCGAACCTGTCGTTTGTCGGCAACGCCTCGATGATGACGGGTCGCCGCATCATGACGGCGCTGTCCGGCCCTGTTCAGCAAGCCATCGACTTCGAAAGCGCGATGTCCGATGTCCGCAAGGTGGTGGATTTCGACACGCCGGAATCCTTTGCGCAGATGTCCGATGACATTCTGGAACTGTCCACCCGCATTCCTATGGCGGCGGACGGTCTGGCGCAAATCGTGGCGGCTGGTGGGCAGTCGGGCATCGCCCGCGAAGAACTGACGCGCTTTGCTGAAATGGCAGCGAAGATCGGTGTGGCGTTCGATATTTCGGCGGACCTTGCGGGCACATCCATGGCCAGCATCAAGACCGCCATGGGGCTGACGCTGGACGAAACAGGCGCCCTGTTCGATGCGATGAACCATCTGTCGAACAATTCTGCTGCGCGTGCTGACCAAACGCTGGACTTTATGAACCGCGCGGGTGCATCCGGCGCGACGTTCGGCTTCAGCAACACTGAAACGCTTGCCATAGGCGCTGCAATGATCGCGGCAGGGGCTGGTGCGGATACCGCCGCCACGTCCTTCCGCAACATGGGGCGGGCGCTGACGCGCGGTGCGAGTGCGACCAAGCGTCAGTCTGAAGCGATGCAGACCCTTGGGCTAGATGCCGAACAGGTCGCCCGCGACATGCAACGCGATGCTGTCGGCACAACCGCTGATGTGCTTCAGCGCCTTCGCGAATTGCCGGAACATATGCAGGCATCGGTGATGTCTGACCTGTTTGGTGATGAAGCGCGTGAACTGACCAAGCTGATTAACAACGCGGAACTTCTGCCGCAGCTTCTGTCCATGGTCGCTGAAGAGCGCCAGTATTTGGGCAGCGCTGAAGCGGAATATGCAGCCCGCGCGGAAACCACCGCGAACAACCTTCAGCTGATGCGGAACCAGATGGCCCGCCTTGGCATCAGCATCGGGGAAGTGGTGCTTCCGCCGCTGAATGACCTTCTGGAAATGTCGCAGGGCGTCATCGACCGGATGGTGGCGTGGACCAAAGAACACCCGAAGCTGACCAAATGGCTGGTCATCGGCGCTGCGGCGGTCGGGGCAATGGCGATTGCTGGTGGTGCCCTTCTGACGGCAGCGGCGGGCCTGATCGGCACCATGGCGGTTCTGCGCTTCGGGCTGGTCGGTCTTGGTGCGCGTGCCATCTTCGCGGGTGGCGAAGTCGCATCCCTTGCGGCGGGCATCACTCGTGCGGGTCGCAGTGGTTCTGGGTTGGCGCGGATCGGCACTAGCCTTGCCGCCTTCACGGGCGGTCGCGCGGGCGCAATCCGGATGGTTGGGGGCGCGTTGCGTGGCATCGCTGGCGTTACCGGTCTGCGGATTGTTGCGACCGGGCTGACGGCCCTTGTCGGGGTTGTGGGAACTATCAGTGCCCCGGTGTGGGCTGCGATTGCGGCGGCGGTCGCGGCGGTCGGCGCGGCGTGGAAGTATTGGGATCGGATTTCTTCCATCGTCAGCGGCGTGGCGTCTGCGATTGGTGAGCGTCTGCAGCCAGTGCTGGAAGCCATCAAGCCGGTTCTGGAATTCCTGTCTCCGGTCATCGACGGGGTGAAGACCGCGTTTTCTGGCATCGGGAATGTCATTGGCGAAGTGGTTTCGGCCATTCGCGATTTCTTTTCCGGTGACCTGTTTTCGCGGGAAGTGCTGACCGATGAGGAAAAGGCCCGTCTGGAAACCAGTGCCGCAGAGATGACCGGCAAAATCATCGACGGCATCGCGTCGGGGATTTCGGGCATCTTCCAGCTTGGGCGTGACATCATCGTCAACCTTTGGGATGGCGCGATGGCAGAATTTGCCAGCTTCATCGAATGGGTGAAGTCGATTCCGTCGCTTATCGTTGATGCAATCGGTTCGATTGACCTTTCCAATATCATCGACTGGCCAGAGCCGCCGCGCTGGTGGACCTATCTCTTCGGTGAAGAGGAGGTGGCAGCACCGGTTCCGACCGTGATGGATGCGCCCGGCTTCGACCAGTTGCCAGCTGACCAGCGGGCTGCGGCGGAAACCGTGGTGTCGGTGACCCAATCCGGCCCGCTTCCGACCCCGGCACGCCTGCAGGAACTGCGCGATTATGCGGCCAGCCTGCGGGATGAAATCGCTGGCATTCAGGGTGAAATCGACAACCTTGGTCAAGGCCCGATGGCTGACACCATGGCGATGCCGTTGCGGCAGACCATGGACGCCCGCCGCCGGGAACTGCAGGAAGTCGAAGCGGAGCTGTCGAATGCCGAAGGGCGTGCGGGTGAATTGACCGCTGCGCTGCAGGTTCTGGACGGCACCGAAGCCGCCCCGGAAATCAGCACCGCGTCCATCGACCGGGCGAACGAAAGGGTGGCCCTTCTGCTGTCGCAGCTGCGGGCCGTGCCTTCGGCTGGAACGGGGGCCACGGCCATGCCGCGCCCCGCCGGTGCCCGTGCTGGTGGTGGACCTGTCCGGATGGGTCTGCCCTATCTGGTGAACGAAAACACCCCGCGTTCGGAGTGGTTCGTGCCAAGCCGGTCGGGTGGTGTTCTGAACGTGGGTCAGGCGCAGGCGGCTTTCCGGTCGCATCTGTCTGGCATTGCGCCGCGTCCAGTCGGTCGCAATCCCGAACTGGCGCGGCTGCATCGCGGGGCGCAGGGGCTTCGCGCTGCCAGCCTTGCGGTTCTGACCAGTTCGGCGCTTGCGGCCCCGGCTGCGGCGCAGCCTGCGCAGGCGGCAAAGCCCGGTTCGGGGGCGGTGACGGTGCAGATTGAAAACTTCACTGTGCATGTGCCGTCCGGTGTTTCTGATCCGGATGCGATTGCTGACCTTGTGTCTGACCGTATCGGGCAGCGTGTCGCGGCCACGATGTCGGCCAGCTTTTCCGACTAAGGGGGTGACATGGCTGGACCTGTGACCATGGCCTTGGGGCCATTCATGTTTCGCGCCCATGGCTTTGGCTACACCGGAGTCGGGCGCAAGCTGGACACCACGTGGGCTGAAATCGAAACTGCGGGGCGTTTGAACGCCCTGCAGTGGACCGGCCCGCGCACTGAAGTGGTGACCATCAATGGCGTGCTGTTCCCGCAGGAATTCGGCGGGGCTGGCACATTGGAGGGCGTGCGGCTGGCCGCGAAATCCGGGGTGCCGCTGATGCTGGTGTCCTTGGGTGGCAAGGTCTTTGGCAGTCACGCCATCCAGAAGGTCGATGAAGACCGCGCGTTCCATGACCGCTACGGCACGCCGGGCCGCAATGCCTTCACCATCGAAGTGAAGCGCATCGGGGCCGGGTTCAGCCTGCTGTCACTGCTGGGGATTTTCTGATGGCCAGTGTTTACGTGACCGCAGCCGGGGATGCGTTGGACCTGATTTGCCTGCGCGAATACGGGGCGCAGGCGGGTGCGGTCGAACGGGTACTCGAGGCGAACCCGCATATCAAAACCGTGGCCCACCGGTTGCCGGTGGGCACTGAAATCACCCTGCCCGACATGGTGGTGCAGGATAGGGCTGGTCAGCCATTGAGGTTGTGGGACTGATGACGCATCCGCGCATTCTGGTGACTGTCGATGGTGTGCCCGTGTCGGGTGCGTTCTTTGACCGGCTTGTCAGCCTGACCATCACCGACCGCGAAGGCATCCGGTCTGACACGCTGGATCTGGTTTTCAATGATGCGGCCCCGCACTTCCAGTCGCCCCGGCGTGGGGCGGTTGTAACCGTCACCATCCTGAATGGCATCAGCGGCGGGTTTGTCGGGGCCTACATCATCGACCGGGTGGAGTTTGCATGCCTGCCCTACACCATCACGGTCATGGGGCATTCGGCTGACCTGCGGTCGGAAATGAAAGCGAACAAGACCAAGCATTGGGACAATGCGTCGGTGAGGGGCATCGTGGAAGAAAAGGCTGGCGACTATGGCCTGCAATCCAAGATTTCCGATGCGGTTTCGGGTCACGTCTATGAATGGATCGGGCAGCAGGACGAATCCGACCTGAACTTTCTGGAACGTCTGGCGCAGCGCCACGGGGCACTGTTCACCATCAAGAACGGCACGCTTCTTTGGCTGGAACGCGGCACCGGAAAGACAGCGGACGGCACGGCCATTCCGCCATCGCTGGTGTCCGTGCCTTCCATCATCGAAGGGTCGTGCCGGGTGTCGGAAACCGATGTGGACCGGTTTGCGAAGGTCAAAGCCTATTGGCAGGACCGCAAGGGCGCGAAGCGGCAGGAGGTCGTGGTGGATGCCGACCCTGAAGCAAGCGGTGAACACGTCCTGCGCGACCCGTACAGTTCGAAGGAAGAGGCAACCGCTGCCGCCAAGGCCGCTGCCCGCGAAATGATGCGGGGCCTGATTGAAACCGGGTGTTCGATCGTCGGTCGCCCGGCGCTGATGGCGGGTCAGCCTGTTATCTATGCGGGGGTGCGCCCGCTGGTCGATGGCCGTGAATTCATCCTTGACCGGGTGACGCACACCTTCACGAAATCCGGCGGTCTGCGCACCGCCTTCACAGGCAAATTAAAGGCTGAATAACAGTCAAGGGGGCGGGCTTGTTGGGCAAAAGTCTTGAGTATTGGGCCGTGGTCATCGGCATGGTCTTCTATGTCATGAGCCGCGATGCCGAACGGGAACCGTTGGCGCGGCGGGCTGTGAAGACCGTGGCGTCCGCGTTCCTGTCCTATGGGCTGTCGCCCACACTGGCCCCACTTGCGCGTGGGTCTGAAGTTCTGGCGGCGCTGGCCATCATGGCCTTCGCCTTGGTTCTGCTGGACACCATCACCGCGCTGTTCGCGGATCGTGAATTCGTCAAGGACATGGTGCGGCGGCGGGTTGGCGGGGGGTCGAAGGATGATTAACACCCGTGCGGCCCTGCGCCAAAACCTTGCGATGATTGTGCTGCTGCTGGCGGTGACATTCATCAGCGGATTTTCCGCCGCATGGGATGCCCTGTCGGGCAAGCGGTGGTTTCGCGACATCACGATGCAGACCCCGTTCTATGCGGTGACCGCTGAAACCGAACCGGTCGATGGTGGGCTGGCTGTGCGCGGCACGATGGTCAAGCGTCGGTGCGAGTATCAGGGGCTTCGGGCTTATGTGGTCCGCGCCAGTGGTTTGCGCGTGCCTGTCGCGCTGGATGTTTCGCCAGAAACCGCCGTCTGGGGCGGCGGGTCACGGCCCCCGTCCGAAATTGCCGAAGTCTGGGGGCCGTGGGTCATTTCCGCGCCGCTCTATGGCCGCGCCGCCGGATGGGAAATCTTCGCTTTTCACCTGTGCCCTGACGGGCGGCTTCAGGTGAACCTGTTTGCGGCTGGCCCGTGGCTGCCCGCGAACTGACCTGACTTTCACAATCGAAGGAGGCGGCAATGGCTGCTGATGCTGTTCAGGCGTCCCTGAACGGGCGCTTCACCTATCGTGCGGACAAAGGCGAAAGCTGGCGCATCATGGGTGGCGATGGTCCTGTGTCCGGCGACTGCGAAGACTATTCGCTGACGCTGGTCTGGCTTTATGAAGGCCGGTCGATGTGGCGTTTCTGGTGGGCGCTGGTCACTTTCAAATACGTGCTTTGGCATTGCCTGTCGCCGGGTGGCGCGGGCCATGCCGTGGTCTGGTGTCGTGGGCGTGGCTGGACCGATAACATTCAGCGCCAGCTGGTGTCGCGCGGCGACCTGAAGGCCAAGGGCTATCGGTTGCGCTTTCCCTACCTGTTCCCGCTGGTCGCGCTGAAGTTCCTGCTGCGGCCATTGCTGCAGCGCATCTGACGCGCGGCCCTTCCTGAAAATCGAAACTGAAGCGAGGTGTGGCATGCAAGTGTCGGACATCCAGATGCTGCTGGCCGATGTCGGCTGGTACACGGGCGCAATCGACGGTGATGCCGGTCCTAAAACGTGGGCGGCGGTGTCGCGTGCGGAACAGCTGCAGGGCACAAATTACCGCGATGCGCCGTCGCGCTGGTCGAAGCGCCGCCGCCTGATTGGTGCCGGTCAGGCTGCGCTGACGGTTCTTGGCCATGAACCCGGCGTCATCGACGGCTATACCGGGCACAATACCGCCGAAGCCCTGACCGCGTGGCGCAGCGCCAAGGCGGGCGTGTCTGCTGCGGTGGACCGGTCGCCGGTCACCGGATCGCGCAGCCATCCGAAGCAAGACGCTTTCCCGCGCCAGCGCGACATGGCCGATTTCTATGGCGAAGCCGGTGGTGCGCAGTGCACGGCGGGCAAAGTGGACCTTGCCTATCCAATGGTCATCGCTTGGAACACGCGCCAGACCATCCAGCGGTTTTCCTGCCACGAAAAGCTGGCGCAGCCGCTGACCGACATCTTCCGCCATGCCCTGCAGCACTATGGTCAGGATGACATCGAGCGGCTGCAGCTGAACGTCTTCGGTGGATGCTTCAATTTCCGCAAGAAACGCGGCGGCAGCACGCTGTCCACCCACGCCTATGGCGCGGCGGTGGACCTGAATCCGGAACAGAACCAGCTTCGCTGGGGTGCCGACCGGGCACAGTTCGCCCGGCCGGAATATGAACCCTTCTGGAACATCGTGATGGCCCATGGCGGCACCCCTGCGGGCTACGCATGGGGCAAAGACTGGATGCACTTTCAATTCGCGAGGCTTTGACATGCTGAAGTTCTTCGGTCGGTTCATCATCGGCGGTCGGTCGGGCAAGCGGGAACAGGCGTGGGCCGTGTTCTTGCTGTGGTGCTTCGCCTTCGCATGGATGGCGGCAAAGGAAGCCTCTGGCGCGGCTGTGGATGGCACGCAATCCATCCTGTCGCTGGCTTTCCCCATGGTCATCGCAAACCTTGCGCTGGCCCACGGCATGGAATGGGTCAGCACCCAAACCGGATGGGGTGACGGGCAATGATGGCGGTGGTTCTGCGCTATGGCTGGCGGTTCCTGACCAGCCGCATCGGTCTGGCTGTCGTGGTCTGCGGCCTGCTGTGGGGCTGGCACGTCTTTGACAAGCGTCAGGCAGTCAGCGCGGCCCGCGAAGGGTTTGTGCGCGAATTCGAACTGACCGCCGTCCAGACCGAACTGGATGCGATGCGTCGCAGGATGGCTGCGGCGAATGAAGCGAACCAAGCCCTGCGGGAAAAGGTGCAGGCGGCTGAAGGTGAAGCCCTGCGCTTTGCCGCCGAATTGGAGGCATACGAACGTGACACCCAAGTCAATCCTGAAGGCGTTGTGGATTCCGGTCTTCTTGAGCGCCTGCGGGCAAACTGACATCGCCCGCATTCAGGCCGCTGGCGAGGCGGTCGGGGAAGCGCGTGCGGAACAGGTTCTGCCCGACCTGCCGGAAGACTGCCGCCGCCTGTCCTATAGCGGCGTGCGGGAAGGTGACAGGCTGGATGTGGCAGTGTTGAAGGCTGACGCGGCGCTGGCCCGTCAGAACGCCCGAACCACGCGCTGCGCTGACTGGTATGACCAGCTTCAGGCCGGTCTTCAGCAGGATGGACCGCAATGATTTCGCTGGCGTTCTATAAGGGGCTGGCGACCGACCCGTGGCATCGGGTGCAGGATGCGGGAATTCGCTTCGCAACCCGTGGCCGGTATAGCCATGTGGAATTCATCGCGGGCGCTGCTGACTTCGGCCAGCCTTTGGAATGCCTTTCTTCATCCGGTCGCGATGGCGGTGTGCGGTCGAAGGTGATGGTGTTGAAGCCTGCGCATTGGGATCTGGTCCAGCTGGCCATCGACGCTGATGGTCCGGCGGACTTCATCCGGTCACGCATCGGTGCCCGGTATGACTACACCGGCCTGCTGCTGTCGCATGTGCTGGCGTTCGGTCGCCATGATGAAGACCGGTGGTTCTGTTCGGAAATCATCGCTGCTGCGCTTGGCCTTCCGAACCCGCAGCGCCTGTCGCCGCAGCTGCTGTTCGATGTGGTCACATGGGGCCACCGCGAAGCCCTGAAGGGCCTCTAGGCATTCACGATACGTTCCGCGATATTTCCGGCTTGGTCTAATCGAAAAGCCGTGCGAAATCAGCGGCATTCCATCTCTTGCAAATCCGTGTACAGGAGTTCGATTCTCCTACTCGCCTCCACTTATTTTCAAAGCGTTAGTCGCTACCACTTAGTTCAGCTGACTAGGCTGCCACACGCTTTGCCGCACATTCCCGTTCTGTTTTTGTTTTGTCCAGCCCGCGGCACGACGTTCTTCAGCTTTCGCGAGCTAGGAAACTAGAACTAGACGTGTCTTATTCACTACCTGCGGTTTCGCTTTACTCGGCGATTCCCCAACCCTCAGCGCGGACTATCGATATTCGTACCGTCCCAGTCGCCGCGCGGTTTCTAACATATTACAAAGTTTAGCCGTCAGAAAGCTGGCTTATACAGTCGATACTTTTTGAACCATGGGGGTATTAACGATTATCGATTCATCTGCAGATGAGGTGGATCATCACGCTATCATCTACAACTAGCGGAATTAATTCGAAGCACTTCCAGTAGTAACTTCTATTGAAGGGCTTTTTTGGTTGATAACCGTGAAAATTAGTATCAGGCTATCGCAAAAGTTGAGTGCGCTATGGCCAAAATTACATATGAAGATAGGGCGCGTCTATTCGATCCCCTAGATAGGGATAGAGATTTGGATGAGAGGCAACTAAGGGTCATTCGGAGTGCTCGCCTCTCTGGTCTAAGGTTCAAGCGGCGAAATTCCCGCCAGATCAAAAACCTTCCCCCAAAAATCAAAAGAGCAATCGTTGGGCAAAACAGGGCTGCCATCTCTCGGCAAAGAGCAATTGTGCAAGCCGCACGACGGAAAGCTGTTGCCTCGAATAAAGGTTCCATCCAACACGAAAGTGTAGACGCCCAACTAATGATATCACGCTATCGGCGTTCAATTTTGCTCGACGGTTTAGTCCAGGGCAGGGATCAAAAATGGAAGGCGTTCAGTAAGAGGCTTCGTACCCGGAAATCTCAGCATATAGAAATCGAAAACTTTTCTTTTGTTGATGCCCCCAGGCGTACGATGGAAGCGCTGTCGCGAATAGCTCACGCCGAAACCGAGTGCCTACAAGTTTCCATGGATTTCTTGGAAGAGCGTTGTTTGGATGTGGGGCCGTGGTTGCTACTTGCAATCATGCGTAAAGATATGGCTCCGGTAATCGAAGGTGCCTTCATGCACCAAAGTTTGTCCAAGGTTATTTCAGAACTCAAGCTGGATCGCTCGATCGGAATCGTGTTGAATAAGACATGGCCTACGCCGACGCCGGATGTATGGGCATTTCCCGTAGAGGAGAGGCGAGCGTCTGGTTCTACTGATGATGCAACGCCCCATCTTCGCCCACAAACTATTGAGAAGGTCGGTACCAATATGGTAAAGGCCATCAATCATTGGCTAAAACAGTGCGTTGAAGATCAAAATTTGACCGTCCATGGTCAAAAACTCATTTTGAAAATTGTTGGCGAGACACTGGATAATGCTGAACGTCATAGTCGGCCTGATCTAGGCACTGCGGCTGATGGTGAATGGATGGTGTCTGGATTTATGGCTAGGCGCAACTCTGAGGCAGGAGATCAGTATCTAAGGTGCCATCTTGCATTCTTGAGTATCGGTACGTCGATTGCAGATAGTATTAAGGACTGCCCTCTCGAAATAGCCGAGAAGATGGGTGATTACGTCTCTTTGCACAGGTCTCATCTTGGGAGAATGAAGTATGCTGACGCTCATCTTAGAACAGTCTATGCACTACAAGATGGCGTAACCCGGGATGAGCGAGCATTCAGCGAGGATCGGAGTGGTTCGGGATTCGGTTCTATACTCGCATTTTTTAAAGATCTAGCTGGAGCCGACGGTGACAAATTGGACGCTACACTAAGTATTGTGTCTGGTAACACCTGTTTGCGCATTCCCTATGACCTCGCGCCAGAATTCCTAGGGGTGCATGGTGAAACACGTAACATATGGCTAAACGAGAGCAACGATGGTAAGATCCCGCCACATCACGATGCCGTAATAGAGCTTGAACGCCGGCTCAACGGTACTTTAATTACGATGGCGTTTAACTTAGACGCTGATTACTTGAAGAGAACAGCTGATGCACCTGATTGACCTCAAAAACCTAACGAACAACGAAGTTGTGATGCTTAGTGGGGAACCGCGAGGTGTTGCTGCACGCGAGAAGTTTTTGAAAGAGTGCTTGCCCCACGATGAGCATCTCAAGATTATCGCACCTGAAGATTTGATAACCATCACGCCGTCTTTTGTGCAGGGCTTCTTCTCAGCAAGAATGGACGCTGTAGGCATAGAAGCTTTTGAAGCACATTTGGATCTTAGCGGCCTGCCGGATCACCTTAAGGAAGATCTCAAGGATGGCCTAAATAAGCTGAAGTACAGGCGAAAGCAGGTGCGGGGCGAGGTCTGAAGGGTGCCTGGAGATCCGAGCGACAGCTCCATAGAAGTGTTGCAGTGGGCAGTGACTATTTTGACTGCCATAGGGCTTTATCTTCAGCATAACTGGTCCAAGCGCAGTCTCGTTACTCATAGGGAGCAAGACCAATACGATAAGCACATTGCAGATCCCTCTAGGTCGATAATTGAAAAAATTGATGCATTCGCTGCAGCTGTGCCGCACCTTAAAATTGGTGATGCCCCTAGCGAGACATTACTGATCTCGCACGCTATTATCGTCAAAAACATCAATTCTTTCGTGACAGATAGCGTGAATAGCCCAGTTGGCGGCGGAAACGATTGGTTTTGCATTTCAACAAAAGAGATTGAAAGCGGATTGCCTAACGACACTAGTGAGAAAATTACTGCTCTTCAATTGAGGTCGCTCATCGGCGGCCTGGAACGGCTAAAAGGTTTGGTTAAGCAGACCGTCAATTCTCATAGGCCCAATTAAAAAATATAATAACAGTGACTGGATTTGACGTGTTAAAATTCAGCAGAGCTTAATATATTTTGGGGAAACTCAGGAACTTGTAAATTCTATATCTTGGAGCCTTCAGTTGTATTGAGCTTCACTTTGGAGGGTAAGCCGCCACCTTGCATTCAAGCTTATAGCAGCATGTATGGAATCCCTGCTTATCCAGTTGTCCGCTGCGACACACGTTGTATCAAGATAGCAGGTTGCTGACTACGCATTTTCCAGGTGAATAACCATATCACATGCAGAAGCTGATTCTATATGCAGTCGGCTGTACCTCCCACTCGTGTCGGTCTAAGAAACCGGCAGGGTTACTAACCCACTGATAGCTGGGAGATGGTGACATACATTTGGCTATAAGGAACAACGAGTAGTGATTGCCATAACGTTTTGCTGCGGCCAATTCGTTTGCTGTAATTTCTATGTTTCGGAACGCCGCTGCTTGTGTTCCTTTTACCTCCACTCGCTGAAGTTGCCCATCGGCATCTAGATAGTCCAGATCCCATCCAGGCATCTCTCCAATAGCAGCGCGGTGAATGTGATTGGTTGAGCCTTCAATATTTTGTATAATATGAAGAGCGAGTTCTTCGGCCCAATCTCCTATAACTTTCGCATGACGTGAGTGGCGGGGTGACGAGTTTCCGCCGCCAGCATTGTCTTTAGACGGTACCAGCAAGTTGCCGGCAGGTTTGGCGAAAACATTTTCGGGCTGAGGGACGGCGTTTCCTGGTGCTGCATAACCCTGTGCTAAGCCGGACGCCTCTAAGATGCTCTCAAATGTTTCGTCGTCAACTACGCGAACGCCATCGCGGAATTGATTGCTCGGGCCCTGTTCCCTCAGTATTCCATCGACTTTGGCTGGAACGTCAGTTGGAAAACGCTCATAATTCTCGATCTGACAAAACCAGGCTTTCTTGACGCCCGTTTGTCTTTCTGGCTCGGGATCCTGTGTAATCGATCCTATCCGGCCGGTGCCGAAGTAGTGGGCATCGCCTCGCTTGCCGTTCAAGCGATTTACCCCGCGGTAGTAAACAAACCGCTCACCTTCCAAGACCTTGTTTCGGTATTTCGTGGGGTAGTGGTATTGTACACCTTCGTCGTCTTGCCAGTTGTGGGCGTCACTCACATTAACTTCATTTTGCGTCAATATTAGCGGCATAGTGCGTCTACCTTTAAGTTTCCTTTGGGCGCAGGCCAGGGACACTCCCTAACCACTTAAGCGAGCCATCTCGTCGCGCTCATTTACGTGCGTGTTCTTTTTGCCCAGCTCGACATTCCGATTTCTAAAGTTGCCAGCTCTCAGCCGTCACAGGCGCATCCGACGCCCTTGCGGCATGTGTAGGATCGACTGATGCAGCTGTCTCCGCAGGCTTTCCCTTTGCGACATACTTTGCAGCACGCTGCCGAATATACCACTGCACTGTCGCGAGCGTTCAGAATTTGGGACCAAAAGTCTACCGGCGCAGTGCTTTCCACGGTAGACTGAACGGGTGTCGTCTTGGCTAAATTTGTTTCCGCGATTGATGTGCTGCTTAGGCCTGCGAGCATC
>Ga0208018_100064_pt1 | contig 47546 bp, 55 predicted proteins | sample 31_taG_FD_184105 | JGI IMG/M metagenome (GOLD analysis project Ga0208018, IMG submission 184105) | Marine viral communities from the Gulf of Mexico - 31_GoM_OMZ_CsCl metaG (SPAdes) (version 2) | ecosystem: Environmental > Aquatic > Marine > Oceanic | place: Gulf of Mexico | collected 2015-07-12 | reverse complement strand
TGAAGTTTCTACATTAAACTTAGTTGCTAGTAATTTATATGAGTTAAATCAGAAAAAAATTAATCAGGATACTATTGATGATTATATCTATGAGCTTTTAGAAAAAGTAGTTAATAGTCCAGATTTGGCTCAACCTATTGAATCAGTAATCCTTACAGGAGAAACCGGTGTTGAAGAAGCTTTTGCTAAAGCTGCAAGTGAATTAGGTATACCTGTGCAAATTAACGCCTTGCAGTTTTATACACATGTAAGACCTAGAAAAACTGGTCAAGGTTACTACTATGTAAAAGGTAAGAAAAATTTTGCTAAAAGATTTGGTATAAAAGTTAAGGGTAAAAGTAAAACTAAAACTCGTAAAGCTAAGAAAGTAACTAAAGCAAAAGGTTCTACTAAAGCTAAAGCACTTCCTAAGATAATTGCTCCTGTACCTATCACTGATCTTATCAGTAGTAATCAAAGCAGTTTTCTTGATAGAAGTAAAACTATGTCATCATTTTTAGATAGAGTATTTACTACAAAAGCTGATAAGAGAAAAGCTGAGGAGTGGTGGGATAATACTTTTGGGAAAGTTTTAGGTAAAGAATACCTTACTAGAGTAACAGAAGTAGTTAACTCTGATGCCTTTGCAACTTTTGTTGAAAAAGGTGTAATACTTTATGAAGCTGATGGTGGTACAACAGTAGACTTATATCACGAAGCTTATCACGTATTTAGTCAGTTGTTCTTAACTAAAGAAGATAAAATAGATCTATACGATACAGTAGCAAAACTTGGTAAGTATCAGAACAGAACTTATGAATCTGTTATGGATTTATATAGAGATATAGAAGAAGATCTTGCAGAAGACTATAGGTCTTATATGAAATTTAAAAAGAAGTTTCCTGGTATAGTAGGTAGAATATTTGCTAAGATGGGAACTTTCTTAAGAAAAATGTTCTCTAAAGTAACAAGAAAAGATTTTACTAGACCAAGAGATATCCCTAGAGTTAAAGAACTTTATTATCAACTTTATAGAGCTGATAAAAATCCTGAGATTCTACAAAATTTAAAACCTTCTACAAAAAATGTAATCTTTGGTAAATTAAATAGGTCAAAAGATACTATTGGGTTGACAAAAGAAAACGTTGATAAGTCTCCGGAATTTTCTATTGAAGAAAGTCAGAAAGCTAAAGACTTATTAGATTCTGCTTTAGTTGCTCAAATACAAACAGCCAATTTAGGTAAAAAGTTTGCTAGTGTAAATTCTATACTTACTAATCCTGCTAATAGAAAAATATTCTATACTCAAATAGCAGAAGGGATCAAAAAGCAGATCACAGAGGTTGCGGCTGCTTTGCAAGATCTATCTCCTAGATTAATTGAAGAAGAAACTCCTTCTATTGAAGATATTCAGTTAGAAAAAGAATTAACAGAAAGATTAAATCTTTTAATTAAAATTCAAGATAATTACGGGGACATAGGTCTTTCTTTATCAGGTAAACAAAAAAGTGGAGTTGTTGCTTATCATTTGGATAACTCTGCATTTAAACTTCTACAAGAATCATTTGAAGAAGATGAGGATGATGATCCAACAAATATTCAAGAGTCTAGAATATTTAAAGATTCTGGAGGTAATCTTGTTTCTTCTAAAAAAGTAGCTTCTTTAGATACTTTATCATTGCTAACTGCAGTATTTAAAGTAAAAGAAGTTGTAGACGGGAAGCCTGTTTATGATGTAGACCCTTATGGATATAAAAAGCTTCAGCCACTTGATATAACATGGAAAAGGTTAGCTAAAATTTTAGAAGGATCTTTTGATTATACTGAAATGTACGGCAGACTCTTGGAGCAAGCAGAGAATTATCCAGAGTTTTATCAACTTTTACAATTGTTACCTAATCCTGCAAATGGAATTAACTCGCAAGGTGAATTTAAAACAGAAACTTCTTTTTGGCAAGATCTTAAAAAGCCTAGACTAAAATATATTCAGTTAAGAATTGATAAAGAATATGAAAACAAAAAGGCTGTATATAAGTCAACACTTGCAAGAACAGAATATGATGTTTTCCGTGTGATATCTGACTGGTCAGCAAATACAACTTTAGCTGATGCTGAGTCTAATAAATATATTACTACTGATGAATATGGTAGAAATATGTTAGATACCGCTAAGATAATAAAAGACTTCTCTGTAAAAGGTAAGTTTAATAAAAAGAAATCTTTAGAGTTTTTAGCAGCATTAGGTATTGAGCTAGATACTACAAGTCATACAATTAAACTTATTGCTACGGATCCTGCTTATAACTTCTCAAAGATATTTAAAGTAGAGAGAATCTTTGAGATGGTCAAGAGAGTAAATGCAGTTCCTGAAAATGCTTCTGACCAAATGCTTGCGGATGCAACTAACTTTAAAGTAAATCCTATAGAGTATTTAAGAAAAGGACTGCCTTCTTCTCTTAAGGTTAAAGATGAAAAACAAACTGATGTAGACTCTGCTGTAAGAAAACTAGCACGTTTACAAATGCTATACTCTGACAGCTATTCAAACTTTAGTGTTACAAATCCTGAAGGAAGTAGAGTTTGGGAACACTTCTTAGATAGTACAATTACACGTATAGTAACTTCTATTAATAAAGCTAAAAGTTGGCAAGAGCTAACTGGTATGGAGAATGCGGATCCTAACAAGAGATTCCAGCATATGTACTGGTTATCAGAAGCAAACAACACTATGTCTACGTTTAGTAAATTACTAAATAGTATTTTCTATTTAAATGTACCAATGACAGATACCAGATATGGTAATAAAAAGAAAAATGCAAAGCTTTTACTTCAAAATGTAGCAGGTACTCAATTAGTTACTAAAAATTCTTCTCAAAGTAATATAGGATCATTAACTGCTTCAACGGATGTAACAAGTAAATTCTTACAAGAGTTAAATACTATGCTGCTTAATGGTGTTGAAGAATTTATGAGACACGCCTCTAAGAATACAGCAATGGGTATTACTACTGCAACAACACCTATTGAAACTTATGACGGTAAAGTTAAAGATAAGCTCTACATTGATATAGAAGCATTTAGACCAACAAGTAATAACTATGGTGAGCAAAGAGGTGTAGAAATAGTAAAAGATTATTTAGCTGGGGAAGCTAACAGAATATTCAGATTCTTAAAAAATGAGAAGCAGTTTGCTAACTATGCTGCTTACAATAAAGAGGTTGTCAGAAAAGATGGTAAAACTACTAAAGCTGGTGCAGCATTTACCATATTTGATGACATGCTGACCAAAGAAGTGCAAGAAGAGCTATATGATCTTATAGAAGATAGTGTAGAAAACAATAGAGATTTTAATCTTGCTGACATCTTTAAGGATAATTTAGACCTAAGCATTAAAGTAGAAAATGATTTAATAGAATATTTTAATCTAGATACTCAAGATAACTTAGATAGATTATTAAAGAATCCATATGTTAATGAAGGTATCTTACAAAATATAGATAATGGTAGTTTAAGTGATGCTCAGATCTATGAGACTGTAGCAAAAGCTTATACTTATAATACTTTCATACATAAGTTTGAAACTATCATATTGGCTTACGGAGATGCTGTTCAGTATAATCATGTAAAAGAAGAATTCCATAAAAGAAATGCTGGTCTTGCTGCGGGTGGTAGATCATTCAGAGCTGATTTAAGAGCTCAAGCATTTATTAACTCTGTAAACTTTGGAGCTGCTTATACAGTTAGTGAAGGTTATAAGAGAAGAGCTTATGACGGAACTCTACATACAGGTATTATAAAAGAAGATGAAATTGAGTCTATTTACTATGATGAATATTTCAAAATACTAGAAAAAGATATTTATGATAGGATAAAGGATAAAAAGAAAGCTAAAGAATTAGCTACAAAAGCCATGGAAGAATATAAAAAGATGGCTGTTGGTGATGGACAAGGTTATATAAATTTAGATTCATATAGAATGTTAAAGAATTTAGAGGATAACTGGTCTAAAGAACAAGAAAGACTTTATCAAAAAATTGTAAATAAAGAGCAAGTATCAGCAGAGGATATTATTGAATACTTTCCACCATATAAAGTTCAGTATTTTGGTAATATAAAAGCAGAGGGTCTTCCTGTGAATTCATTCCATAAGTTTTCATTAATGCCTCTTATTCCAGGGTTTGTTATGGAAAACACAGCTTTAGAGCAGCTGAATAAAGACATGATGGATCAACAATTAGATTATGTTTTATTTGAATCAGGATCTAAAGTAAACCAATTAGGTAATGGTGAAGCAGTCCTTGATAAGGATGGTAATTACACAACTAAGACTTTTACAAAAAATATAATTTTTGCAGAATATTTAAAAAATCAAACTGAAGTAAACAAGCAATACAAAGGAGTATCAATCTTTTCAACACAGATGCGTAAGCTTGTTTTAGAAGGTCTTTTTGAAAAAGGTGTAATTGCTACTAAAGACGAATCAAAAGTAGTTAATAATCTAGTTAAAAAGTATTTAGATGATGTATCAGAATATACTGAACTTGTTAAACTAGAACTACTTACAGAAATAGGATTTAAAGAAGTTAAAGGATCTTACGAACCAATTAATAAAGAAAGTACTACTAAGTTAGTAGAGTTAGTAAGAAATAATTTAAAAAGAGAAGATATCTTAGGTGATGATCTTTTACAAATAATAGATACAGATGAAAGTGGTAATGTTCTTTATGACTTATCATTACATCCTGAAGCAGAAAAGATAGAAAAGCTTTTGCTTTCTTTAATTAACAAAAGAGTAATTAAACAAAAAGTAAAAGGAGAACCTCTTGTTCAAGTTGCTTCTTCTATGCTCGCTGGTGGTTTTACAACACCTCTACAAAAACTTAAGAAAGCCACAAACAAAGAAATTAGAAAGTATGCTGGGTCAAACTTTTTACCAAATTATCAAAAGAATGCTGATGGTACTACAGCTGCAGCTAAAGTAATGATAGCACTTCAAGGAGATTATGAGAATCTTTTAAACTTAATGTATGATGAAAATTCAACAATAGGTGTATATGATGAAGAAGGTAACATCTTAATGAATGAATCATTAGAAAGACTAAATGAAAAGATTAAAGATGATGCTTGGCTAGATGCTAATGATCAAAATGCTAGAAAAGCAATAACACTGGTAGGTGCTCGTATTCCAGTTCAGGGTCTTAACTCAATGGAATTCTTTGAAGTATACCACTTCTTACCGCCACAAGCAGGAAATATTATTGTTCCTCCGGCTGAAATTGTTGCCAAATCAGGAGCTGACTTTGATATTGATAAGCTTACTATGTTTATGACTAACATAGACTCAGATGGTAAAACATCTAAGAAATTTTCTGCAAGCATGGAAGAGTTTGAAGAAGAGTTAAATACCTTACTAGAGCTTGAAGAGAATACTGATTTCTTATTTGAGATGCAAAAGGCAGGTTTGGAAAATGAGCTAATAGATGACATGAGAAATATATTAGCATTACCTCAAAACTTTGTATCTCTGATAAAACCTAACGGTATTTATCTGTTAAAAGATATAGCAGATGATCTAGCTCAGTATGTAATGGATTACAATCCATTGAAAAATAAAATGACTCAAGAAAATGTTACACCTCTTGATGAAGACGGTAAACAAAAAAGAATCATTAGTCCTACAAGAATTATAGAGGCTGGGTATAACTTATATAAACATGAGTCAAATGTAGTAGGTAAAAAGACTTTAGGTTTAGGAGCTATTGAAAACACATTCCATTCTTTGATTAACTCTTTAAATATTCCTGGTGGTGCAACAATGCCTAACTCATATTTCCATGTATCAGGAGTCAAAAAGCAACTAAGAATGAGCAGACTATTCTTAAAACACAATTCTGTAGTTAAGAATGGTAAAGAAGTTATTTCAATTGCTAGTAGATATGATGCTAATAATGAAAATAAAATAGCAGATATCATTTCTCAAATGATGAATGGTTGGGTGGACGTAGAAAAAGACGCTTGGATATTCTTCATTCAGGGTAACTATGAGGTAGCCCCAGTATTATTATATCTTATTAAAACAGGAGTTCCTGTAAAGGATGCTATATACTTTGTATCACAACCTCTTGTAAGAAAATATGTAGAAGAACAAAGACTTGCTAAATCAACTTTTGCAGATGTCTTAGGTAAAAAGCCTTCTAGTTTAGGTTTAGTAAGGCATGTATCTGCTAATAATGTTTTAGCTAAGTACATTGATCCTAAATTACAAAAACTTAAAACTTTTGCTAGATATGATCTATTTGAAAGTTCACAAACTGAATTTTTTGAAGATAGAGAAAAGTCTGAGTTTACTACAGATGAAATGTATCAGCTAATAAAAGATTTTAAAACAGATGAAGAAGTTGCAGGATCTGACTTGTCTAAAACAATGTTCTTGCATTACCTTACTATAGAGCAGCAAATCTCAGGATTAACTAAGTTAAAAATGAATACTAATCCTGATACTAGTACCAAGTCTAATATATATGCTGTTGAAGAAACTGAAGCTAACTTAGATGAATTATTGTATGAATCTAAGATTGATCAAGACTTATTAAAAGCATTAGAGACTGATTCAGTAATTAGTTCATTCTTTAATGGAAAACTTGCTTTGGATTTGAGTAAAACACTTTTCCAATTAAGATTCCATCCGGAAATAACATCTTTCTTAATCCAAAATAAAAATCAACTTTATGATTTAGCTAAAGAAACTTTTGGAGAAAGTCAAAAAGAGCTTTTTGTTAAAACCTTTAGAAACGATTTAGTATCTTATATTTTCCAAAATGCTGTACGTAAGTATAAAATGGGAGAGTCTTATAAGTCTTATACTTTAAAAGAGACTGTTCCTGTAAAATTAGCTAAAGAGTTAAAGAAGACTGGAGCTTTTGCAGTTAAAGATGCAAGTGGAAACGTAGTAATGTATGTTGACAGAAAGCAAATAAAGAAAGATTATGATAAAAAGCTTTGGGCTAAAGATACTGATGAACCAAACTCTTATCTAAATAGAGGTTTGTATGCCGTAGACTATGGTGTATTTTTGAAAGATAAGAATGAGGGTAGAGCAGAGTTCTTAAATTTTGTCATAGAAAGAGAATTGCTCAGAAGTATTTATTCTTTTGAGGAAGTTCTTCAGAGACCGTCAGTTAAAGCAGATTTACTTTTAGATGAGATAAAAGATCTATCTAAAGAAAAGAAAGCTAGATATGTATATGAGAAGTTTATTGCTGAAAGAGCGCTAGAAAACTTACTTAATCCGCATCAGTTATTTGAAAATAAAGAAAGTGCTTATGCAGTTAAGCTTAACAATATACTTTTAAAGAATAAAAATCTAAAATCAGAATATGAAGTTCTAAACTGGTTAACTTTAGATTCTAATTCTAAGAACACAGTATTTAATATATTCTTTGGAGACAAAGATTTAACAAGTACTACATCAAATCTTTATAGAAAAAATCTTAAAGATTTAGCTGATGTTACTGTAATCAAATCTTCAGATCCTCAAGAGAATCTAGAGATATCAGAGTTCTTTAGACTACTTCCTTTAGTAGGGTTTATGCAGACAGGTTTTAATAACACTAAGTATAACTTAATGAAAGTGTTAGATATGTCAGACTTTTTGAGCATAATGACTCAAGAGTCTAAAAAGTTTATCAAAGCCTTAGAAAGTAATCCTGAAAATGTAATGGAGGAGTATATGACTAGTTTTATGACAGTTAACAGTTCTTATAACTACACTAAAAATAATTTTAAAGATTACTTATCAAAGCTAAAACTTGAAGTGGTTGATGAAGAAACTAAAAGAGTTGGTGTTAATACAACTTCAAGAGAAAACATTTATGAGTTTAATGATTCTGAATGGAATAATGATAAATACAAAACAGTATCAAAAGATAACTCTGATGTAGCTATGGTATATTCAATACCTATTCTTGGTCTTAAAGAAGATACTTTAAAAGTATTTGGTGGTCAGTCAGCATTACATTATGCAGATTCTGCCGGAAACATATCTCTTCCTACAGACATGTTGAAGAAGAATGATAACATGCAAGACTTAAGTCCTGATAAATTTAATTCAATAAAAGGTTTGTGGGAGAGAAGAATTGATGAAATGAATGCTAGATTAGAACAAAACTTGCCTATAGCATTTTCAACAGTAGGGTATGGTGATCCTAAACTTATGCCTGAAGAATTATTTGTATATTTATCTAAGAGGCTTTATGAAGAATTTGGATATCTGAATCCTGGATCTTTAGAGTTTGATAGTTTTAATGAATTAGTAAAATCTGTAGAACCAATTACAGATGAGGAAATAGAAATAATGATGGAGCTGGAAGAAGATCCATTTAAATGTAAATAGTATGTCAGCTTGTGATACTCAGCAAAATGCTTTAGATAACCTAAAAAAGTTAGGTATTATTGATGAAGTTAGAATTATCAGTAACAGAGATAGATTTGATCAGTTTAATAAAGCATACACTAAATATGCTCAAAGCGTATATAATTTAGATACTGAAGGAGAACTGTTGTTTGATACAAATTTAGTAGAAAAAGAATATGCTAAAACTTCTTATAGAAGAACTGATAAGAAGAAAATATATTTTGCTGAACCAAAAACTTATCTATTTGAAAAGCTAAATGAGTTATTAACTCAAAAAGAGCTTTTGGAAAATACTAACAACATTAATACACCAGTTAGTTTTGAGACAGAAACTGCTGTGGCAGAAATGCTTGACTCAGATATGAACTTTGCATCACAGGTTTATTCTGTATTAGGCTTTATGGATGATACTCAAAGGTATAAATATCAAGTTGTTGATCTTATGAATATGGCTCAAGAGCAAAGAGTCACAGCCATAAAGGTTTACGCTAAATATTTAGAAGAAGGAGGTAAAACACCTGAAAAATCTTCAACTAATATTGCTTCTACAATTTACGAGTTAATTCCCAATATAACAGATGAGCAAATTGATCAGATATATAATAACTATGTTGCTTTAATGGGAAGAGCTAGAAAGGGTAAAGAAATATCTAAAGATGTATTTAAAAATTTATTAAGTTCCTATCAAGTTTTTAATTATAAAGATACCTATATATTTGGACAATATGATGCTGATAACGCGGTATTTATTACAAGATTAAATTCTTCTCCTTCATCTAAAGAATTATTAGCAGAAGCTTTACCAACATTAGTAAAGCAAGGTATAGATTTCGCTTCTTTTGTACCTATAGATGTTGCAAATAAATACAAAAGAAGTGGTTATAGTTTAAGCACTCAAAGTTTTGATTATAATTTTAAAGGAGAAGATATGCTTAAATATCTGGCCGTATCCAATCCTAATGTATCTATAAAAGTTTTTGGTAAGGCGTTAAAAGATCTTTCAGCTAAAGATATAAATGAGTATAATAATTCACAAAAACTGCGTTATACACCTGTTGAAATAAAAGGAGAATTAATAGAAAAAGCTGGTAAAGATGCATCAGCAGTTTTACAAACATATTTATCTGGATTTGGAATTACTGTAAAAGATATCAATGAAATGAAATCTAGAATTGGTATTGATGAATTTGGGTTTGCTGATATGCTATCTAAAATTATTTATACCAAAGATAAAGAAAGCATTGCTCCATTAGCAGGAGAATTCATTGCTTACATGATGCAACATAATAATCTTATAAAAGATATTATAGTTGAATTATCTAAAACAAATGATTATAAAGGTTTAAGTAAGAGTAAATACTTTAAACTTATTGGAGAACTAATTACTCAAGACCTACAAAATAAAATTGATAAAAAGAATTCTGCTTCATTATTAGATCTAATTAAGCAGTTAATTAAAAAGTTTTTCAATATTGTTTCAAAAGTAAATGTAGAGCTGATTAATACTAATATTGGTATCATTACCAATAATATTTTACAACAAAATAAAAAATTAGTAACTGCATCATTATATAAACCAGGAGCTATAGGTAAACCAGTATCACAAGTATCTCTAGAAGAAGCTTTAAGTAAAGATAAATTTGGAGCTTCAATAGTAAGACGGTTAGCTAAATTAGGTTTTATTCTTACAGGTAGTACTTCATTAGCTGAACAAGGAACAATTTATAGACCTGATGAAAATCCGTTACATGATATAGATTGGGTTAGTCCTTTTACATTAGAAGAAACTATATCTAAATTTCTAAAAGTTTATCCAGATGCTATATTTGTAAGAACAATTTCTGAAAATGATAACTATAGAACAGATTCATACATAATTGCTCCTGAAGGTCATAGTATTGAGGACTATAAAGTAAATAAATACATTGATGATAAAGGTGTTGCAAAGACTATTATTGATTCTTATAATGTTGTAGATAAAAATGGTAAGATTGTAGGAACTTATAGAAACGTTGAAGGTCAAGAGATAGTTGAAGGTGTAGAAGCAAAAGTAATTGACTTTTTCATTTATGATAACTACAAAAAAATGAATAGAAACGATCCTTTTAGTTATACTACAAAGGAAGGTTACACAATCTTATTAGCTAATTGGAAAGATACATTTAATGCAAAGTTAAATTGGGCTAGATATAAAGATATATGGGATTATAATAGATTTGTTCCTAACGTTAATATCAAAAAAGATGACTCAAACATGATGCAGTTTGGTGTTCCTTTGGTAGATATAAACATTGAAACGTTAAATAATGCTAGATCACAACAATTAGCCGAAGTCATTGCTCAAAAATTATCACTAGGTCTAGATGTACAATATCAAAACGTTACTCAAGAAGAAGCCGCAAATATATTAAAAAACAGAGGAGTTAAATATAACGGTGAACCTGGATTCTATTATGCCGGTACTGTATATCTTGTAGGAGAAAACATAAATCCTAGAACAGTAGTACACGAGTTCGCACACCCTTTACTACAAGCACTAAGAATTAAGAACAAGATACTATTTGATAATCTATACGAACAAGCAATTGCTACAGAAGAAGGTCAAGGTATTAAATATTATGTAGCAACTAATTACCCTGAACTAGATCAAAATTCTAGTTTATTTAAAGAAGAAGTATTAGCATACGCACTCCAGTTAAAGGCTATCAATAAGATAAACGATCAGGTTGAAACTGAAGGGTTTGAAGGATTTATAAATAAACTTCTCGCTGCCATTAAGAAAATACTCCGTGGTATTTTTGGAAGTAAAGTGGATGTGTCTAAGTTAGATGTGGATACTTCTATAGAGGAATTAGCAGACATGCTTTTAGATAAAGAGTTTGAGTTAGACGTCCCTAACAATTTAAGTGAGGAAGACCTTGTAATGTTTGCTAAAGATACTTTAGATCGAGCAAAGGAGTTAGAAAAAATTTCCAATAAAGAGTCTCTTCAAAAGATTGTTGAGCAAATATATGAGCCCACCAAAAGAATCTTAATTGAGGCGGAAAACTTTAAAGGAGATAAAGTATCTAAAAAGTTTTTAAAAGAAACACTCTTCCAAAAAGGTACTACTAGATATTTAAGATCTGTAGTAAGTAACTTAAAGGATCATCTCAATACTGAAATTGAAGAGATGAGTGAGGATGAAAAAATTCAAAATGCATTAGACGCTGCAAAAGAATCTTTAGATGCCGATCTTCAAAAAGCAATAGCACTAGTAAATAACCTGGATACTATTAACAGCATGATTAAAAACATGCTATCTGATATATCTAAGATTAATAAGACTAATATAAATAGTAGAAGTACTGTAGCATTATTAATGCTTTATCAACAAAACTCCAAAGCATGGTTAAAGATGGTGCAGGAAATAGATGAAGCATTATTTTTAAATGGGGATGTTGTAGATTCAAGTAATCCTTTCTATTCTACACTTAACGAGATCGTACAGAATATTACCAGAGTAAATACTAACATTGCAAATTTACTTAAGAATAATAATGTACAGTTCTATGTAGAGATTACAAGTTATATGTCTAAGTATATTCAGGATAGACTTAGAGAAAACTTAGGGATTGCTTTAAAGAAAACTTTTAGCCCGGCAGAATTAGAAAAAGCCGTGGATGATCTATATTATAAAGTAACTACCCAAAAGTTAAAAGAAGAAGATGTTGAGGCTCTTATTAAAAGAGGGGTTCCGGCCACTATACTACGCGGATTTTTAAAGCAGTATGAAGATCTTGTAATAAATGAAGATAAAATTAAAGAAGCTCTGACTGGAGGAGCTCATGATGTAACTTGGTTTAATAGATGGTTAGAGAGCTATAGTTCTTCTAATGATATTATAGTGGGTCCATTAGCCATGTTTATTCAGAATGAAAAAACCCAAGTGCAAAATTTAGTTTGGGATAAGTCGTTAAAGTTTAGAAAAAAATTAGAGACGTTATTACCTAAAGTAGGATTTAGTAAAATCAACTCTATTAAGATGAGAGAGTTGATGGGCTTTAAAGATAAAGTATTTTGGGTAGATAAAGAAACCGGAAAACCAATTGAAAGAGAAGTTTGGAGTTATCTCGGAGCATTTAAAGATTATAGATACCACTATGATCTATTAGAATGGAACTTAGAAGAAGCTAAAAAAAGTGAGGATAAAGCTAAGATGGCAGAAGCTCAGATGGAACTTGACACATTTAAACGTGATTACATGTGGCAAGATTTTGTCCCAGAGTTTTATGAGAAAGACGATATCTTTAAAAAGTCTGAGGTAGGTAAATTAGCATACTATATAAGAAAACAAAAACTAGATGCTTATAATAACCTTGTTAATTCTACAGAGAATGAACTTGAAAGATTTCAAGAGTATTCAACTATTCAGGCAGCATTTAGAGAGTTTCAACAATTATACTCTTTAAATTATGAAGACGGTACACCTAAAGTAGATGATGAAGCTAATGGTATTTACGATCTAAGTATTGCTAAAATACTTCAAGAACATAGAGAAGCTACAAAAGACTTTTATGAGTGGAGGCCAATTGAAGGTTTATTACAAGATGCTTATAACGAGTTTGTAGATTTACTTGCAACTAAACAGATTTTTCCAGGCTCTAAAGATTTTAAAAAAGAGATTGATAAGTGGCAACGTCAAAATATGAGAATGGAACTTGACCCGTCTTATTGGGAATCAAGAAATGCTTTGATAGAAGAGTTAAATGTTCTACAAGCAAAAATGAAAGAAGTTCAAAAAGAAGAGTTTGATGTTGCAGAAGCTTTTAAAACAATAAGCAATCTTATTTTTACTTATAGAGATTCATTAGGAGAGCCTGATAGTTCGGCTATGGGTGAAACTAGATTAGAAACAATTCGTGACTTAGAACAAAAAATAATAGATGTTCAATTTGCTTTTGATAACTCTACTGGATTAACCAGAACTCAAACTGAAGAGCTTAATGGTTTATCTAATAAAGCAAGAAACGGAACGTTAATAGCAGGATCTGAAGAGTCTAAAAGATATTTCTTTTTATTAGATCTACAAAAGGAAGCTGGTATTGATCCGGCTGATGCTGCAAGAATTAAAGAAATTTTTGCAGAACTTGGTGGAATGACAAGTAAGCTTGCAACAAATGTGTACATGGAAACTTTAAACTATAATCTATCTAAGCAGAATATAAAAGAAGTTTCTATGGAAGATGTAGATGATTTTATTAATACTGATGAGTTTCAAGATCTACTAGAAGCCGATAAAGAGTTTGAAAAATGGTTTATGTTAAACCACGTTGTTAGACAAACTTGGGATAAAGAAGAAAAAGCATATGTAGATAAGTATCAAAGAACCAGAGCTAACACTGTAGTAATTCCTAGAGATGAGAAATATATTAAGTTTACTGAAATAGTAAATCGTGAAGGTGAGACAGTAAGGCTAATGGGTGCTCCAGGAGCTAGGCATTCTAGACGTGAAGTAAAAGATGAATATAGAACTATACCATTTGGTGCTAAAAAATCTGATTATATAGGTGAGTATATTGATAACAAGAATCAATGGTTACCTAGAATGTTCCAGCCAGGTGAAAAATATAGTGCTAAAGATGGAAGATTTATGAATGATAGATACTTCCAATTAAAAGCATCTAATAATGCTGAGTTTAAGTTACTTGAAGCTATTACAGATTACCACCTATCTAATCAGGAAGGTATGAGTAATTACAGTAAGTTGTACTTAGACATGCCTAGATATGCTATAAGAAAAGGTGATATTTGGCAAGCAATTCAGAAAGGTACTTACGGATCAAGATTTTCTGAGCTTGGTAAGAATGTTAAAGAATGGTACCAACAAGCTCTAGGTAAATCTGTAATGGATGCTGAATTAGACTTCAATTATAATCCGGAGAATAACTTGGTTAATACTGATTTAGATGGTAATCAAATTACATATATACCTGTGTCTGGTATTTATAATGTAGAAATTGAAAATACAGATGCTGACATTTTCCAAGGTTTATTTAGATATGCGTTATCTATTCAGACTCAAGCTAAGTTATTAGAAAGTTTACCTCTTGTTAACTCTATCTTAGAGACATTAGAGAATCCTGATAATGCTCCGAAAGAGTTGGAGAAATTTGATAAAGGAGTTTTTAATTTAAAAAATGAATTAAGAAAAGTTGGTAAAAAAGGAGCCACTAACAATAGGCTTGGTCAAGTTAAATCTTTAATAGAAAGAGAATATTATGGGAAACTTGTGGAAGGTATTGAAGAAACTCACCCGGGATTTGGTAAGTGGATGCAAAGTTTACAAGGTTTATCTGCAATGGGTTCACTAGCATTAAACATACCTTCCGATCTTAAAAACAAATATGGAGCATACGTTCAACTTATTATTGAAGGTATGGGAGGTGAATTTATTACATTAAAAGATTTTGCATTAGCTAGACCATGGGCTGAAAAAGCAATGTTAGAATGGTCTACTAAAGGTATATATCAAACAGGACCAGGAGCAATATCAACTCAGCTTGTTCATATGTTTGATCCTACTTTTAAATTTACTGATAATTTTGGTAGAGAAGTAGAAAGATCATTAGTAAAAGATCTAGCTAACTTTGAGTGGATGTACATGCATAGAAAGTTTGGTGAGATGCAAGTTGCAATGTCTTTATTTGGATCTTTTATGTACGGTCAAAAAGTAGATCAGCTTTTAAGTGATGGTACTAAAAAGTCTATTAGATATATAGAAGCTTGGGAAAAAGATGAAGATGGTATTATTAGATTGAAGCCTGGTATTCACCCGGGGTGGAGTAACCTTCCCGTTTGGCATGACTATACTAAAGGTGAAACTTTAGAAGAGATTGCTAAAAAGTATTATATCCCAGTTGAAGAGCTCAAAGCAAAAAATAAAATTAAATCTGAAATTCAACTAGAAGACGGGCAAGAGCTTATTATTGCTAAGTCAGAATTATTTATGGGGTTGAAGAATAGAATTCAAGGGACATCTCGTAAATTATTTGGTGCTTATGATGATATGGGTCAATCTGAAGGAAATAAATTATTACTTTATAGATTGTTTTTCTTTATGAGAAAATGGTTTACTCCAATGTTTATGAACAGATTTGGTTTTGATTCTAAAACTCTTGAATGGACTCGTGGAGGAGAAAGATATGATTGGGCAACTGGATCATATGGTAAAGGTTTTTATATTACGTCTTTTCAAGTAATGTTAAAAGTACTTAAATCTAAGTTTAGAGATGCTAGTTACTTAGAGAAAGAAGAACAAGTTGCATTAAGAAAAATGGCAGGTGAAGGTTTATTTGTAATTGGGTTAAGCATGCTTGCATTAATGATATTTGGATTTGATCCTGATGACGATGAAAAGTGGAATAAACTTAAAGCTAAATCCGGAGCATTAAATCAAGATACTTTTAACACTTATGGTTTCTTATCTAATCATATGTTATTATTAATGCTTGGAGTGCAGGCTGAATCTTCTGCATTTGTTCCATTACCAGCTATAAAAGGTATTAACATGGGTGCGGATGATTATGCTAAGTTAATTACTCAAACTTCATCAGCATGGTATAATACAATTGTACTTTATATTGATATCATGGGTGATGTTTTAGATTTTGTTACTTTTTCAGAGATGGAGAGATATAAACGAGATGCTGGAACACAAGATTGGAAACAAAAAGGTGAATTAAAAATTTGGAATAAATTACGTAAAGTAGTTGGTCGTTCAGGAGGTACAGATGATCCAGAACAAGTGATTAAAAATATTCTTAAAGGACAAACTAAATTAGGAGGATAATGGCAACAACAGTAAAAACTTTAAAAAAGAATAAAATATCTCGTCCAGGGATACATTCTAAAACTAAAACATCTAATTCCAAGAAATCAAGGAATTATAAAAAAGCCTATAGAGGGCAAGGTAGATAATGTTTCATAGTGCATCTATATTTTTGAATTGGCCGCATGACCGGTTTCTTTTAGGTTGGGGGTATACAGCTCCTGATGAGCAAATAGAGTATCATACATTTGAACTCTTTCTAACAATAGTTAGTATTCAAGTTAATTGGACGTAAAGGAAAAAAAAAGGGGGAACCCGAAGGCTCCCCCTGATAACAAATTAACAAACTAAAAGAAATCAGGTACATTGTCCTGATCCTCATTAGTATCTTCACTGAAGTCTAGATCAAAATTATCTTCTTCTGCAAACTCATCCTCTACTGTTGTAGGAGTATTATCAGTTTCTGGTATTTCATCTACACCATCAATATGATCCTCATCTCCATATGGACCATTATCATGTGTTTTTGGATCACAAACTTCAGCAACAGCTGCTTCATCCTCAGCTATTCTTTCTTTAATTTGATCTTCATCATATACAGGAGATTCATCATCATCTTCTAAATCAAATACAACTTCTGGATTATTATCGACACCATATAGTTGATCAACTATTTCATCATCAGTAAGTCTTTCAGGTTCTGCTTCTGAAGATTCCAACTCTAATGTATTTAAGTCAGCTTCATTAGACTCTGTTTCAGCAATCTGATCTAAAATATTAGTCTGATTTGGGTCTACAAACTCTTCTATGTCTTCATTTGTATTATCTTCAACAACAGGGACCGTGGCCGCAGCAGCAGGAGCTGTGTTGGTTTGTTGGAAATTAGCTATTGTTGAAATAAAATAATGTAAGATTCTTTGGTCTTCCATCCAAGTTCTAGGATGTGACTTTTGAAGAGCTACTGTGACATAATTATAAAATGCCCAGAGACTATCAGAGCTAGCAAATACATGCAATGGTTTCTTAATCTGATCTCTAACTAAACTAGCTTGTTCAGTAGTTAAGATTTCATATTCTGCGAATAGAACTCCCAAAAGCTGAGATTGCTTTCTACGGTTTAGATCTATTTTTTCCATAGCTGCTTTATCAGATACAAGCTGGTTATAATACATATGTGCATTTGTAATATAATCATCTATAGTATCTTTTGTTTCTGTATCAGCCGTACCTGTATGCTTTCTAACCCAATTACCAATATCTCCGCAAATCATTACAGACCCTGTGTTTTTGATATAAGCACCAACTACACATTTAAATTTAACTTGCTTGTTATAACTATTAGTCCAAGCAAACATCATTGATAAATCCGGATCACTATTAAACTGCAATCTATAAATACCTTGAGCAATTTGCCCATCAGCTGTACATCTATATTCTTCATCTACAATATTGAACCCAGCATTTGCAAGTTGCTGAGTTGCATAATCCATTACAAACTGGTGACTAATAACAGTATAGCTAGCACCATGTTGTGGAAGTGGCACACTAATTAAGTGTGCTTTTGTCGTATTTGAAATTTTCTTTGGCATAATTAAAATAAACTTAATTGTTGAACATTTGGTTCTAGGGTTTCTATTTCTTTTTTTATATTCCCTAGGTAGTAATCATAATTGATGTTATAATCTTCAAATGGTTTTTCTATATAATTATTAAAAATAGTTTGTTCCCATCTTCCCGCTTCTACTTGTATTTCTCTTTTATCATGATTATGAATCTTAAGGATTTTACAACCTTTATTAGATATATAATACCTAAGAGTTTTTTGTAGAGGTTCGTATACATGTTTACCTGCTTCTATTGCTGATTTATAGAATGTCCATTCTCCTTTGATTTTAACACCAGCACAGAAATCATAAATATTCTTATGTTCTTTTAGATACTTTTCAGGATCTATACCATTTACAAAATAATTGTAAATAGTTTTTGCTATAATCAAATGACTTTTATTTTTATGTAGGTGGGTATATTTGTGGTTTTCTAAATCTTCCCACTCAAATCTACCTTTACATTTAGTAGCTCCATTAGTATAAACACTAATATAATTATTTACATCCCAGATATACATTGCAGAATAGTCTGCAAACTCTAGTACTAACTTAGTTTTCTCTTCCCAAGCTTTACATATTTGATTATAAATATCTATGTATTTTTTATCAAATTGCAAGGTTGCACCATCAGTATTAGTTTGTAATAACACTGACTCAGGGATATTAATAAGCAAGTCTTCTACAAGCATGCTTAACAGCAGCTGACCATTAATGGTAGTTTGCATTGTATATTGAGGATCATATAGCCAAGAGTATTCACTGTTACTATTACCATATGAAGCATTAGCTGCTTCTTTAAATCCTTCAATAATTGCCATATCTCTTTGATCTTTTGGTTTTTGTTTTTCTGCAAGTCTAACATCAACAATATCATGTTTATAAACTTGAAAAAATTCATTACCAAGATGAGCAGGAGACATGTTATTGACACATGCTATACTAGGATATAGAGATGCTACATCTAAGTCTTTAATAATCAGATTATCATCCGCATAGTATTTACCAGGTTTTATACACTGATGAATACCACCTGCACCATAATGAAAATCATAACCTTTGAACTTTAGATTAAACTTAAAGTCACTTTTAGTGTTATAGATTGTTTTATCTTTTAACTTTTCTAAGAAAGATTGAAACGGTGCGGTTTGAAATGATATATAATCAAACAAAATATCTTTTATATTTATACCTGATCTATATGTTCTTAATTCTTTTACTTCATTTTTGTTACGTTCAGTTGCTTGACAATATAGTCCTAGCAAAAGTTGTGACCCAAGTCTAGTATTAGAATAATTCATACAGTTAAGACCATACTTTTCTTTAATATTTCTTCTTACATTAACCAGAGGTTTTGACAAATGCAGAATCTTTTTAGTTGACTCTACATCATTTATACAATATTTGGTAATCATATCTATCTCTACTTCAGTAGTAACTTTAGTAGTATGATGAATTGGCATGTCTTGTAAGTTTGGCCAATCCATACTAAACTGAGCCCATTTAAGACTAGTTCTTTTAGCTCTGTTATCCCAGTGATTGATCTTAAATACATCAATTTGATCTATACTTAGTTTCCATTCTGGGTATTTAGAAAACTCACCACTATTACTCAGTTCTATTGTTTCTTGTGCAACTGCATAAATCTCAGCAACAATATCTTCCTGATCCATTTTAATAAGATTGTCAGATTCTTTCAGTATAAATTCAGTTATCTGAGAGTCAAATGACAAACCATTAAAAGATATATGTTTCTCTTTAAGACTTTTATTTCTTTTAAGAAACTTTATTAAAGGTTTGATATCATTATTTAGAGAAGAATGTATTTTAAAAACATGTGTTTCCTTAGAAACATAATCTTGAAACACGGCTACAAATAAGTTAACCATCGTCTCATAATCCATTACCCAATGTGTTCTCATAAGATTTTTTGTTCAGTTAAGCTGTTCCCCCGTTTTAAGTTAAAAAAAGAGGGCTACTAAATTTCACCCTCTTTTCTATGGAAAGGACTGCATATCGTATTACTTGTCCTTTTTCTTCATAAACTTTTTGTAATCAAATGTGTCAGAATTATTTCCAAATAATTCTACTAATTCGTGAATTGAATCTTCACTTTCAATATAAAATTCTTGAAATACTTCTAATTTATGTCTAGCTTGTTTTGCACCTTTTGCTGAAGTTATAGGTTGACCATAATCATCAAGTTGAGGTAGCATATGTAAGCTAACTTTTTTGATTTTTGATATAACTACAAATACATTTGTGCTAGGATCATAAATACATTCTACATAAGGACATGACTCCTCAATAGGAATCATTCTAAAGGTTTGATCTTCTTGCCAGGTTGTCTGGACAATTAACATAGATTTACTCATTGGTTTCAGATTTTGACAAATTTAATAAATTATCTTTTTCTATATTATTTAAATCAGCTGCTTCTAATATTAATGTCTCTTTGTCAATATCTGGTTTACTACATAATTCACCTACGGCAATTAGTAGATCTACTTCACACTTCAATAACTCAGCATAGTTGTCAAAATACTTTTCAGGTATCAAATAACTATGCATATAAGCATAGTTACCACTATACTTGTCAAAGAAGGCAAGTATCTTTTGCTTTAAATTCCTACTTAGTTGACTGTATTTCCCATCTAAAAAATAGAACCAGTCATCATTGAGATCTGAAAAATCAAATGTAAGAATAAGTTCAGACTTAACTTTTACGTAATCAAATAGTCTATTATGTTCTAGTAGAACATTTTTCTCAAATTTCTTATATTCTTCATCAGCTCTGCAATCATAAACACAAATCAACTTCATATCCTCAGAGTTGCAGTGTCCATCCCAAGCAACATAAGTTTCTTTAGGAACAACACTTACCCCTCTTTTTATTCCAAGAAGCGGATATAAAAACACCTTGGATTTTTGAAAGTACTTCTTATAAACAGAATTTAAAGCCATATTACTTTACAATTTAAAGTTACCCTTTGCTAAGTCATATGGTAGATCGTATCTTTTGTTACTGTAATGCCAATTGGCAATACTAATAATTTCTTGAAAATCTTCACCCCATATGCGCATAGTCTTGTCTGACACTTGAAACGGGTACACTAAGTTATATTTATCTATTACAATAAACGTAACTTTTATATCCCAAGTTTCCGCATCTGGTAAATCTTTTAAAAATTTATCCGCAGCTAATATAAAATAAATAGCTGCTTGTATCCAATATTTGTAATATTCAACACTATCAGGAAAATCTTGAATTGATTTACCACTAGTTTTTAAGTCATTAATAAATATTGTTTGGGAATCTTTATCAACTACTATGTTGTCCATTACACCGTGTAGACCAAATTTTAATTTTTCATGGTCCATTTTGTGATAGAACTCATTATAAACTTCTATATGAGTATCTTCATCTGTTTTGTCAAGTTGTAGTAATGCTCTAACATCACTATTTTGTTTCAGTATCTCTACTTGTACTTTGCAGCCATCCAAAGTAGGTTGATCTACTATTGTTTTATCTTGACTCTGTTTAAGGAATTCAAAGTATTCTTTGTTTTCTTCGGTAAGGATCTTATCTAATCTTTGCTGATCTGTTTTATAAGATTGATAAAGGTTAACAGTAAGTAATTCTGTGAGTATATCTTGTGAGTAGTCTTCCAAAGATAGTGAATCATTTTTAATATCCAAGTGTTTCTTAAAAATAGTATCAATAATCTTTCTTTGACTATCTGTAGGTATTTTTCCAGGCAATGATATAAAGTAATCATCATAATTATCAGGCTCAAACAACAGACAGTGCAGAACCCGCCCTCCTACAAGGTGCGGGTCTGTACTATCCTCTCTCTGGTTGAGCACATAATGATTATAAAACATTGCTGGAGAGTACAGTAGTTTATTTAAACCACTGTAACTAAAATAAAATTTCTTCTGATAAAATTTTTCCAATTCATCAGAACCAATCAAAGCCTTCTCCATTTTCATCTGTTTTAGTCTCTTCGGCCGAAGCTTCAGAGAGGTTGTTTTCTGTTATTTCTTCTGTCTCAGTTTCATTAGCATCTAAATCTCCCATTTCAACAAGACTATTATGACTTATTGTAAAATCCGGGTCAGGTTTTTCTACTAATTCTTCTTGTTTAACGTAATCATCAATTAACTTATAGTTATAAGGCATGTCTAACTCTTCCATTAATTCTGGTGATAAACAAATATCTTTTACTTTAAAACAAGCTGTATTACCACGAATCTTTATTTCTTCATGATAATTATCCATAAGAACATTTAAAGCTTCTACTGTTAATACATTGTTTTCTTTAAGCGATCTGACAATATCATCAAGTTCAGTATGCATAGAACTTCTACTTTTTCCTAAAAATGCAAGTAAACCTTTAAAGTTTACATGATTTTTAGTTCTACATTTTTCCATGTAATGATAATACTGTTTAAACAACATTTCTAGATACAGCAAACTATCTGTATAGTTACAATTGGCCATAATTTCCATAGCCAAAATTCTATTGTCATCATCAGAGCTCAGAAACATCTTGCTAATCTGATCAAAGACATCAGCATCTATTACAGTAGCATCATCTCCGTTAATATGAGCAAGTAATTCAGATTCATGTAAAATTTCAATATTCAGACTTTCTAGTTGAGAAATTAAATCATAGTTATCCTCATCTATTATTGAGTAGTATTTACTGTTACGCAATTTTGCTGTAAAGTCCTCATTTTTTCTTAATTCAGCAAAGCATTGAGACGGGTTATTTCTAAAATATCCTGCTACCTCATAATTAAAATAAAAATAATCATGTGTGTTTATGCTAATTGCTTCTTTTAATCTGTTTAAATAGTAATCATCACACTTACCTTCTGCTACAAGAAGATCGTAGAATTGCTGAACTAAATCACGATGTATACTATACATCCACACATTTTCTCTCATTTTATTTTCTGTACTATTTCCAATAAATGCGTGTGTAGCATTATCAAGACTACGGGTTACTTTAATATCAAAATTAGAGTTCAAATCTTTAAGTTTAACTCTTGGTATTGAAACACCTTTTAACAAGTACAGTTTGTCTCCTTTACTAGGAGTGTATGAATTAGAACTTTTATTAATTAAAGAGCCATTTTTACTCTCAACTATAAAACTTTCCAGTTCAATATCATCTACATATTTATTATCATAATCAGTAGTTATGTTTAATTTAAATGCACGTTCCATATTTTACTAATTAATAAAGGGGGAATTACTCCCCCTTTACATTTGTTTTTAATTAAAGTTTTGTTTCTTTAAAGTGGAAACCTTCTACGCTAGCTTTACTGTACAGCCATCTTCACCACCTTCTGATTCATCATCAATTTCTGGAATTTAACTTTATTTCCATTTACAATCTCTTTTATCATATAGTATTTAAGATCGTCAGTGAATGCTTCAGATTCAGTAGCAAGTTTACCTAATCTTTCTATGATAGGTTGGCCAATAGAACCATTTTCAGCTAACTTTAAAGAATAGTTAATCACACGAGTTGCAATCACACTAGAAATATCAGCTCTAAAATCATCATCTTTACCGACAGCATTAACTAATGTATTCATTACATATTGCTCATCCTTTTCTAGGATATCTTTAGGACTAATGATCTTATCTAATTTATTATTAATAAACATTGTAAACATAGAACTAAAATCCTCTCCTACAGAACCTTCACCAATCATTTGAATCAAAGGAAGCTCTTCATCAAACTTTTGAATAGAACTAATAGCATTAAAGAAAGTAGTGATAGATCTTGGATTTACTCTTTGAGTTACAAGTTCCGGATGCATCAACATAAAGTTAATACAACGACCATCAATATTTGCATTCTCTGCCCACTTAGCCCATACATCCGCATCATATTTAAGCTCTACTGAAATAAATCTAGTTTTCTGAGCAACATCAAGACTAGTAACATTATAATCACCATTATCTGGGTTAGTAGTTAAGATTACATGCCAGTTTTTTGGTAGAGCCCATGAAACATATTCTTGTCTATCAAGAATCTCCATAGTTGCTTGCATAAATCTAGCATCTGCACGAGTATAATCATCAAGGATTAAGAATCCACCTTCTCCTTTACCTTCAATCCACTCAGGTGCAGCATGTGACATTCTTTTAGATACAACTTTATATCCTTTTGCACTAGCTGCATTTATCTGAGATTCATTAATCCAAGTTGTTTTACCATCAGCATTTTGAATTTGAAATTCTTTAACTGGAAAACCAACAAGATCTCCTAATTCTTCAAGTTGAGATAAATTCAGCTTTACAACGTCCATTCCCAACTCTTTACCGAGTTGCATAATTGCAGAAGTTTTACCCAAACCAGCATCACCTTCTATATTAATCGCTACAGGTACTTTACCTTCTTTTTGAATATGCTGGTTATTATTAACCATGTGTTTAATAAAAGTTTTTAACTCTTCTACATTCAGTTGTGTTTGATTACTCATTTCCTTTTTCTTTTAGTTTTGTTCTTATTAAATTGTCTCTTGCCGGTAGTACTACATTAAAGTTACAAGCACTACAACATTTTCCTTCTTCTTTAACAGGAGAAGGGCTATGTCCACCTTTACTTTTAAATCTCATGTGTCCGATTTCAATTTCTTCAATCTCATCAAACTCTTTATCACAAATACAACAAATCATAATTCTAACTTAATTACTTTACCTGGTAAATCTTTATTCATATGTGACTGTTCAGATAACACCCATAATACATTACCACGAGGTTTTACACTCCAGCTACATTCACCATCAGTAAAATATACAAGACTTGTAAAATTCTTCAGATTAGCATTAAAATACTCTAAAACAGGATCGAAATAAGTACCACCACGACCCTTTACACTAAATTCTTCATATTTACCTTTATAAGGTTCAATAGAACGTATTTGAGTATCACATTGTACAATAGTAATATCTACACCGCATTTATAAATATGATGTATCTCATTCATAAACTCTTTAAGTTCACTATCACTTACAGATCCTGAAGTATCAATACCTAACAACATGTGTTGTCTCATTTTTACTTTAAGACCGGGATTATCAGAAAATCTTCTATTCTCTTTTCTTCTAATCTTTTTAGTAAAAACTTTTGTACTTACTCCTGTAAATCTTCTAATAAACCCTCTCCAATCAAATTTAGGTTTTACTATTTCTTTTATATGAATAACAGCATCAATTTCACCTGGCACAGTACCTCTTTTCTTAATAGTTTGTTCTTTAGCATCACTAAGAACTTTTTGTAATTGCTTTTCAATTAACTTTTTCTCAGCTTCAGGTAAATCTTCAAACTCCTCCCAAGTTCCGTGTTCGGGTAATTCAATCTCTTGATCTCCGTTCCCACTGCAAATAACAACTTGTTGAGTACCTTCGTTTAAAGCATCACAAACTTTATCAAAATTTGCATCATCGCAGGTTCCATTTTTATCATGATCTTCTTTAGCTTGTTTTAACATATCATAATAATATCTACAACCAGCTCTTTTATTAAGATTTAGATCCGGATAATCATTTATATTAATTCCACCTTCAGGTAACCAATTTTCATTAATATATTGATTGATTTCCATATCCATTGCAATATTTGCTAATTTCTTATCACTAAACATATTAAATGTCGTAAGATGTTGAAATGCAATATGCAATAGCTCGTGCTTTAATAAACCCATCTTGTGATCATCAGAAAGACTTTCCCAAAATTCTGGGTTAATTGCAAGTTGAAAATTTATATTATGTTTACTTACACCGGCAGTTGAAAGTTTATTACTCCACAACTTATTGAGCATAATAAGAAAGAACCCATAAAAAGGTTCTTTTAACATTAGCTCTTTACTAATTTTACTTAGACTTCTCTGCTTGTCCATTTTCTTTTAATTTTACATTTACTTCAAAGGCATCTGTTGGATAACCAATTGCTTCAAGCATTACTGACATATCCTTAATAAAGTACTCCATAAATATTTCTATGGAAGCATTTGATCCTTTTTTCTCAGTAATAAGACTTAATGTTTTTGGACCGCTTAATTTTTCAGAAGGTACGTGTTTTAATAATACTTTATATGCACTCAAACATCCTTCTTGCCAATATTCTAAGGGTTTATTAGAATACTTATATAGAACAATCAGTTCCCCTAGATAATTCTTATAATCTACATTTTTCAATGACTCAAATGCCATAGTATGATTATCTGAATCAGGAGATCTAAACATGTTCAACAAATTTTTAGTTTCTTCTTTATCAAAAACAATTTTATCCATCAGTCTTCAATTTTTAAAGTTTTAATCATCCATTCTTTAGGACTATTAATATTATCAACCCATTCTTTTGCAGAAGGAATATGATTATTACAATCTTCTTTTACATGTTGCTCACCAACATATCTTGTATATACAATACGATCATCAGAGTTTCTAAAGGATTTTCCAAATATCTTTTCACATTCAAATATACCTTCACTGTGATGTCTGAACATTCTATGTTTACTATGACCTATCCAAGCCTTAGTTTCATCAAACCACTCATGAATATGAAGATAATCTTCTACAGATCCTCCCCATTTACGAACAGATGATTTTGCATGTACAATAGGATGTGCCATTTTAATCACATTTATCAATTAACTCACCTTCATGATAATAATCTTCTATTTGAGTATAACGCACATTATTATATATCTTATACTTTCCAGATGGTACTAATATGCATAGATTACCATAACCACCATCATTATTCCACCAATCTTCTATAGTATCAAGAAGTTGTGAGCTTGCAAAATTTTCTAACTTATCCCAAATTTCAGGATTTTCACTTTTTATATTAGTAGCAGTAGATAACGTTGACCATCCAACTACTTCATTTAAAATTGTATCAAATGCGATATCTATATCATCTGATAATTCTTGAGTTGTATACCACCCTTCTTCAATACCACCGCTATCACCACTACCTTCATAATATATGTTTATTCCGGTAACACCTAATTGGTGCAATTCTAAAAGAACTGCCATCATTTCTGTTTCTTTCATAACTATTCTGATTTAAACTTATAAAACTTACCTAGTATGTTTCCATTTAGGTACTCTTCTTTTTCTAAAACCTCTCTATTAAACTGATATTTTGTTTCATAATATGTCAACTCTGTTTTAGAGTAACATATCCTGATCATATATCTTTGAATAGGGATATTATTTTTGTGAGCTTCTTGTAATACTTTATTACTGCTATAGTAGTTTTCATAACTTGGTTTTGATACCATAGTGTATTTTTTAGCTCTTTTATCTTTCATTTGAGCAAGAGCTTTTTTACCAAACTTTTTTTTTCTTACAGAAAAAAAGTTCTTTTTACCTATGTATCTAACCACTTTACCATCAACTATAGCTTTCATTTCATACACAAAGCCAACAGCTCCTTCAGGAATCATATCTTCCGTAAACTCCTTACCTTTATACAACCAACTCATAAAATACTTTTTAATAATTTGAATACTTCATTTCTAACCACTTCTAAACCGTGATCTTTTACTGAATCTGACAGATCCTTTGATAGTTCTAAATTAATGTAATCAAACCCATATTGAGTTTTGTATTTTTTAGCTGATTTTAGACCAGGCTCGTCATTATCAAACAGTATAATAATCTTACTAAACTTATCTATATAAGGTTTCATAAAACTCTTTGATATCATACTGTTCTCACTATCTGGAGCTATACATTCTACATTACCAATACCTAATGTTTTAAAACACATTAGATCTTTTAAAGAAGAAAGAATAACTAAATATTTACTTTCAAAAGTAACTTGATCAGAACCTTGTATATAATCTCTAACTTTAATAAACTTGTTATCTTTATTTTTAGGAGTATATATTTTATACAAAGACCCGTCTTCTCTAAAATAACCATATATAAAATTACCTTCAATAGTTATTGAGTCTAATACTCTACCTTCATCTTCTTTAACCATAGTATAAAAAGATAAAGGATGAACATTGTAATCTTCTAACATTGCAGAAGTTAACTTATACATTTGCCAATAGGACTTATCTAATGTTGTCCAATGTCTAATTTCAAAATCAGATACAGCATATTTACTTTGAGGTTTATATTCCAACGGTATATATGAATTGTTAGATATAAATTCATTGTAGTCATCCATAATTTTAAAGGATGCCTTACCTCTACTAGATAGGTTGAATAAATACATAACTAAATTTAGACCGTCACCACCATATCCTGAAGAAAAATCTTTAAACTTATATCTACCAGCATTATCGATGTAGATACACATAGAGGGTACTTTATCTTTACTACTAAATACAGATTTGATTTTTAAACTTTGACCAGAAAGTCTTTCCCCAAGATTTAAATAATGCTCAAATACCCATTCTCTAGGTATATCATTTAGATCGGAAATTATTTTTTTTGTTGAAATCATAGACTAAAATTTAAAGTTTAGAGGGGAATCACTATGATCCCCCTCTTATCTTTATTTAGTCTAGAGAGAAATCATTTGAAGTTGTTTTACTAAAATCATCATTTCCAAAACTTTCTACATTTTTGTTTTCAAGTTTTTTCAGATGTTTAGCTTCGTCATAAATTATAACTTTTCCACCTTCTATTTCACCATAAGCATATTTTCCTTTATCTGCTTTTGGTAACCACATGTCGTAATTAGTATATCCTGTTTTCCCAACATACTCTTTACCGGCAACACAATATTCAAGATATTTATCTTTAAACGGTGCCTCGTCATTAAATGCTTTAACAAAATCTTCAACAGTTTCGTGTTGATTATGTTGCGCAGTCATCCAATCATTAATACCTAATGTGTTACACAGGTTTTGTAAAAATATTAAAATAGATCTATCTCTCTGAATTTTAATACCAGATTTTGTTTCACCATCTGCAAATGCATATTGACTTGCTTTTACTCTACCAATTTGTCCTTTATAATGACCAGCATCTGGATTATCACGATCAATTGAAAAACCTTCAAATCCATCAATTGGTTTAGTTTCTACATGCAACATCAAATGATATGCATTATCAATAAACTTAAACGGATCTAAGGTAACACTATTAATTTTTAATATGTTATTGCCTGGACTAATTGTTTTAGGTAATCCTGAACCTCCTCCTGCACTTAAACCTTCTGTACTTAAAGCCATACTTTTTTTACTTTTTAATTATTAAACAAAAACTTTATCCCATGATGTCTTAACAACACCATCAATCATTTCGGTAATTACTATTTCTTCATTACGTAAATGCTCTGGTCTAGCACCACACGTAACTTCATCATTAGTTTTAAAACTAAGAATAGCTTGATTACCTTTTCTATACATATATCCAATTGCATCTGCTTGCGCACAAATTAAAGACTTAATCTTACCTGTAAGATCAATGTTTGCAGCCATAACCATTTCTCCTTTATCATCAACAACTTTGTCTTTGATATGTCCAGATAAAATAATTGTGGGTGCTAATGTATCAATAAAATCTAATACTTGGAAAAATGCTTGTCGAATATACAAATATCCAGCACCATTAGGCAATGTAGTTACATTATCACCACTATAATTTTTACCCATTGGTGTTTGTCGGTAAAGTTTTACTGCTAAAGGCATTATCATTTCTTCTAATGCTGTTACAGTATCTACAGTTACATATTTATATGGTTTCCCGGCTTCTTTTATTGCTTTGCCAGCATCCAATAATGTTTGTAGATCAGAAATAGGAACTTTTAATGCTTCTACATATTCAGCTCCGTTTTCCAAATCAAGTATTAAATTATTCTCAAGGCCTGCAAATGCAGTTGTCTTACCTGTTTTAGGTTTAGAATAAACTAATAATCTTTTTGGATTGACTCTTTGAGCTTTTACTTTTTTTGTTGGTAATACTATTGTACTCATTTTATTTTATGTATTGTACTTTCTAAAACACTACTTAAGTTAGATATCTCATGACTCAACTTTAGTAGCACACTTTTTAAATCAGATGTATCTTCAGATTCTTTTTTAGGTGCAAATTCTTCTTCAAAATCAGGAAATAAACTAACAGATTTTTGTAATTCTGGAACAGCTAATTCCTCTTCTTCTTTTCTTTTTTCATATAAAGAATAACTGATCTCTTGACCACTTTTTAATACTACTGCCATTTCATTTACCGGAACCAAATATTTTTTATCTGGATTTCCTTTGCTATCATAACCTTCAATAATATCATATTCTTCATCATAATAAGGATTATACTTAAGCTTAAATAATTGTCTATCTTCATTCATAGGTACCATATCTTTGGCACTATTTCCGTCATCATAAACATTATCATAAAACTCAATGTAGATATCCTCTTCTTTTTTCAATTCCCATTCAAAGAATTGACATTGTCTACCAAATTTACCTTTCTTAAAGAAAGCCGTTTTAATTGTAAAGAATGGATCAGCAATTCCTATTGCTTTAAAAGTATCCATGTGTTGCATGTAAAACTCTCTTTCTTTGTCTTTTCTTAAATTACCCATTTTCGCATTTAATTTATACCATTGTTTTAATTGTTTCTCTCGCTGGAGTATTCATTTCTATTATTCTCATAGTAGTTCTGTCAAGTTTAAAGAAACTTGTACGAGTTGTGCCATTTCTAGATTTAAGAAAATGAAATACCAATGTATCCGGATCTTCAATTATAAACTTTTCAGGTCCGTATTTTCTTAATTTTCTTACAGATGGCTTATTAATTCCCATAACTACATCTGCGTGTTGTAACAATGCATCTGAACCATAAATATCTGAGTCTAATACATAATTTCCATATGTACCTTCTATCTGTCGTTTAGGATCATCAATATTCCTATTTAACTGACTTAATACTACAAAAGCAACTGGATATTTTTTCTTCATCATTGTTAAAGCTTCTCCTAAAGCACCTAACATTCCAAACTTGTCTTTTTGACCTACGTCAACTCTAAATAAAGCTGAGTGGTCAATAGTAACAAGCATGTTAGGATATGATCCATCCGGTCTTTTTTGTCTCTCAAGTTCATAATGAATTGTAGCACACATTTCATTAACCGTACACACATCATAAATAACATTTACTATGTCACTTTTAGCACTTTCATGATAATACTCCACACATTTTTGGTAAATATTTTTATCTACCAATTTACCATCTTTACTCATTAATGTATTATAATCAGCACCTGTAATCAAACCAAACTTTCTAATTGCGCTAGTCTCATCTACCATTTCCATTTGGAATTTAAGAACTCTAAATACTTGATTAGTATTATTCTTAATAATGTCAGAAACTAACTGATCCATAAAAAGTGTTTTACCAGTACCAGGTCTTGCACCTACTACAGTAATTGTTCTCCATTCAAGCCCATCACAAAAAGCATCATTAAATTTTGGCCAAGCACTAACTAAAGAAGGTAACTTACCCTCTCTTCTTGCCTTCATTTTTCTAAGACCTTTTTCTAAAGCTTCTCTTTCACTAACTGGTAATAAGTGTCTTGCACCATCAAAAAGTCGAGACATAGTCTTTATTTATACAATTAATTCTTCAAACGGATTTTCATCTACGTCGGGGGTATCATTTAGGAATTCACAATACGTAGCTAAATCTGAATCCCAGGACTTATCTAAATTCTGTTTTCTTAAGAAATAACGAGAAGTCCTCATATAATCATAATTTTTAGTTTCATATTCATTTATATATTTCTGTGTTGCAGCAAATATTGTCTGCCAGTCATAATCATAATTCTCAAAAAACCATCTAAAAGATCCTTCTAAACTTTTAGCAGGTACTCTAGCATATTTACCAGAGGATAGCTTCTTATTAGGGAAAAGTTTTACATATGCATCAATTTTCTGCATAAAATTATCTCCCATTAAGTCCTTAGATGTCTTCTTTTTAGATTTCTTAAAATACCCATCAATCTTGGTTATAAAAATAAGACTTTTGTCTGTCAATTGCAAATTTTCTGTTAACCAGTTTTGATTGATCAATCTTTGTGTTTCTAAGTTTTTATTCACTAATTTATTAGGAACAATTTTCTCTTTTATACAATACAAAACATAGAAAGAATTTGGAGTTAATTCTTTCTCAATCAATAAATTAAATATTTCAGTCATCTTTACCACTCTATATGTTTACCATTTAATTCGTTAGATAACCTAGATACTTTAGTAAATAAATTATCACAATCCCATTGAGAGCCGTTATAAGCAGCAGAAGCAGGGTGTTTAACGAAAAACTTATGATTATTGTCATTAGTAAGTTCAGACCATCCTTCAGCTTTTTTACCCATGTAGACATAAATTAATCCGGTATTATAGCTATTTAACCAATCAAGTAAGTAAGCAGTAAAAGGTTTCCATATATCATAATGACTACCTATTTTACCTACTTCAACTGTTAACGCTGTATTTAACATAAGAACACCTTGATTAGACCATCTTTTTAGATCCGGATCAAAACTATCGTACTGTGTTCCATTTAACTCTTTAAACATATATCTTAAAGATGGTTGTAATTTATTTGTATTACTACAGCTAAATGCAATACCATCTGCAACTCCTAATTGAGGATACGGATCTTGTCCAATCATAACAACTTTTAAATCATTATAAGGACATTCTTCAAATGCTCTAAATACTTGTTTAAGAGGTGGTGTAAATCTCTTGTCTATTTTAGTTAACTCCCATAAGTCTGTAAGAATCTTATCAAAATCTGAACTAAATATAAAAGATTTAAAAACTCTATCCCAACCGCTGGGTTTTAATTTTTCAAACAATTTAAGTTTAATTTTTTCTAAATCCATATTTTTATTATTTTTACCTAAAATTAATAATCATGATTAAAGTAAAAGAGTTAAAAGACGATGCAATTTTAGATATAAAAGTTAATAAAAGCTTTTATTTAATGGCTAAAGCTGCATCTTTTACTATTCTTCAAAATATGAAAATAGAAGATAAAGGTGATGAATATTTCAAACAAATAATGAATGAAAAATATGAAAACCTTGATAACTCTCAACGATCTTTTTATACTATAATTCTTTTACTTGCTGAAATTGAAAAACAAGCTACTGAAAACAATCTCTTTATAGAAAGAGAAATTCCTGAACCTGGTGATGAAGGTTATGTAGAACCTACTGTTCAAGAAGATTCTACTGAAGATTCAAATTAAAATAAGTCTTTCCTAGATCTATACAAGCTTCAATAGCTAGCATCAATTCGTGTTTACTACAATCAGCAAAAGATTTATCCTTAAGTCCAGATTCTTCTTTGATAATATTTTTCATTTCTTCAAAAGTATTACCAGCTTCTTTTGCTAGTTCTCTAATACACGCATGTACTTTTGCAAGTTGAGCTGCACTTTTATCTCCACTAGCTAGATCTAAATACATTTCAACTTTTTGCCCTTCAGATATTTTATCTAAAAATATCTCATAAGCAAGTTTGTCTTGAGGACTATCAAAAACAAACTTTCCATTTTTCTTTATAAATTTTCCACTAAACATTATTCACAAATTATATTATCTAAAAGTTCTAAAAATTAATTAAATGTTGTTATCTTCATTTTTGTCTTGGTTTAATTCTTTTTGTAAGCAAATTAATTAATGCTTGAACTTCTTCAAATTTTGTAAATATTATCTTAGGATTTGCTTCTAAAAATTCTACTGACCATTCTCCATTTTCTACTTCATCATTAGCAGAAGTAATAAAATCTACCCCATCCACAATTTTGTAGACATAATAGTAGTATGGATTAGGTTCTTCAGATTCATCTCTTCTTTCAAATCCTAATAGTTGTACTTCTTTTTCAGTCATCTTTGTTTTGATTTTTAGTTAGAGTTTTAAGCCTTTCATTAAATATTATCATGACTTGATCTCTACCTCTTGTTATGCTTTTTAATGAATCAGTGTTTCCTACCATATATAATTGATAACACAATTCTTCCAATGTTTCTTTACTCATCTTTGTTTTGATTTAATCTTGGATATAATTCTTTTAAAGTATCTCTAACACGTTCATCGTTGATTGCACTTTCCAATTGTTTAATATAGGTTAGAACATATTCATCAACGGGGAAATGTTTATATTCTGTTGGAGATATTTTTACTGAAACGTAGCTACTCATCTTTGTTTTGTTTTAAATATTCATTCCATTGCTCTTGTTTTCTTCCATTTATGAAGAACCAACCTAAATTTAATTCAAACCATTTAATTATTTTTTTCATCTTTGTTTTTCTTTAATAAATTTAAGTAGTGTTAAGTCAGAGCAGGTTTCTGCTTATTCTTTTTTTCCATAAGAATAAGCCACACTAACTGATTAACTTAACACTGTGTATTAGGCTCTCCGTCTTCTCTATTACCAAGAAGATCTCATACACTTTGCTCCTTCAGTCACCATTGGGTTGCCCATCTGTCTCCACGCTTAACAAGAAAATTCACTTATTTGGTAAGTCCTACCATAATAAGCCACTTCTACTACGCTTCCCAGACCTTAACATGACATTGCCATCCCGAAGGTCACACTTAAATACTTTTTACAAAATCCCTGTTTTGGTAAATACTATTTTACATGTCAGGAAATATATCATCAAATTTATTTGCCATCCTTTCATCTCCAAAAAGCATTGCAACCAATCCTAAGCATAGAATACTCAATATCACCATTAACAACACCATGATCATACCACCAGCAAGCTTCAGTAAAAATTCTCCTGCTGATCCAGATTCTAAGAGCTTAATTGCTCCCCATCCTATTCCATATATTACTGCAATGTTGCAGATCATCCAGGTTAAATAACCCATTCCTAATAATATCTTCTTTAATTTTTCCATAACTACAAGTTTTCTTCTACAATTTCAATTAGTTTTCTAAGACAAGCGTCTTGTGCTTCTTTGTCAGACTTTTCGTGTCCATCAAATGAAGTCTTCTTCCCATCAATATAATCCCACATCCAATCAGTTCTAACACCTTCTTTATGATGGGTATAGGTATGAAACCTAGCATCAATGTTATACTTCTCTCTAAACCATCTAAACGCTTGTTGATATAGTGGGGCAAGAACTTGTCCTTCATCCTTAAATTCAGAGTAAGATATTCCTACAATACCATACCCTAACAACGTGAGTGTTTCTTTATCTCTGTAGTGAGCTACACAACTTTCATCAAATCCCAACTCCTTCATAGCTAATGCTATATCATACGGTACAAATTCTTTTTCCATAACTATAAGTTTTCTTTATTTAACACCAATTAATTTTATTGCATTTAACCACACATTTTTAAACCACCATAGATAGGGCTTTTGTGTCCAATGAACATTAGTTGTGCCTTCATTCATAACCGTCATAGGAAATGCTAATAGCATTATTGGTAATATAGGGAAGAATACAATTATCATTAGCGGTAATGCTAAAAAGGAGAAGTATAAAAATCCCATTAAGTAAATTGTTATCATCTTCATAACTACAAGTTTTCTTTAATCATAATCTACTTCGTGAGAAACGTAATCAATGTCAACTACTATTGCGTGGTCAGACATAGCACTTTTAAATTCCTCAATAAAATTCATTGTTGATTCTCTTGTGAATCCGTTTTCTTCCCAATGTTCTTCAAGTAATTTTCCAATCTTTTCTTCCATAACTACAAGTTTTCTTTAATCCATTGTTCACATTCTTCTTCACTCATTGAGGTTTTAAATGGCTTACCGTCTATAGTAGCATAGTTAGTCATAAAATACCATAAGCTTTCCTTACACTTATCAAGTTCAGACTTCTCCTCAACCAAACTAACAGCTAGTGTTCCGTCTTGGTTTAGTTTTGGTTTATCAGGCACAATATAGTTACACTCATAGCCCAAATCAGTCCCTTTTTTAAGCTTTGTTAGATACTCAACCTCTACTTCATCAAATGGCTTTTTAACATAGGCTTTTATGATGTGTTGGGATATAAATGCAGGATAATATTTCCCTTCATCCTGTGCTTCCATTGCCGAATATCCATACGGTAATAACTCAGCATCAGTTGTGGCTATGATTTTTCTTTGAATCTTATATGCTTGACCATCTGCTCTAGCTTGGTCCAAAATCCATTCACCATCTACTCTGCCATTAGCTCTAAAAACAACCCAATCTCCTTTATTGATCTCTTCATCTGAGAGTATGTAGAGATTTTTTTGGAATCCGTTAACCTTTTCTCCGTAGGTATATTCTAATTCTCCTTTGTTACTGAGAACAATACTTGACCAATTCTCACTTGGAAGCATTATTATTTGATGTTCTTTTTTCATATCTTATACTTTGGTTTAATTACTTCGTTGTAGTATTGTTCAGCACCATAAGGTTTCAACCCCATTTTGTCATAATTTTCGTGGTCTTGTCCTGCTCTGTAACATTCAACACAAACCTCTTTAATCAGTTTCTCTCTTTGTTCCTTTTCTTTGTTTAGGAGTTGTTGTGCAAATTCAGATAAAACTTCAGCAAGACAGGCTTTAGGATTAATATCATCTATAACTGTTTGAAGCCACATTTTTACGTCTATATTTTCAAGCCATTTATTAGCTTCCTCTAATGGTGTTTGTTCTTTGCTCATCTTTTTTATTTTATGAGCCGCATGAGAGACATTCATCATCATCATCAAGCTCTGGATTATCTACTATCTCAGGGTTTAGTAACTTCTTTAGTTCATATATCTGCTGGTGTGTCTGCATGTCTTCATACAGATCACCAGTTAGTTTGCTCTTTAGTGCCATTATCTGGGCATTTATGTCTTTTTCTTTACTCATTTTTTCTTTTTCTTTCCACTTTTTTCAAGGCATTTTTTGCATACCCACACACCCATATCTTCCATTTCTGAAACAGGCTTTATTTCACGACATGAGTAGCAAGGTTTTTTCTTCATTGTACTAATGAGTTAAAGTTAACAATACCTATTCCTATAAAAATTTGTTTTCTATATTTTCCCATTTTCTTTTTATTTTATATAATCCTCTATAGATTTAGCATTTGGATTATATCTCATTAATCTATATGAAGTAGTTTTACTACCTACATGTTCATTACTACCCCATACGTAAAAATATAATGTTCTACCCACCCCGGTTATTTCCATATATGGTTCAGATAAAACATTTCCTTTTTTATCAAAGGACCAATTATTTAAACCTAATTGAATAATTTTATCTCCTAGTTTAAAAGGAAAATATTCAGGTTTTCGAGATATAATAAACTGATATATCTGATTCTTTAAGTCAGATTGTCTCTTTTTTATCTGGCTCTTCTCCATTGTCTTTGTTATTTAATAAGTCAACACCTTCTTTATAAAATTCAGATTGATACATGTAAGCATGATTAATAACTCTGTCAACAAAATCTTCCAGGTTTTTAACTTTTTGATTTTCTAAATAATTATCAGATTTTATAAAAATCTTAACTCTTAATAATGCATCTATAACACCTGCTGTATATTCATCAGGATATCTAGCACATTTTGCTATTTGTTCATCTATATACTTTTCTAAAGTTATTTTTGTCATATTAATCTATTTTTGATTTATGAAAATCCTCTAGTTTTATAATATCTTTATCGTACTTAATATGATCATAAAACTTATTTTCTTTTGTATATAAATTACAATCTTTAATTCTTTGCTTTCTTAATTCTAAAATACTTATTGCAGCTAGATAATTATTGTCTTCATCTTCACTTTTTAACATACTTATAATATTATCTTTTGACTTTTCATTTAGATAATTAAAATTTATTAAAAGATTAATTTCAGCTAAAAATATAAAAGGTTTAAAATCACCTTTTTTTGTTCCAGAATGATACATGTACCATAAGTAAGCTAAGTTACTACCAACATATGTCTCTAATTCAGAACAAAGTTTAAAGTGCTCTTCACATATATCTGCAATAAGGTTTTTGATCTTTTTATCTTTAAAACCTTTTACCATAATTAAAAAATATAACGTATTGTATTCCAGGGAATATACTTATCATGCAGTTTAACCCATTGTTCTATAAACTGTGGCTTATAGTTATGATCATATCTTAAATTTTTACCACCATATTGTGATATTTTAGATTCTTGAAGTTTTGGATTCCAAAGTAATTCTTCTCCTGGTAAATTATTATGGAGATTATACTTATGCTTATCTTCATTATGAGTAAGAAATATTACTTCGGCTTTGACATTATTATTATCCCAACCAGAACAATAAGCAATTGTACCAACATCTTCAAATAACCTTTCATAATCTTTTAACCATCCATCATAAACTACAACCGGACTAAAATTTAAATGAACTTCATACCCAGCATCTAAAAAATTAGTTACAGCACCTAATCTTTTTTCAATAGATGCTGTAGCTGGTTCAAGTTTCCTTCTAATTTTTTCAGGCATAAGACTAAATCTTATTCTGATCTTACCTTCTGGATTAAAGCTTAAAAGCTTTTTGTTTACATATTTAGTAGCAAACGATCCCATAGCAAGTGGGTGATCTTTAAAAAAGTTAAAAATCTTTTCCCACTCATGATACTTTGCGTGTAATGCAAAGTCTTCATTACATGATATATCATAAGTAATAAATTCTCCTGTTTGATTTGGCTTGTCCACATCAGCAAACCAACAATGAGAGTTAATCTCAGTTAATATATCATTAGTATTTGTAGCTATACTTAAACCATCAGGTTTATGTCTTTTCATATAACAATAACTACAATTGTACAAACACCCGTGCCCAAAACTTGGAGAAATAAAATCTGTTGATCTACCAGAAGGTCTAATAACCATAGACTTTCTAGTAGTTTTAATTACCTTGCTCATTATTAATCCTCGTCTTCTTTGTGGACACGTTTAGATTTTCTTTCGGCAAACTCCATCTTTTTAACTTCTGAAGGATTATTCTCTTTCCAATGTTGTAATCCAATATTTGCCATCTTTTTCTCATATAATTCCCATTCATAAATCTCTAATTCTTTCATTCTAGCAGCATCTGCTATAGTTAATTCTCTTGGTATTTCACCATTATTTGCATTACAGATTTCTATATATAAATCTTTCATTCGTCCCATACTTTCAATGTTTTATCAATTAATTCTTTAATTGTAATTCTTACATCTTTATGTCCTCTCAACCATCCAGCAGCTTTTAATCTCTTATAAGTTTTTCTGTCAATTACTAAAGATATATTGACATTTTTTTTTGTCTTATTTTCTTTTTCTACAATTTCAGAGTATTGAGCAAAATCAAATGGATACTGTGTTGCTAAAACATATACATTAGATTTATATTTAGGGTCATTACATAGATTTAAAGGTAGTTTTTTATTATAATGGATTGTATCTCTATTATAACCAGTTAATTTAGCTACCTTATGTTCTGTAATACCGAATTTATGTATAAGAATGCCAATCAAATAACTTCTTTGATCTACTAATACTCTTTTTCTGGATTTTTTGTTGATTTTTGATAAAGATTGAACTACTTCTTCAATAGTATAATCTTTCATATTTTACTGAGATCTGCGTCTTCTTCTTTAGAATTAGTTTCTTCTAATTCTGTTAAAGTTTCAAACATTTGTTTTACTGTTTCTAAAATTATCATTGGCTCAATAGGTCTAAATCTTTCAGCATCATAATATTCATAAGGAAATGATTCATCTGTAAGTTCTATTTCTTCTAATTTATAACCTATTTTACCATGCTGTAAACCCATTCTATCTATTTGATACACTGTATAAATTTCACCTTCTTGGATCCATTCATTAAGTGCTATATTTTCTGGTTTACCTTCTGAATTAATACATATAACTTTCATGACTTTCAATTTCAGTTATAATTCCAAGATTTTCTAGTTCTTCTTTTATTTCTAAGATTTCTAAAAAATCACTTCCCTCTTTAATTACACATTTACCATTATTATTTGTAATAACAGCACATTGTTCTGCTTGAAGAGGGTGATGATTACAAAATTTTATTAATGATGCCATTATATATTGATATGTATGAATATTATCGTTATATAAAACTAGCTTATGTAAATTTGAATTAATCATATACTTATAATATACGAAAAAATTACAGGGTTAATATAAATTAACCCCGTAATCCTTCCATAAAATTTTACTTTGATCAAAGCTTTCTAAAGACTCTTTAACCCACTTTTCATCTATCGTATTCATATAACAAAGTATATGTACAATAGCTTTATCATCTGGATTTAACCTTAAAAGTCTACCAATTCTTTGACTTGCTTTTCTCTCATTACCATATGAGTGCATTATAATACCCTGTTTTAAATTAGGAATATTAACACCCTCACTTAATTGTAATACACAAGATAACTTGGTTATATTACCATTTTTAAATGCAATAAGATTATCTTCTGAATCTGGATTATTACTGTGATAACTATAATCACAAAGTTTATCTGCTTGAGCTTGAGTATTAGCAAATACAATGCATTTTGTAGGAATATTCTCAAGTAGTTTTTTAGTATACTTCTCTTTACTTGGATATTCCATCATTGCTTTCATTCTCATAACTCTAAGCATGTGCATATTTCCAGATCCTACATCAATTCTACGTGACCAGTAAGTATAGTTTTGTTCTTCACTTGTCATCCAAGCTTTTCTATTTTTCATTTTAACAAGATAATTCTTGTCAGTAGATAAACTTATTTGATGTACAATTATTTGATAATCATTTAGTATTTTATTTTCTACAGCATCATCGGCCTTAAATGTATAAACGACCGGGCAAAACTCACTAACTAATCTACCTTTTTCAGAATAACTTCTCTTTGGTGGTGTACCAGTTAAACCAAGTACCTTACCTTTATATAGTTGTAAAAATCCTCTATGATTATCTAATAGACTATGACACTCATCTAAATAAACTGCATCAAAGTCTTTTGGATCATGTTTATTTAAACTTAAATAGGTAGTGAACACCATACGATTCAACAAATGTTCCATACCAAATTTTTTGGCATCATCTTTCCAAGATTGAAATATAGATTTTTTAGGTGCTACGATTAAACACTTCATTAAAGAAGTAGTGTTCTTGTCTATATGTTTTAAACCAACTAAAGTTTTACCAACACCTGTACCTAACACTATTCCACATCTTTGTCTATTATCAGTTGCAGCTAATGCTTCTAATTGAACTTCATCTTTTGTCATAATGTTTAAATTATTTTAGCCATTTCATTGTTCTAGCATCTGCAGGATTTGCATGAATCCAATCATGACAATTCCTACACACTGGTAACCAGGTGCTTTGAACTAAATAAAACGCTTCTCTATTGCTACCAGCATATGTATGATGTACATCAGTTGCACTATTAGTACAACCATTTACATTTACAGTACATAAGTGGTTTTCTGTGAGATATCTTTGTCTTAATTTAAGATATTCTTGATCTTTCTTTTTTCTTTTAGAAGAGACCTGAGGGATTTTAGATTTTTTTGGTTTCTGTGTAACATCTGAATTTTTTTGGCAACTCCAGCAATACTTACAGTATCTAAATCCCTCATGGTTCTTCCATATAACGGTCATTTTATTACAACCATCACACTCTTTGAGTTTTGTTTTCATTTTTTAAACTTGGCAATCTAACAGGTTCTTCTTTTAAACTTAAAAAGTTTTTAGGAAGTATTCCGTTCTCTATAAAGATACTAATAATATCATCTTTTGTCAATAGTAAATCTTTAAAAGTTAAACTATTTCTAAAGTTTTCATCAGTATCTGTCAACTCTGCTAACTGCTTTGTTAATTTAGAGTTTGGGAAAAAATATTGAAAAATATCATTGCTATATGCAATAGTAACTTTCTGTTTTGCAATATTTAAAACCCCCTGTGCTCTACGATGAACTGTTCTGATCCTGTGTTTTTTTCTTTCACACATTTTCTCTAGTTCATCCTTTTCAATACTACTTAATCCATACAGAGCTCTTTTATACAAGTAGTTCTGATATTTTGAGTATTTATCTTGTTCATACTGCATATATGTTTTACCACTATGCAATTGGTAATGTCTTACCTGCTTTTTTAACTTTTCCATTTTAATCATACAATTAAATTAATAAAACAAAAGGGGGCTATACACCCCCTTTTTATTAGATATATTATAAGTTATTCCAACTTTTATACATTAAAGTCTGCTCCAGCTGCACTTTGAATGCCTTCAGAATTAGCTTTTGTAGCAGCTTGATATGCTTCACGTAACTGTTCAACATTATCGTGCTTAACCAATGTGTCAGTTAAACTACCATCAAAACTCATTTTAGTTCTTCGGTAAATAGGTAGTCCTCCTAAAGTACAAACAATACCAGTTTCACCAGCAATTTTCAAATCTCTATCTGGATTTTTCTCATTGAATGGTTCTAGTGATTCTTCTACAATGATTTTACCATCAAGTTCTTGTCCTGCAAAGAACCCTGATGCTTTTAACTCATCAACTGTACCCGGAATCAATGCTGAAATTGGTTTTCTACGCAAGAAACCATTATCATCAATCATTGTTCTTACTTGTTGAACACGGAGATATCCGTACTCAGGATTGTTTTGTGAAACATTAACAACAGCTCCTGTTGTTTCATCTGCTAATACAACTACTTTTGAGTTCATAATCTTAAGTTTTAATTAATAAATAAATTGATTTTTGAGTGTATACTATATCCTTAATTACTCATGTTAAGGTAAGTAGTAGTTTAAATTCCGGACTATAAACTACGTATCCAAATTATCCGATAAATCTACAATGTCATCAAAAGGATTGTCTGATGCATTATCTTCTATGTCTTCATCGTTCATAGAACTGAAGTCATAATATTTTTCTTTACTGTTTTTTTTGACTGCTGATCCTGAAAACGGATCTCTAATATGCTCCCCATAGTCTAATGAAATTAGATATTGAATATCTTCTTCAGTTAGACTTAAATACTCTTCTATTGAGAGATGTATGATTTTCCCATTTGGAAGCTGATAAATCATTATACATAATAAATATGCAGATAAATATATGACATTTAAAGTAATATACTTAAACAAACAAATATTATTTAATAATATATAGCTAACAATGAAAACAGGGAGATGTTAAATCCCCCTGTTTCATTTATTCGGAAAAGCATATCACAGATACACTATCTTAAAATTCTTCTATTTCTGTTATTTCTGCAAATTTAACACTGGTTGTTGCTGTAACCATTTCTCCATCATCTAAAACATTAGTATATTCAATTCTGTAATTAACATAATCGTGATAACCACGAAATTCTGCAATCTTAACAGGAACATTATCATCTTGATCCGCAAATTTTTCCTTAATTAACTTTTCATTAGCCTCATATCCTAAAGAAGCAACGGGAACTTTACATATAGTACCGTTTAATAAAACTTTAGGTAACTTATTACCTGGAATATTTAATTTAAAAAGTCTTTGAACAGCATCACTATGCTCGCATATTAAAGGAGTAAATAATTTTACAAGCTCTTCTTTGTTATGATGTTTAATCATTTCTGATAATATTTTGGCAACATCTGTATCTTCATATTCAACTCTGATATTCATATTTAACTATTTAAGTGCTTGTAATCTTTAATTTTTTGCAGCAGTTCTTCATTAAAACTTGTGAAGAATTTTTTATCAAACTGTCTAATATTTACATGTTTTCTATAAACATTGGGATAGACTGTTCTACCCACTCCAAATTTTACAGGATTATCATTTATATCAACTAAATTGACATTAAAGTCAAATCCTAATACAGAAGTAATTATATTATTATCCATATCTTAAATATTAAAAAGGTAAATCTTCGTCATCGTCAGGAATAACTTCATAAGATCGAAAAGAACCTTCTAAACCCTCATAAATTTCTAATCTATTTTTATATATAGAATAGTATTCTTTACTAAGACTTTTTCTCTCTTCGTGAGAGAGGTTTGTAGGAACTTTTTTGTCAATACTTAATGCTATTCTGCTTAAATTTATAATGTCAGAATCAAGTCTTCCATTAACTAATATCCATCTAAGCATACGATTAACATCTTCAGTAGCTTCTAAAACTGTTCTTAGATCTTTACCTGGTAACCATGCTCCACATGTTAAGACCTCAGTAAATAAATTAGAATCTATATTTAATCTTTTATAAGGTTGATTCTTGCAAAATTCAGCAACTAATTCTTCATTAGAATTAACTTTACCTTTAGCAATTTTATTTAAAATTCTGTTATTGATCATAACTTGTAATTGATTTTGACCATGTCCTTCCCCCAACCAAGGTGCAAATTGAGATATAATATCAGTTTTTACACTATGTTCTAAATTACACAATCTTTTACCAAACCAAATCTTTAGAGTCTGCTTTTGCTTATCATAAGTGGCTCCGTCATGTGTATTATGTTTGAAAAACAATTTACTATTTTCAAACATTGGATTTTTGCTACATCCACTCCAGTAAATATGAGTATCAGTTTCTTTCTTTGTTGCAAAATAAAACTGTGGTACACCGTGATTATAATATTTCAATCTTTTATAATCATCATCTCGGGACATAAGATCTACATAATATCTTTGATATTCTCTTTCTCCCATTAAAAATGTTACTTTTCCTTCTTTCATAATCATATATTATCATTAATAACCCATTCTTCTAAATCATTAAATTCAACTCTATGAACTTTACCGTCATAAGCACCTTTAATTAGGTAATGATCCGCCTTTAAGTCTATTTCATAGTTTGTTTTAAAATCATCTTGAGAATCTCTTTTTTTTAATTCAGATGAAAATACTAAATAGCCCAATAAAGCTATTTGTAACTCCATCACTAATAAAATCCATTTTAAATTTCCCATAATCATATTTTTTATAAAAAACACTACCTGCCCCCAAGTGGAGTGTTCAAGCTATACATCAGTTCTATGCTTTCGCTCCCTAATTCAAGGGTTAGTCCCCTCTGCTATCTTACACCATCCAATAGACTTAACACGTTACTTGGTTTGTGTTAGTGAGCCCGTTTATGCTTTCCTTAATCAGTTAAGAGGCAGGTGTCTCACTTTGTCTATCTTCAACAGGTAGTATTATAAGAAGTTTGGGAGAGTCTCTTGCAGATGCATGCTCTTGTGAAATTAAAAGCCTTAAGGACTTACATCCCGCTTTACTCTCCCAATTACTTTGTCTACCTTTAACAGGTAGTTTTAATGTTATTTCAGATATCTTTCATTAAACTGTTCTTGAGTAACCTCTTCAACAGGTATATCAAGATTAAAAGCTACCTCTTCTACAAATTCTTCATTTGCAGGATTATCTATGCTGTTCTGCCAATTTAGGTTGAACAGCAATACTAAAATTGAAATTGTATTGATCATATTTAATCATTTAAAATATGAATAATCCAATACTCACCAGTATCAGATCTTTTACCGGCAAGATCTTCTGATCCTGTCCATAACTCAATTCCATCTCTAAAATACTTGAATAAACAAGTTGATTCTGTTGTCATAACTATTTTGTAATTAAATAATAAAATACTATCCTAAAAATGGCAGGGTTTTTACACCCTGCCACTAGGTTTATGATAAGAGTGATATCATAGTAGAGATGTCACCATCACTAAGATCAACATCACATTCTTCATCATCAGTAACAATCTTATATCCTGCAAGAGTAAGTATTTCATCCCAATAAACAAAAGAATCTTTAGTATCTACAAAATACTCAATCATACTTTTTGTCTTTTGAGTGAATCTACTAACACGACCACCACCCTGATTTAAATCAGAAAAATAGATACGACCATCCACATAAAATCCAATACAAGATTCACCTGTAATTGTCATTGGTGCAGAAAAGTCAATCATACTTTGATCTGGAGTCTCTCTACTTACAGTAAAATCATCATAGGTTTGACCAACGAAGAATCTGTATTTAGAATCAGGTTGTGCATTATATGCATTTACTGATATAATACCATCTTTAAGTCCTTGTCTACAGAACATATACTCACATGCTTCAGGAATAGCAGAAGTCATATCTCCAGAATAGACAATAGATTTTTCGTCAGTATAATAGTTACTGTTCCATCCAATCTTTTGACCATCAAGACTCATATATGATAAATCCAAATCTTGAGCCCCATCATGTCCAAACCAGTTAATTCCAAAAATAGAATTTGATTTTGAAGGAATGATATAGCTACCAAATGGAATATTACCAACATATGTCTTCTCTGAAGTAGGCACTGCAAGTCTAATATTAGTAGGAAGTTTAACTCTACCAATCTGCTTCTCTTTCAAATTATCTATAAGAGCTGACATAAGAATGTCTCTTAACCAAATTTGACGAGAAGGAACAATAGCATTGTCAGCTTCTTTAATAAAAGTCTTACCATTTCTGATCACAAAGAATTTACTTGATGTATTAGACATTCTTACATCAATAGCCTTAATCAATCTTACTAACTTAAAGTTAGATACTGATTTAGCTCTTTTTAAAATATCTTGTACATCAAATTCTTTCTTACTCAGAATAGTTTCCCAGTAACCTGCAACAAATGGTTTGTGATGCTTATTAGCAAGTTTTCTCAACTTGTTAGTAAGTTTACGCATAAGACTACCTTGAGTTCTTAGTGCAAGAAAGATTGGCTTATACCTAAAGAAGACACTAGATAGTTCTTCTAAACCAAATTTAATCATTTGATTATGGATATAAATCATCTTATCATTAGCAGTTTTTATACTCAGATCATAGACTAACTCTTTGCTTTTAATCAAAAGAGTACGACCAGTCAATTGATAAACTACAAATCTAACCATTTCATCTGCTGAATTAGGTAAGATATCAAGTAATGCATATAATCTCATTTTAGCTTCAATGTTTTTAACAACACTGACATCAATTTGAAAATTGAATTCTTCAATAAGACTAAACAAATTAACAAGTGTATCTTCTTTCAAAGCAACTCCAGACTCAAGCATATCTTGCACTTTGATACCAATTTCTGTTTGAGTAATAGGTTTAATAACTTTACAGTCACTAAAATCTATAGAAACATCAGTATCTGCACCAAAATTGTCATTAACAATGTAAGGTGTAGCAGTATACTCACTACCATAAGTAGAAGCATAGTGTAAGATTTGATCTACAAACAGTTCAAATCTATTTCTTTCTACAACATCTGCAACAGATGAGTAAAAAGTAGTATTGTAGTTGTTTGGAATGCTATTCAAAAAGTTTACAACTCTTTGGTTACAACATTTTGGGTCAACCACGTACCCTTTCTTAATTGCCAATTCATTCACAGTAATTGGACTAACATCTTGTGTGTTCAGTGCTTTGCCGAACAATAAAATCTCTTTCATGATTTTTCTTTTAGTTTATAATAAGTTATCTATAAGTGTTATGCCCCTCAGTACTCAGTATGCTTATCTTAAGTATTTGCATCACAAATGTATAAAGACACTACTTGGTCAAGTATTACTACTTACATTTTACAAACACTCATCACAGATAAGTTAAGACACTATGCGGTCACATACTGCCAACCCTTGGGAAGTTGGAATGGTACTTTAACAACACAGAAAGACGGAAAGTATTTTTCTTATTGATAGTTTACAATAGGAACTTTCTATGTCTTTCTGTGCAGAGTAAACAGACGG
>Ga0208018_100062_pt1 | contig 48869 bp, 41 predicted proteins | sample 31_taG_FD_184105 | JGI IMG/M metagenome (GOLD analysis project Ga0208018, IMG submission 184105) | Marine viral communities from the Gulf of Mexico - 31_GoM_OMZ_CsCl metaG (SPAdes) (version 2) | ecosystem: Environmental > Aquatic > Marine > Oceanic | place: Gulf of Mexico | collected 2015-07-12 | reverse complement strand
GTGATCTTCTCTCCGTAGTACTCGCCCATTGCCCGGAACGCCGCAGCCCCCCGCCCTGCCCCACCACATCGGCCCTTTCGGTCCCGTCTCAGCCGACCCGCACCAACCTCCACGCCCTGCGCAACGCCGCCCGCAAGGAAACCCGAGCGCTCGCCGAGGAACGTGCGAAGCACCCCTTCGACGACATCGAGACGGCCCCGCTCGAATACCTGCCGAGAGCCTGGAGTGAACCCGAGGGCGCGCTGCAGGACACGGTATACGAGGCCTATGACCTGCAAGCGATCCGGATCGATGATGCAGCGTCGCATCCGACAGCGCTTGTCCAATCCGCCGCCATGTCCTCAGTCCCGCCGCCCGTGCCGACCTATCGCCCTCTGCTGCCGAAGAGCCTCGTCGCGGACGGCCTTCTTTCTGCGCCGCAGCTCGAAAGCGTCATCTACGCAGGCAATGCGCACGAGACGCACCTCAAGGGCTGGTTCAAGCACAGCGAGATCGAAGGCCAGCTCATGGCGGCGGCCGAGGGTGATGAGGGGGAATTTCGCCTGCGCAAGGGCTGGTTTCTGGGCGATGGCACCGGCTGCGGCAAGGGGCGGCAGGTTGCGGGCATCATCCTCGACAATTGGCTGCAGGGTCGCCGCCGAGCGGTGTGGGTCTCCAAGAGCGACAAGCTTATCGAAGATGCGCGGCGCGACTGGATGGCGCTCGGGGGGCGTGAGAGCGATATCGTGCCGCTCTCGAAGTTTCGTCAGGGCAGCGACATCCGCCTGCCTGAGGGCATCCTCTTCGTCACTTACGCGACACTGCGCTCTGCAGAACGCGAGGAAAAAGCCTCCCGCCTCGACCAGGTCACGTCCTGGCTCGGGGACGGGTTCAACGGGGTCATTGCTTTTGATGAAAGCCACGCCATGGCGAATGTTGCCGGCGAAAAGTCCGACCGCGGCGACAAGAAGGCCTCGCAGCAGGGCCTCGCTGGCCTCGCGCTTCAGAACGCTGTGCCCGATGCGCGCGTCGTCTATGTCTCGGCCACCGGCGCGACGGTTGTCGGCAATCTCGCCTATGCCTCCCGCCTCGGGCTTTGGGGCACCGGAGATTTCCCCTTCGTGACGCGGGCCGAATTTGTCGCCGCGATGGAGGCCGGGGGCATTGCGGCCATGGAGATGATCTCGCGTGACCTGAAGGCGCTCGGGCTCTATCTGGCGCGGTCCCTCTCCTATGCCGGGGTCGAATACGAGATGCTGGTCCATGAGCTGACCCCCGCCCAGGTCGCGATCTATGACAGCTACGCCGATGCCTACCAGATCATCCACACCAACTTGGAGGCGGCCCTTCAGGCCTCGGGTATTTCGTCTGAGACCGGCACCTTGAACGCCCAGGCGAAATCCGCCGCACGCTCGGCGTTTGAAAGTAACAAGCAGCGCTTCTTCAACCATCTCATCACCGCCATGAAATGCCCGTCGCTGATCCGCTCGATCGAGGCGGACCTGGCGGCAGGCCACTCGGCCGTGATCCAGGTCGTCTCAACCAGTGAGGCGGTGATGGAACGCCGCCTCGAAGAGATCCCGCCCGCCGAGTGGGACGACCTGCAGGTCGATTTTACACCGCGCGAGAACATCATGGACTACCTGATGCACAGCTTCCCGACGCAGCTTTTTGAACCCTACACCGACGAGAACGGCGATCTGCGGTCGCGCCCCGCTCTCGATCGCCACGGCAATCCGATCATCTGCCGCGAGGCGGAGCGGCGGCGCGACGATCTTGTCGAGCATCTTGGGGCGTTGGCCCCGGTGCAGGGCGCGCTCGACCAGATCCTCTGGCATTTCGGCGGGGAGGCTGTGGCTGAGGTCACAGGGCGCAAGCGGCGCATCGTGAAGACGCGTGAAGGGCGGCTCAAGGTCGAGAACCGCCCCGCCTCCTCCAACCTCGGCGAAACCCAGGCCTTCATGGATGATACCAAGCGCATCTTGATCTTCTCTGATGCCGGTGGCACCGGGCGCAGCTACCATGCCGATCTCGGCGCCAAGAACCAGCGCCTCCGGGTGCATTACCTGCTGGAGTCCGGCTGGAAGGCCGACAATGCGATTCAGGGGCTGGGGCGCACCAATCGCACCAACCAGGCGCAGCCGCCGCTCTTCCGCCCCGTCGCGACCAATGTGAAAGGTGAGAAGCGGTTTCTCTCAACTATCGCCCGCCGCCTCGACACGCTCGGTGCTATCACCAAGGGGCAACGCGAGACCGGCGGTCAGAACATGTTCCGCGCCGAGGACAACCTCGAGAGCCCCTACGCCCGCGCGGCGCTGCGGCAGTTCTTCTACAAGATGCGCGCGGGCAAGATCGAGGCCTGTTCCTACGCAAAGTTTCAGGAAATGACCGGGCTTACGCTCGATGAGGCGGATGGCACGATGAAAGAAAACCTGCCGCCGATCCAGCAGTTCCTGAACCGCTGTCTGGCGCTCCGGATCGACATGCAGGACGCGATCTTTGAGGCCTTCGGTGGGTTTCTTTCGGCCATCATCGAGGATGCGCGCCAGGCAGGCACGCTGGACGTCGGCCTCGAGACGCTCAAGGCCGAGAATTTCGTGATCACTGACCGCAATGTCATCTTCGAGCATGAGGTGACGGGGGCGACGGCCACCGCCCTGACCGTGGAGCGGACCGATCGTAACTATCCGCTTACCCTGCCCCGCGTCAAAGCAATCTGCGCGGATGCCAAAGGCGCGACGCTCTGCTGGAACAAGACCTCCAAACGCGCGGCATTGATGGTGAAGGCGCCGGCCTTCATGGACGAGGAAGGCGTGCCGATCCTGCGGGTGAAGCTCCTGCGGCCCATGGCGACCGAAATCCTCGCGCAGACCGAGTTTTCGAAGTCGCACTGGGAAGAGATAGATGATGCGATGTTCGAACATCTCTGGCAGGCTGAGGTCGATGCAGTGCCGGAGTTCACCACCTCAAAGATCACGCTGATCTGTGGGTTGCTTCTGCCGATCTGGGACCGGCTGCCCGCCGACAACATGCGCATCTATCGCCTGCAGACCGAGGATGGGGAGCGCGCCATCGGCCGTCTCGTCAGCGAGGAGCAACTCCTGAACGTCTACGCGCGGCTCGGGCTCGATTGTCAGATCGAGATGGCGCCGCAAGAGGTCTTCGACGCGGTGATGGAGGCTAGAACCACCCTGAGCCTGCTCGGCGGCTATCAGTTGCGCCGATCACTGGTCATGGGGCAGCCGAGGCTCGAGCTCATCGGAGCGTCGGGCACGGCCCTGCCCGGTCTGAAGGCGATGGGCTGTTTCACCGAGGTGATCCAGTGGAAGACGCGGGTGTTCATCCCGGTGGACGGCATTGACGTGCTGACGAGGGTTCTCGCGGAGTATCCTGTTGGCGCCAGTGCAGCGGACGCCGCAGCATGAGCGCGCGGTGCAGTATCGCGGACCTCTCGGCCGATCTTGCGGACCGTGCCGAGAGTTTCTGCCGCCTGTATTTCCCCGAGGGGCGCAAGCAGGGCAACTATTGGCAGGTTGGCGACACCTCGGGCGCCAAGGGGCAGAGTCTCGCCATCCGGTTGCAAGCCCAAGGCGGACGGAAGGCCGGGTCCTGGACCGATTACGCGACGGGGCAATATGGCGACCTGATCGACCTGCTGCATGAACAGCTTGGATCGGTCACGCTCAAGGAAACGCTGAGGGAGGCCCGGTCCTTTCTCGGCGAGGCCCCCTGCCCTGCCGTGCCGCGAGACACCCAAACCCGTGTGCAACCAGTTGCCGCCTCGAGCAAACGCATCGCGCGGGCGCGTAAACTCTTTGCCGCTGGCAAGCCGGTTCTTGGCACCTTGGCTGCCACCTATCTGCAAGAGCGCGGGATCACACGGCTTGGACCTGCCCTCCGCTATCACCCACGGGTCTTCCTGCGGCTGGGCGAGGACGACGCCGATCCGCCGCGAAGGGCCCATGCCCTGCTCGCAAAGATCACCGACAATCGGGGCCAGATCACCGGATGCGCAAGGGTCTATCTCGACCCGTCCACCGGCGGATTGGCCGAAATCGAGAACCCAAAGCGGATCCTTGGGCAGCTGCTTGGCCATGCCATCCGCTACTGGTCCGGCACAGCTTGCTCCGACCTCATCGTCGGCGAGGGACTCGAGAACACCCTCTCGGTCGGCACGGCACTCCCGGAGTTCGACCTCGCATCCTGTCTCACCGCCACCCATCTCGGTCTCTTCATCCCGCCGCCGGGGATCAAGCGCCTCTGGATCGCGCGGGACAATGACGAAGTTGGACGGAGCGCATCAACGAGATTGCGTAAACAACTGGAATCATTCGGAATTGTCTGTGGTGAACTCGTGCCAAACATGGGTGATTTCAACGACGACCTGCGGGCATTTGGCAGAGATGCGCTGCGCCGGTCCCTGCTCAAGGCCATGAAAGCACAAGGTCTGGAGATCAAGGACGGGTGACCGCCAACCTCCCCGGGGATGTCCGACAGGGCAAAGGTTCCACTAGTTCGATCTGATCCCGTTTGGAAAAGGGGAGCGATGGACCAGCGGGTCGGGGCTGAGCGCCCCTCGCCCGGGCAGCAATGCGCCCCGAACCAGAAAATTCCCCTGAGCCTTCGGCTCATTCCTCGCGGGGACAATTTTCCGGCCCGCGGCGCATTCTCCGCTGCGCTCCGATCCTTACGGATGCGGCCCGGTCGCCGCCGGTCCTGGTATCGCCCCATCCAAATCGGGTCAGATCAAACAGAGGAACCAGACCATGCCCCATCAGACAGACATCCCCGAGGAAACCGGCGTGACCTCCGCCATCCTCGACCACCTCGCACTTCACGGCGCAACGCCCGTGCCCGGCGAGACCGATCATCGCCCCCTGCCCCAGCCCGACGAGGTCGAGCTCGCCATGGCGACGCTTTTCGACACCACCATCGGCCTTCTCACCGGCAGCCAGTTGGAAGACAATCTCGAAGAGATGCTTTGGTCCCTCACCTCGATTTTCCATCGCCGGCTGACCCATATCCAGAAGCTCCTCGACGACAATGAGTTCGAGGTCCGGGAAAGTCTGGCAATCCAGGACGGCTCCGAGGTCGCCTCGGTCGAACTCGAGCGCCTCCAGTTGATCGGGCTCAAGCTTTGGGACCATCGCGACGCCTTCGAGCAGATGCGCGATCTGGCCGTGGACCACTTCTCGGCCGCCACCGGTTCACCCTGGCTGCCCCGCACCGGATCCAAGGTCTCGCATCGCGGCCTCACCTCCGCCGTGGTGGACAGCCGGGCCTATCTTTCGGCCAAGCGGCGCAAAGAGACTGAGGTGCATTGCCCCGAAGGCACGCGGATCGCCTTCTCGGGCGGGGACTATCAGGCCTATGATCTGATCTGGTCCGTCCTCGACGCCACCCATGCGAAATACCCCGACATGGTGCTCCTGCACGGCGGCACGCCCAAAGGCGCCGAGATGATCGCGTCCCGCTGGGCAGATACCCGTGGCGTCACCCAGGTGGTCTTCAAGCCCGATTGGAAAAGCCACGGCAAGGCCGCCCCCTTCAAGCGCAACGACAAGATGCTCGAGACGATGCCGCAGGGTCTGATCGCGACACCAGGTTCGGGCATCACCGAGAACATCGTCGACAAGGCCCGTAAGCTCGGCATCCGCGTCAAGAGGATTGGGGCTTAGGCCCCGGTTCACGCGCCGCGCAAGAGGTCCTGCACAACGGAAGGCTTCTTGGCGATCAGGGCCAGCAGAACCTGTGCAGGGCCCGTGGGGTGCCGGCGACCATGCTCCCAGTTCAGAAGCGTGCCTTTCGCGACGCCAATGCTCTTGGCGAACTCTGCCTGGGACAGGCCAGTCCGTTGTCGGACTTCGGCGACATCGACCTCCGCCACGGAAACTTCATGCACTTTGGTACCTGCCAAGTCGCCATTTGCGAAGGCCAGAGCCTCTTCCAAGCCCTTGGATACGGATTCGAATGCACTCATGTTGCTTCTCCATATTTCGCGACAAGCGCCTTGCTCATCTCTACCGCCGCGGCCTGCTCAGACTTCGACAGGTTGGCTTTCTCATTCTTGGCAAAGACCGCAATCAGAAAGATCGGCATATGGGTCCCGCCAAAGACATACACCGTCCTGAAGCCGCCGCTTTTTCCGCCCCCCTCTCTCGGGATGCGGACCTTCCGAAGTCCGCCGCCAAGAGAGACTCCAGCTTCCGGATTGGCGGCGATGAAGTCGATCGCGGCCTCTCGCTCCTGGTCCGACATGATTGCCTTGGCGCGCCTCTGAAATTCGGGCAGTTCGACCACTGTTTGCAATCGTGTCATCTCTTGTCCCATATAGGTTTCGGCAGTGTATGTGTCAATGACGTATAGCATGAGCACTGGAAGGACAAGTCGGCGACGCTTGCCGGAGCTAGAGAGGATGTCCCGTCCGTTGGTAGCGGCGGCCCTTGGTCAAATGTCCTGTCGCATTTTCTGACCTAGCCAACCAGCCGGGCTGTCATCTAGGGCTATTGGGTGGTTGCGGTGTCTCGTGGCGAGCCGGCCTTTCGTTCCACGCTCTTATCGCGCCGAGCACACCTCCGCATCGTGGGCGCTTCAGCGAAGACTATCGGCACGTTAGTGATCCTGGGGATGCGACTTTGACGTCTGGACTATGTCTCATCTTCGGTGAATTTGGAAGGAGTCAAGACACTCGTGGCATCTCCCTCGGCCGTTCACCCAGTTTCCTTCGTGGCCCCCGCACTTCTCCCGATGTCTGAGTTGCATGACATGCTGGTCGCAGCAGTCGTCCCGTCCACAAAGGTTGTCGCCGATCTTTTTCCCCTGTCCCTGCGGGCCATTCCGCGCGGATCAAAAAGACCGGCGCCTGCCCCTCTCCGCTCGCGCTTCGCCTTCGGTGTGGCCGGGCCTTGGCCAGCTGCAGGGTGACCATCATTGCAACGCAAACAAGGAGAAGAGCAATGACCACGAACTGCATCAAATTCACCAGCGCCGACTTTGAGACCGCCAAGGGCGTCGGCTCCATCTCGACCCTGACCTTCGACCTCGATATCACGGTCGAACCCGTCGCAAGCACGAACCCGATGGCCCCCACGCACCGCGTCCTCGGCCGCTCCCCGCGCGGCAAGCTGGTCGAGTGCGGCGGTATCTGGAAGAAACAGAACAAGGAGACCGGCGCCGACTACTACACGCTCACCATCCGCGACCACGGCTTCAACGCAAACCTCGGCAAGGCCGCCAACCAGGACGATCTGTCCCTGCAGGCCGTCATCCCCTGGGGTCCCAAAGACGCCACCTGAAACCAAAGTTGGCGGGGGCTTGCCTCCGCCAATTCGTTTACAGCTGTAAAATCGACCTAGATCGCGGTCGTGGATATAGTCTCTTCGTGCGTTGATAGACACTAAATAGAGGAAAAATCTTGACTTAGTCGCGTGAATCACTGCTTTTATCCCCAAGTGGCGCGAAAAAGGCCACATTTTCGAAATTGGGGCAACCAGATGATTCCTGTGACACCATTGGCAAGTGAGCGCCCTTCGGCTCTTGCAACGGAGATTTCAGAACGACTCAACGCTGCCATCAGGGAACATCTGCTCTCTGCTTTTGCCCCAGACAACACTAAGACGCTACGCTCTTTTTCGGCACCTGAGGCCGCTGAGCTTTTGGGAGTATCCGGACAGTTCATGCGAAAGGTTCACGCTGAGGGTACAATCCCTGAACCTGACGATATCCGGGGTGGCCGGCGCTACTATACAGCCCAAGAGATATGGGACGCGCGCGAAGTTCTAGAGAAAACCTCTCGGAAGAAAGGCCGTTATCTGCCTCGCCGCTCGGGAGATGAGCAGTTGCAAATTTGGCAGCTGATGAATTTCAAAGGTGGTTCTAGTAAGAGCACGACGAGCGTCCACCTCGCTCACTACTTTGCTCTTCGAGGATATCGGGTCTTGGTTGTTGATCTGGATCCTCAGGGATCTCTCACATCAATGTGCGGGATCAGCCCTGAAATCGAGTTCGATGGACTGACTGTCTATGATGCGATCCGCTACGACGAGCCGGTGAACATGGCTGATGTCGTCGTTCCAACATACTTTCCAGGGCTCTCGATTGCGCCGTCCCGCTTGATGCTGTCTGAGTTTGAGACTGAGTCGGCCGTTCATTCGAACCCAGACCAACCATTCTTTACTCGTATCCGAAATGCTTTGGCACAGGTAGAAGATGATTTTGATCTGGTGTTGATGGACAGCCCGCCACAGCTTGGTTTCTTGACCATTGCCGGGATGGCTGCCGCTAGTTCTTTGATTGTCCCTCTAACGCCATCGATGTTGGACGTTTCGTCAACTGCTCAGTTTCTTGAGCTAGCCGGAGCGTATATGGGTGTGATTGAGGATGCTGGCGCAACTCTCCAATATGATCACTTCAAATTTTTGATCACGCGAGACGAACCGACGGACGTTCCCTCTCAGCAGCTAACGTCTTTCATGCGGGCTTTGTTTCAAGACCGTGTCATGTCGGCAACCGCCTTGAAGAGCACAGCGATCAGTGACGCGACCATGCTAAAGCAGTCGATTTATGAGGTGGTCCGTTCCGAAATGACACGGGCCACATATGACCGTGCAAAGGGTTCCATGGATGCTGTGGGACATGAGGTCGAAACGATGATCCAACAATCGTGGGGGCGTAAGTAATGGCTAGGAAATCACTTCGCGATATGTCCGGAATTGCAAATACGATCGCTCGTTCTGGCGGCGCGCCGTCAGAGAGGTCGTCGAAGACCAGTGCTCCGGCTTTGGGCGCCCTTCAAGGTTCTCTAGCATCTATCCGAGAACTTGATCCCAATAAAATCGACGATTGGGGGCCAGTAGATCGCCTTGAAGAGTTTACAGCTGTAAACGTCGAAGACGATGACGAGAGCTTCGAAGGACTAAAGAACAGCATCCGAGAAGGTGGTCAGCAAGTGCCCATTCTCGTTCGGCGTTCAAAGGCGACTGAAGGGCGTTTCGAGGCTATTTACGGGCGGCGGCGCTTAAAGGCCTGCCGCGAAATCGGGATCAAGGTTCGCGCGAACGTTCAAGATATCGACGATGCTACGGCTTTGCTGGCGAAAGGGCTGGAAAATGCCGCGCGCCGGAACCTCTCTTTTTACGAGAAGGCGCGGTTCGCCGTGGCCATCCAGACAGCGGGCCACGACGCGGCAACTGTTCGGCAGGTTCTCAATCTCTCTGCGTCGGGTCATTCGCACCTTACAAAGGTAACACAGAACGTCCCGGTCAAGATCGGCGACCTGATTGGCGCGGCACCAAAGTCCGGGCGTCCAAAATGGACGGAGCTGGCTGAATTATTTCTCTCAAAGAAGCTAACTGAACGCGTAGCGCTCGATATCTTGGCCAGAAACAGCGCCTCATCGGGTTCGGATGATCGCCTCGAATTTCTCATTAGGGAAGCGACTAAGCGCGGCGCGAAGACGTCGAGCGGGGTTAGAGAGATAACGCCGTTGGAAGGCGTGACTATCAAAGCTGGCCGCGGAACATTGTCATTGTCAGTCAAGAAGTCTGGCGCGAACGCTGAGTTTGCAACCTGGCTTGAGAGCAATCTCGCAGAGATAATCAAAAAATCCTATGCCGAATTTACAGATGTAAATTTGGTGGATGACAACTGAGGACGAGCAGAAAGGAGGAACGGCAAACAAAGAAAACCCCCGAAACCGGAGCTTCGAGGGCTGCTGCGCAGAGCGCAATTCTTAGATTAGACACCTGGAATCTAGCAGCCAACGAATCACCACACAAGAGAAAACGCTTCTGAGCGAACGGGATTTCTTTGTCGCTGGCATAAAGATGGAAAAAATTAGTGATGCTCCACAGGGAGCGGCTGAGACAGTCATGTCTCAGAACAAGAGAGTTATGTCTAACATAAGCCATCCGTCAGGGTGGCGAAAAGCAACGGCCGGGCTGGCTACGGCTGAGCAGCTTGCCCAAGCCGGTGAACGGGTAGCAGTACCCAAAACGCGGGCCTTCGTCGCCGTGAAGCGGGTGGGGGCCTACATTGGCCTCAAGGCAGGAGACATGATGCTCCTCGACACGCTCGGGGCCTTTACTCAGGCTCAAGACTGGGAGGAAGGGCAGCGTCCGATCGTCTGGGCGTCGAACGCCTATCTGACGGAGCAGACCGGGTTCTCGCTCTCCGCGCTCAAGCGCCATGCACGGCGGCTTGCTGAGATCGGCGTGATTTCCTTCCAGGATAGCCCCAATGGCAAGCGGTGGGGCCGCAGGAACGCAGATGGGCGTATCGTTGAGGCCTACGGCTTCGATCTGTCGCCGCTTTCGGCGCGTGTCGATGAGTTCGAGGGACTTCATGCCGAGTTGCAGGCCGAGCGCGAGCTCTGCCAGCGCCTGAAGCGTCAGATCACTGTAGCACGCCGGATGATCCGAGCCCGGATCGAGGCGGCTATCAGCAACGCGCTGCGCGGGCCCTGGAGCCAATTCACGGGGCTCTTTGAGGAGCTTTTGGACCGTCTTCCGCGCCGTCAGGAAGCCTCCGAGCAGCTTGTACGTTTGCTCACCTGGTTCAAGGAACTCCAGGAACGGGTGGAGGCGGCCTATCTCAAAGCGACTGGCACGGCGAAGCTTGTGGAAAACACTGGTAATATTGATGCCCAAGTCATGGAGAAGACTCAAGAAATGAACCCCAGGGAGGCCATTTACGAACCTCACATACTAAATACAAATCAACTTAATCCTGTAATTAGTAATTCCTCTGAAAAAGAGGAAACGGCGGGTGTGGTGCACAATGCTCTACCCGAAGAGCAGGTTGATAGGGATCTGAAAGACTGGGTTGCCGAGGTGCGCAACAAGCGGATGGCGATCGATCTGCCGACCATCATGCAAGCCTGTCCGGAATTCGCGTCCTGGGCCCGCAATATGGGTGGTTTCCTTAAGGATTGGGGCGATCTGCACCGGGTTGCCGGCCAGCTCAGGCCAATGATCGGTATCTCTGAGCATGCCTGGAACGTGGCGCAGGATCAAATGGGCACCCAGGTGGCCACGGCCGCGTTTGCGCTCGTTTTCGAGAAACACAGCGCAGGCGAGGTTGCCTCACCCGGCGGATATCTGCGGGGTATGCTCGAGAAAGACGGGGCAGGGGAGCTGCATCTCGAGCGCAGCTTTTATGGTAGGCTCAGTGGGCAGGCGGCATGACGTATTGATCAATAAGTGGCGTTGGCATATATTGCCAATAAAGGAGGCCTGACCCATGGTGACACGCAACGTTGTCCTGACTGAAACCCAAGACCATCTGGTTCAAGCACTAGTGGCGTCCGGGCGCTACCAGAATGTGAGTGAAGCAATGCGCGCTGGCCTGAGGCTTCTCGAGCAGGAAGAGGCGCAGATCACGAGCATCCGCCAAGGGCTTCTCGAAGGTCTGGCGCACGCCAAGGCGGGTGATCTTGCTGAGGGCAGCGGCAAAGATGCGATCCGTAGGGCCTTTGCGGCTGCGCACGCGCGTTCATGAGCCGATCCTTCCGGCTGACCCGTCGTGCGGAAGCCAGCCTCACTGAAATCGCCAGATGGACGGTCGAAACTTTCGGGCTGCGCCAAGCAGAGCTTTACGAGGCCGAATTGCTCAACCGCTGTGAAAGTATTCTGAATGGCCAAGCCCATAGTCGGAGTTGCGCAGTTCTCGTTGATGATGTCGCAGATCTGTGGTTCATAAGGGCAGGAGAGCATTTCCTGGTCTTTCTGGATCGATCGGACGAGGTCATCATCGTGGATATAATCCATTCCCGCAGCGATCTCCCTCGCCATGTTGCCTCACTTTCGGCTTTGAAGTCCGAGGACTCCTGATCCACGTCACAACCCGGCGGCCTTGGTCAGGTTCACCCGGAACCGATCACGGCGGCGTTGGTAACGGCGGGTCATCTCGGCGGAAGCATGGCCGAGATGCTTCTGAACATAGCGCTCATCCACCTCAGCCGAGGACGCGATACCTGCGCGCAAGCTGTGGCCAGAGAACAGCGCCAGTCGATCTTTCTCGGGCAGCTCTGATCGGATGCCCGCGTCCAGGACCGTACGCTTGATCAGGCGGGCGACATGCTTGTCGTTCAGTCGCGTTTCCGTGGCGCGTTTGCCATCGCGCGAGGTGCCGACGAAGACTGGACCGAAGTCGATCTTTGCGAAGTGCTGCCATTGTTCCAACGCGTGCACGGGGCAGGTCTGCTCCTTGGAGCCACGGCCTATCTCCACCTCGCGCCAGCCCGTCTTGGCATTGAGAGTGAGCAGGGCACCCTTGTCGAAGATCTCGATCCAACCGCCAGAGTCCGGCGTGTCGTCCTTATGGACGTCAAGGCTGACGATTTCCGAGCGGCGCAGACCCCCGGCATAGCCATTCAGCAGGATCGCCCGATCCCGCAGCCCGCGCAGGTCGTAGGGCAGGGTGGCGACCATCGCGAGGATGTCCTCAGCCAGGATCGCTGCCTTCTGTACCGGGGGACGCGCATGCTTGCGCTTGATCCCCGCAAGAACCGTCGCGATGTGGCGGTTCTTGCGGTCGAGGGAAAAGCCGCGCTGTCCGTAGTTCCAGGCGAGACCCGACAGGCGGCGCTCAATGGTACTGACCGACAGGGGGCGGGACGCCGGCTGCGCAGGGGAGGGGCCCGACCCGGAGGCCAGATCCGCCAGATAAAGCCCGATCATATCTGGCGAAGGCGGCAGAGGCTCGGTGCCCTTCATCCGGCACCAGCGTGCAAAATGCGCCCAATCTTTCGCGTAGGCCTTCAGCGTGTTGTCGGAGGCGGCGGCACGCGCATAGTCGCGGGCGGTGTCCACCAGGCGATCGAGCGAGCCGGAGCCAGCCACATACGCGGGCAGGGCGATCCCATCGCTTCTGTCTTGACCTCTCTCGTCGCGTTGAGCATCATCAAACTTACCAGAGTGCGATGACATCGAATTCTTGTTGTCTGAGTCCATTCATTCCCCGAAAATACGTTAATTTTGAGACTGTGCCGCAGCCTATCTCATATTGTCCGATAATGTAAACTTATTGGACATAGCGAGGTGCGGCAAAGCGGGGCGGTTTATACGCTATTTGCTGGCAGAAAGCGCCGCGACGATGTAGGCTTCCGGCATGACATTTGCCCGACCGGACCCCATCAGCGACCTCGACACGATACCCCGAATGCCCGCGTGGGTCACCTCCGGGCGTGTGGAAACCCTTGAAACTGTGGCCTTTCTGTCGGGCGCCGCGCTGAGCCATCTGCATGTAGTGCTGAGCCGCGAGGACGTTCCCCAAACCTTGTTGCGAGACAGGCTTGCGCTGCGCGCGGCCGAGGCTTGTATCGCGTTCTCTGGGCGCCCAGAGAGGGCAGGGGAGTTGCGCGACGCCGTACATCTTCTGCGCCCCGACGATCTGCCCGGCCCGGCGGGGGAAACCTACCTGGCCTGGCAGCGCGCTGTGGAAAAGCCGGTGTCGGTCAAGGCTCTGGGCCGAGCCCTGCCGAACGTTGAGCCGGGCCAGATTGCTACATGGTTCGATACGGGGCAGGGTGGGCCGGTCGGCCGTGCCGCGATGGTGCTGGAGGCCGTGCTGCGCGAGGCGCCGCGTGCGGAAGTAACAGCGCTGATCCTGGCGGATGCGGCCATCGCCCAAGCACTTGGTTGGGATCATCTGATGCCGCTACTCGCCGCGGGCCTGAAACGCGCCGACCTGCGCAAGCGCGGCGATGACCTTCGCTTGGCCTGTCATCGCGCGATTGTTTCTTCGGTGGCTGAGGCCGTGCATCTTTCAGCAGATCTCGCTCGGCGGGCCGCGCACCTGAAAGCGGTCGCTCCGAAACTCCGAGCCAAGGGCGCGTGCGACGCTGTCGAGATGTTCCTGACCCGCGATGCTGTTGCTCCCTCGGCGCTACCCCTGCCGGATCGCGCCGCGCGGCGGCTCTGCGACCGGCTGGTCGACCTCGGCGCGGTGCGCGAGCTGACCGGGCGCGACATCTTCCGGCTTTACGGGGTGTAGCGATGGCGAAGGATCGCTCTGACCCTGAATTGGATCGCGAGCTAGCCGACCTGCCGCCCGAGTTGCGGTGGCGGGAATGGATGCGCCGGATCGAAGCGGTGCTGTTTGCTTCGGCCTCGCCGGTCCCGCGCGAGGACCTGGCGCGCGTGGTGGGGCAGGGGGTGTCGGTCGATCTGCTGGTCGCGGACCTTGCCGCCGATCTGGAGGGGCGGGCCTTCGAGATCGCACAAGTCGCCGGCGGCTGGATGTTCCGCACACGCGCCGCTTACGCGCCCGCGATCCGCGCAGCGGCAGATATCGGGGACCAATTGCTGGACCTGAGCGAATTCGACGTCGCGGTCCTGGCCGCCATCGCTTACCACCAGCCGATCACGCGCGACGGGCTCAAGGACATCTTCGGCAAGGAAATCAGCCGCGACCTGATAGGCCGACTGCATGCGCGCGACCTGATCGGGACCGGGCCAAGGTCGCCGCGGCGCGGCGCTCCCTATACCTTCGTCACCACGGAGCAGTTCCTTGTCGCGTTCGGGTTGGAGAGTCTGCATGACCTGCCCGACAGGGAGCAGTTGGAAGATGCCGGGGTTGTCGACGAAGCACCATAGGTCGATTTCGGGTAACGAGTTGGCGATGCGGAGCGTGAATCCACCATTCAGCTAATCGTTTCAATTGCCGTGCAACGATTCGTTCTCGGGTCAATAAAGCTTCATGACTTCAATATGATAATCGTTTCACGATTTCTGAACGAAGCCTCGTGCGTTTATTAGCGACTAGGCATTCCCGCCTCATCGGTGTCGATGTGAGCCCAACCTTTTCCGCAATTGCGAAGTTGTTATCGACTGAAGGCTAGAGCGGACATTGAGCGACTGACTCGGTCTCCGGGCACCGACTGCTGCCCTTAGGGCGGGGAGCGGCTTGGCACTAGCAATAACTTAGTCAGGGCAGCCGGTCAGGCAGAGTGCAGCAAGGTCACAGTCGGATCAGCTTTGAAGGGCGGATTGCGGAGCGTCGAGGTCATCGGAGTTAGGGCGCAGAAGTCGACGCTGGCGACCGTCTGCGGGAACCAAAGTCACCGGGTCGACGCGCGGTGAGTCTCCGCAGGTCAGCTCCGAGCCACTTTCGCCATCAGGGTTTCCTAGCAGTTTCAGGCATATGGGCGTGCTGAAATGCATTTCTTTGGTCCTCGATCGCGTTCGAGGTCTCGGAAGACGAATGCTAGAGCGATAAGGGGGAGAATCACACAGGAGACTCCATGCCTATTCTTGCCCTTTTATGGCTGTGCTTGACGGCTTGCGCACTCGCACCTTGTCCGAGATTGACGCCGTCGCCTGGCACTCATGCTATGCTCGAATCGCGTCGTTGAACATATCGTAAGCTGAGCAAAGCCGTTTGGCTCTGCCGCGGCGGGCCGGGCGATATCGTCAAATAGTCGCGTAAAGTCTTGCGTGGGCGTTTGTTAACTGGGACGATAATCTTGGTGCATTCGCTTAGCACAATCCAGCGCTTCGAAGTACCGGATTGTCCCTAAAGCCCATACATTATCGCAGGAGAGCCAAATCAGTTTCGTTCCGAAAAAAATTAGCGCCGCACAGTTCGCGACCGCCTTTACACTAAGACCAAATCTAATGTCGTGGTTCCTTGGTGCTGGTGCTTCGGCCGCCTCCGGTATTCCGACTGGCTATGCCATGATCCGCGATTTCAAGGCGCAAATCTTTTGCCGCGAAACAAACCTGTCAAAGCGCGAGATCGATACAGCTGACCCGATCTGGATCGACAGGATCGATGCCTTTTTCCGCCAAAACTCGCTGTTGCCACCTGAAGGTGATCCTACAGAGTATGCCAAGGCCTTCGAAGCGGTCTATCCAGAGGCTCGGCATCGCCGACAGTATATAGACGATGCGATCTCCAAGGGCACTCCCTGTTTTGGACATAAGGTGCTTGGCAGTCTTATGGCTGCTGGTAAGGTTGATAGCGTTTTCACCACAAACTTCGATCCGCTTATCGAGGAGTCGGCGTATTCGGCAAATGCGATCCTCCCGATAGACGGCCAGAACCGCCCGACTGTGGCGGCGATCGATTCCGCCGACCGTGCCATGCGGTGCCTCAATGAATCGGACTGGCCGCTGATTTCCAAGCTCCATGGCGATTATCAGTCGACAGCGATTAAGAACACCGGATCGGAATTGGAGAAACAGGACGCTCGGATGCTCCATGTGCTCGTCGAGTCCGGCAAGCGCTTCGGAATGATCTTCGTCGGCTATAGTGGGCGTGATGGCTCGATCATGGACGCACTGAACACGGTCCTGGATGCGCCGTCGCCATTTCCCAACGGTCTTTACTGGCTCACTTCCTCTGTTTCGCGCTTGCTGCCAGCAGTGATCGAATTCCTAGATCGCGCTCAAGCGGTCGGCGTGGAAGTGGCTGTTGTTGAGTGCGCGACCTTCGACGAACTGGCAGCAGATATCATCAAGATAAGCGACCTTCCCCAACCGCTTCTTGATCACGTGATGGAAGGGCGACCTACGCCGCGCCTCGTACCCGTTCAGATTCCACATGCCAAAGCCCGCGCCTTCCCAGTGCTGCGCTATTCGGCAATTCTGATCCAATCGATGCCGACCGCAGCCAGACGCATCAGGCTCAGCCAACCGACGACGTCGGTAGAGGTTCGCGAATTCTTCAAGGCGAAGGGATATCGCGCAACGGCGGCCGCGTTGGGGCGTGAGCTAGCAGTGTTTGGGCGTGACCAGGAGATCCTGGACGCCTTGGCTCCGCTTGGCCCATCGGTCGCTGGAACGATCGACCTAGATCCGGTCGCGGATAGCTGGGCGTTGGGATTGCTCTACGACACGCTCGTGCGATCTCTCGCCCGACAGCGCCCGCTCATCCCACGCTACAGGCGTTCGGGCCATTCGCTCGTCGTTGCAACACCGCGCGATGGCGATGATCCTGATCGAACGCGGCGTCAGCAGCAAACCCTATCGCGGCTGCGCGACGCCTACGGCACCAGTCTCTTTGGCACAGTGCCCAAGCTGGGCTTCCCGTTTCAGGAGGGTGTCCACCTCAAGCTGGAACAAGTCGATGGAAAGTGGTGGTGCGGCTTCGAGCCCTACACGTTCGTCCAGTTGCCCCGGAAAGATAGTTCCCGAACGGACAGTGCGGAGGGTCTGCGAGCCGAGCGCCGAGGCGATCTTGCCGGTGACTGGCGCCGCGAGCGATGGGCTCCGCGCTACAATAGGAATTGGGCCAGCATTATTGGGACTTGGGCACAGCTACTAACCGAAACGGGAGGCACGCTTCGAAGCGCTTTCGGACTCGAAGATGACACTGGCATTGATGCCGTATTCAAAGTGTCGCCCGTGACGGGGTTTAGCCGACCGTCGCATCACCATAGCTATTTCGACAGGAGAAAATGATGGGGAACCCAGCCCTCACCGAGCTGCCGCCATTCACGCTCTTGGACGAGCCGAACCTGTCGTTCTCTCCATCCGACACCAACCAGACAGATGTCCATCCATTGCGCGGTCTCCTGAATTTCGGGCCGTATTCTAAAGGGTCATTTAGCGGATACACACCCCGCATTCGAATAGCGACGGTTGGCCCGGAGAGCGCTTTCCATCGTCGTGGCGACCTGATGAAGCTGTTGTGGGGCGTCCATCGCCCTTCCGACCGATCAGAATATGTACCGGAATATCCCGGTTTCGAACGCCTGTTCCGCGTGTCGCTCGAAGCCGCGCCCGCGAGCGCGCACATCAAGTGGCCTGAACACCTCGACCAGCTGCCGGGAGACGGCACCGCCCAGCAGCGCCTATTTTTTACGATGGATGCCGCGCTCCGCCGCCTCGACGCCCTTCGCAACGAATTCGACGTTGTGCTGGTCCACTTTCCCGACAACTGGGACACGGCGACACGTGCAAAATTCTTTGACGCACACGACGTGCTTAAAGCTTTAGGTGCTAAGTATAATATTCCGACCCAAGTTCTGAACGATCGCGTCTTCACCTTCAACTACAAGGCCTCGCTTGCTTGGCGTCTTTCGACCGCACTCTATGTGAAGGCCGCAGGCACGCCGTGGAAGCTCGCGCCACTTAAAGGCGTGCCTGCGGATACCGCCTACATCGGGTTGGCCTATGCCCTGCGCGGTGACCAGCAAGACGCGCATTATGTGACGTGCTGCTCGCAGGTCTTTGACATGGACGGCGGCGGCATGCAGTTCGTTGCGTTCGAGGCGCGAGATCCGGTGGCTGACATAGCCGAGGCTCGCAGGAATCCCTTTCTTAGCCGCGATGACATGCGCGCAGTTCTCGCCCGTAGTTTGGAACTCTATCAGGGGCGCAATGGCGGCAACCTACCTAAACGCATGGTCATTCACAAAACTACCGCTTTCAAGGAGGCTGAAATTGAGGGTGCGTTCGACGCGCTTGCTGGTGTAGCGGAGATAGAGTGTGTCGAGGTCAGCTCGACATCGTGCTGGCGTGGCGTCTGGCTCATCAAGTCGGGAGTAGAGAAGCCTCCGTCAAAACCCTCTGGGTTTCCTGTGCCGCGAGGGACGATGGTGATCCGCACGGGTAATTCCGCTCTAGTGTGGGTGGCAGGTAATGCTCCCGGTGTCTCGACCAAGGGCGATTACTATCAGGGCAAGAAGAGTATTCCGCGCCCGCTTCAATTAGTTCGTCATGCCGGCAGCGGACCGCTCGAATTGACCGCTCATGAGGCGCTAGCGTTGACCAAGATGGATTGGAACAACGACGCGCTTTACGACCCTGTGCCGGTTAGCATTCGCTATTCGCAGAAACTCGCCCGCACGATAGCGAACGTCCCGGACCTGCCGCGAAATGTCTATCCATATCGCCTGTTCATGTAGGTATTCTAAGATGAGTACGCCCTGATATGTTGCACACCGAACCACCTCCATCTGCCACTCTTGCGCGGATCTTGCACCCAACGACTGCCGTATCGGGTTCCTACGGTCATCTGCTTCTCGAGCAGCGGGTCACTGCTCTTTCAGATGCTGACATAGCTGAACTGCGCCCCTATTTTGAGTCGGCCCATCAGGACGCACGCGAGGTGTTTCATGCGGCCGCCCGGATTTCACTTCATCCCGAAGATGGCGAAAGGGGAGATCATGCAATCTATCCCAATTGCCTCCCACCAAAGACGGTCCGCGGCCTTTTCGGTGAGGCCATGTGCGGGATCGTAGCGGAAAACTACAGCCTAGTCGGGGGCAAGACATGGCGCGCGCCGATCTTCCTTTTCCGTGAGCATGCCCCGGTCGCGCGATACATCTTCGATCTCGTGCGCGATCCAGCACGGGTCAGGGAAGTGCACGGACGCCCTGGCAATGACTTCATCGGCCTTGAACTCGCTGCGGACGGAACCGTTTTGGCGTTTATCGCCGGGGAAGCGAAATGGCGCGCCGATCTAACGGCCTCGACGATCGACACGATCATGAAGGGCGACGGCCAGGGTAAAGGCGTAGCGCGGGTGTGGGCCGACAATGGCGTCTGGAACGACATCAACACAGCCCTGTTGATCCCTCAGGGAATTCAGCAGATCTGCGATCTCCTGAAGATCAAGGATCGCGATGGATATGCCCACACGATCTTTTCACTAGACCAGGCACTCCTAACGGATGTTGGGCCGTCGCGCACTGACATGGTGTTGATCGCCGGCAATCGCGCGGCGACGCGCGCGGTCGGCACCGCTCTGCTTCCGACGGCGAAGCCTCCTGCGGACTATAAGGCTGGGCGGCCGCTGCAGATCGTCGAGATCGTGCTCTCGGGCGGCGAGAACATGATCGAGCGACTCTACGCATCACTTTGGAAGACCAATGGCGGAGCTTGACGAGGAACGGAGGGCACTGGCGGAAAACTTTCGCTCGAGTCACGCAATCGAAAATGCGCTAACGGCCCAGCAAGCGCGCTTGTTCGTGCGCTCGATACAAAACAGTTGGGGCGTCCAGCCGCTGACCTGGACGCAACGTCAGTCGCTCGAGTTGTTCAGCGACGCGCGGCGGCTGTTACATGCTGCTGGCATCTTCGAGGATACTGACGGCCCCGATAGCGAAGCGGCGGCATCCTGCTATCGCCGAGCAGGAGAATTGCTCGAATGGCTCTCGCGATCACACGATGAGGTTACACTGGAGGTTCCCACAGAGGTTCTTGCTGCAGGCGCCTATCAACTAGCCGGGCTTCCAGCGATGGCAACGGGAATTTTGCGGCGCTCTCAGGTAGGCGGTGCCGGCGGCATCATTGTCGCATTCCTGTCCTGTGACTTTGATTCTGTCCTGAGGCGCATTGCGGTCTTCTGGCAAGAAAATTTCGAGCTCACGAGGCGAGATGGCTCCGCTCACCTGCTGGATGCCGCCGAAGACAGCGCCGGGGGATCTCTTCCACCGATGTCAGAGCCAAGCAAGGAATCGGGTGCGGAGGAACAGGATACCCCTCGTGAGGCATCCTTCAGTCCTCTCGCGTGGTACCTCGTCGTAGAGACCATCCGCTCGCTCGGTTTGTTGGCTGAAGGTCTGCGGCGGGGCGAACAGACCCGAACGGGAATCGCCCTAGAGAAGCTGAAAGCATTGGCCGATATCGCCACACGTTGGGCCAATGATGAGACATGGGTGATGCTGCGCCTGGTGTTGGCAGCAGCCGAGCGCTTCGTGCGGAATAGTCTGCATCGACGTGCTGCAGCTCTCGTTGAGGATACGCCAACGGCGGCCAATCAGCTACGCCGCTTTGCGCGCGAGCAATTTGGACGTGGACGCGGAGTATTGTGGGCCTCGCAGATCAAGGGGCTCGAGCGACTAACGGATGGAAATGCCTTCGCTCTCTGCACCCCAACGGGCTCAGGCAAGACGATGGTTGCAAATCTCGCGCTCGTTAAAGAGCTGCTACTTACGCCTCCCGAACCCGGAGCGCCGGGTCGGCTCGCCCTCTACCTCGTACCGTCGCGCGCCTTGGCAGGCGAGGTCGAAGCGAAACTCAGTTCCGAATTCCGAGGCGAGAACATCGTGATCACTGGTCTCTACGGAGGGACGGACTGGGGTATCACCGATAACTGGCTAACTACGGAAACGCCCACGGTTCTCATTGCCACCGTCGAGAAAGCCGAGGCGCTGATGCGCTATGTTGGCAGGCTACTAATTGATCGTCTAGCTTTGCTCATCATCGACGAGGCGCATCAGGTGTTGGTGGCGGGGACGCCTAAGACAATGCGCGACCTGGCGGCACATGGCGATCGATCCATTCGACTTGAAAGCTTGGTATCTCGTATCCTAGTACTCAAGCCAAACATTGCGAGGATCGCGCTGACTGCGGTTGCTGGCGGCGCGGCACCTCCAGTATCGCGATGGATTGAGGGCAATGACGCTGCTGTCCCGGTAGGTCTCGGCTATCGAAGCAGCCGTCAGCTTGTCGGGGTGCTGGAATGCCGCCCCAAACAGTCCCCTTTCATCACTTTAGAACTGAATAACGGGCAGCCACTCTATGTTCGAGGACGCGATGCGCCCGTGTTCCTTGCGCTCGGCTTGCCGCCGATGCCTGATCCGCCAGCAGGGGTGAAGAACAGTCTGCATCATTATGTGCAGATCCACGCTCTGTGGACGGCGTTGCATCTTGCCCCGAGCGGCCGACGCATACTTGTGTCAGTTACTCAGGGTCCAGATCGCGTAATGCGGCGCTATGCCGAGGCATTTGATCTGGCAGGCTGGTCTACAATCGCCCCCTTTACGCCGAAAACTGAGAACGCGCGTCGGCTCTTCGATGAGGCGCGCGCGGCCTGTGTCGACTATTGTGGCGAGGGGTCAAGCGAAGTCCGCCTACTTGATCGCGGCATCGCCTCTAGCCATGGTCAAATGCCGCAACGGCTTCGGCGCTTAATGGTTGAACTGATTGATAAGCAGGTGTGTCCGATCACGGTCGCCACCGCGACATTGACCGAAGGGGTCAACCTACCTTTCGATCTTATCATTCTTCCGAGTTTAGAGCGTATCGTTGAATTCGGCACTAATGGCGCGCCAGTAACCGACATCATTCCTACTTCCGAATTCCGGAACCTCGCTGGGCGCGCAGGACGTCCCGGGGCGGCGGAAGCGATGGAAGGCCTTACTCTGGTCTGCGTGCCAATGTCGAACAGCGCGACGGCGGCCAGCAAACAAGACGAGCAGCGTAGGCAACGTGACGCTTTTGTCGCAAACCTCAACCGGATGCTCCATCTAATGGCGCTCGAGGAGTCGGCCGATCTCGTGGTCTATGCGCCGTTGCAGACTTTGCTGGCGTCGATCTGGACAAAATTGCGGGATCACCTTGGACTGCGAACCGTGGCCGATCTACACAATTTCCTTGAGCAGACGATGCCGGAGGAGGTCGGAACTGATCTTGGCGTGGGTTCGCCAGCACTGCTCGACATGTTAGGTGACAGTCTTGATGAACTCGATGGCGTGATTATCGCTGCGGTCGACGAAATCGAGAAGCTGGAAGGCTTGGCCCCGGCGTCGCTTGAAGCCGCTTTGAGCCGTGTGTGGAAGCGGACCTTCACGCGATACTCAACTGCTGTGGAGGGTTGGATGGAGGCAGCCTTCATCAAACGCGGTCAAGCGGTGGTCGAACGTCTTTATCCCGACCCGTTTCAGCGGCGAACCCTCTATCAAATCGGCTTCACACCCTATGTCGGTCGCCAGTTCCAGCAGGTGTCGCCTCAGATCAACGCTGTCCTCAAGGAAGCAGCCGATTATGGTCGGCGAACTCCGGAGGCGCGCTTTACGATTTTCTGGCAGATCGGGGAGTTGGTGCGTACCGGTCGAGGGTTCGGGTTTACTTCACGTGGCGCGACGGAAGCCGCGCTAATCGGGCGATGGCACGAGATCGCCGGCTGGTGGTTGCAACGCGAAGGTGCTCCGCCGCCACCGCCGGTGGAGTTGAGGCGATGGCAGGGCTTCGTCGCGAACAATCTGGAATTTCGTCTCGGTGTGGCGGTGGGCGCAGCCGTCGCAGAAGCGTGGAATGCGGGTGCGGACGAACTTGAGGTGCCGAGTCTAGACACTTGGCGGGCGACTAGCGGCTTGCCATGGATCGGTTTCTGGTTCCGCGAACTTTTGCGTTGGGGAACACTGGATCCGTTTGTCGCCTTCTCGCTCGCCCAGGGGATCGTCGGAACACGGGACGAAGGTGCAGCACGACGTGTGGATTATGACTTATGGCTGGTTCAACGAGGTAAGCCGATATCCGATGAGGACTTGATCGACCCGCAGCTCTTTCTCGAATGGTACAGGTCATTGCCTAAGCCGGATCAAGTCGCGGTACCGCCTAGGACAGTCGGTGCAAGCTTTACCGAAGTGGAAGGGAAACTAAGTCGGTATGCGGTTCGGCCATTGCCTACTCCTGATGGCATTATCTGGCTGGATCCCGCAGGCTTTCAGATCGCTCGGAGCGCCTCGGTGCCTGGCGAATCTGACATAGACTTGTCGAGACGGGACTATGAGCTGGTAAACGATGGCTCCGGCGTCCGGATCGTGCGAACTTATTAAGTGAAATCATATGTCAAAAATGCCAGTTTCGGCCGTGCCGCGCGAACCCAATTGGTCATGATTTCTCCTCGCCATTGATCTCCTCTTTTTGCCTCAGAGCTTCGGAGAATGTGTCCTAATGGTTCGATCTGGCCCTAGGCTAGACTGATCCGGGGAAGCTTCAGCTTGAAAAGTGTCAGAAACTACGCTATATATCTGACACTTGGAGGCGAACATGCTAACCACATCTCAAGCGATCAAGACCTATGCTGAAGCGCTGCCGGAGGGTGCGACCCTGTCGGCGCGGGAGTTGTTGCACCTCGGAGAGCGTGCAGCAGTCGACCAGGCGTTGTCACGGTTGGTTCGGCGGGGGGAGCTTCTGCGTGTGAGGAGAGGATTGTTCGCGTTGCCTGTTAAAACCCGCTTCGGCAGCCGGGCGCCCTCGGTTCAGGCCGTGGTTGAGCACATTGCGAAATCAACAGGTGAGCGCGTGTCGCAAAGCGGAGCGTCGGCAGCGAACCTGCTCGGCATCTCGACGCAGAACCCATCCCGTCAAGTTTTTTGGACTTCCGGGCCGAGCCGTCATCTGAAGCTCGGAGCGCAAAGCGTCGAGCTTAAACATGTGCCGAGCTGGCAGCTTCGTGCGCCCAACAGTCGTGCCGGGCACGCCTTTCGGGCGCTTGCCTATGTCGGCAAGTCCGAAGCTGCTCATGCTTTGAGGCGCATCAAAGCGACGTTGAACGAAGAGGAACAGCGGGAGCTTCTGAGCCTTCGCGCCTCTGCGCCGACCTGGATGGCAAAGGAACTTAGCGCGCTTGCGTCATTGCAATGACCGAAAGCCAAACCTATTTTTCGCTGTCGCGCGAAGACAAGATCAACGCGCTTGAAGTGGCCGCCTCGAAATTGGGGCGGCCTGCAGACCTGTTGGAAAAGGATATCTGGGTCGTTTGGGTCCTTAACGCCTTGTTCGACAGTGATCTTGGCGAACACCTGGTGTTCAAGGGAGGAACGTCGCTCTCCAAGGTCTATAAGGCGATTGACCGGTTCTCAGAAGATGTCGACCTGACATATGACATCAGGCAGATCATTCCCGATCTGATCAAGGATCCCGAAGATCCATATCCGCCAAGCCGCTCGCAAGCTCAGAAATGGACGGAAGCCGTTCGGGATCGCTTGGGCGAGTGGGTGGCGTCAAAAGTGGCCCCCATTTTGTCGGACAAGGTCAAGGCAGCGGCGCTCCCGGCAGAAATCCGTGTAGAAGGTGACAAGATCTATCTGAACTACGACGCGGTGCGCAGCGGTAGCGGATATGTTCGATCCTCAGTCTTGTTGGAATTTGGTGCCAGGTCCACAGGAGAGCCGGCGCAACGTCACGAAGTGGTTTGTGATCTCTCCCAAGCACTACCTGAGTTGCTCATGCCCGTCGCCACGCCTCGTGTGATGATGGCCGAACGGACGTTTTGGGAAAAAGCTACAGCTATTCATGCCTATTGCTTGCGGGGCACGTTTCGAGGCGGCGACCGTTATGCGCGTCACTGGTACGATCTTGATCGTCTGCAGGCTGTGGGTATCGCTGCACGGGCGCTGGAGGATAAGACGCTTGCTCAAGATGTTGCAAAGCACAAGCAGCACTTTTTCCGCGAAACCGATCGTGCGGGTGCGACGATTAGCTATGCCGATGCGGTCTCAGGGTCGCTTTGCCTGATCCCAGAGGGTGAAGCCTTGGAGGCACTCGCCCAAGACTACCGGAAAATGCTGGAAGCGGGACTGCTTCAGTCAAACGCCATCGCTTTCGATCACCTATTAGCTCGTCTGATGGATCTTCAAGATCAGGCCAATAGGCGCCCTGAGTGAGGTGGGTCTCGCTGCTTGTTTTTGGCGTCATTGTAATCACCAGAAGGTTCAGCTTCATGCCTGATTGCATACCAATGGTGAGCAAAAAAGAAACACGTCAAACCGGCTTTTAAATCGATCCCATCTTTGTCGCGGACTGCCGTGAGTTTTGAGCGGTGTTTAGGTTTTTGTGATGTGCAAAGTTTAGGTTTTCATGATTTTGGCCCCTCCTGCCCTTTGGCCAGGACCGCGCCCTACTCGGCCGGCTGCACGCAGCCGGCCTCCCCGAGCTGAAACGCTGCCTCTCCCTGCGACGTGCTGCTGGCCGGGCAGTCTCCTCCGGAGCCATCCCGACCAGCCGTCGCATGGTCGTGGCAACGCTTCATCTCGGCCATTCGGTAACGGTCGCTGGGGCGGGGCGGGTTGCCTCAATGGTCTCGTCCACCGCGCCTCAGCCGGCAGTATTCCTCGCATTGCCGGACATGCTGTTCTGCCATCATTGACTGTAAACGATGCTCGACGACCGCAGGATTGCATTGGCAGCAGCTGGCAGAAGGCCGGAGATCATTGCGATGCAAGAAATCACAAAGGATTGGGCTGCCTAGAGGGGTCGTTCGAAATCGGGATGATCCGCGCCCGGTGCAGGCGCCTCGACGGTCGCTTGAAATCGCTCTGCCAGATGGCACCGCTTTCGACCAGCTTGCAAAGGATTAGAGAGGTCGCGCCATGTTAGGCAGATCTCGGCAACGCGCGAACCCGTCCAAGTGCGGATCGGGGCAAGAGGTCAAAAAGGGCACGCGCCCCTGACATCTTCGACGGCTGTTCACCCAGCTTACTTCGCGGCCGCCGCACTTCTCCTTTTGTCTGAGTTGCATGACATGCTGGTCGCAGCTGTCGTCCCGTCCACAAAGGTTGTCGACGATCTTTTTCCCCTGACCCTGCGGGCCATTCCTCGCGCACCAAAAAGACCGGCGCCTGCCCCTCTCCGCTCCGCTTCGCCTTCGGTGTGGCCGGGCCTTGGCCAGCTGCAAGGTGACCATCATTGCAACGCAAACAAGGAGAAGAGCAATGACCACGAACTGCATCAAATTCACCAGCGCCGACATCGAAACCGCCAAGGGCACCGGCTCCATCTCGACCCTGACCTTCGACCTCGACATCACGGTCGAACCCGTCGCAAGCACGAACCCGATGGCCCCCACGCACCGCGTCCTCGGCCGCTCCCCGCGCGGCAAGCTGGTCGAGTGCGGCGGCATCTGGAAGAAGCAGAACAAGGAGACCGGCGCCGACTACTACACGCTGACCATCCGCGACCATGGCTTCAACGCCAACCTCGGCAAGGCCGCGAACCAGGACGATCTGTCTCTGCAGGCTGTCATCCCCTGGGGTCCTAAAGACGCCGCGTAAGCCATCAGCCAGACCGCTTCGGCGGTCTGGCTCTTTCTCGTTCAGGGGAACTAGCCCTGGGTGGGCGCAAGATCGGTGTCCGAAGGATGCGGCATATTTCGGACGCGGAGGCAGAGCCGGGTCGTCAGGCAGGATCGGTTGCTGATACGGCTCCGATCTTTTTGTTCAGTGACAGCGTGGATCGCGCCAACCCGAGGCGCATCCGAAAGTCAGTAGGAAGAACTGGGAGCCCACTGAGCGAGGCAAGCGCACCCCTTCTCTCACTCGAGCAACCCGTCTGGGTCGTCTTGGTGAAGCTCCCTGGGGCGGCGAACTCGCCCTGCGCCGCAGGCAACGAAATCGCAAATCAACGTCATGCATCCCGGGGCAACGTCTCACGTCAGGGTCACCGCCGCGCGCCTGTCCGTCGACCTGTTGGCCTTAGAGATCGCTAGCCCGGGGTCGAGCGGTCGGCAACGCCGGGGGCAAGTTTCTGGACGGCTTGCGCCTTGAGCGCTGCGGCGCATCGCTCACAACAAACCTGCCCCCGGCGTGCTCCATTTCATTCCGCCCCGTACCGGGTGCAGCCCGCTCTCATGCCCCCGGTCTTTTCCTCGATCCGTCCAACGACGATCAACGGAAAGGATCACATCATGACACTCGAACAATCCATCGACCTCGCCGAACTGCAAGCCGACATGGCCTTCGATGCCTACCTCGCCGCCTTCGATGAAGACGCCCATCCCGAGACCCTCGATAGCCTCGAGACCGAGGCGCTGATCGCCCGCAGCCGCTACGACGACCTGCGCTCTCAGGGACTGGGTCACTGACCCAGATACCCCTGCGGGTCTTCGGATCCGCAGGGGTCTGACGCTGATCATTACCAGCATTGTGACGCCCTAAACGGGCGTGATCCGCGCCATCCCGCGCGGGCCGTATCCGTGCTCCTTGCGCCCGATCCGTGACCGGCTCGAGCGCTCGGATTGCCTGATATCGCGTGCTGCTTCAGCACAAGTTTCAGCAGACGCTTTCGACCAGATTGCCGCGCATCGATGAGGACGGCGGTGCTCCATGTTGCGCTGCGCAGCGGTCTTGAGTGCAACCCATTGCAAGCGAAAAGACATAACATGCAAAACGTAATATTGCGCAATGTGATGTATTGAAGTATAAGCGAAGGAGAGAAGGAAGACGTTGGCAGGATATGGCCAATGTTTGCACATTTTGTCCGAGGGGTCTGACCCGTGCCGAGGCCAGCGCAAAACCTGAAGCTTGAAGAACGCATCGAAGTCGCGCGGCGCTTTGCAGCGGGCGAAAGCGCGAAGGACCTCGCAGTTGCGTTCGGCATCTCTCCGCGCCATGTGAACCGGCTCGCGAAAGAGGAGGCGGGCGAGGGGATCGCGGTGCGCGATCCAAGTGAGACGGTGGCCTTCCGGGCCAGTCAGTCTGAGCTTGCAGCGTTCGATGCCGAGTGGCGCGAACGGGGTTTTTCCAACCGGTCGCAGGCGCTCAATGCGGTGCTGCGCGGACGGTGCGGTTTCCTCGATGTGCCCCGTGATCTGGTCGCCGAATTCTGCGCCGCTTGGCGTCAGGCGAAGGATGTGAGCGACGCCGGACTGGTGCTCGCAAAGGCTGTCCATCGCGGTCGGCTGGAGGTCTCGGAGGCGGACCGCGCGGTACTGATCGAACTGCTCGATTTGGCGCAATCCATGAGCCGTGAGATGGGCCGGATGAAAGATGCGGCGCAGGCGCTACGTCATCAGGAGTGGCCGGATAAGGAAGAAGAGCAGGGGGCGGAGGGCGCGGTTCTGGAGGGCACCCCGCGCGAGACCGTGACAGGTTTGAGGCTCGTCAGAAATGGCTGATCCGCTCGCCCTCTACACCTCGGTCATGGGGCGGCTCTGGGAAGAAGAGCGCATCCGGGGTCAGGCCGCGGCGCGGATCGACGCGCGTCTGGCGGGGCGTCGGCAGGGGCGGAGTTTCTCGCACGTCGGCTCGATGTCGGCGCGCAACGCGTTGAAGGCGGCGTCGGGCCAGAGCCGCGCGGCGGTCTTCAAACGGATCGGGGCAGGGGGTTGCAAGACGAGGGGAAGCCTCGGGGCGCAGCTCTCCTATATCAACGACAAGGCGGTCTACACCTACTCGACGATGACCAACGCCCTGACCGACGCGGCGGTGCTTTCTGTGGATCAGAAAGAGGACATCATCGATGACTGGGCCGGGACCTGGCGCGGCTCGACCAAGCTCGGTTTCACCTCGCACATGCTGCTCTCGTTCCCGACCGACGTGACGGTCGACCAGGTGCGCGACATCGCCATGGACTGGACCGAGCATTTCTTCGAGAGCGGGGAATATGGCGACCAGTGGGATTACGTGCTCGCGGTCCATGACGACCGGGCGCACAAGCACGCCCACATCATCCTGAACAATCGCGGCGTCGAAAAGGGCACCTGGTTTTCCTGCTGGGCCGAGGGCGTGATGTCGCCGCAGCTGATGCGCGAGAAGCAGGCCGAGATCGCCGAAGCGTATGGCGTGATGCTCGACGCCACCACCCGGCTCGAGCGCGGTATCTTCGAGAAGCCCGCCGGGATCGAGGAAATCTACCGCGCCAAGGAAGAGGCCCGCCTGCCGCGCGAGATCATCATGACGGCCCAGGAATCCGCCGTCGCGCAGGCGCAGGTGGTGGGCTTCGCCAAGGACTACAAAAACCTCGCCGACCTGCTGGACCGCATGGATCAGCGCCACATGGCGCGCGCCGTACGCGGCATGGCGGAGGGGCTTGGTTCGGGCACGCCGTGGAACTTCACCGAAGGAGAGATAGACATGAAGGACATCAAGACCGTCGGTGACGCGATCGACTATTCCGAGCGCACGATCGAGGCGCTGAGGCTCAAGGCCGAGGAACTGGACCCGGCCGAGCGCGCCGCTTTTGAAGCCAAGGCCGCACCGATCATCGCGGACCTTTCGCAGATGGTGCCAGACCCGGACCTGCGCGCGCGGTTTGGCAAGCAGCTGGAGGAACCCTATCCGCCGGGGGCAGGCAGCGAAGTGCTGATCGCTGCGCTGCAGTCCGGCAATGACGAGGGGCTGCGCGATGTGCTCGAGCGCGCCGAGGAGGTGGGCATGGACAGCGAGGAGCTGGTAGCCCGGATCGCGGCGGGTGGCACGCGGAACTACGGCATGGCGCAGGATTGGGTCGAGCGGGACATGAACGCGGTTCTGGCGAAAGACGGTCTCAGCGTGGAGACCGCGAGTGACGACCAGCTCGATGCCGCGCTGGAAAAAGTCGACGGCGTAATGGACGCGCTGATGGAACGCGCGAAGGAACTGGGCGTCGAGATCGGCCGGACCCTCGCGGACGAGGAGGAGGCGACACTGCCCCTCATCGACGAGGATGACCGGACGCCCAATCCCTACCTGCAGGACCTCGCCGACATGCTGCGGGACGGCAAGCTCACCGAGGAACAGGAAGAGACTGTTGAGCGGACCCTGCAGTCCGAGCTCTTCAAGGAATTGGGTGAGGAGGGCTTGGCCGAGCTTCGTCGCGGCAACTACGAGGTTCTGGATGCGGTCCTGCCGAGCAAGCTCGACCAGATCACCGTCACGCAGGAATTCCTCGAAATGACCTTCGAGGAGACCGGCGATCAGGTCTTCACCGACCGCGCCGCCGGGTTGCAGCAGGACAAGGCGACCGAGGTCGCGCGGTTGCGCGGCCAGCAGGAGGCGCAGGAGTTGGGTCGCGATCTTGGCCGTACCAAGTCACTGGACCGCGGTCTCGATGACGAGATGGAATTCTGAGGGGGATATGACCACCATGACCAAGACACTTCCCCTCTGGGCCGCGCTCCTCTTCGGTGTGATCTGCGGCGCCGTCATCGGCACCATCGTCGCCGCCTTCTACCTGACCCTGGCCCTGAAAACCGGGTTCCAGAGCTTCGACATGCTGACCCTTTGGAAGGCGAGCGCGGGCACACGCGCGGCCCATCCGGAGGCTTTCAAGGTGGGATTTGGCGCCGTCGGCTTCGGGGCGATCGGCCTCGGCGCCCTGGCGCTCGCCTGGACCTGGAAGAAGGAGCGGGATGACTATGGCTCGGCCCACTGGCAGACAAAGGCGGAGTTGAAGAAGAACGACATGCTGCAGGCACCCGGAAAAGGCTTTGTATGCGGCAAGCTCGGCGCGCCGACCTCCAAGGTCGAGTTCATCTCCTCGACCACAATCCCCCATGTGATGATGGTGGCCCCGACCCGTGCCGGTAAGGGTGTGGGCTTCGTGATCCCGAACCTTCTGAGCTTCGCGGGCTCGGTCGTGGTGCTCGATGTGAAGGGCGAGAACTTCGAGAAGACCGCGCGGCTCCGGGCGCTGAACGGCGACGAGGTCTATCGCTTCAGCCCCTTCGACTGGGCCAATGCCACACATTGCTACAACCCGCTCGCACGGATCGCGAAAGCCCCGAGCTTCGCGCAGCGCTTCACCGAGGTCTCGATCCTGGCCGACCTCTTCCTCGACAAGGACAACAAGACGCTCGACACCTTCTCCGAGGCCGGCAAGTCGATCTTTGTCGCGGCCTGTCTGCTGGCCATCCAGCGCGGCACGCCGAACCTTGGCGAGGTGAACAAGATCGTCGCGGGCGGCGAATACAAGAACGCGCAATACAAGACCTATGCCGACGAGGCCGAGGAAGACATCCTGCGCGAACTCTGGACCAACGCCGCTTCAGCCTCATCGCGGCTTCTGACCTCGAACATCCAGGCGCTTATGACCGCCGGTCTCAAGCAGTGGGACAATCCAGCGGTGCGCTCGGCCACGCAAGACAGCGACTTCGACTTCTCGACCTTTCGGAAGACCCCGCAATCGCTCTACATCGCGGTGTCCGAGGATCACATCGCGACGCTGGCGCCGCTACTGCGGCTGATGTTTGCTGACCTCATCGCCTCGATCCGCCTGAACGAGCCCGGTCCGGACGAGCCCTGGCCGGTCATGATGATGATCGACGAATTCCAGCAGATGGGGGCTATGCCCTATCTCGAACGCGCGATTCATTCGCTGGCAAGCTATGGCGGCCGCGTCGCGATGATCGCGCAGTCGCTGGCTTCGCTTGATCGGATTTACGGGCCCGAGGGCCGTGAAAGTCTCGAAAACGGGGCAGGGCTTAAGCTCTATATCACTCCCCGCGATCAGCGGACGGTGAAAGAAGTTTCCGCCGCGGTCGGCAGCACGACCCGCGAGGCGGTGACCCGGATGTACGGGCGCAACAAGGGCTTCCTAGGCGCGACTTCGACCTCGGCGCGGCTGGAAGAGCGGCCGCTGCTTTCCGAGACCGAAGCCCGTCTGATGGACCCGGATGAGGTCATCATCCTCGCCTCACCCCAGCACCCGATCAAGGCGAGCCGGATCAAGTACTACGATGATCCCTTCTTCAAGGAGATGCTGGCACAACAGGAGGGCAAGCCCTTCCCCTATCCGCCCAGCGTGCAGGGCGTGGGGCCTTGGAATGGAATAGTGGGCGGCGACGGTGGTGAAGAGGCCGACTCAGACAAGCAGGCGAAACCCGCCGAACGCGCGCCTGTCCGGGATCGATCACAGCGCCGCGAGGCGCGAGCGATGAGCGTGATGGCGTTGGAGGCGGGGCGTGGGCAGCCTGAGCCCGAGACGCTCGAGCGGGAAGCGGCCGTGCCGAAGGAATGGGAGGCGGCGCTCGACCGGCAGGAGGATTTCATCGAGGAGTTGTTGGGAGGGTGAGCGCCGTCGACTAGTCCCCTATTCGTCGTAGTAGAATTTCAAGTCGCGTCGCTCTTTCAATTGGGCAGGTCGGTAGGGTTTGACCTCGCCACACTGGGCGACTGCCTTGGCTCGCATGCGTTCTTCGACTGAAGGATGGAGTGGGAAGTCGTCGCCAACTGCGCGAATTCCCTTCTTCCAGCGGATGCGGAGTGGTCCAAAGGCTACCATCGCTTCTTCGCGGTGCTGCAAACCCAGAGGGTCAGGGGTGCGGTTCAAGACGTTCTCGTTGATCTGGATGGACGGCACACACTCTTTCAATTCGTCGACCATCCAATCGAGGGCTATATCACTCAGGCGGGACTCTGCCTCGGGATAGCTTCCGCCGATGTCGCTATGACAGCCCGGGAACCAGACCTGCTTCAGCCACTTCGGCTCTCGATCTTTGGTCTCAATCGCGGCCGCCTTCGATGCCCATCCAACCCTTGGAAAGTCAGCACGGTCCTCGTCGATCGCCATGGCGTGACGGGCATGTTGGACATCGGGATCCAGCCACTTGTCGTAGTTGCGCTTGTTCCAAGCCGCGAAATGACCCGTCTTGAGTATCTGCGGCCAATCCGTTGGACGCCAGAGCTCCAGTTTGCGCTCGGGATCGTCCGAGAAGTATTTGAAGTTGTCGAGCAACAGGGAACCAAGCTGCCAAAGAAGCGCGACTAGTAGTACGCCAAGCAGAACAACCAAAAGCCAAGACCACCCGAGTGCAACGCCTGTGGCAAAAGCCGCCCCGACCCCGAACGTGAAGCCCCAGACCAAGGTGCGGACAACTGCCGTTCGCAATGATGCCACCGTGTCGAACACCCCGATGAATGTTGGCTGAACGTTTCCCTGATTATCTTCGCCTTCAATGGGAAAGCTCGAATACTTTTTGCGGAATCGTTTGCCGAGCTCTTCACGGTTCTTGAAGTAAGGATCTTGTCCGCGCGGTTTTCCAGCACCGTGATTATACACGAATTTTACAGCGTCCTTGGCGATCTTGCGCAATCCGGGACCGTGACGCGGGACCGGCGAACCATCAGGCATTTGCGTCGGCACACCGCAGAGGTTCATAACGTTTGCCAGTGCTCTTACTGTGTAGGCCCCGCGCGAGAACCCGAACAGCAACACACGGTCGCCGGATTCGTAATGGGCGATGATCTGCTCGTAGCAATCGATGATGTTGTGGTCGATGCCAGTTCCGACGGCGCTTTCCAGGATCGGCTCGATCCGACCGAAAAACCCACCGCGTTCTCCTGTTCCCAAGCCCGGGTCGTAAAAAGCCACTTGGTCCTTAGGGCTAATTGGTGAATCTGGGCCGGGACGCATGGCTCGATACATCTTGTAAACATTCGACAGCCGTTGGTCCGGCCTGGCGCCACCCATCTGGCCGGTTCCGTCCGAGAATATGCAGATGTTCTTTACCATTTGTCGCCCTATTCAAGAACACGAAGTACAGTTGAAGTCCTAAACCTGCAGCAGTTCTGCCAAGCTAGGAGAGAGTGCAGCGGAAATGTTTCGCCCGAGTCGGGAAAAATAAGAACATAGTGGAAACACATATGTCTACCTGATATTGTGACACATGAGAAGGGATTGCCCAATATGTTGGATACGATGCAGCAAATGGAAGTGTTCCCGACGACAGTCGATCTCAAGCGGGTCGACCTGTCTCTCAACATGCGGCGCTTCTATAGAATGAGTGTTCAGCCAGACCTGTTTGGCGGCGCATGCCTCGTGCGGGAATGGGGCCGTATCGGGTTTCGAGGGCAGATGCTAATCGAACAGTACCCCGACGAGGGTGGAGCTGTCTCCGCGCTCATGAAGCTTGCAGTGACCAAGACGCGGCGAGGGTATCGAGCTGCTGTGGATCAACGTGAGCAGCGGGTCTCGGGTGTGCCAATCGTTAACGCTGTCGTTGCCACCAGCCAAGACGAACGTAAAATCAAGAGCATACGGACTGAAGGGCTATAGAAAATCTGCAAATACGGTTCCGTAATAAGGTTGAAAAGTCGGGGCCAAACGAACATCTTTAAGTTGAGGTCATTTGAGTTAGGATGTTGATGATGAACACGAGTTCGAACATAGGTTTTGGCTATAACGTCGCGATTGAAAAACTTGCTGAAGAATTGGCAGTGCCACAAGATCGCTTTGATCAAGCCGAAAGACGCTACAAGGACCTTGGCGAGTTTTTGCATCGCGATGAGTCCAAGGTTCGTGCTTATGATCCCGATGTCTATATTCAGGGCTCGTTCGCGCTCGGCACGCCGATCAAGCCGACGTCCAAGAACGAAGACTACGATCTCGACATCGTTGTTTCTTTCCGTTCTCTGACGAAAGCGCAGATTACCCAGGCAGATCTCCGCGCTCATCTGCTGGCTGAGCTCAAGGCGTATCGCGATGCGAGAGGGATCAAGAACGAGGTCAGTGATGAGCCTAGAAGATGCTGCACTTTGATCTACGCAGATGGTGCGCAATTCCACATGGACGTATTGCCGGCTGTACCGAACGAGGCAAACATGCGTGCCGTTCTTTCTTCCTACCTCGCGGATCAGGCGCTTGCGGAAGGTGCCATTGCCATCACCGATAAAGACAAGACTAGCACATACCGTATCATCACGGATGATTGGCCCCGAAGCAATCCCAGGGGCTTTGCCGCATGGTTCAAGTCAAGGCAGATCGAACAACTGAATGAACGTCGCAGGGCATTCCTCGACGCGCAAGGCAAAGTGACAGCGAGTGTGGAAGACCTCCCGGTATTTCGGGTGCGAACACCTCTCCAGTCATCCATCATGATTTTGAAGCGTCACAGGGATGAGTGGTTCGCGGAGCAGGATTCGGACCTGAAGGTTATTAGTGTGATCCTCACGACGCTCTCAACCCATGCCTATGCAGGCGAAGCAAGGGTATCGGATGCAATTGCCAAGATTCTGAGCGACATGCATCTCGCGATCGAAGAACGGAATGGGGTGTCATGGATCGCCAACCCTACGGACCCTTCAGAGAATTTTGCGGATAGGTGGGAAAGATTTCCCGAGCGCCGGGAATCCTTCTTCAAGTGGCTGGAGGCTGCTCGAACGGATTTTGGCGCCGTTCAAAGGTTCAGCGACACAAATATTGTTCTAAATGAGCTCTCACGAAATCTTGGAAGCACCCTCGTTGAAGGGGCGCGCTCGAGGGTAGCGGCATCTGCGGGGTCACGTGCGGCATCCGTCGCTCCTGCTGCTGCAGCCTCGGCTTCTGCGCCCGGTCTCGTTTTTGGTGATGAGGATCGGAGGCCGACGGAGCCAAAAGGTTTTGGTTGATGGACTTCACAGCCGGCGAAGCGCGGCTAATCCGTGAGTGTGAAGAGCTCGCTGACCTAGCAGCGGCATCAGATTGGCTGGAAGAACCCCAGTTCGGCAAAAACGCCGATGGCCTGCTGACCTGGTGGTTTGTTCTGCTCGCCGGGGAGCGTCGCATTCCATTGCGGCTGGTTTTCCCGGCACTTTTTCCAGATCTGCCACCATTTGTACTTCCAGCCGACAGCTCGGTCCGGCTATCCCAGCACCAGTATGGCGAGGGTGGCGAACTATGCCTTCAGTATAGACCGGATAACTGGCACCCCGACTGCAAAAGCACGGATGTGGTCCGGAGTGCCAAAGCACTTCTCGAGGCAACCCCAAAGGACGATGCTTTCTCAGACGTGGAAAGCGCTCATCCAGCCGACTTACCTTCTTTGCTCTCGGGGTGCTCCCGGCGCTTCATGCTACCGCCTGACACCGCACGGCTTTTAAGGTTGCGCCTTGCCGGACACGCAACCGATATTCATATGACTTTGGAGCGCCGGGTTGGGGGTTCTGAAGTTCTTGTTGCTCGCATCGCGAGCATCGGGCTGGATTCTGGTTTACGGGTGCCGATTGATGGTGCGGGATTTGGGGGAAGGGTGGTTCCAGGGGTCCTATATCGATTGCCCGATATTCGACAAATTCCAGATCTGCATCCCGAAGAGCTGAAGGGGCTCTTGTACCAGTACCTACCTTCATGGCTCCGTAAATGGGTAGAAGACGCCGGCGACATGTTGGTTGTCATGTCAAATGGTAGGCGAGAGGTATTGCTGCGCGTTCGGCACAACGGATCGAAACGAAAGATTGACCTGTTTCATACCTTTGAACCGCCGAAGGCTAGAGAACGCCGACTCCACGGGAAGATGTTTCGAGAATCTAGCATCTGCATCATTGGCGCAGGTTCGCTGGGATCAAAAGTGGCCGCCAGTCTTGCGCGCGAAGGCGTCGGTCATTTCATGTTGCTGGATAATGATGTTCTTTGGTCCGACAACTTGGTTCGAAACGAACTCGATGAAATGGATGTGGGGCATCACAAGGCAGTTTCTCTAAGGCACAGATTGTTGCGAATAAATCCGGCAGTGAAAGTCGGTGCTTTGGGTATGAGTCTGACGTCTCAATCCGCTGTCCAGCATATTGCTCAGTTGAGCGAGATCATAAGCACTTGTGATCTCGTCATAGATACGACGGCTGATAGCGGAGTGTTTCGAATGGCAGCGGCCATTTGCACGCAGAAGCGTAAACCCCTCGTTTGGGGACGAGTCTACGCGGGAGGGCTCGGAGGATTGATTGCACGAAGTATCCCGTCTGAAGATCCGCCACCACTGACCGCTGCAACTCAATTGCGAGCATGGTGCGACGAGAAAGGTATGGCACCGCCAGAGGGCCGCGAGCACAATTACGGGGTGCAAGGTGATGACGACGATGAACCCCTCTTCGCTTCTGACGGCGATGTGGGTGTCATTGCCAATAGGCTGGCACGTCACGCCCTAGACGCCCTGGAAATCACAGAGATGAGAGTTCATCCGGAACCTGCCTACTTTATCGGGCTGCGCAAAGGTTGGATCTTTGATCATCCCTTCGACACCCACCCAGTTATTTTCGCTCCTCACGAAGGATGGGAAAAGGGCAGCACTAGTTGTGCAGAAGAGGGCGTTGAACGCGTCATGACTCACCTTGGAGTACAAGATGACGCTTAGCCTCACAGTCTCACGCTCGCAGCTTGCTAAACTGCAGACCCACCTCAAGAAGGGCGGCAACCGCGAGATCGGCGGGTGGTTGGTTGCAGAACAGACAGCTCCGGGAAAATTTGATCTCGTCGGTTTGACCGTCGATCTTGAGGCAGGGACACGAGATCGTTTCGATAGTTTACCTGAGCCCCACTCACAACAGATGGATCGAATCTTGCTGGAGAACAGCGGTCGCGCTGGACGGGTTGACTATCTTGGCGAGTGGCACTCGCACCCGACATTCCCACCAATACCTAGCGAGATCGACGTGGCCGCGATGACGGATATGGTAGAAAACAGCGGACCTTCGTTTGCGGCGTTGGTTATCGTCCGTCTAATCGCCAACGCCTCGATTCAGGCTACTATTACCACGTTTCAACGTGGCCAATTGCCCGAGGCCGGCCAGTTGATAATTGCGGATGAAGTTTCAGAAGCTGAATTTGGCGAGGGTTGGCAACTGCCGGAACACTAGCATCATTCGGTAGCCTGAAATTGGTTGGGTCCTCGACTGACCATCCCATCGTAACTCGCTGTGGCGGCACTATTCAAAAATGGAGCAGAAAATTGTCTAGTTCAAACATCCCAGCCAAGATTCAGACCCAATTGTGGGCTTTGGCGGCGGGTCGATGTGAATTTTCAGGATGCAACAAGCTCCTTGTCGGGGATCTAATCGCTGGCAAGGAAGACGGAAAGTTCGGTTTCATCGCGCATATTGTGGCAGATAGCGAGAATGGTCCGAGGGGTGACAAAGTCCGTTCGCCACTTCTCGCCCGCGACATCAGCAACCTGATGCTAATGTGTCCCGTCCATCACAAGGAAATCGACGTAGATCACGTGGACGACTATCCGGAAGAAACGCTCGTGGCAATGAAGCGCGAGCACGAAGAGCGGATCGAGACTGTTACAGATATGGACTCTGACCGCGCAGCTCATGTGCTCCGTTTCGCGGCAACTATCGGCCAGATGGACTCGCTGGTTTCCACCAAAGCCATCTTTGCCGCTATGCCGCCCGACAGACATCCGGCGGAGCGACGAACCATCGACATCGAGCTAAATTCCGAAATCAAGGATGATGAACCGGAGTTTTGGGGCATGCAAAGCGCGCATCTGCATCGTCAGTTTCAACGCAAGGTGAAGGAGCGGATAGAGCAGAAGGAGATCCTTCAGTTGAGTGTGTTTGCGCTTGCTCCGCAGCCTCTTCTCATTGAGCTCGGTACATTGCTGGGTGACATCATGCCCGTGTGTGTTCACCAAAAATATCGCGAGCCATCTACTTGGAAATGGCAACTCCACCAGCCGTCGATAAATTTCAAAATTGGCGAGTACTCTGGGCCGAAGGACGTACCAGTCGCCCTCAAGCTGGCGCTCAGCGCGACCGTAGATGATCAGAGAATTCGCTCGGTTCTGGGCGATAACGCTGCAATCTGGTCGATCACGGCAGAGGATCCTCATAACGACATCATGCGAAGACAGGACGATCTTGCAATCTATAAGACTCACCTTCGCAGGCTCTTTGATCGGATCAAGGCCCACCACGGCGAGGATGCGACTATCAACGTATTTCCTGTTCTTCCGGCTTCCGCGGCTGTCGAAACGGGTCGCTCTCGAATGCCCAAAGCCGATCTGCCTTTGGTGATCTACGATCAAAAACCGGGGAAGGGGTTCGAGCCAACGATCAAGATTAGCGCTTAGGCCGTTGTAAATCACCGAGCGCAAATTTTTCATACCTTCGCGGGATTGGCCGCCTCTCTTCTACTCAGCCCTGCCTTCGCCAAATCAGTAGACGACGGGCACAAGCACCGTATGGAGGTTTAATATAATGGAATTCCCTTTGACGAATACCAGGCCTGTTGATCAATTATTGGAAGACTTAGTTGAGGAGCTTCAGGTCCCGCCCGGTCGGTATGAACAGGCTGAGCGCAGTTACAAGTCGCTCGGCGAGTGGTTGCACCGGCCGGACTCGACTGTTCGGGATGACAGTCCCGACGTGTATGTGCAGGGTTCATTTCGGCTGGGGACTGCAATACGGCCCGCGTCAGACGAAGAAGACTATGACATCGATATGGTCTGCCGCCTCGATTACGAAAAGTCGGCACTGACCCAGGCAGAGCTGAAACGTCGCGTTGGCGTCGAAGTCAAAGCCTATGCCCGGCGATATGGCATGAGCAAACCCGAAGACGGGCGCCGTTGCTGGACCCTGGTCTACGCAGATGGCGCACAGTTTCACATGGATGTCCTGCCTGCGGTGCCTGACTTCGAGAAGCGGCGCTATCTGAGTGAAGCGGGCCCCGCGCTTGCCCGACTGGGGGCAACTGCGCTCGCGATCACAGACAAGGAACACGACGGCTTCCGGCAGGAAGGCGGCCGCTGGCCGCGCAGCAATCCCAAGGGCTATGCGCTCTGGTTTCGCGATCGGATGGGCCAGGCGTTCAGAAGTCGTGCTCTCAACGAGGCGCGCAGGATGCAGGCCAGCGTTGAGGATGTTCCTGCATGGCGGGTGCGTACCTCTCTGCAGGGCGCTATCCAGATCCTTAAACGCCATCGCGATCTCATGTTCAGCGACCGGCCGGATGACAAGCCGATCTCCATCCTGATCACGACCCTTGCTGCACATGCCTATAACCAGGAGGAACGCCTCTCCGATGCGCTGTTCTCGATCCTTCACGGAATGGACCGGTATTTTACCCGTCGCAATGGCGTGGACTGGGTCGAAAACCCGGCCGACCCCGAGGAAAATTTTGCTGACAAGTGGGAAAAGCACTCCGAACGCCGGGACGCATTCCATGAGTGGCTTCAGCAGGCCCGCAGCGATTTTGCATCGGCACACCAGGCTCTCACTGCCGACGGTGTTGGCGCCGTCCTCAGCGAGCGCATGGGGCAGGGGCTGGTCGAACGCGCACTGGGCCGTCGCAATCCGGCCAGGAAACCGGGTGTGCCCGCGCGGCTGGTCCGTGCGGTGAATCTCGTCCTTGCGCCAGCCTATATGCGAAGACCGCGATGGCCGCAGGCTGCGGAAGGCAGCGTGACTATTCGTACGGCGAGCTTCACGCAGCAGGGATTCAGGCCGCAGAGCTTCGTGAGCAATGGCGCGCCGCTTCCCAGAAATTGCAGCCTGCGCTTTGAGGCGGACACAACGGTGACCGGGCGTTTCAAGGTCTACTGGCAGATCGTGAACACCGGAAGGGAAGCCGAGGATGCGGATTGCCTGCGTGGGGGCTTCAGCCCGGACGCGGCGGTCCGGGGAGGTCTGTCCCATTCTGAGAGCACCCTCTATCGGGGCCAGCACAGCATTGAGTGTTTCATTGTGAAGAATGGCAAACTGGCCGCGCGCAGCGGTCAGTTCATCGTGAATATTGGCTGATCCGGAGGCTGACGACATGTTTTTCTGGCGCAAACATGGTGACCGGTTTTTCGATGGATTGATCGCCTATGTCTTCCGGATCCCGTCCTGGCCGTCGAGGTTGCTGCGTGCTGGTGTCACATTGATCGTCGCCGGGTTGGGCGTCGGCGGGCTGGCCGGTGATCTTTCCTGGATCGATGCGGACCGGGTCCTGCGGCTGGCCGTGCAGGCGAATGGTGGCGGGCTATCGGTCTACTGGTCGCAGATCACCGTCTTCCTTGGCATTCTGCTCCTCGCTGCGGGGGGTGTCCTTGGTGTGATTGATCACATCGCCGACCAGCGGCAGATCAGAAAGCAGAGCGTGGTTGTGCTGGAGCACCGCGGGCTGCACCAGACCGTTGATACTCCCCTTGCCTCTGCTGTGCCGAAGCACCTGAAAGGCCGTATCGATGTCCTGCCGGTCGACCACCGGCAGTCGACCTCAACGAGTCAGATCAGCAGTCCCGAAGATGCACTCTCGCAGATTGCCGGGTTACGGCAACAGCTGCGTCAGAAGCGTGATGCGGCGGGTCCGGGCAACGTCAGGCTGGTCTACGGTGGCATGGCCCCTGTTCCGTTGACGTTCCTGACCGGCATGATGGTCGGCAATGAAGCTGGTCTTTCAGTGATGGACTGGGATCGTTTCGCAGAAAAATGGCGCGAGGCTGACGGCGAAGATGACGGAGACCGGTTCGACGTTTTCGGAGTCGCAGGTCTGAAGGACGATGTTCCGGAGGTAGCTTTGGCCGTCGCTGTTTCCTACCCGTCGGACGCAGACGGTATCAGCGCGACTCTCGGTGATATGCCTCTGATCCGCCTCGCTTTGCCAACTCTGAGCACGACGGCGCACTGGTCTGCCGACAAGCAATCTGCCATGGCAAAAGACTTCACGGATCTTTTGGGCGACCTCATGGCGAAAGGGGTCAAACGCGTTCACCTGTTTATCGCAGCTCCCAACAGCGTTGTGTTCACTCTGGGCCGGCACCTCGATGACAGGCTGCATCCTGAGGTGCTGGTCTACCAGTACGAGCGTTCGGCGTCGCCACCGTTTCCCTGGGCGGTTCAGATGCCCACCCACGGACGGAGTGCAGCGCAGATTGTCAGAAGTGTCGCGATAGCAATCCCTTCCACAGCGAACTGACGAATTACTGGTGACTTGCGGCGAGCAAGGCGCATCATGTTTGATGAGCAAGCCGGCTCTGGCGAGGAACGCTACGGACGAGAAACTCCTCTATTTAGCTGGTAATCCAATATTTTTACGGGAGGATTACCAGTTCACCGCCCTAAAGAAGTCCGCTTCGGGTATTGGAAGGCACGGCCAGGGTCGCGCTGTCGCAAACCCGCTCAGCGCCTCTGTGCTGGGGCTTTCAAGACCCCGGCAGAAAGAACTCCGTGATCCCCCGCTTCCCCTCGGCCCGCCCCAGCTGCACGATCACATCGATGGACTTCCGGATGTACTCCCGCACCTCGGCGAAGGTCAGCGGTGTGCCCGCCTGCAGCACCATGATCGCCAGCCGGTCGATGGCGAGTTCCGCGGTTTCGGAGTGGATGGTTGAGACCGATCCACCATGGCCGGTGTTGATCGCTTCGAGATAGGTCAGCGCCTCGGCGCCTCGCAACTCGCCGACGATGATCCGATCGGGGCGCATACGGAGGGAGGCTTGAAGGAGAGCGTTGGCGCCGCGTTGCGAACCGGCACCGCGGTCGGCCAGGAGGGCGACGGTGTTCGGCTGGCCGGGGAAGAGCTCGAAGGCGTCTTCGATGGTGATCAGCCGCTCGTGCTCGCTCACATGGGTCAGGAGATGGCGGGCGAAGGTTGTTTTGCCGGTCGAGGTGCCGCCACTGATCAGGACGTTAAGCCTTGCCTCGACCAGGGTCTGTAGGGCAGCTTCGAGGTTCTCTTCGGCGAGACTGGAAATGTTCTTCATCTTCTCGGCTCGGAGCGCGTCGAGCGAGACGGCCTTGCCGAAGAGATAGGCGGGGGCGTAATCCCGGACGCTGCCCAAGGCGAAGAGGCGGATGGTGATTGAGGCACCTCGATCGATGGCGGGCGGTACGGCGACCTGGACCCGAAGCGGGCGGCCGGCATACTCCACCTTGCCGGAGACGAGGGGGTTCTTTTCAGAAACGCGGGCCTTGGCATCCCCAACGATAGTCTGGGCCATGTTGAGGGCGGTGGTCCGGTCCACGGTCTGGCCCTCGTGGCGCATGGTTGCGTCACCCGCGACCTCGAGCCAGACTTTGCCGTCCGGATTGATCGCGATCTCGACCACGTCGTCACGCCGCAGAAGGTCGCGGAACGGGTCGAGATAACGCTCGAGGTAGGAGGCTGGGCTTTCTGTCCGGGTCAATAGATCACCACATCCCGGTCCACGAGCACGGTAACCGAGGCGCCCTGATCGACATAGATCGTCGGGGCGATCGACACCTGGTCAGCGATGACCGAACCGACCGCGTCCTGAAGGTCGCTGCCCACATCGCCCAGGACGATGCTGGTCGTTTCATTGTTGGCACTCTCGGCCGCGACGGCTGGCGCCGCCCCGATTACGGAAATCAGCGCCGCCCCGCCGAAGCGCTCGGCAAACTTGGTGTCGACGAGACCGGTGAGGCCCGAACGGCCGAGCTGGTCTCCGCCCACGGCGGCGATCTCCATCGAGGTGCCGTCCGGGGTCAGGACGCGGGTCCAGAGGATCAGGATACGCTTCTGGTGCATCTCGATGCCGGAGCGGTATTGGCCGAAAAGGCGGGAGCCCCGGGGGATCAGGATTCGGTCTCCGGAAAACGCCGGGACCGGCTCGGAGACGACCGCGACGACCGAGCCGGGCAGATCGCTGTTGATGGCGGTCTGGAGCGCGGCCTGGATGACGGACCCTTGGGTCAGGGTGCGTTCGGGATGGGGGAGGCGGGCGGCCTCCTGCACCTCGAGCGGTCGCGCACTCTGCAGGAAAGCCTCATTGCCCGAGAGGGTCGGTCCACTTGCGCCGGCGGCAACAGGATCGGGAGCCGCCGCGCCACTTTGGCCGCCGCGCGGACCGTCGGCATAGACTATGGCTGGCGATTTGATCTGCGCGGTCAGAAGCTCCTCGGCGACCCGTTTGGCCTCGCGCTGGCGCAGTTCCTCTTCCTGACGCCGGCGTTCTTCGAGAAGGCGCTGATCGGCGATCAGCCCTTCGCGATCGAGCTCGGCCTCAAGCCCCTCGCGCTGCGACCGTTCGGCATCAAGCATGGCCTGCAGCCCTTCGATGCGGGTCTCGGTCTGGCGCTGCAGGTTGGCAAGCTCGGCCTCTTTCTCAGCGATCAGCGCTTCCAATGCAGCCTTCTGTTCATCGAAGGCTTCGCGCAGGTCCGCGACGGCGGATTGGATTTCCGAATTGCGCGCGGCCTGGCTGGCGGCGAGGGCCTCGCGGAGCTTGGCGATCTCTGCCAGCACTTCGGCGCTCGGCTCAGGTGCCGGCGCCGCAGGCACTTCCAGCGCTTCCTCGACGGCGATCAGCGCGTCATTGACCCGCTGCTCTGTTTCGTCGGGCGGGAACTCCAGCCGCCCGCCGGTGCCGGGGCGGCGGTCCTGGAAGGTCTCGACATCTGAGGTCTCGAGCGCGCTGTCACCTTCCTGCAACCCGGTTGCGAGGAAATACGCGACCCCGGCGCCGCCGAGGGCGAGGGCGGCGGCGAGCGCGCCAACCCCGAGGCTGTTACCGCGGCGCTTGGACTTGCGGCGCTGGCTGAATTGGTCGAGGCGGTCCTGAAGGTCGGGAGGGGTTTGATCGGCCATGGTCAGTTGCTCACATAGATGGCGCTCTCGTCGCGCCAGGCGCAGATCGCCTCATCGCCGATGCGCAACGTCCAGTAGGTGTTCACCCCAAGCACCCGGACCGTGTTGCCTTGCTGGGTCCAGTTGACCGTGCGCTCACGGCCCTGGTCATCGGCCTTGAAGAGGGCGGGCTGGCGACCGTTTTCCGGGAAGACGAAGTAGGTATAGCGCCCGTCGTCATAGATATGGCTGGGGCGGAAATCACCTTCGCCCGAGACGCGGTAGTTGTAGTTGCGGGGCGCCTCAAAGCCTTTGGGCTGGGTAGCCGCCGTCGCCCGACGTTCCTCGTCGGGGTAGCGGAAGCGGACTTCGAAGAACATGCCGGTGCGGTTCGGGATCGAGCCCTCGCGCAGATGGAAGGAATAGGTGCGGCGGTTGGTGATCACCGTCATGTTGGTCGAGGCATTGGCCACATGCGGTTTGATGGTCAGCACATTGCCAAGCTCTGGGATCGGATCGACCTGGAAGCTTTCGGTGTCGCCGACGATCACGGCCTCGAAGCGCTCGCCCGCCCCGAAATGGATCGTGGTCGAATGCCTCAGATCGGTTTCGATCCGGTAGACCTGGTTTTCATTATAGACGGCAGTGCGGATGCGGATATCGAGCGGGCCGCCTTGTGGCGTGGCCTCGGCGTGTGCGGCAACAGGAAGGGCAAGCGCCAGGAGGAGCGCGGTCAGGGATTTCATCTTGGTCAGTTCTCCAGGGTCTCGGCGTCGACGCGGTAGGAGGTCACCACGAAGCCCAAGGGGTTGGCCCAGACGTCCTGAAGGCGCTGGCGGGTTTCGGGTTGGAAGTCGTAACCGACAGTGGCGACGTAAGACCGAGTGACGGTGCGGGTATCGCGGGGACGGCGCAGCGTGCGGGTGAAACGGACCTGGGCCACGCCGCGCTCGATCTGGTTCACCGACTTGATCACCACCTCGATCTTGGCGTCACGGCCATAGACGGTAATCGGGTAGTCTTCGTTGGTGGAGGACCAGAGATCGCGCAGCGTGCGCGCGGCGTCGCCATCCGAACGGTCGAGCACCGAGTTGATGCGTTGCTCGCCATCGGTCAGGTCATAAGTTTCCCGATCATCGACATAGGCCACGAGATTGGCCTGGATGATGGCATCGCTTTCCGAGAGTGTCAGCGCCTGGACGGCGGCGACCCGGTCCATTTCGCCGGTTTCCTTGTCGACCACGACCACGAAGGTTTCGGTCGTCTTGAGCGGAAAGAGGCTCGCGCCGGCGACCATGCCGGCCACGCCGACCAGCACACCGGCCGCCGCGACCAACCACGCGAAGCGCTCGCGCCGTCTTGGCCCGTAGATGAAATCCGCCTCAAAAGCATCGCGATCGGGCGCGGGGGAACTGGTCACAAGCTTCTTCAAGTCAATCGTCTTTCACATCAGGGTTTGCGGAAGGCCTTGGCGGCGGAGAGAAGCGCGCCGGGGCTTTGCCGGATCATCTCGCCGGTTTTGACCACGCCCGCATTGGCCATCTGGTTCAGCTCGTGCGGAGACTTGCCGGTGACGAGGCGGGAGGTCGCGCCGGTGCCATACTGGCGCGTGTTCACGAAGCCCTGACGCGCGAGGCCGGTCAGACCCACGGCGTTGGAGGCAATGCCCACGACGCCGGTGAGGTTGGAGGCGATGTAGGGGACCGAGGCCATGATCCCGGCGCTGAGGATCAGGATGACGAGGAAGGGCAGGATGAGGCTGACGGTCTCGACATCACCCGGATCGGCGGAGGCGTCCCCGATGGCCTCGGCGATGGCGACAATGATGCCTGCGGCCCCGGCGGCGGCGACCGGCATGAGCGCATAGCCGATGGTGGCGCGGGTCCAGGCCTCAAAAAGCGACTGGGTTGGTTTGAACAGCGAAGTCACGATCATGAAGGGGGCGATCACGATCATCAGCGCGAACACAATGCGGGCGAAGGCGATGATCCCGGCGGTGACGGCGGCAAAGACGGCTGAAAGGACGAAGAAGATCGCGCCCAGGACCGCCCCGAAGACCCAGCCCGCCCGGTCGCCGATCGTGTCGCCATAGGCGGTGATGCGGGCGACCATGTTGTCGAGGCTCTCATAGACCCCGGCCTCATCGCCCGAGCCGGTGAGCGCGAGGATCGAGGCCCCGACGGAGTCGGGCACGCGCGTGACGATGTCATAGATGACGCTGAAATTATCCCAACTCTGCGCGAATATGCCCACGAGCGCCACCTTCATCCCGAAGGCAAAGCCGGTGCCGAAGGGCAGGGGGCGGAGTTGCATGACCGCGTTGATCCCGAGGAGCACGACGAGGAGCGCGGCCCCGGCCGAGATCACGTCGCCGACAGCGCCTGCCGAAGAGACAAAGCCGTCCTGCGCCACAGTGTCTACCGCGGCGTCGACCTGTCCCAGTATGTCGCGAATTACTCCCATCTATTCCGCACAGACCTCCACGACCTGAGCCTCGAGCGCGTCGGCCTGCGCGTAGAGATCGAGCACCTTGAACGGCAGACGCGGGTTGTCCGAGGTCTGGAACCGGGGCATGGCGTCAAGCGCTTGGTCCCAGGTGAAGTCGCCCAGCAGGCAGGTACAGCTCTCCGAGGCGAGCGCCTCTTCAGCGATCAGGATACGCAGAATCGCGCGGTAACCATTGCGAAGGTATGCGGTCTCGGCCAGATCGATGGGCGGTTTCGGGACCCGGCATGCGTCGGCCTGGTCCCGCGCGATGGCCATCGAGTTGAAGGTCGTGTCGCCGGAGGGATCTGTGCTCGGGGTCTGGGCCAACGCAACACTGGGCAGGGTACTCACGACAAGTGCGGCGAAGCAAAGAGACCGAATTGATGCCAAGCTGTGAGTCATGGTTTGCCTCATGGGTCCACCGCCATCGAGCGGAATTTGCGCTCATCCGCGAGGGTCGCGGCATCGACGACGCCAAGCTGGCCGGCACTGACGCCTTGCGCCGCTTCCAGCCGCCAGATTTGGGTCAGGATGATGCCGAGCTCGGCGGTGACGCGGGTGTTGAGATCGACAGCGGCCTTTAGACCGTCCTGATCATCGATGAGCCCGACCATGGTCTCGAGCCGCTCGAGGCTTTGGCCTGCCTCCTCGTGGCTTTCCTGCGCGGCGACGGACAGCATGGCACTGGCCCCGGCGGAAGCGGCGATGCGGTTGTCGGCGGGCTGATCCGATCCCGAGAGCGTGCTCAGGCGTTCCGAGGTGAAGCCGCTGCCTGAAAGGACGCGCTCGACCGAGGCCGAGAGTTCCGCGCCGGGATTGAAGCCGCTCAGGAAATCACCGCTGGCCAAGGACTGCGCGGTGTTGAGGGGGGCGACTAGCTTGCCGCGGAGCGCGCGGAACTCTTCGACGGTGGCGAAAAGTTCACCAAGTCCGCTGCCTTCAATGAGCGAGGTCAGTTGCGCCTCGAGGTTCGTGAGCTGTGACAGCTGGGTTTCCAGTTCCAACCGCATGGTCGCAAGCTGCTGCATCTGGACGTTCAGGTCCTCGGCCATGTGCTCGAGCTGGGCCACGAGTTGACCAAGCTGCGAGCCATCAAAGGTTGGTACGCCCTGGGCCGTTGCAGGCGAGGTAAACCCGAGTGTGGTGACCGCCGCTACGGTCAGGAGAAGCTGTCTCATTCGGGAACTCCCATTTGCATGAAGTCGCGCTCGGCCAATCGGTCGGCGACGAGGTGCTGCGCGTAGGCTGCCTCGCGCTGCTGGTTGGCGGCCATCAGCCGGACACGAAGATTGAGAATGCGGGCGATCTCGGCCTTGGCGTAGGTGTTGAGTTCCCAGGCCGCCTTGGCATTGGGCTGCGCATCGATCTGCAGGATGATCGCGCGGAGGCGGTTGATCACTTGCTCGGTCGTTGCCGAACTATCGGCGGCGTAATAGACGCCTGCCTCGGAGATGCTGGCATATTCGGCCAGTGCAAAATCCGAGGGCGAGAGCGTCCCGAGCGCGTCGGCGCCGCCAACGACAGCCAGGTATTCGTTGTAGAACTTCGAGATGTTGCGCACGTAGCCCTGGGTTTCGGCAAAGGGCGGCACGCCGCCATATTCGATGACCCGGCCCGGTCCGGCGTTATAGGCCGCAAGCGCATGGGGGATGTTGCCGAAGCGGCCCAACTGCGTGGTGATGTAACGCGCGCCGCCGCGCAGGTTGTCCTTCACATCATAGCGATCGACGCCGAGGTCAGACGCGGTTCCAGGCATGAGCTGGGTCA